>Ga0302114_10000585_pt1 | contig 25305 bp, 21 predicted proteins | sample AG5_Surface_MG_FD_203107 | JGI IMG/M metagenome (GOLD analysis project Ga0302114, IMG submission 203107) | Marine microbial communities from Western Arctic Ocean, Canada - AG5_Surface | ecosystem: Environmental > Aquatic > Marine > Oceanic | place: Canada: Western Arctic Ocean | collected...
TCGTTAATCAAGGTCGAAGGTTTATTTTCCTCATACATTGTAACACATTTTGACATCGTTAACTCAGAATCGTTGGTTTAGCGTTACATATATTTGAAGCATTCATTGGACGGAATAAACCAATTTTCTTGAGTCACGTGTGAAAAGTTTGTCCCATAGTGTTTGCCATACGTGAGGACATTTATACACTATAAAAAACGATTAATTGCACATTTGTTAAATTTCACACATACACCAAACAACCAATAATAATCGATCAACATATCATTCTATCATGATTTAATAACCATGCGGGGGGCTATGCCGACACACCTGGGAGCGAACCCACGCAATCACGTTAAACACTACTCCTGTTCCTCCCTGGAAAATTTTTATTATTATTAATATATACAAAACCTTTATTTATTTGATGATGTATTATTACACTCGCTTAAAAAGAGAAACAGCTGAATATTAAAATATATAGATGTAGGGTTTTGTTGAATCTACATATATGTATAGATATGAGGTACCGGATTGTACAGGTCGATCGGGTTCTGCGTAGTTTTATTTACAACTAACTAACTAACGGAAATGAAATAATATAAAAGTATAATATGCAAGCAAGCGTAATAATAATAAGCAAGATATATTAAATAAGATTAATAAGTACGAACGAAGGTACGAAGGTACCTTCGAAGGTACCTTCGAAGGTGGGTTGTAACTTTATTTACGATCAAGTATTAATAATAAGTAAGGTTTCGAATGAACGACGTATGTTTCAAAGTATGTTTTCAAGTATGTTTCCAACCGGTTCGAGGGCAACCGGAAAACATCGGAAAACCAGATAGAGTTTTATTTTGTGGAGCGCAAACACCTGGGCTGCATTTCTCCGCGAGTGTGCGAGAGTATTCCTATGAGCAAACAGTATGATTTGTCCAAAAGGTCGGTTTTTAAATAATTACATCACCCCTGTCCTGAAAAGACAAGGTGGAAAGTAGCACTTCTTGTGAAAAATATATCATTAAAAATATATGAAATATATGAAAAGTATATATGAACAAACATATCTAATAATATACAAGTATGAAGGCTTTTTTTAAGAGTCTGACTGTTTACTCTTTGCGCCATTATAATTAGACCGCCAAAAGTTCGAGTTAAATCTCCCATAGAAATTGAGAATTTATTAGACCATACTGCTCTCATACATGGAAGCCGAAGCGTCGCCTAACCGTTTGCCTGTTAAAGTCATACGTAATTCTGGAGGCTACGTTAGTGACAATGCTCTGGTAGTAACCGTAAATACGACGATATTTCTGTAAGAATAGATACGGATTAAAACTGATACTTTATTTCGTATTTCTAAACATATGATATTTTTATGTTCTCCCCTAACATATTTTCATCTGTATTTATTTAAAATTACGTAAAATTATTAAAATCTTATGTATTTTTTTATATTTTTTTAATATATATATATACATCATCTATCACTTATTATAATATCTTATTATTACCTTCGTTCGTAAAACTTGTTTTATCTAATAATGGAATTTTTGTTTTGAAGTTTGGCGCGTGGCGCATGTCAGTATTTGCAACCGACCGGCGTTATAGCGATAATGGTATATTAGTTTCGTCATAGCTGCGGTCTTACACGTGAAGCTATCAGCAAAGTGACTATCTATAGATAGTATATTTATATATATATGGCAAATAATTAATAATAACCATATTTAATAGTTGTTGAAAAGTATGGCAAGTCTCTATAAACATATGGCAAGTCTTGGCACAGGTGGTTCTCGTCGACACCGCCTTGGGTCTATTTGTGAACCTTGCTTCTGCTCTTGGCGATTACTTGGCGACCGCACTGTGAAAACATCACGCTTGCTGTTGTCGGAAGTTTGAATTACGCAGCCGATATCATCAGATCAGACATGCACGCCCCGGCCGCACCGCTTGAGCTACTGAATCGAGTTCGAGGCCTCAGCTCGGAAGATACAGCCACCTATAGATACGACGATACACAACAGACGAGTGTTCAACAGCAGAAACCGTGGCTCCGTAATCCACACTTTTTCAAGCATGTCAGAGTTTCGGCGCTAGCCCTGGTTAAAATGGCGCTCCACTGCCGATCGGGCTCGAACCTTGAAGTGATGGGGATGCTGCAGGGCAAAACTATTGGAGACGCATTTATCGTACTAGACACCTTTCCTCTTCCGGTTGAGGGGACAGAGACTCGTGTAAATGCGCAAGCTGAGGCATACGAGTACATGGTAGATTTCGTTCAAGCCAGCTTGCTTGCTGGTCGTCGAGAGTATGTGATTGGCTGGTAAGGCAACATTTATCATGATGAAAGGGCGACACAAATTGTCATAAATTCTTCTCATGTTTGACATTACTGCAAGGTACCATAGCCACCCTGGATACGGGTGTTGGATGTCTGGTATTGACTGCTCAACCCAGATGCTCAATCAACAGTACACAGAGCCTTTCATTGCAATCGTCATCGACCCAGTGCGCACTTGTGCGACGGGGACAATTGAAATTGGAGCATTCCGAACATACCCACCAGGATACGCTCCCCCAGCATCAGCGCTTCCGAAATATCAGACGATTCCGAGAAGCAAGGTCGAGGACTTTGGAGTTCATTCAAGCCGATATTATCCTCTGAGCGTGAGATTCTTCAAGACGAGTATTCTTTCTGTTATGCTTGATGCACTATGCAACAAATACTGGTCGGGAATCATTTACTCGTCCCCTTTATTGAGCAACAAAACTTTTATCATCGGTCAGCTTCTTGATTTGAAGGTGGAAATAGACTCCGCAAACTTATTGGTGCCCGGAAGAGTCAGTGGCCTCACCACAGACTCCTCCAGGACACAAACATGGAAAACTGGTATGGCAAAGAAAACAAACATCACCTTCGACAGCGCAAGGGCTGCTATCGAACATGCGAAAGGCATGGCGTCCAGCATCATGAAGTCTATATTGTTCCATGGCTAAACACATTCTTTGATATGAACATCGTGTGATGAGCACGAAAATAAGGTGGACTTGCGACGCACACGTACAAAACTCTATTCTAACCGCAGAGGCGATGTGATCATCTTATCTTGGCAAGAGATACATTTTCAAATGAAGGGGATCTATGACTACGTTCGAATACCGTTTCCGTCATAATATTTCATGTGTCATGCGAGTACATTTACCTCACTGGTGGAGGTGCAACTGCAGACTCTGGCTCGAGATGCGCCACCCGCGAAGTCCCAATCAATTGTTCCTGCAGATAAGATTGTTCGATATTGATCTCTTTCAGCTGTGCAAAACTCGCACCGGTAACTCGTCATCCCGCTTGCCTTCAATTAAAAAGCACATGTCCACAACGAGTGTGCGGACATATCTGCAACTCGCCGGAAGAACATGTCTATGAGCGGAATGATAATTCAAAACTTGAGGATAGACATCGTACCCAAGCACAAATCTAACAATATTGTTGGCAACAGTGCTACTGCCGATATCAATGTCCACCTCCATATAATTATTCGGGGACGAGTGATATGTCACCTGAAAGCAAACGTAATTCTTGACAACGTTGAAAGGTTTTCATAGAAAAATTGGACCTTCAAAGCTCTGCCTACAATCAGAGGTTTGGTTCCCACAGCACGTTGGACGACCCAAGGTCCCTGAGACAAAGTATATTTAGATATAGTTACAAGAACGTTCCTCATTGAAATTTGTACCAGGGCAACTCTTGGGATGAGCTTGAGACGAGCATTTCGAAAACTATCATTGCCGTGTATGAAGCGGCCAAGCAGTGAATCCTGTTTGCTTGGACTTGTCACGTGAAAAAATGAAAGCGAGGGCTGGATAATAAGCTCAAGAAGATGATTACCGCATCCGCAGGTCTCGCGAGGGTATAATAATATACGATCGAGAAATGGCGAGCACCTGGCACTTGTATATTGACAGCAAACACAAAAGGGGTGTTTGGTCCGCGATTTGTTGTCTGGGCAGCAGGCGTTCAGTTATATTCAAAATTGAAAACTGCAAATGAATCAACAACCAATATGTATCGCTGACATGTTCCCGCCGGCCTGGAACAAATATCATCTATACGCTGATAATCGACGAACCAGTCAACGGCGACCAACTCTGCCAACGGTTGTCCCGCCGGTACTTTCTTCCTGTCACGTAGGTAGTTTGACCCACGGACTCGAAAGCCGTCCCCGTCTGGCGAGCACCAGCAGTCTGACGATTTGATCCCTGCTTCGAATGGCCATTTTCCCTGAATTCATCAGCCGATCAGGAATATTAAATGAAAAGCTCGCTAACAGTTTCAGGGAACACACTTTTTGGAGAGAACCTTCTTGTGAGAAGTTAATACCAGGAGCTGTGCAAAGATTATGTCCACGCCCAGTTGATGGCACGTGATCAAGATATTCCCTGAGACCGATTGAAGCGATGTTATCTTGCACTAGATTCGGGGCTCTTTTGCGACGCACTTGTTTGTCGCTGAGTCGCTGTGTTTGCATGCCACCATCTCACGAGCTGTCACATGTACAGCATAATGATTGTGCGTCGCGTCCTGCAAGAACTCAGTATTTTTAAAATCCAAATGGAGCATTGTAAGGAAGTTTAATTCGTACCATATTCATAGTGTGCTCGCAGCTTTGCTTAAGAGCAATGATCCGCGAGACCAACGTTTTCCCTTCCCATTCTGTTTCATCTCACTGTAAAATCACTTACCAATAACTATTGAAATGGTGGTGCTCACCAGCCAGTTTCTCAACATTGGTTCGTCTGCCACATGGATACATTCTCGACGCTTCGGTTACTAGACAGCAAGGTCTAGCTTTTGTATGCTGCGAACCAGCAAATATGGTCCCATGATGCGACGTGATCGGGTAGACCGTCCAACCACCAAACAGATTTTCTGATTTATCTTCGGAAGACTTGAAAATATGTGCTTCAGTGTCACATAACTGTGCGTAAATTTTTTGGGTGGACAACTCAAACACGCGATATACCTTTGAACGTTCGATATTGGCGAGTGCAATGGTGAATCCCCCGTCTCGCTCTCTGGTCCAACTCCGCTTTAGCCGAAGTTTTTGTATGGAGAACTGAGAATGCAAATGCAAGAAGGCAGTGAACTTATGAAGCGTGTCGAATCCGAAAATACTTACAGGGAATTTTATCGCGAGCTCAAGTACATCGTCAAATTCGCTTATGTGCTCGACCACCGAGCCTTCAGTAAAGGCACAATCCCATGTCGCTCGCGACACGTGAAGATCCATCAAGTGGTTGAAAATGACATCAGGATGAGAGTATATCAAGCTCTCGCCCTAAATCCCAACGGAGGAAAGATAGTTTTGTCGGAATCAGGTCTGCGCTTGCGATACTTCAAATACAACGTATTCATACCTTAACTCCATGAGAAACATGATCTCCGTGGCTTACAGGCAAAACCTCACGATGATCAAAGCTTTTTTCGTATGTCTTCACATATTTGTGATATCCAGCAATCCGCCAGTGAGTTCTCTTTCTTCGCGACGTCATCCCCGCAAACGCCTTAAACGTCTATATGAGCATGAAATATCAGTATGTTCTATAAGTTGGAAACTGCCAGACGCCATGAGACAACATGATAGATACATGAGTTGCCGGTTTTCAAAGCGACAGAGGTACTAATGAGGGCAACCAGCACCTTGACGAGTTGTTCGTTGTCGTCAAATTTCATTGTTTCTTGGCGTCCGACCATGCTCGGTGCGCGGCCTCTCACCGCACGCGCAGTGCTCAAGAAACAGAAAGCGGACGATGGGAAATCTGATGAGCGCTTTTCGTCGACCCCGGAGGATCGGTTCGACAGTTGTTTATTTTTAGCTTTATTTGCGCCACTATTATGACCTTCGAACTCCCGTCTGCCCGTGACAGCCCCGGGTTTTTCGTGCGAAAAGTGGCGGTCCCTCGAGTTTGTCAGTTTGTATGGGTATTTCGTCTATATCGGGTTACACTATTTTCCGCCCTCTGTTTGACTCCCCCTTCGCACCTTTGTCGACGGCGTGGCGCTCCGACGCGGAGACCACACCCGATCGGACCCGCGCGCTGCAGGGACGGCATAGTATGTAAGCACGAAGCGCACTCATATGCGCGAAGCATCGAGCCGCACGCTTCGCGCGTGTGATTGGAGTTCGGTCTTACCTACGATGTTGTGCCTACGACGCGCGGGTTTGATGTGGTGAAGGTCTTCGCTTCGGCGCACTGCGCCGTCGCCAGTGAGCGCGATGAGCGACGCACGGACGGAGAAAAACCAAACAGTGGTCTATAACCCAAGAAAACGCCCCGTATATATATTGGGGGAGTCATTGCGCCCGAGGGGGGTTAGTACGCCCGAAAATGTGCTCAAAAAGACCACTCTTCGCACGAAAAAAACCCCCGGGGCTGGGATGGGAGTGTTCGTATAAATTAGTACCTTCGAAACTTACGAAATTAGTGGGTTTTTTCGATTATGGCCGGGCTACATTAGCCGGGGTATGTGGCAAACCGTCAGACCAAATTAGATGTCGCTCCCAGCCTAACCAGCTACATGTACGCTCTAACCCGATTCCCGAATTTTCGGGATATTACGGTGGATTTTGTCACTACCCACCCGTAGGGCGTTGTATTATCCCGATTTTCGCACTTGGTTGGCACAGGCAAATAGTATGATCCTACCTGGCTGTCATGACTCGAGAGATGGAAAAACGATGTGGTTGCAAGAGTTGACTTGGCAGCAGATTGGGTGCACGACGACACCGCGTGCGTCCGAATGTTGACCGAGAGTGGTATCATGCTATGGCGTCATCGGCTTGTGGGTGTCATCTCGAGCAAGTCCCTCACTGAGTGCTACGCACGTAACCTCCGTCCTGAGACATGGCGCTGGTGGTTATCCGGGTGCCTGAGGAAACATCTGTTCTTCGTCCCCAGCACTGGCTAAAGGTGGCCAAATCTACTCATCTCCTCCAGAGGGTCTTTGAGCGACCATGCCGCGGTATTCTTGACGGAGACCGACATCTTTTTTTGGCTTTCTATGGTTTCAAACGGCATGATGAACACGTCTCTCAACAAGATCTTCTTGAAATACTCGCTAGTTTCGCCAGTAGTGGTCAGCCTGTACAGGGAGGCATCACAGGTGAGCCTTTTCCACACATGTGAAGGGGCGGCATGCTGTGTTGACGCGCACCTTCCGACCGTGGATGAGCGTTTCAGGACGTGCCTTCAATGAAGAACATACTCAATGTATCATATATGACGCAATGGTGCCATAAAATGATACCACTGTCCGTCATCATTCGGTTGCACGCGGTGTCGTCGTGCGCGCAATCTGCTGCCAAGGCAAACCTCTTTCGTTTCGGTTCTCTCCGGATGCGCCACCTATCTAACTGTTTGCCTGTGCCGACCAAGTGCGAAAATCGGAATAATATAACGCCCACAGCGTAGATAGCGACATCTACTAGCTGATTTACCGCAATATCCCGAAAATCGAGAATCCGATTTAAGACCACAGCCGACTAGTCAGATCCGGATCGAAAATGACAACTCTCAGACTGTTTGCCACATACCCCGGCTATATGTAGCCCGGCTATAATCGAAAAAACCCAAATTAGTTCTAGCTACTTGCTTGCTGCAGGTTGAAATAGATAGATAGATAGGCAGATTTGAGAGTTATTATTAGGCGCAAGTAATAATAATAAGGAAGACGGCATTTATTCTTTCCTGCGAAGGGATAAATAATAAATAGTCAACCTTATTTATATTCGTTCGAAAGTACGAATGAAGGTATATATGTATGTCATAAGTGTTAATATATAATTGTTTCGATACTTTATTAGGTCGCCCTCCACGCAAGCACGCACCTTATTATTATTTTTTTGTGTTACCATTTTTTTGGGACCCCGGGCGGACTCGCCGTCGGTGAGTTAATTTCCCCATACACATCCTGAAGCGTGCCACGCGCTGACAGGAGCGATTTTTACAAGCAAGATGCGCGCTCATGTAGCCGCCGACGCGCGAATATCAAGCGATGCGCTGTATCTTTAGGCTAAACCCGTGTCTTCGAACACTCCTCAAGCAAAGACACCCCCGACAAAAAAAAAATTGTCCACACAGTTCGAAACATATGTAAAATGACTTTTCCTTCAAAATATATCCAGCAGCTCGATATTAGGGACCTCGAGACCGACATAAAATAACAACAGCTGCGCCTGAGCGAGTGCAGCGCGCCCCGCTATATGCCCCAGGTCTCTGACCGAGCTTTGACAAGAAGAGAAAAGAAAAGCTCAAGTTTGAAACGGCCAGGGCCCGCAAGAAGTATAATCTTGCTTTCATGTTCGCTTTTCTCAGGTTCGCCCAGTTCGTTTCGTGTCACCCGTCACTGCCCATGACCGGCTCTCAATTTATATGCGCACAGTAAAAAGATCGCAATGCCGAATGGCGTACATGTTAATTGCATAGCTTGGAATTCTACTCAGGCGAGTGCGCAGCTTATGTACTGTTTTCTTTGTTGGTCGAATTATTCTTTGACAGGCTTGGATTGCGTGCGGCGGGGAGAAGGGCTCGCTGAAAGTGCTTCTACTCGAGAAGGTACGATATGCATTAACGTCTTCCGGACCAACAGCTTTCAGTCTTTCCAGATGTCCAAGGACGGAAACAACCTATCCATGAACCAGACTCTGCAAGGTCACGAAGGTATCCTGAAATCTAAGTTGTCGGATTTTTCACACAAAAAATTCACATGTCAAATAGGGGCTGTCAAAGCTGTCTGCTGGAATGAAAATCATCAGAAGCTAACCTCGAGTGACAAACATGGTCTGATAATCGTGTGGATATTACACAAGGTGCTTTGAACGAGTTGTACGGCTTCATTCTTCTTTAAGCCGAACCCCTGGACAGGGCATGTGGTTTGAGGAGATGATTAACAATCGAAATAAATCATTCGTGCGCGATATGAGATGGGATGGAGAAGGCATGAGAATTTGTATCGTTTACGAAGATGGTGCAATTATCGTCGGATCTGTTGACGGAAGAAGACTATGGGCAACCGAGCAAAAAGTGAAGCTCGCATTTGTTGAGTGGTCTCCTGATGGTCAACGGATCCTAGCTTGTTCCGCTGAGGGACATTGTTATGTCTATGACGCGTTTGGTGTATTTTGCAACGAGTTTCAACTCTTTACATCTGACCACTCTGTTGCGGGTCCACTTACATGTATGGTTTGGCATCGAACTAACCGGTTCTGCCGAGATAGAGCAGCACTGGTAAGTGAACAATCTAGTCACATCCGTCTTCAATCGGAAATTTACTATATGATTTATAAAATGCAGGCATTTGGGTTCCAAAAAGGACTTGTTCGACTGATGAGAGACGAAACCGATCGGGAACCAATACTTTTTCATACTGAAATCTGCATATTGCATGTGAGTTTGAACATCCGCGCTGCTTTGATCTTCCTTTACAACTTGAGCAATTTTCAGATGGAATGGAATTTGGATGGGTCGGTCCTTGCAGTGGCTGGTAAAGATTTGATTCGTCCCATGACATTGCATTCCCAAACTTAATACATCATAAAAAATCATCAGGCTTCAATTCCGTCGGTTCAGATTCTAGAGACATCAACAAAGTGATTTTTTACGATGTTCATGGCAATCTTCTCCACGTCCTTCGCGTCCCTGGAAAAGCAATCAACTCCATTGCGTGGGAAGGCACTGGATCACGTTTCGCTATTGCTGTGGATAGCTTCGTGTACTTTGCTGATATTCGCCCAAACTATAGATGGGGAAGTCTTAGGGACACCATTATTTATGCGTTTCCCATGCTGGGAAGAGAAGAGGACTGTGTTATGTTTTGGAACTACGAATCCCTTGTGCGACAAGCCAAGTTTGTCAAAAATCTCGTTGGCATATGCACTGCTGGTGGTCATTGTGTTCTTGTGAGCCAAAGCACACTAGTAGATCAGTTCCTGCTCGTTCTTTGTGATTCAATGGGCACAATAATTCAAAGCACTTGTGTTCAGGTCATTTATAATTATTTATTACACATATATTTTATTCGGTGAAGTTTATGTTGTAGGTTAATCCACTGTTCACTGCAATGACGGAGCAGTATATGGCGATAGCATGCCAAACATGTGTATATCTGTGGAGTTTTGACGACCTCGGTAAAAGTGGTATGTTGCTATCACGGGTCCACCGGGCTCATGGGGGAGAATCATGGAAAGAGGACGATCTAGATCCAGGTGTAATTTGTGGAGCACGGCAGGGTTCAGATCCTCACGTCTGATTCATAGTTGGAAGCATTCATCTGTTTTTTGTTGTGAACCCTACTTTGCGATCAACCGATGAGCACATTTGCGCCTTATCAATATCAAAACAGGTAATTTCTCCCTGACATTAGGGAATTGTATACTTTCATACTCTTCGAAGTGACTTCGATCTCATATTCATGTAGTACATACTCATTGGAGTTCAATCCGGGGCACTTGAGTGTCACCAACTGCCATCACTCAACAATTTGGCGATCAAACATAAGCTTGCCAGCCGTCCACGTGTGAGATATCAGGATTCGACATTTTGCGCATTTTTAAAATGAAATAATGTTCGGTTTCCCTTGCAGCATCTTTCTTTCAACTGCGACAGCACCAAAATTGGCGTTATCGACGTCTATGGTTTGCTTACAATATTTGAATTGGATACCAAATCCAGCGATCATTCACATCAAGTTTTAAATCTGATTCCGATTAATCATCGTAAAGATGTCCGGGACATGCAATGGAGTGATGATGATCCTGATCTTTATGCTGTCATGGAAAAAAATCGAGTGTACATCTTTCGAGGAGGCAACCCTGAAGAACCGGTATCCCTACCCTTGAATAGTTGGCTATAACCTTATTATTCATCACATGCTTCGCCCCATTGCAGATTGTCTCTAACGGGAACATTTGCAGCTTCTGTGACCTCCGCGTGAAAGCAATATTACTCGATGAAGTGATGAAAGATCCAGAGAGGCCAAAGAAAGAGCATATGATTCAATTCGAAACCAAATCTCTGCGAGACATGCGTGGTTTAATGCACCACGATATTTCTTTTCAGGAAAGTGTATGCTTGCTGTATTCTCGCATTTCAGCACTAAATCGTACTTTTGAAACGATGGATTCTCTCTTTAGGACGTCGTAAATTTTGCAGAGGCAAATAACCATAACTGCTTGTGGCGTCTACTGTCAAAATCTGCACTGGACAAGCACGAATACGCTAACGCATATCTGTCGTTTGTACATTCTGGAGATTATCACGGCGTTGAGCTAATAAAAAAACTTAAGGTGAGATTACGATATCAGCCTTGTTTTCCACCTTCTGATGGTTTCTCAATTCTTGGACAGATGACTAAGGATGACAACATGCGCCAAGCCGCAATCATAACTTATTTTAAGAAATTCGATCAGGCTGAGGACATGTACACCCTGAACAATCAACACGATCATGCCATAAACTTGCGCTCGAATATTGGTGATTGGTTTAAAGTTGAGAAACTGGTGCGCAGCAATTTTGCTGAAGACAGGCGTCTTGAATGGATTTGTAAAAAAATCGGATATTACTTTTACGAGCGACAGAAATTTGCAAGAGCGGTTCCTTATTTTTCGAGATCAAAACATATCATCAAGCTTGCAGAGTGCTTATATTTACTAGAGAACTTCACTTCTCTCGAACGAGTTGCAGACAGAATAAATGAAGATTGTGAGGCATCAAGTGCACTCGCACATTTTTTCTCGACTGCTGGAATGTGTAAGCAAGCTGTAATCTCATACCTCCACGCAAATAATATCGAGAGCGCGATCCTCGCATGTATCGCTACGAATAGATGGGAACATGCTAAAATCGTGACAGGATCGCACGGGTTCAATCAAAGCATGGTTAGTGTTCAATTATCTTTTTACACATATCACATAAACAAATCCCCGCTTTTGTGTTGTTAGGGCATGATTGGAAACTTAAGTTCGCGTGTTCACGCGGAAAGAAGTTGTCTTGCGACGTGTGATCTGTTCAGGAAAGCCAACCTACAGACTGCTCTATTGCAGCAACTTCGTCAAATGTTAAGAGAAAGTGTCGCACTGAATAACAGTCCTCTCCTCATGAAAAAAGTCAATGTACTCCTCGCCATAGAGGCAAGTTCATCAAGTCATTTCTGAGTTATTTTTGTCATGATAGACATGCTGTGCGATCAGGCAATCAAGAAAGAGCAGATTCCAACAACGGAAGCAAGCAGTGGCAAGTTTGCACATGCAGGTGTGTGGTGTCGACTCGTATTTTATTTTGTTTTAATTATATTGACCTGTGCCACATTTTTGACTTTATATCTTTCAAACAGCCTGTAATAGGACTGAAGGCGGCTACTCAAACCCGGACTCCTCACAAATGTCAGCAAATTCTTTCTGGCGCAAAGCTGAGGCCTATCATTTTTGGATGCTAGCCCAGAGACAGCTGTATGAGGGGCAATTTGAGTATGCAAGTCGGACATCGCTCATTCTCGAGGAATATGAGGATGTCATAGGTCCCACTCAAACCCAATCATTGATCGCAATGGCCTCATATTGTTGTAGAAATTTTAGTAGATGCAGCAGGTCACTTATGAGATTGGGAAGATTAGATGCATGCATGCGTCCTAAGATCCAGCATTTCCCTAACACAACAACCTCAATATTCTCACAGGCGCGTATGTTGTTGCTTTTTTCTGGTTCGTGGATAGTTGATATGATTTTCGTGTCTTCTGACCCTACGCAAAGCATTTACCAGCACACCATTCAACAAATAAAGATCCCGGCACAATCGAGTCGTTCGTGTACATCTCGTCGCGTGCTCGCATTATGATGATGAATAACGTGTGTTTTGCCAGCGGCAGGCAAGAAATATTTTCCAAACGATTGAAATTTTGCAGCATGTAACTGAAACCTGCCTGAATACCATGTTTTGACTCTCTATGATGGCAATTTGGCACCGGCGCTGATTCCAAAACTTGCAAAACATGCCATCGCAGAAGCATCCCTTCTGAATTGCAAGCTCGTGTTGCGTGTCCTCTTTGTCATTCTGTCCTGTTGTCATGAATATTTAATACCACGATTTACCATGTGTCATGTGCAAAATATTTAATACCGAGAATTGCAATATGGGTTGTCAAACATTCCATGTCTTGACTGTCTTGACTACAAACAACGCTGCGAATCATTTGTTGTTGTGCGTGTTGAAAAACAGTGCAAGTTCATCTAAGCGCAGCAGCGAGCCCTCGAGCCTCACTGCCAATGTTTTTATGCGCATGAGGCTGTTGCGCTGTGTCACTGTCATTGGGAAATCATTTGTGTTTTGTGCTTTTCCAAGAAGACGTAAGGTCTGCAAAAATGAACGGATTGATGAGACAAGAGGCAAGATTGTATTCCTCAGTTTCCAACCTCCTGTTCTTGAGTCATCTCAAACATTAAGCGTGCCCTTAAATTGAATGTCGCCTTGTATATCTCACGCCCTGCAAATCGGCTTTGATGCAAACTACATTTTTCTAATAAAATATAACCCACCAACTTGTCCTGCGGCGCAAATTGGATCAACACGCCAAAGATAGAATGTCCGGGACGGCGCATGATCCATTGTGCGGGCAAGCTCCTGGATTTGAACATATTTTGCTTTGAGAAGCTTATAAAGTAATTCGCGAGTGTCCTTGACGGGTATCATCGCCTGTAAATGAAAATGAAACATTAACACTCGTAAGAGCCATGTAGAATAAAAGTGTCACCATCTCAGCTATTTGCTTTTGCTCCAAATTTCGTTTTAAGAGCAAAAGTCTAAATATTCGACAAGCCGGACCGCCAAAGCGCTCACGCACCACTGCTTCAATCTAAACAGCAATCATTGAGAAGGTGTCAAATACAACAATTTGATTTGGCACACGGACACGGCTCACCTCTTTCATACGGATTAGGCTCATCGTGAAGTGTTTCAAATCATGAAACATTTTATTGTATTTGTTAGTACATGAAAGAGTTTTGCACGCATCGTAGTGGTCCCTCTGTAACATGTTTACTGAACCTATGCAGCCACTGGAAATACCATTGAAACCTTTCTGCGGGATGTCGGTCTGTAGATCATGTCACCTAAGTGCTTGAATGAGCCAGGACTGAATATAAATTCTTGCCTCATTTGGTGATGATAAGGATTCTTTGTCGAGTTCTCCTTCCTGTTTCTTTTAAACTTTGAGCACGGTGAATGCGTTAAGAAGAAGCAAATCAGCTCAACCTTTTCTCGAACAAGTGCTGCACACGCATTGCGGCAAAGCAGAAAATTGATTTCATTGTTATTGACGAGCATGTTTTCAGTCAAGGAAAGGTGGTGCAAGTCAGCAGGCATTACAAGGATTAGCGCATAAAGATGATGGGTACCATAACGTATTTTGGGTCCCTTCCTTGATACCAATCTGATGAAAAGTTGAATATTCATGCACTCACAACACGCAGAGTGTGAAATATGGTGTTTCTCTGGGGTTGATGAATATACGCACTGGTGCGGGAGCGATCAATTGATCTACAGCGAGTTTTGCGAAGGCTGCGTGTCGCAAAAGGAACATCAGAATGCGATGCGACTTCTGATGGACTCGAAGATGGTAATTTCCGAAATAAATACCTTGGCTGAAAGAGACAGTAGCACTCTGACCAGGGCAGAAAAGTCAGTTGTCGCGGAACTAAAACGAAAGTGCCAAAAATACTTTCAAACCAACTTGATTAGATTCTGATTTTGATGCAGCGAGAGCCATGATTTGATACTCATCAAGTCGTCCATTCTCGAGTAAACATTTGATCACTAATTCATGAGATCTGCCATAGTGCTCCTTCACGGCACATGGTTGTTTAATTTAGTAGTGCTCTTGCACTCAGAGCGCTTAAGCTCACCTGAGCAAACAAGAGATATCGGGGATATCTCAACCGCTCTATGATAACTTCAGGATTTGTGCAGTACTGACATTCATCTTCATCTGAGGCGGGATGAGTTGAGGCACTCCAAACTTGTATAAACTTCTAGTGAAAAGGTATCACCTCGTGACTCAGGTCTGCAAGAGTAAAAGTATTCAGTCGTTTCGAGAGAGAGGAGTGATTCGCGCCACCTACATTACAAAGACAACATTGTGCTGGATGAGGATAAGAAGTGCACGCTGACATTGACTCGGGCGCAACCTCTAAAGATGGCCGGACGTAAATGAAGCGTAGAAAACGGGAGCGGTATAAAACAGCTCTCACTGATTCGTGAACTGTTTCCCTCAACGTGCGTGACCCATGGGAAAGCATCGCCCGACAGATCAATCCTGGATCTTTACCAAACGCATCGGTCACAACTCCGCATGCTAGACCTGTCGCATACTGATCGTGAATAGGTTGACGTGAAACCATCCTCAGCACCAGAACGTTCGGACTGGGGTTGTTTTACGAGGAAAAAGTTCTAGGTGGCAAGGTTTCGTATATATAACTCATATCTAACGCATACATATATATATATATATATATATATATATTATTAATAATAACTCTATCTTATTACATATCATATATATTATATAATTATTTTACCTTCGAATTCGAACTAATAAATATAATAACGAAGATAGATAATATCTATATTAATATCATATAATAATATATTGAGGTTTCATTTATTTATTGATTACATATTTAATATTATAATATGGACCGGAAATCATGTTTAACGATACCAGGTCATGTTGACATTATTGTATGAAGCGAATAGACCGTGATTCTTAATTAACGATACCAGCAGGCAGGTGAGTGTGACATTTTTGCAATTGTATGTTCCTGCTGTACGTACGTACGTAGAATCGGATATGTAATAATTTTATCACCTTCGTTCGTTCGTTCGCAATTCGTTCGCAATTATTCATTCTTTCGTTCATATTATTATCGAAGTGATAAACTTGCTTGCTTGCTTGATTAGTGCTTTTGCTTGCTTATTCGGCATATAGCCGCATCTACACATTTCGGAAAACTTTTGACTGTAAAAAATGTCCGGTGCACCTGGTATCGTTTATCAAACATCACCGTCTATTCGTTCCATACATTGTCGACATTTTTATTTTTTTAATTCGAAAATCTTGGTTAAGCCCTTCATATATACATTCACCCAGTCCAAGGTTTTCTTTTTTTCTTTTAACTCGTAAATCTTGGTTAAGCCTTCACCCACGTCACTGAATCCAAGAGTACCTTTTTCACAAATACTCGATCCAAGTAATATGATCTGGTATCGTTAAAACTACGTGTGTAATAAGTCACTGTATATAAATTAATTGAATTTTATTTTTATTGGCGCGTTAAGAATGTAATTATATTAATGCATTTTACTATCTATCCCTTTCATCAGGCTATGCCGACCCACATAGAGCGAACCACCGTCCTCGTTCGATCCTGTAGAATTATTCGGCATAGCCGATCTTGCGGGGATTGCACGGAAAAAATTAGGTCGTTCGGGGTCATCGTTAATCAAGGTCGAAGGTTTATTTTCCCCATACATTGTAACACATTTTCACATCGTTAACTCAGAATCGTTGGTTTAGCGTTACATAGAGTTGGTTCATTCATAGGACGAAATAAACCAATTTTCTTGAGTCACGTATGAAATATTTGTCCCATGGTGTTTGCCATACGTGAGGGCATTTATATACTATAAAAAACGATTAATTTTACATTTTTCAAATTACACACATACACCAAACAACCAATAATAATCAACATATCATTATTCTATCATGATTTAATAACCATGCGGGGGGCTATGCCGACACACCTGGGAGCGAACCCACGCAATCACGTTAAACACGACTCCTGTTCCTCCCTGGAAAATTTTTATTATTACATATTATTTATATATACGACGAAGGTAAATTCTATAAGCTTGATTGCTTCGATATTCGTTCGTTCGAATAATAATAATGAAGGTAATATATATATTATTATATATATATCAATAATAATAATAATGTAATATTATTATATATATATAATAATTTTTTTTACGTACGATTGAAGGAAAATATATGTTGCATATGCTTAGCAATAACAATACCTTCGAAGGTACCTTCGAGGTGGAATCTATGACAGTATTCACCAGATACGATGCATAACAGAGTTCTGCGAACCTCTTTCAGATGCCAGCAATACTTTATTCGGAGGAAGTGATTCGTGCATTTTCAACCTTGCAAGTCAGTCCTAACACGGGGACGATGTGGAGCACAGCTAGCACTTACGTGCGTTTCTTATATTGTGATATACACGTATCCACATCAGGCTCTGATTCCGTTGGAGATGGAACGCCAAAACGGCCCTATGCAACTCTCCTGCGAGCAATCGGCGCGGCATTGAGCCCACCGCATCATCGATATGAATTCCATTCGGTAAGTTGTGATATGCTTTAGACTCAATTGAGATATTTGCATCGAGGTGACAAATCTATCCATGCACCGCCTGAGAAACAAAGCTGATCTCAGGAGACTAACTTTTTGGGAGACCCGTGCCCAGGCCACGAACGCCGGGTCGATGCAGAATATCAACAGAGACAAAATATTGATATAGGCAGGAATGCATGTAGGCATTGGAAACTATGGACTGCAACCCAAAATGTTAGAGCTCAGTGCAAAGTTGCAGATGCGCGTGGTGATCGACTGTGTCGGCTCTGGAATGGACATAACGGCCCTAAAAATCACCCGATATTCGTCAGATGACTACACCAGCAGTGGTTCCATCACTACGTATGGAGTGCAACAGCACGGATGTCAGCCATGAAATCATCATTCTTTCTGTGCGGAACTTGAAATTACCAGCAGTGACATATCAGCCCAGCTATAACTCTTGTATGTACCAGTTTCCGATTCGGTATCTTCCACACTCGATCCGGCACCTCCGTCTGTGTGCAGACTGTTCGCGCCAGGTGCACCTACATATTGCGAATCGCTGATGTTTCCAACTTTATGAATATTTCCGAGATTTCCAAAGCTCGCAACTTTCACCATAGATGCAATGCTACCACTTCGACTAGGTATCCTGTGAATCGACATTCCTTCTGTTTCATGCGTAGTTGCACCACCACGCACTCGTTGCTTTGTTTCACCAGCACCTAGGTCAAGACAAAAAGATTGAAGAGCATTTGATGATCCCATGCGCACCATTCCCTTCATTTTAGCACCAGATGCAATGCGTCTCAATGCCGCTACCGCTGCCTTCACAGCCACGGTTTCAGCTTGGCGGTGATCTTCCAAGGTGCCCGGCTCAAGAGGGAGGCGCTTTTCTCCTACAGTGTCAAGATCAGCCCTCGTTTCGAGTCCGTCCAAGAGAGATCCATCTTCGAATGATAGTTCTGGTTCCCTTTCTCGCTCATTTTCAGGTGCATCAGCAGTAGCATCAGAGCGATGGATCCATGGACTCGCCGCGGCGCTGAGAGGCGGAGTCAGCACTGCGGCATCGGATAATTTATCATCAAACGCGCGGAGGGAAGCTGCTTGACTGCCCGAAGCATAACCGCTTGCCGGTGACCTTGACAAGCTAGATTTTCCGTTATCAACCGAGTTGTCGTCCCTTCTCCGGCCGATGATCGTAAGTCCGCGTAATGCGTTAGCGGCAGCATCAGCAGCTGCCGCAGCCTCGATTTGCGAAACAGTCTCGTCATTTGCATACCGTTGCGGTGCGATCCTTCGGTGTCCATAGATAAAACAACCCGCAGGGACTACGAGAAGTTCTGAGCTGCTTACATTTCTCATCATAAGAGCAGAATTAAAATTCGCAATCACAACTGTTCCATCTATGTCTCTGCCATACATTAGTGGATATGTCCCAGAGGGGTCGCGAGCGGCAAACACGCGTACTGAACGTGAATCAAAGCAAGTAAAGGAAAATCTACCACGAAGCTTTGGAAGTGATTTGGTCCCAAAAGCCTTGTACATATGGCAGATGAGCTCGGCCTCGTAGCATCTGCCTCCAACGAGCTTACTAGCCGCTAAGAGAGGACTCTGCGTGATTGCGTCGCCTCTACGTCCCTCTGGACTAAACAGGCGCCAGGCGAGATAGTCTACGTTCGTGAGATGCCCGCAAAAAGATACGATAATCTCGTTGTCAGTAAAGGCCTGAATGGCAGGTCCAACAGATATTGCAACACCGCCACCTTCAACCGTTTGAGAAGACTTTTGAAACTCCAATGCAGAAAGGGCATCGTGCAAGTCTTTAGCGGCAGTATCTCTCGAGGCTCGTCCGGAGCTACTGACTCGTAACGTCTTGAAAAGAGAAGATCAGTCACCCTTCGTGCGCGGAAAGACCGAAATTCAGGCGCACCTTTGGCGGAACTATGCATAAAAACTTACCGACGCAAGCTGCACTTGTGCATTTGTTCCTTGCCATAAGCGAAATTGGGCGAATAAACTCGATTTATCCACAGCGAGAATGTTTTTCGCCGCGACCACACTTTGGCTGAGTTGTGTGCCAACGAGCGTCGTCGTCATACGGCGGCTTTGCAGTGCTCATAACTTGAAATAAAGGTTATTTTCATCCATTTTTCCCGAGAAACTCTTCCGGTCTTTATGAAAATCAGAATATATCTTCGTTCGTAAGTAATAATTAAAATTTTCCAGCAGGGAGGAACAGGAGTAGTAGTGTTTAACGTGATTGCGTGGGTTCGTTCCCAGGTGTGTCGGCATAGCCCCCCGCATGGTTATTAAATCATGATAGAATTGCGGATACGTACGTATTACGTACACGTTTACATGTCATATGTTGATCAATAATTACAATCTTATTATTATTAACTTAAACTAATAAACCGATTGTATTTATTATTTATTAGTTCTAATAATATATAACGATCCATATAATAAGGAAAACTTACTTGGATCGAGTGTGAGAAAAAAAGACTCTAAAAAATGTTTTATCTTAACCTTGATTGGATTTAAAAAAAATCGCGAAGCGAATAGACCGTGATTCTTAATTAAACGAGACCAACGAGACCAGGGACATATTTTTCCTTTTTTGTTTTCTGGTTCGTATCGTGAGTTCATCACGCTGCTTCACAAAAACCCATCATCATCCAGAACACCATCATTCATAGTCATAATCACAGCTCCAAATCTTTTCGAGGACGGCACCTACCTGAGCGTAAGAGCCACATCAGATGAAGAAGAGACTCGTAAACGAAAAACGAGTCAGGGTTCTCAAACAGGGAAAAGTCGGCGCCGGGCCAGTGATCTACTGGTGTAGCCGAGATCAGCGTGTGCAGGACAATTGGGCATTCATTTATGCATGTGAAACTGCGAAATCAACCGGCGCGCCCGTTGCCGTGCTGTTCAGCCTCGTCACAAGTTTTCTGGGCGCGGGAGCCAGACAGTTTTGTTTCATGCTCAAGGGTTTGCAAGAGATGGAAAAGGCTTTGCGTGCCATGAATATAAAATTCGTCCTCCTCGAAGGAGACCCCTCTCTCACTATTCCAGGCTTCGCCAAGGAGTGTGGCGCGAGCCTCATTGTCACAGACCAGTCTCCGCTGAGACTGGGGAGGATATGGAGAGATGCGATTGCAAGTTCCACAGACTGCCCATTTCATGAGGTTGATGCACACAATGTAGTCCCAGTGTGGGAAGTGAGCCAAAAGCTCGAAGTTGGTGCTCGAACTCTTCGTGGTAAGCTAGCGAAACTGTATCCTGAATTCCTCGTGGAGTTCCCGGAAATTCCAGTGATCGAGGCAGAGTGGTCCCGTGAGGCTGGTGCAGCACTTCCAACTATCGTTATCGATTGGGACGCGCTTATTGAAAGGGCTCGTAAGGCTGGATCTGCTGTTCCAGAAGTCACCTGGGCTGTCCCAGGCGAGTCTGCCGCGCACGTCACCCTCGATCATTTCCTCAGTCGTCGTCTGAAGTACTATGAGCATCGGAACGACCCTGCTAAGCCCCAGGCACTTTCTGGTCTCTCGCCGTACTTGCATTTTGGTCAAATATCTGCTCAGCGCTGTGCTCTTGAAGCTCAGCGATATGCTAAGTCTTCGAAACGGGCTGTAGATGCTTTCTTGGAAGAACTTATTGTTCGTCGTGAGCTAGCCGATAACTTTTGTTGGTACAGCCCAAAATATGACACTATCGAAGGGCAAAAATATGAGTGGGCAAAAGAAACCGTGAGACAGCACACGAAGGACAAACGTCCATATCTGTACTCGCTGCAGCAGTTTGAAAATGGAAAGACTCATGATGATCTTTGGAACGCAGCGCAGTTAGAGATGGTACATGGGGGTAAGATGCATGGATTTATGCGCATGTATTGGGCCAAAAAGATTATGGAATGGACAGAAACTCCAGATCAGGCACTCAAATTTGCCATTTATCTCAACGATAAATACCAGCTCGATGGCCGTGACCCCTCTGGATATGTCGGTTGCATGTGGTCGATCGTTGGTGTGCACGATCAGGGCTGGTCTGAGCGCCCAATATTTGGGAAAATACGCTACATGGCCTACAGCGGATGCGCTAGAAAGTTTAATGTACAGGACTATATCAAGCGCGTTAATGAACTTGTGACAGCTGTCAAAGCGGGTGAGAAGAACACTGCGGTCGTCAATCCGGGTCGATTCCATGTTGACGTCTCGCGCAAACACGATGATGCAGCTCTTGCTTCGACCGGCATGCGCGTGTGTTCGGCAGAGGAACTCCAGCGTTTTGTACGCGTTGCTTCGGTGAATGCTAGTTCTGACACTGCCCGAAGTCTTGAAGCACTCCATGCTTTGAAAAGTATGAACGTCACAACAGATCTTCTCATGAAAGCTGGTGTTGGCAAAGCGGTGAAGAAGTTGTCGAAAGAAAGAGAAAATCTCAGCGTTTCAGCTGCTGCTGCTGCTGTCGTGAAAGTCTGGCAGTCGTTGTTATTGCCGTAGACCCAAATCATCATGTGACTTCATCAAAATACACCACCTGCAAGCCTTAAGGGAAGAGGGAGGGGACCAGTGAAGAGGGTGTGAATAACACGTTTCTGTACGTGCGAACGGGTTATTCTCAACTGCCTTCCTGCTTGCTTATTCAGCATATCTTACGGGTTCTTTGACGAAAAATGTCACACTCACCTGGGACCGTTTATCAAAGACGAGGCCTATTCGTTTCATATTTGTAAGTTTCGTACCTTCGTATCATTTTTGACTTCATTCGTTAACTCAAGATTGTTGGTTTAGCGCTACGTATATATATATACTTGAAGCCTTCAGCTAGTATTACCTTCGTACCTTCGAAGGTAGCACGCACTATATATCCTTCATATACGAAGGTAATAGTTATTACGAAGGTACCTTCGTACCTTCGAAGGTACCTTCGAAGGTAGTAAGTAATCGTTTTGGGTGGGCCTTCATTTTAATCGAATGGAGGTATTCTGGCTTTTAAGCAGGTTGCGGCCATATTATTTTATTCGGCATAACCGATTCTACAGGTAGCACAGGGAACACTTGCAAAAATATCACACGCACCTGGTGTATCGTTAATTAAAAATCACGGACTATCTGTTTCATACGTTGTCGCATTCACCTGGTATCGTCAATCATGACTTACGGTCTATTCGCTTCATACAATGATGACATGTGTTTGCTCATACGCCGGCTGTTATTTGTAGTTAAGATGGTTATCCATGTGATTAATTACTTAACCACGTCCTCGAAGGCTATGCCGACCCGCCTGGAGCGAACCCCAACAATTCATTTATTTCTCGTTTGAGGTACCCTCGTATATCTTTCACTTTCTGATTGATATATGTAAGCTAAGTAGGAGAAAGGAAGAGTATCGGTTCTCAGCATCGTTGGAGGAATCCACTAGGCATTGCCTGCGCAGGTTCGAATCCTGTCGGTGACGGAAAAATATTCAGTAGTCACTGTGCCCGAGCGGTCAAGGGGGTGGACTCGAAAAAAAAAAAGCCACTGATCTGAGAAAGTAATCAAATCAAGGTGGTCCACGAACGAATGAAGGAACATTTTTTTCACACAACTCGAGAGTTTTTTTTATGTACCGTGTACCGTACCACCTTGATTGCTTGATTATATATAAGACTCTTAGTCTATTGATTGGTATTAAGATGCATACATGTAATATGGCTAGCATATGCTGGCATATTTTGTTATATTAAATATCATATTAATTATGACAACGGAAAGGAGTACTTTATTTGTTTCCCAAGCAAGCAAGCAAGCAAATTGTTTTTAAGTTGTTTAATTTCGAATACAACTTGAAAACAACTGAAAACAACTTGATTGGGAAATAAATAAAGTACGAAACTTATTAGTGCTACTACTCCTGCCTTTCATTTCCGTTAGTTGTCATAAATAAATAAAGGGCCTAAAATAGATATTATATACAGAACCAATCTTGATCAGTTTGAAAATATCGTGCTTAAGATCTTAAATGCTTGTTTTTTATATTAACTTCGATAAAACCATGCACATAAATATATAACTAACTATGATATGAAATTAAATACCTTTTCAGTACAGTACGATCCACACAATCACTCATGAGGTATCCATTGCATGGGCAAACAGTATAAAGATTTCGCTTGTGTTCTTACGCCACATGGTAATAAGAACATGGTGAGAACACATAATAAGCACTCAACTTATTATTACCCACCAAAACCCTACATCTAATAAGTGTAAAGACACTTAATAATAATCAGCTGTTTCTCTTTTTTAGAGTGTAATACATTTTATAAACTCCAAGCACTCAACTCAGAAAGTTTTACCTTTGGAGGGATGCACGCATATCTGATATAGGCCCTCGACGATAACCGCTAGATCTCCCATAATCCCCGACACCAAAGGCGCGTAGGCTCTCAGTGTTGACAGTGAGTGCACCGTTTTTCCCTTTTGCGTTAACAAGTGACTATAACTGACTACCCGTCTGTTGTGCACTGCCTGCAGTGCCACGGTACTATTGCGGTGAGTCGACGCCGCTCATTCCATAACCCAAAGTCTGTTCGGCAGAACTCTTAGTAGATGAACTTAATCTTGCTTTTCTGATTCCAGATTATTGTGACGCACATCTAACGCACGACTCAGTAGGTTCGCCGCCTGAAACACATGCATCTGAACAGTAAATTCTTTTTCCGTTTTTGTACAGCCCTCCGTCCGAAAGCAACACAATGCGGGTTATAAACACAAGGTTCGCAATGTTAAGGACGACACGCGTATCTTACAGGCTCATGCATGTCACTTTCAGGCAAACGTTCGCAATTATTATATGCAGTTCGAAGAACAGACGACACAGTCAATATTAGCAACGCGTGCACAAGAAGACACATTTTTCCAGCATCTGAGCGACTCACAGGCAGCCTTCAATACGCAGGTGAATCAAACCATTAAAAAACAAATGGACCGATACATGACAGGCCACTGAACATTCGGGGAAAATGTAACCGATGATAAACCTTGCGAAAGGAGCTTGTCAGAAGGTAAATAGCTTGATTTACAAAAATACATATCACACTTCGGTCCCTCTGAATCTTCAATTGTGCGGCTCTTCTGAATGGAGTTACAGCCTCGCGATTTGACGACAACTGCACATTTTATGTGTTAAGAGGGGGGTGGCTTCCCAGCTGCGAAGTTGTACGCATCACCTCCGTGATGAGAAGAATCCAGACCTGCATCCTCATCTTCAGCAGACACTCTCAGCAGTTTTGTTGCTTTCAGAGTGAAAAAAACCAGTCCAGCACTCACAAATGTCCAGCTTCCTATCACGAGAACGCCAACTACTTGAACTCCAAGTTGAGTGCTATTCGCACCCATTAAAAACCCATAATCGTTCTCGCCGTAGTCAGTTCCATACACACTGTTCGTAAATTCTTTGTTTGCAAAGAGCCCGGCAGCTATCACGCCCCAGATGCCGCAGAATAAATGCACTGGAGACGCATCCAAAGGGTCATCTATCTTCAGCCTCAATAACAGCCTGGAAGACGCAAAGTATACAAATGCCGAAACAAAACCAATGATGACAGATGCCCATGCATCCACAACTGCGCAAGGCCCGGCAATGGAAACAAGGCCAGCTAAGATGCCATTCAGCGCCGGGGAGACATCTGGGGTATTCTTACCCAGGACGTGTATTGCCAATGTTGTCACGCCAGCGGAACAGGCTGACAGAGTCGTGGCAACAGCAGCTCGGGCGGCATGCTGCATGTGAGAGAATGCAAGGGTGGAAACAGGATTGAAACCATACCATCCGAACCATAGTATGAAGGTTCCTAAGGCAGCGAGGACCGTTGA
>Ga0302114_10000586_pt1 | contig 25298 bp, 19 predicted proteins | sample AG5_Surface_MG_FD_203107 | JGI IMG/M metagenome (GOLD analysis project Ga0302114, IMG submission 203107) | Marine microbial communities from Western Arctic Ocean, Canada - AG5_Surface | ecosystem: Environmental > Aquatic > Marine > Oceanic | place: Canada: Western Arctic Ocean | collected...
TTCTTTTCGGGAACTAGCTTTGTCAATGACACCTTCTTCGTGTACGCGCTAAGAGTACTGCCATTAAATTAAGTCTCTCTCGCCGCGAGCCCATCACTCACGGCGCGTCGACGTCCGCGACGGTCGGCTTGCGGTAGTGCCGCAGTTGCCCCGTGACGTCCGTGGGTTTGAACGGCGCGAACTTACCGTACGGCCGTGGCACGCCCATGCTCTTCTCGTCCGTGGGCACGTACGCGTTGGGCCTCGCGTCGGCGCCGGGGCGGTTGTCGTCCTCGTCGTCGACAAACGCCTCCCCGGCCAACTCCCGCGCCCACCGCTTCTCCGCCTCGTCGTCGGGCGCCTCGCCCCGCGCGACCCTCTCGCGCGCCTCCATCAGCCGCCGCTTGAGCGTCTCCGCCTCCAGCTGCAGCCTCTCGCTCGTCGCCTGGCACAGCGCCAGCTCGGACACCGTCGACTTGGTCTCGTCCCCCGCGGACTGGATTTTGGTCACCAAGTCGTTGATCGTCCTCGCGAGCTCCAAGGATTCCGCGCGGCCGCTCGCAGCCTCCGACGTCATGCGCTGCACGAGCGAATCGAGCTCCTGGAGCATCAACACGTTCTCCTCGATCTCATCCTCCTTGTCCTCGATGGCGAGCTTGAGATCCTTGAGCTTGGCGCGCAACTCATCCGCGCCCGGGTCTTTACCTTGCAGCACGCGCCACCGGTCGGCGTTCTCGGGCGTCTCAGCCTTGGCGCTCAGCCTAGCCACCCTCCGTCGCTCGACGATGAGATCCTTCCGCAGGCGCTCGATCTCGGCGTTCAAGCCAGGGACACCGGACGCGAGCGACGCGTTGGCCTCGACGGACAGCTCGTGTTTCCGAATCTCCGCGGCGAAGGCTCGAATCTCATCCTCGCGGTTTCGCAGCTCAATCTCGCCCCGTCGGCCAACCTCCACCTGGAGGTTCACCCGCTCGTGCAGCGCCGCGACCTCGTCGTTGCGTTCCACCAGCATGAGACCCGCGTGGTCCCTGCGCTGGGTCTCGTGCTCGAACTTGAGGGTGAGACGGATCTGATTTTTGCGACCCTGGTCCGCGACGGTGTGCAGACCCTCCATCTCGTTCATCTGCTCGTCAATCTTATCGCGGCCTTCCCTGAACGTCATGGCCCTCTTGTTGATGTCCTGCCTCAGCACGTCGCGCGCGGTCATCGCGCTCGTGAGCTGCGCGTGCGCGTGCACCAGCTTGATCTCCTTATCCCCGGACTCCCCGCGGAGGATGTCGATCTCGTTGGCCAGGACCCTGAGCTTCTCGCCCGTCTCCGCCTTGGTCTGCTTGCCGGCTTCGATGAGCTGCGCGAACTTGTTGCGCTGCGACTGCACCTCGTGGAACAGCGACACGAGTGACTTGTGCCGCCTCTCGTTTTCCTTGGTCTGCTTCTTGAGATCGTCCAGCTCGTTGTCCAGACCGTTCGCCAGTTCCGTCTGCTCTCGGTGCTTCTCGCGCTTGAGCATCGTCGTCTTGATGAGCCGCTCAACCTGCGTCCGCACGTCCCTCTCAACCTTGTTCCGGTCAGCCTCCTCCTTCTTCAGGTGCTTGATGATATCCTCCAGGGCGGCCACCTCGGCGTAGACGGTCTCGAACGCGGTGCCCTTCGTCTTACCCGCGGACTCCTCCGTTATGTACGCCTTCATCTCGGCGTCGATGTCGGCGCGAATTGCTTCAATCGCCGCCGACCGCTCCGCCGCGACGCGCGTCGTCGTCTTGACGTCCAGCCTGAGCTGACTGACCTCCGTCTCGAGCTGCGGGACGACGTCCGCGACGTGCTTCGTCTCCATCGCCATCTTACCCGTCTTTCGTTCCGTCTGCTCCAGCTCCTTCCGCCGGCGAGCGACGCGGTCGGCGAGTGCCTTTTTCTCCGCGTCGAGCGCCGCCGCGCGTTGTTCCAGCTCCAACTTCTCGTTCACCAGCCTCTCGCGCTCCGACGTTTCCTTCTCCAGGTCCTTGTTGAACTCGTCCGCGGTGCGCGTCTTCTGTTCCATCGCGATCGACGCGCGCTCCAGCGTCCCCGCCGCGTGAGCGTGTTCCTCCGTCCGGCCCCGCACCGTCTCCGACTGCCTCAGCTCGGACTCGTCCAGCGCCGCGAACTTTTTGTTCAGCGCGAGCTCCTGCGTCCGTAAAGCCTTGATCTGCTCGTTGATGACGTCGCACTCGCGCTTAATCTTGAGCGGCAAGGGCGCGATGGAGTCCAGCTCGGTTTGAACGCGTTCGCGCTCGTTGGATATCTGCGACGCTTTCGTTTGAAGTTCGCCGACTCGAGCGACGGCGTCCGCCTTGGCCTTGTGAAGATCCTCCATCCTGGTCTTCTCGCTGCGGACGTCCTCGGCGAGCTCGGATACCTCCGCGCGGGCGGACGCGAGTGCTGGCGCCATCGCCCGCTCGTGCTCGAGCTCAACCTCCTCCAATCGTTTCTTCGCCGCGTTCCTCGCGCGGGTCTGCTCGTACACGTCCATCGAGGTCGACTGCTCGCGCTCGCCCGCGAGCTCAGCCTCGGCGACCGCGACGTCGCACTCGCGCCTCAGCCGGTCGAGCTCTTCCTCTTCCTCCTCCGTCAGCGAGTTCCTCGCGGCGGCGCGAGCCTCCTCCAGCGTCGTGACGCCCTCCGCGAGCTCACGATCGAGCCCCGTCGCATCGTCCTCGAGTCTCGCGGTGCGCGCGACGGCGGCGGCGAGGGCGTCGTGAAGCTCGCAGTACGCCGCCTTGGCCTTGTACACCTTCGACCGTTCGATACCGCCAGCCTTGAGCAGCTCGTCGAGAACCTGCGCGCGAATGGAAGGGAGGAAGAGGGCGGGGCTCGGTGAGCGGCGCGCGCGGGAGGGGGAGGAGGAAGTCTCGGGACGGTTGCCAAAAGGGGGCGCATTTCGTGCCGCGCGATGATGGGGCGGCTCATCCACGTGGACGCACCTTGAACGCGGCGCTGCTCTCCGGGTCTTCGTCCACCACCACTCGCGGTGGAGGCGGGATATCGGCTTCCTGTGTCATGGCGCCGGGTCCCGCGCGCCGCCCGGACCCGTCCTCCGGTCTGGCCGATGACACGGTCGTATCGGGGGAGGATACCAAACGAGCACGAAAAGGGGTTCGAAATAATTAAAAACAGTCGTCGTATGGGCTAATAGACGCATTCATTAAGATTTACTACATCGTATTACACGTTAATTATTTCGAATTGTTAAACTCCCAGTCTATTTGCTCGTACATATTTACAAATTCATGCGTAAATTCCATCCTTCGACTCGCGAGATCACCTGCGCTCGGGGAACAACCCCGTCTTGTCCACCACGCGCTCCACGATGTTCGTCTCCTTGTCCCACAGGTGCGGGAGGAGGCTCCACCCCTCGTACCCGTTGTCCAGGTCGTTGAACTCCTCGAACAACTTGGCGAAAGCCTTGGCGTACTCCTCCTTGCGCCGTTGGCTCCACCCGGTGGGCCACTCGCTCCAGCGCAGCACGTGTTCCGCACCCTTGGGCTGGAACCAGTCCACGTTGAGGATCGAACCCAGGAACTGCGCGGTGAAGAACTGCGCGTCCTCCACAGCCTGCTCGCGGGTGAACTGGCGCTCCTCGATCGGCTCGTCGCCCTCTTGCCAACTTTTCGGCTGCGCCACGCCTTTCATGATCTCCCCGGGCCTGTAGAGGTGCAAGCGCGCGGGGTTAGCGCTCGGAACCTTGTGCTCGTCGCACATCGCCACCCACGTCGCAGCGACCAGGGCCCAGAACACCGAGATGTAGTCATCGAACCCGATCGTGTGCGCCGGCGGTGACGAGGGCGGAAGCTCGGTGAGGTGCTTGCGAATCTCCTTGAGGTTCATCTCCTCCTTGTCGCCGTCATCGTACATGACCTTGTACCACTTGTGCTCCTCGTCGAACTCAGTCACGGTGCCGGTGTAGAACCTGTAGTTGAACTGTTTCTTTACCTTTGCGCCGATGAGCTCCTTCCCGATCCGCGGCTTGCTTTTCTTGTGGGTGGTCGAGTCAGCCTCGTCCTGCACCGGCGGCGACGTGGGCACCTCCTTCCTGACCATCGGCTTGCCTTTTTTGGGGGTGGTCGCATCCGGCTTACCTTTTTTGGGGGTGGGTAGGGTTGCCGGCTTGCCTTTTTTGGGGGTGGTCACATCCGGCTTGCCTTTTTTGGGGGTGGTCACATCAGCCTTTTTGTTCAGCACCCGCGGCGACGAGGGCGGAAGCTCGGTGAGGTGCGAGCGAAGCTCCTTGAGATTCATCTCCTCCTTGTCGCCGTCATCGTAGTCGACCTTGTACCACTTGAGCTCCTCATCGTAGGCGGCCACGGTGCCGTTGTAGAGCCTGTAGTTGAACTGTTTCGTCACCTTCGCGCCGATGAGCTCCTTCCCGACCAGCGGCTTGTCTCTCTTAGGGGTGTCTTTCTTGGGAGTGCCTTTCATGGGAGTGTTTTTCTTAGGGGTGGTGATTGCGTTTTCTTTCGACAACCCAACCACCTCGTCCAGCACCTCGCGCAGCTCCTTGAGGTTCATCTCCTCCTTGTCGCCGTCATCGTACATGACCTTGTACCACTTGTGCTCCTCGTCGAACTCAGTCACGGTGCCGTTGTAGTATTTGGTTTCGAACCACTTCTTCACGCGCGAACCGACGAGCTCAGCCCCGACGAGCTTCTTGCGTTGTTTCTTGTCGCGGGGAGACTGGGTTTGAGAACCGCGCTTGGGTCGAACAAGCTCGGAAACGGCCATCGTCGCCGTCTCTGTTGATCGTGGTGTCCGAACGGGCCCGCGGGTGAGCGCGGTGGTTGTGAGGGCGCGCCGATCTGTGACGATAATTGCCTAAATTTGAACTTCGGAGATACGAGGTGAAAAGTTTTCATTGAAAGGGCCCTTAAAAGCATTTTATCCCCCAAAAAAGGAATTCCAAACTGTTTGATCATGTGCAGATACCGTAAAAGTCGACGCCTAATTATTCAAATCTAATTCGATTCTGACTACTCTGCGGTATAGAAATGAGAAAACTGACCCGTGGCGAGTTTCTACTGGCCTCAACACCGCGAAGCACAGGAACGTAACTGCCATTCTCTCGGACCATCCGTCGCACTCATCGTCGCGCCTCGCGCGGGACGTGCGTGCGAACCATCGCCGATCCCCATCCTCATCATGTCCCTCGCGGTCGCTCCGCCGCGCGCGCCCTCCATCGACCCCGCGCTCCGCGCATTCCTCGTCGAGTGCCTCGACACCGCCGACGGCCGTGAAGACGGCGATGGCGACAACGTCGCAAGACAACCGTGCGCCTTCGCGGGCCTGGACCTGCCGCGAGCGCTGTCATTCGACGAAGCCGACGTGGACCTCTCCGGGATCTGCGCGTGGCTCGAGGGCGACGTCGTCGCGACGGACGGGTCGTTCCTCGCGTCGAAGTCCACGCTCGCGTCCCCATCGTCCAAGAGACGCGCGCGAGATCTCGGTTCGCTCGACGATCCGAGGTTGGGCGACAAGCGGGGTAGGCGAGGCGCGCCGGCCACGCCGCCCCGCCACGACGACGACGTCCTATTCGCCTCCCTATCCGACCCGCTGGGGGGCGACCGCACCGACCCGGACCCGTCCAACGGCCGCGACAACTCAAACTCCGACGACTCAAACTCCGACAACTCAAACTCGGGGCCGAAGGAGGCGCGGCTGCGACGCAACCGCGCGTCCGCCGCCCTGAGCCGCCAGCGCAAGCGCACGGAGCTGGTGCACCTACGCCAGAGGTGCAGGGAGCTGGAACGGGCCAACAGACACTTTCAATACGTCGCTCAGTGCGCCTCGCACGAGAACGCGGCGCTGCGCCGGCGACTGACTGAGATCGGCGGCGTGGCCGGTGGCGCGCCGGTGCCGATGTCCGCCGATGTGGCCGTCGTGCCGGTGACGCACCTGCCGATTCCTCGGATGCAGGCGCAGATTAAGACGTGCGAGGCGGGTTTGGGTAGGGACCTACAGCGCACCCGTACAGCAGAAGGGACCTCCGCCGGTGTCACAACCTCGGGCGTAGACGACGCGACTTATACTTTATGCGATATGCCACGTGTGGAGTCGCGTCGACGCCGAGGGGCAGCCTGGCGGAGTAAACACGGGACGGAACGTAATCACGGGACGGAACGGAGCGTATGCCGACCGAGGAGGGTGCGGCGGGGGAGACGGCGGTTTGTGAAAACGCGAGACGAGGCTGCGCGCGATCTCCGGGACTCGAGTCCCGGATGCGCCGCGCCGCGCCGCGTGACCCGAGCCGTCGAATTACCCGCCGCGCCGTCCACCGGGCGAGATACGCGCCACCCGTCGTCCCATCGGACACTCTCCGCGGTCCTCTCTGGACTAACCTTAGCCGTCCCGTACGTATAGCCCCCGCGCAAACGTGAATACGAGATTGATTTAAATTTGGACGTTATATTGACAACGCGCCGATGACCCCGCTGATGGTGTTCTAGGGTCTATGCATCTTCTCTGCTATGGTGTTGTTTGTTGCTAAAGTCGCTGTGATATCTAGTTTGCGACCCCGATGCATGCGTGCTGCCCTGCGGTGTTGTGCTGCAAAAGATTCCCCGAATAAATATGAATGTTGTTCCCCCCAGCGAGTACCCTGGTTGTTGTACAAGTACCCATTGTGTGTTTCCTCTGCCCCGGCGGCGGAGCTCCATTTGCCAAATTGTTCCGTTTGTCAAACAGTAAATAATAGTGTGTCCAGACGTGACGCGCGAGCTGTAGTCTCGCGCGACACCCGGAAAAGAATGTCTTTGTCCCCGATTTCCCCATGCGTCTTGTGTGCGTTTTGTACATGTCCCCGATGAATGAAAGAATGGTAGTGTACTGCGCCGGCGACGAGCGCGATAATATCCGCGGTCGTCACGCCGGTTTCGTTGTTTTTACGCGTAGAGCTCGGCGGGGAAGCTCTTCATCCCCGCGCCAGCCGCCACGACGCTCGTCTCGTACGTCACCGCGGCGCTGTAGAGCATCGCGAGCAGGTCGAGCCCGCCGCCGTTACCGTACCCGGATCCACTCGATGACGTGTCGTTATCCACGGACCGCCCGGAGGACATGTTGCTCCTCCGCTTCTTGGCCACGGGCGCGCCGAGCACGCCGCCGCCGCGCTTCTTGGAGACACCCGTGCTCGCGCCCCGCCCGCTGGCGACCGCGCCGTCCACCTCGTCAGTCACCGCGGGGGTGGACGGGGATAAGGGCGGGGTGACGGTACGGCCGAGGTTGGACGTCTTGACGGAAACCTTGCGTCTCCGCGCCGACTGTCCAGAGTTTTTACCCCCATCCGACCCGGCGGCGGCGGCGGAAACCGTCGTCCCTTCCGAGAGGGCGTCGTCCTCGGCGGCGGAGAGCTGGAACCACCTCGCGCGGCACTGCTGCGCGGTGCGGCCCGTGAGCATCTTGCTGATGTTGCTCCACCGCGGGCCGAGGGAGTCGTGGAGGGACATGAGCTTCTTATCCTCCGGGTCGGTCCAAGCGTCTTTCTTGACCGACGGGTCCAGGTGTCGGCGCCAGCGGCCCATGCACTGCTGGTCCGTCCGCCCCTCGAGGTGCCTGGCGATCTCGGCCCACCGTTGGCCGTGCTGCTCGTAGAGCTTGGCGAGCTGTGAGGGAGGGAGGGAGGGAGGGAGGGGGGCGGTCAGGTCGCGGCGTCGGATGTCGGATGATGAATTTTCTATCGTGTTCCTCCCGTTTCGACGAGTTACGAACCCCGAAGACGTCCGTTATTACGTAACTTTGAGGGTTCAGGGCTGAGCGAGGGGGAAGGAATGATTGGGGGGCGCTCGTGCCGCGGGCGCTCCGCCGTCGCGCGCGGCGTCGCTTGGGGCGCCGACGCGGCTTCGGTCGCGAGAAAATCCACGCGCGCGGCGTTCTGGGCCGGATGCCGCGCTCGAACGGTGGATGTAAAGACGGGAATGCGTACCTGCGCGTCCTCCTCGGCTGTCCATTTCTCCTTCTTGATGGCGGGGTTCACCTTGTGCCGCCATCGCTGCGCGCACTGCTGACCGGTCTTTCCCGGGAGCTCCGCCGCGACGAGCGCCCAGCGGTTGCCGTGAATCTCCTGTGGACGAGTTGGGGTGAATGCGGGTGAGCGTTCGGAACCGATTCGGGGACGCGGGATGGGTCAACGATGCGCGGGAAGACGGCGGGTCGCGGCGCTCAGAGGCCCCAAAAAAGACTAACAAACGGTGTTAGCGGCGTGAAATGCGACGGGCGGTGGAGAACGAACCTGCAACCTGGCGAGCTCGGCGTCCTCCTCGGTGCTCCACACGCTGGAGCTCTTTCCGTCGGACATCTTAACTGTCCTGTGAGCCGCCTACTAGGGCGCGTCCGTGATTATACGCCGCGCTCGATGCGTCGGCGGCGGGCGAACGTGAACGCCGCGGGGGTCCAAAGGAGCTCCTCCGGTGACGAAAAAACGCCAACAATGGAAGCGCGCCTTATCGCGGTCCTTCGCTGCGCGCGAGAACCGAAAAGACGGGCGGACGGCCTCGTGGGCTAGCCTACGAAGCGGCCTTGGTGGTCGACGCGGCCGAACGTTCCTTTTCACGTGTACGCGCGCTCGTTTCGGGCGAGGCGGCGCGACGTGGAATGCCTCTGTAAAAAAAACAACAAGCGCTCGTGGGTTGACCTGAGGCTGGAGAGGGAAGCAACAACAGGAGACCACGTCGATTTCGTGGCTCACAATCGTTGTTGCCCCGGCTTGGAAATCGGAGATCTCCTTATGACTAACAGTCTGCGGAGTCTGCGTCGGTCGACTTTTGCGCCCAATCCAAACACCGTCAGCTCCCATCAGCCGCCAAACGCGGATGAAAACTCAATCTTTAGTTCCTTTGAGTCAACAAACCTTGAAAGCGCCTCGATGTTTGCCGGTTTTGCCGCGAGTCCCGGATGATTTTTCTCCTTTTTCTCGAAATGGGTTCAGGTTATTATTTGCGTTTGTGGGTCCCCGGACGAAAAACGGTGCCGTATTTCCACAACCGAATTCTCAGCCGCGGCCCGCACGGTGGTTACGCGCGCGGCGACTCGTCGTCTAGCCCGATGGGCCGACGTGACTCCACGCGTTCGACGTATCGGCACGCCACGGTCGCCCTGGCGCTGCTGTATCTGGTCTTCGCGTCGTCGCTCGTGCAGCCCGCGGAGGGAAAGATGAGGGTCATCAAGCGCAACAACCCGGCGCAACGATCGACGCGCAACGTGGGCGGCCAACCGAGGGCGCCGACCGAAGGGGACGGGCCGAGCGTGTCGAAGCGCACGTATCGCGACTCGTTCCAGCTCGACGGCGTGTCGTGGCAGAGGCACAGGGACTCGAAGAGCGGGAAGGAGTACTACTTCAACGTCGCCACCAAAGAGAGCACCTGGGAGGACCCGAGACGCGCGGTGAGGGAGACGGAGGAGTGGAAGGCCAAGGCGGAGGCCGGCGGATCCGACGGGGCGTCCGTCGGCGAATCCGACGGAGCGTCCACCGACGGGGAAGCCCCGCGCGTCATCAAGCGCCCGGGGCTGGACCCGAAGGAGGGCGACGACCGAGGAGACGCGCTTCGGCGACCGATGGATGGCCGCGAGGCGTTCACGCGAAAGGCGGAGGCGCGCGACCGCGTGCGCGCGGCTAAGAAGTTCGACAGGGCGAGGCAGGCCGCGGGTGCCCCGCCCGCGCCCAAGCGCCACGGCCCCTTCGTCCGTGGCACCGTCGCGGTCAGCGTCATGTCCACGCTCGTGTCGTGTACCGTCTGGCTCGTCGGCGCGTTGAGAACCGTGTCGGCCCGGTCGGGGCCCGGGGGGACTCGGGACGCCGCCGATACCGGCCCGCTCGCGATGGAGCTTCGCGAAGAGGCGGTGGAGGGCGCGCGGCGGTGGTGGGCGAAGACCAAGGAACGGGTACGGGCACGGGGGAGGGAGCTATCGGGCCTGGTGAGGGACGTCCGCTCGTCGACGACGGCGGCGGACGCTCGAGCCAAAATCGGCGTCGCGATTAAAAACGCGGAGCAGGCGCCCGAGCTGTTCCTGCTCGCGAGGTTTCTCATCGCCGTGTACTACTTCAACCTGTGCGCGGACAAGTACAGCGAGTACGTGTGGAGGTACCAGTACTGGGAGTACGCGGAGCGGTACGGGTTGAACCAGCCGGGTTTGAATCAGCATTCACTCGGCGGCGAGGTGAGTTTATTTTTATTTCCACATGGGCAATTAGAATGACGCCGTGTTTTGTTTACAGGTCGTGTCGCCGTCTGGGTTTCCGTGGATCGCCGCCGCGGTGGTGACGTGCACGACGATGATGATCCACAACATCTACCCCGTGCGTTGCTCGCTGTTCGTGCTCGCGTACGACGTGCTGGACAGCCTCGGTCTGTTCTTTGAGATTTTCGTCACCGGGCGGCTGGTGCTGAACGAGTTGGTGATGAAGAAGCTGGCGCTTTTCGGTTCCACGTGCCTGCTCGTGGCGCACTCGGTGAAGGGCCAGGTGAAGGAAGGGGGCACGGATCCGTTCGCGGCGCTGGCGATGGAGGACGGCGACGGTAAGCGAAGGAAGGACGTCGCGGGGGTGAGAAAGTCGGCGCTGCTGCTCGTCGCGCGGGTCATGATGGCGTGCCTCTACTTCTTCGTCGGGTTGAATCAGATGAGACGGGTCGTCGCGCGGGACTTTGCGCTCTTCGCGTCGCCCAAGCGCATCCAGGGGATATACCACGACGGCCACGACAACAACTGGCTCCTGCTCGAGTTTCTGTTGGCGCTGCCGCTGTCAGCCGGGTACAAGCAGGAGGTCAGCGCGCGGGCGTTGACAGCCACGCTGTTCGCTGAGGCGGTCACATGCTGGAGGTTCTGGGCGCCGAGGACGTTTCGGCCGGATCACGCGAGGAGCCATTTCGTGACCAACCTGGCGTGCGGTGGCGGGCTCATTCTGCTGCAGGCGTTCGGCGCGGGGAGGTACACCGTGGACAACTACGTGAAGAACAAGAAGAAAATTTGAGGTCTTTGCTGAAACGCTTGGATTTCTTTAAAACGGTTTAGACCAGTCATCGTTGCCTATTCGTGGTACGATCCAGAGGAAAACTTTCTGCAATTGCCAATTCCGTCTCCATTCGTACGACACGCAGTCACCTCTCGTCGGGATCGCCATGGTCAACGTTGTTGACGTTTGAAGGGTGCCTTTTTCTCGGCCAACTCCCAACAGAAGCCGCCGCGACGAGATGGCGCTCGTGGGCCTGAACGCGGCGGCCGACCAGCTGCAGATAGCGCGCGAGTTCGCGGTGCTCGGTGACTACGACACCGCGCGGGTCTACTACCAGGGCGTTCTCACCCAGGTCTCGAGGTACGCGCGCGGACGAAGATCCCCGCCCCGCCAATATTTTCAAATCCGCGCCCAACACAACACGCGGCGACTCGTCCCGCCCCGAGCTCACCCGCCGCCCCCGCCCGTCCCGTATCGAACGCAGGTATGTTCACAACATAGAGCTCGACGCCGGCGCGGACCCGTTCCGCAAGGGTCGATGGCACGCGGTCCAGCGGCAGCTCACCGACGAGCTCGACGCGGTGGACAACCTGGAGAAGGAGCGAGGGATGTTCTCGACGCGACCCGGGAGCTCCGCCGCCGCGGCGCGCGCGCGGGGGCTCGTCCCGCACGTCGCCGCGAACGTCCCCGGGCCGGTACAGGAGGGCCCGCCCCCGCCGTCGAAAACGCGCGCGGCGGCGCACGCCGGCGGCCGGCACCCACCCGGACGCGCGCCCCCGCTGTCCAGGGACGAGGAGGAAGCCATGTGGCGGAACGGGACCGGCGGCCGGCGCGAGGAGAACCGCGCGCACTCGCCGGAACGCGATCCCGACGTGTGGTCCGCGCCGACCCCGAGGGACTCCCCCGCGAAAGGTGCGCGGCGCGACGACTCCAGGCTCCCCGCGTGGGCACGAAGGGATCCATCGGCCGGTGCTTCCGAACCCAAACCCGGGCGGAGGAAACAAGTCGTATCCTCCGGGTACGGCAAGCGGCGCGATCCGCGTTCGGGCGGCGGCGGCGGCGCGAGGGCCGCGATCGGCAGGGCGCGGGGCGGGGATGGAGGACGCGAGGACCCGTTCGCGGGCGGGCCCGACGCCGCGCTCGCCGAGAACCTTCAACGGGATATACTGGACGCGTCGCCGTCGGTGCGGTGGGACGACATCGCGGGTCTCCAGGACGCCAAGCGACTGCTGGAAGAGGCGGTGGTGCTGCCGCTGTGGATGCCGGAGTACTTCAAGGGCATCCGTCGGCCGTGGAAAGGGGTGCTGATGTTCGGCCCGCCCGGTACCGGTAAGACGATGCTCGCCAAGGCTGTCGCCACCGAGTGCGGCACCACCTTCTTCAACATATCGTCGTCCACGCTGGCGTCGAAATACAGGGGCGAGAGCGAACGGATGGTTCGCATCTTATTCGACCTGGCGCGTCACCACGCCCCGTCCACCATCTTCATCGACGAGATCGACTCCCTGTGCACCTCACGCGGCGCCAGTGGTGAGCACGAGGCGTCGCGCAGGGTCAAGTCGGAGTTTCTGGTGCAGATCGACGGGTGCGCCGGCGGCGAGGAGGGCGACGACGGCGAGGGCGCTAAGAAGGTCATGGTGCTCGCGGCGACAAACTTCCCGTGGGACATCGACGAAGCGTTGCGACGTCGACTGGAGAAGAGGATCTACATCCCGCTGCCGGACGCGGAGGCGAGGAACGCGCTGGTGAACATCAACGTGCGAGGGGTGGAGGTGAGCGACGACGTGGACTGTGACACCCTGGCTGCGCGAACGGAGGGGTACTCGGGTGACGACATCACCAACGTGTGCCGCGACGCGGCTATGAACGGGATGCGGCGTAAGATTGTCGGCAAGCGCCCGGAGGAGATTCGCGCCATGAGCAAGGAGGAGGTGGCGGCGCCCATCACCATGGATGACATGAACGAGGCGCTCAAGCGGATATCACCCAGCGTGGCGAGGGAGGACGTCGAGCGACACCTGGAGTGGCTCGCCGAGTTTGGCAGCACGTGATTGAACGACGTGAATTCAAAGAATCGACTAGCTACTTAATCGAGCGTCATGATACTCCCCATCTAATCTTACCTATCCCATGGTGGCGCGTCGGAGGTTCTCGCGGAACGACGGGTTCGTCGCCGCGAGGACGGGCCACAGCGCGGTCATCACGACCTTCTTGTCCCCACTGTAATTGGTGCGGTTGAAACCGAGGAAGAATTTTATGGCCACGAAGACGTATAAGATGGCCATGATGGCTGGGTTGAACAGGCCACCGATGATGGGTATCGGCAGGCCCATGGTGGTCACCGAGCGCGCGCCGCGACCGGTCATCCTACCGGCGCGCCCGAGCATCGCCGCGGTCGCGCCCCTGCGGACGCCGAGGCCCGGCCCCGCCGGCGTCGAGGATCCGGACAAAAACGCGACGCGCGCACCCACGGCGCGCTCTCGACGGGACGCGGACGCGGACGCGGCGCGTGGGGACGTGCGGGACGTGCGGGGCCTCGCGACGCCCACGCGGGCGACGGACGCGCCGAGCGCGGTCGCGGCGGACATGAGAGACGCGTGCGAAGACGCGTACGTGCCAACTGGCTATCCGACGTGGCGTCTGTTGGAAAAACCTGAAAAAATGTTGTTACCCGCACTGCGATGGGGCGCGACGCGCGGATCTCCGGGGCGGCCGTCGTCGCCCCGCCGATCAACGAGATCCTCCAGCTCTCGCTTCGCTCTCGTCCCGCCGCCACCGACCCGTCCATCGCCCTCGACCCGCGCGAGAAGACCGCCAAGGGGCGACTCATCGGCCTCGTCGCGTCCGAGCCCGGCACCGGCGTCGCCGACAGCAACGCCCTGGAACGGTGCGCCAACGTCGCCACGTCCGCGCCGTTCTTCATGTGCGGCCGCGACCTGCTCCGACGCGCGGCGGCGGAGAAGCAGAGGCACGTCGAACGCGACTGGCGCGACCGAGGCCTCGGGCTCCACAGCACCGAGGTGGACGACTCCGTCCCGCAGATGAACCACGCGAAGATGCGCAGACTGGGATGGGCGTTCGTGGGCGTCGGGGTCGCCGCGGTGGCGTACCACCTCGCGCCCGTGTCCAAACGTGCCGTACGAACCAAACTCCGGCAGGTTGACTACACCGCCATAGCGCTCGCGTCCGTGGCGGCGTCGGACGCGTTCGGGGACTCGGTCGGGATGCGACCCGCGCCGGCGTTTGTGAAGGATGTCTCAGCCATCGCGGCGGTGAAGTTCCCGCTCGCGGTGTCCGCGGCGCACTGCCTCGCGTCGGAGGTGGCTTTCTTCCGGGGATCCCGCGGATGCGTGGACAGGACGAAACGCTTGAACAAAATGTCGGCGGTGGGACGGAGGGACGGGATGTTCGCGACGCATGTCGGGTGCGCGGCTGCGGCGGGTTTTTTCTTCGCCGCCGAGGAGGTGTGGCCGGACTTTCCGTTGCTGCACGCGGCGTGGCACTGCTTCGGCGCCGCGGCGATGCACACGGGTACACTGTGCGTGTTTGGGGAGTACAAACCCGCGCCGCCGGGGTACGCCAAGGCGAGATACTGACATTTAATGTACCGCTTCGTGGTTCGGTGCGCGTTCCTCACGGCAAATTCGGGTCGCTTTCCGTCGTTCGCATCAACACCCTCCCCGGCCGGGTCTCCCTGGGCACCGCCCCCGCCACGGACGGCGGCCACAGCACGTGCGTCACCCTCGCATCGAGCAGGGCGAGCGGTACCGCGCGACACTCCCCGTCCTCGACCGCGTCCGCCCCCTCCGGCTCGATCCAGCAGTGCCCTTTGGGCACCTTGGTCACGTCGTCGTCGTCGCGTCGCGTCACCCAGTCCCCTTCCAGCGCCACCAGCCTGCGCGTCACCCACCGGTCCTGGTCCGAGGGCGAGCGCAGGTACACCACGTCCCCGCGGGCGAACGAGAACGTCCGAGGCGTGAGCCTGTCCAGCACCACCAGCGCCCGCGAGGAGGTCGATGGGGGACCGTCGGTGGGGGATCGATCGCCCCCGGGGCCCACCCTCCGCTCGCAGTTCTCCACGGGCGACGCCGCGACGCCGAGCTCCGACGCGTCCGCGCGGGCGACGGAGACGATGCAGTCGTTGAGGGTGACGAAGACCGGGACGGTGAACGCGACGTTGGCGGCGCGGCGCAGCATGTCCCCCGCTCCGCGCGCCCGCGAGTGAAGCCCGAGTTTCTATTGGTCAGCGCACGTGGCTTTTCGGGCCCGCACAACTACTCGCACGCGCGGACGGGGAGACGGACAGAGAATGATGAGGTCAGCGGTCGTCGTCCTTTGGCTGTGCGCGCTGCTCGTCGTCCTGGGCGCGCTCCCGGCGGCGCGTGCCTCGGGGGTACAGCCCGTCGGGGAGGTGGTTGACCATCCGGTGGAGCGCCTCGGAGGATCTCATCATGATCCCCGCGGAGATGCCCACCCCGGGTCGGACGATCTGGACCTAAACTCCATGCCCCAGGAGACGATGCAGTCGCTGTTCAACTGGGCGATCAAGAACTCGGACCCGACGAAGCTGCGTGAGATGGCAAACAAGGTCAAGGCGGGCGAGCGCGTGGACGTCCACGGCCTCCCCGACCCAACCGCCGCGTCCAAGGCGGTCCCGAACCAATCGCGGTGGACGATGGAGGAGCTCGAGCAGAAGCGAAAGGACGTCCGCGAGGTGCTCGACGCGCTCTCCCAGCAGCCCACGGAGGCGCAGTACATCAAGCTCGCCACCGGCATGTACACCAACACGTCCTTACCCAAAGAGGACCGCTTGCTGGCGCTGGAGGAGCTGAAGGAACTCGTGCGGCCGGTGGACAACGCCGACGACCTCCACGCGTTAGGAGCCCTCGCGCCCTTGATCCACGTCGCCATCGACGCGCCTGGCGAGGAGGACGAGGACATCGCCGCCGCCGCCGCGTCCACCCTCGCGGTCGCCATGAGCAACAACGCCGGGGTCCAGGCGCTCGTACACGCGTGGCATCCCCCGGGTGACATCGTGGACCGGTTCGACCGCAAGACCCTGCACAAGCCCGACGGGACGTACGACGCGTGCGACGACGAGGCGCACCCGCACTGGGGGGTACACGAACACGCCCGCATCGGAAAGCGCGACCCGCACCACTTCGCCAGCGCGCCCGAGGGCCACTACGGCGACGAGGTTGAGGAGGAGACCAGGGCTGTGACGGGGTCATCGCGGAACGACGTCAAGGCGCGGAAGATCCGAGACGCCAACGCCGGGGAGGTGGAGGAAGCACACGGATCCATCCGGCCGATGGATCCGCCCGACCCGAGGCGCGGGATAGAGAGCCGGCTCGCGAGACTCGCGCTGGACGGCGCCGTCGGGATCGACAGACGGGTCAAGTCGCAGTTCGCGCTGTCCGCGATGCTCCGAACGTCGCCGCTCTCACGCCGCGCTTTCTTCGCCGCGGACGGCGCCGCGTTCGTGATGCAGATGCTCGGACCTAACGAACCCGCGCGGGTCAGGACCAGGGCGCTGGTGATGGCGACGGACGTGTTCGATGCACCCTCGGTGCACGTCACGGGCAACGACGAGCGCACGATGGCGGTCGGTGAGAGGCATCTGGCCATCGGCGGCGTCGAGTTTTTCGTGCAGCTCTTGGAACGCGGGTCGCCCGACGCGAGGGAGAAGGCGGTCGCCGCGCTCAAAGCCGCGATCGCGGTGGACGAGCGGTTTCCGGAGAAGGGCATGGGCGGGCACGTGCTGCGGATGGCGAGGGAGCACGGCGCGTGGCACGCGTTGAGGGCCGCGGTGAAGTACTTCCAAACAGAGGCGGCTACGGACCCGGACACGCGCGAGTACATGGAGGAGATGGCGGGGCGGGCGGGGGATCTGTCGGCGCTGGTGCAGGCGCCCAATGACGAGCTGTGAGGATCGTCACGTAATGTACTCGCTCTTATCTATTCAAGCTCGTTGCTATCGACACGTCGCCGCGTGTCGCTCATTCAGTCTCTCGTTCACGGGACGGACTCTCTCGACGCGCTTCAAATAAATTTAGAGCTTATCGCGGGGGCCGAGCTGGGCCTCCTTCTGGGGCCCGACGGTGATGGGGAGGTTGGCGTCCTTGGCGCCCTTGCCGCCGAAGATGAGGCACGCGGCGGGGCCCGCGAGCGCGAGGAAGGAGTACATGGCCTCGCGCCTGCCGAGTCCCGTCGCGGCTTGCTCGAAGAACTTCTCCTGCATATCCGGGTAGCGCGCCTTGGATTCGACGCCGTACACGTCCCAGGAGCCGGTGGTGGCCTCGACGTCGCCGAGGTCGAAGTACACGGACTCGTCACCGTACTTGGCCTTGGTCTGGACGCAGCTGTTAGAAGTACACGGGGGAGTGACGGGTGGAGCGGTCAGCGCTGACACGGGTTTAGGTAAAAAACAGAACGTGATGGTGAGATCGGCGATATCTTCCACGGCGGAGACGCGGTGGAGACGACGCGCGGTCCCGGCGTGACGCGCGACCGTCCCGGGGCGACGATGCGTGGCGCGTCGACGGCGTCGGGTCGTGTACGGCTCGATTACGTATCGACGCGTCGACGCCGATCCCGTCCCCATCGCGGCGGACGCGCCTTTCGTCCGCGTAGGTCCACCGCGCGATTTCGCGTGCGGTGCCGTGCAACGGGAGCGATGTTAAAGGATTGCTTACCGGGCGGTGCGGCGCGCAGCCTTGGCGCGCACGGCGACCTTGGCGCCGACGAAGGTGGAGGTGGAGGAGGCGATGCAGAAAGCCATCTTTGCTTTGATCAAAGTTGGTGAGCTGTTGAGCGTGTGCAAGTATGGCGGAGCGCGCGGGCCGGGAACGAAGTCCTCGGCGAAAACCAAAGTGAGTTGCGGGTATGCCAGCACCAGGAAGCGATTTGATTGGTCGCCGAAATCACAGGATTTCTCTTTTTCACCGACCAAACGGTGGTCTATGACTCAAAAGATTTCACTCGCGATTCGGCCGGTTGCACATTTGTCCGCACATTTGGCAAAAGTGAAACGAACGTGACGGTTGAAAAAAGACCTGCTCGCGTTGACAAACTAACTAGCTACGATGAGACGCTTAAATTTCGAGCGCCCTCGCGATCCGTCCCGCGAGTGACAGCACCTTGAACGGCTTCTTCCCGCTCACCCTTTTCGCCGTCTGCGGGCACGAGTCCGTGATCCAGAAGTTGTCGAACATGTCGCTCTCCGTGAACCGTTGGTGCTTGTCGTTTGGGAACACGCCGTGGGTGCAGAACGCGGACAGGGCCTTGGCGCCCTTCGCCTTGAGCACCTTGCCGCACTCGATCAGGGTACCCCCCGACTGCACCAGGTCGTCCACGATGACGACGTGCTTCCCCTCCGGCTCGCCCTCCTTCAGCGTCACGAGTCGCTTGTCGCCCTGCCGCACCTTGGTGCAGACAACCTCCTCGAACCCCTCGAAGAAGGTGTGGAACCGCTTCATCGCGCCCTCGTCGGGGTAGGCGATCACGACGTCGTCCTTGTCGGGGAGCCCGGCGATCTCCTGCAACAGCAGCGGGATGCCCGTCTCGAAGCACGGCGTGATGTTGTCGCCGAAATAAAACCGCTCCTGCAAAGCGTGAATGTCGAAGATGATGGTGCTCGTGGGTCCCCCGCGGGACATGGGGATGTGCGAGAGCATGCGCGCGAGGGTCACCGCTGTGGGTACCTCGCCCTCGCGCTCCACGCGCTCGGCGGTGCCCGTGGGGAAGAAGGGCAGGATGAGCGTGAACGACGCGATGAACATCTTTGGGAGGGAGTAGATGACTGAGATCTGCTCGAAGATGGTGTCGGGGTTGTTGAAGGACGCCAGGAAGGCGACGTGCTTGCCGCGGATCTCCTCGGCACCCTCGATGAACAGGTTGGGGAATCCGTCCGGGAACTTGGCCCACGACACCTCCATCGGGCGGATGTCCAGGCGCGTTGGCTGCGTCGCGATCGAGTGCGCGAGCTCCTTCATGTCGGGGCAGTAGTAGAGGTACTTGATGCTCGGGTCGCCCCAGGGGCCGAACGAGTCGCGGCGGGCGCGCTTTGCTTCATCCATGGCGGATCGATTTGTAGGCTTCGAGCCCGTTGGCATCCACCGGGGGGCGGCGGCGACGTTGGTTATGTCGGGTTCAAATTCATTAACCTCGCCGCACTTTTCAAACAGCAACGAGCGTTTTCAAGCTTCACTACGACAGGGGCGTCCGCGTCCGGCCGGGATGGCGACGTCCGATGCGAGGATGAACGAATACGAGGCCGAGCGTGAGCGTCGTATAGCCGCGAACAAGGAGCGCATGCGCGCTCTGGGCCTCGGCGCGGGGTCACACGCGTTCGACTCCGCGCTCGCACCCATGGACCCCAACGCGTTGGAGGGATCGAGCAACAAGAGGCCGCGCAAGCGATACGAGCGCGCGGCGGCCGCGCAGCTGAACGGCGGAAGCGCCGGCCAGCGTTCGGCGCCCGCGAGGGAGTCGCGCAGGCTTCGCGGGTATCGCGCGGACTTGCGGGAGATCGCGCCGGGACCGGGGGACAAGGCCAGGCCCATCGATGATACAACCGACGGCCAGATCCAACCTCATCATCACCCATCGAACGCGGTGGAGAGGGACGGCGCGAAGCGACGGGGAATCGCGTTCCCGGACCCCCGCGACGACCCAAACTCCACCGTCAGCGCGCCGTTCACGCTCGCGAGTCTGCGCGTCTCCGTCCTCGACCTCGGCGCGATACACCGCGGCCCGTTCCCACAGAACTACTGGTCGTCGCGCGGGTGCATCTACCATCACCCGTTTCCCGTCGGCTACCGCGCGCGGAAGACACACTTCGGCAGGGAGTGGGAGATGCGAATCGACGCGGGCGAGTGCGGCCCATCCTTCGTCGTCACCGACGTCGCCACCGGCGAATCGCACGCCGGGGACTCGCCCACGCAGCCGTGGACGAAGGTGTGCGTGAAGAAAGGACTCGGGACGCGGATCTCGGGACCGCAGTTCTTCGGGTTCAGCGACCCGGTCACCATGCGCGCGCTATCCACCCTGTGCTCGCCATCCGAGCTGCGCAGGTGTTTGACCAAAGGGGATGACGACGGGGACGGGTGCCGACGAGGATGCGGGGACGGGACGGGGACGGGTGCCGACTCGGATGCGGGGATTACCGATTCAAACGCGCGCGACGACCCGACGCCGCTCGAGCTGGCGGTGAAGGAGTTCCAACAGCTCGACGGCATCGGGGAGAAGACCGCGATCGCGCTGGCCACCACCGTCGCCTTCTCGCACCTCATCGAACCGAACGGAACGTCACCGTCGTACGAGGGCCGCAGGTTGGCCGGGCTGGCGGAGCTCGTCGCTTGCGTTGGCGAGGGTGGGCAAAAGCCGGGCGAGGGCGAGGCGTTTGTCAAGTGGTGGCTCACCGCGTCCCCTGAGTTGCCGGCGGCGACCACGCGCTGGCCCGCGTGGTCCGCGCGGATCGTGCCGAAGGCGATGGACCAGCTGGCGGGCAGGGTGGAGATCGGGGCGGGGCGGAACGAGAGGAGACGATCGGGGCGGGGACACGGCGAGCTTTGATAGCAAGGCAGTTTTGATGACACGACGGAATGATTGAACGATCGCCCAACGGTGTTGCAGCCAATAGGACCCGCGCGCGCCATGTCGACGCGGCACCCGGTGACCACGATCGGCGGCGCGTTTTTGCGCGTCATCGCAGGGTTCTCCGTCGTCGAGGCGTGTTCGCTGTACCAGGGCGCGTTCGGCGCGCGAGTCGACTCAACGGAGGACGCCGAGGATCGACGCGCGCGATCCGCGGATTCGCCCGGGTCGTCGTCGTCAACCGCTGACGAGTCGTCGTCGTCGTCGTCGCGCGGATGGAGGCGGCGCAACCGCGAGTGCGCGGACTGCTCCGCGGCGCCGTTCATCCTGCGCCAGGTCCAGAACATGTACCTGAAAGGCACGGTGGACGACGCCGCGTTCGCCGAGGCGGTGACGTTCGAAGATCCCGCGGCGCTGTGCGAAGGGATCGGGGAGGTGCGTGAGGCGTTCCGCGCGGCGTCGCACTTCGAGCCCAGAGAGTTGGAACCCGCGAGCGTGACGCAGGTCGCGGAGGACCAGTACGTGGTGCGCACGTCCCTGACGTGGATGCTCCCGGTGCTCGGGGAGACGCACGTGCCCTCGGACGTCGTGGTCACCACGGTGTCCAAAGACAGGCGCGACGCGATGGCGGCGGCGCGGATGTCCAACGACAAAGACGATCTGCCCGCGGTGGGGGTGATATGGAGGGTGGAGGAGCGGTGGAACGGCGCACGGCTGCTGGAAGGGTTCCCGTTCGATTTCGTGCGACGGATGGTGGGCCTGGCGTCGTACGCGGCGACGCCCGCGGCTCTCGGCAAAAAATAGCTTGAATACAATAAGAGTTAGTCTATACATCGACGCGTCTAGCCGCCTTCACCTCCACCGGAACAGCACGAGGATCTTGAACGTCTCCCACAGCGCCTTGAAGATGCTCGGCTTCTTCTGCACCTTCGCCAGCGTCGGCGGCGGTCCCATCTCCGATCGCGAGATCGTCCTCGTCATCGTCCCCGCGAGGTCGAGGACGTACCGCTTGCCCGAGTCGTTCTGGTCGTCCAAACTTTGGTAAACCCTGTGGATGTCCGTCACCGGAACAACCTCCACGTCGGGCTTGATACCGTGCGCGGCGCACAGGTCCATGACCTCCTGCGTGGCGCGGATACCCCCGATGGCGCTGCCCGCGAGCGTCGACTTCTTCCCCACGATGCCACCCGCGAGCAAAGCGCCGATGAATCCGACGTGCAGCCCGAGCAGCACCTGCCTCCCTCCCTTGTCCACCAGCAGGTTGCGGTACTTGTGGTAGTCGTGGTACACCGGGACAGTGTTCAGGATGAGGTCCAGCGACTTCGCGTTGCGTCGCATGTCATCGTCGGACGAAGAGACGACGAAGCGGTCGGCGCCGCACTCGAGCGCGAAACGCTCCTTGGACGCGTGACCGCTGATCACGGTGACGACGCATCCCCTCGCCTTGGCTATCTTGACCCCCATCTGCCCCAAGCCCCCGAGGCCGACGATGCCGACCCGCGTGCCGTTCTGTGCGCCGAATGTGTTGAGCGGGTCGAACATGGTCACACCCGCGCACATTACAGGCCCGGCTGCTTCGAGCGGGTATCCGTCCGGTATCTTTATCCCGAACCTCTCGTTGACGACGAACGTGTCGGTGTACCCGCCGAGGGTCTGCCTGCCCGCCGGGACCTGCGCGGCGCGTCCGGACTTATCCTTGCCTCCGTACGTCGCCACCTGCGATGCGCACTTCTGTTCCTCGCCGGCCTCGCACCGCGCGCAGGTGCCGCACGAGTCGATCATGCAGCCGACGCCGATCTGGTCGCCCACCCTGAAGCGCGTCACCTCGGCTCCCACCGCCTTGACGATCCCGGCGAGCTCGTGCCCGGGGCACATGGGGTACTCGACCGCACCGGTGACGCCCGCCATCTGCCCCGCCGCGAAGTGGAGGTCGCTGTGGCACACGCCGCAGTACTTCATGTCGATGACGACGTCGTGCGGGTTCGGAGTTCGTCGTCGCATGGATCTGACGGTGAAGTCGCCGGCCGCGCTGTCACACGCCAGGCACAGAACGTCGATGGAGCCATCGGTATCGAACGACTCGAGACCGGGCTTGGCCTCGATGCCGAGCTCGACGTCGACCACGGAGGTGTCCATCGCCTTGTTCGACGAGTGTGTGTCGAACCAAAAAAACAAAGCGCGGGATAAAAAGTTCCGGAACTTTTTCAACACAAAAACCACAACGTGCGGCTGAGAGGCGACGAGAGCCGGGCGATGGTGGTGGAGACCGCGGAGTCGCTGGGTTTACCCCTAGATATGCCACCCCACGTATACATCGTGATTGCCGTCACGATCCTCTGCGTCCGCGTCCTACACGTCGCGCTCGCGCCCCCGCCCCGTCGCCCCATGGACGGTCCCCCACTACGGACCATGGTCGTCCTGGGCAGCGGCGGTCACACCGCGGAGATGTTCGCGCTTCTTCGCGCAATGAGCCCGCGGCGGTACGCCCCGCGTCACTACGTCATCGCGGACACGGACACCACCTCGCGGGTCAAGGCGGAGCACCACGAGGCGGCGGTGGGCGAGTCATTGGCGGAGTCATCCGACGTGGACGACGACGAGCTCTCGATCGCGTCGGAGTACTCCGTCGGCACCATCCCGCGCGCGCGCGAGGTGGGCCAGGGGTGGATCCACTCGTTCTTCACCACCGTCCGCGCCGCCGTGCACGCCGCCGCGGTGGTATTCAGGGAACGACCGCACGTGCTGCTGTGCAACGGTCCGGGGACGTGCGTGCCCGTCGTGGCGTGGGCGTTTGTCGCGAGGACGCTTCGGCCGGTGACGTGGTTTGTAGGCGTCGGCTCACGGCCGGCGATCGTGTACGTGGAGAGCGCGGCGAGGACGAAGACGATGTCGCTGACGGGGCGGATACTGTACACGACGCGGCTGGCGGACGAGGTGTTCGTGCAGTGGGAGGGACTGGCGCGGAGGTACCCGAGGGCCAAATTCGCGGGACGGGTGTGTTAGAGGAATAGACTTAGTCTAAGTGTTAGTGTATCATCAGTGACTTATCATCAGTGTCAATTGTTACAAGTGATCGTGTCGCGCTCGCCTCGTCGTCCAGACTTCGCTTCAGTCCAGCGCGGGGGCATCGCGGCGTTCACGTGGGTTCGAGTCGTCGTCTCACATGTCGACGCCCGCGGGCATGTCGGCCATGTCGTCAGCCTCGAACGGGTGGAGCTTGACCGGGATCTCCCGTCCACTGCCCACGGGCTTCCAGATCTCCGCGCCGAGCTTCGCCTTCTCGTGCTTCGCGGAGTGGCGCGACTCCTTCTCCTTCTTCCCCTCGGACGCCTCCTCCTTCTTCGCGTGGTGCTTGGAGTGGTGGGAGTGAGACTTGGACTTCTTTGACTCCTTCCCGTCCTTCTCGTTCGTCTCGGCGGTGATCGGCGTTTCGCCGTCGAACGCGCCGGGGTACTCGCAGTGCATCGCGCCGGACTCGTCGGTGACGCACGCGAGTTGCACCTCGCCCTCCCTCGGCACCTCGGTCGCCTTGAAGTCGGAGTCGGCGTGCGCCTCCGCCTTCGCGGCGGCGGCCATGATCTCCTCAGCCTGCCTCTGCGCCTCCTCCTCCCTCCACGCCTCCTCCTCCTCCTCCTCCTCCTCCTTCTCCTTCTTCTCCACACGCCTGCTCTTGTGCTCCCTGTGCTTACCCGTCCTGGACACCTTCGTGGACACCTTCTTCACGGAGGGCTCGGTCTTGGCCTCGACGCGATGAGCGGAGGCCCCGGCGCCGTGAGCAGAGGTTGAAATCTCCTTCTCCTTCGCGGCGACCTCCTTTTTCGCGGCGCTCTCCTTCTTCTCGGCGCTCGCGTGACGAGCCTCGGTGGCTTTCGCAGCCTTTCTCGCGTGTAACTCCTTCGCGAGGCGGTGCTCGGTCTCGGTGGACTTTGCAGACTCGAGGGAGTGGTGCGCGGTTTTGGCATTGGTTTTCTCTTGTTTGGCTTTGGTCTTCTCGTAGGCTCCGTCGAGAAACTTGCCGTCGCCGTACGCGGCTCGCACGAACGCGTCGTTGGCGTCGCCCCTGAACGCGTTCATGAGGAAATCCTTGGACTCGGTGTTGAGCTTCTCGAACTTCTTCTTGCTCCTGTGCTTCACCGTGGGAACGACGAGTGGGGGTTGATCGGCGAACGCGTGCTCGAAGAAGGCGGCGTCCTCGGACGAAGCCTCTCCCTCCGCCGCGCTGAATGAGCTGCGCTCGAAGCCGGGTCGCGCGGCGGCGTCCGCGGCAGCCTTGTGCACGCCATGGACCACGTTATCGAGGACCGCGTCGTCGTCGATGCGCGCGGTGAACGCCTTGGCGGACGGCGCGAGCTTGGAGTATACGTCCCCGAAGGACACGTCGCCCCCGAAGGCGAGGAACGCGGCTCCGATGACGATGCACACCATGACGGCCGCCTTGCCCGCGTGGGAGCACGCGGACAGGGTGAACGAGGACGCGTTGGCGACGTAGTTGGCCCGGCCGTTGCGGTAGCCGCGGGCGCCCGGGGGCGCGGCCTGGTAGCCCGCGTGGGCGCCGAAGTGGCCGTCCTGGCGGTAGGAGCCATTGTTGGAGGAGAGATCGTCGCTGTAGACGCTCTCGGACGCGCGCGACGGCGCCATCATGTAAGGTACGCGGGAGGAGCCGCCGAGGACGGACCTCGTCTCCCCCTTGACCCACCTGTTCTTGCCGATCGACGATGCGGGCATGGAGCCGTAGTCACCGTGTCGACGG
>Ga0302114_10000588_pt1 | contig 25214 bp, 12 predicted proteins | sample AG5_Surface_MG_FD_203107 | JGI IMG/M metagenome (GOLD analysis project Ga0302114, IMG submission 203107) | Marine microbial communities from Western Arctic Ocean, Canada - AG5_Surface | ecosystem: Environmental > Aquatic > Marine > Oceanic | place: Canada: Western Arctic Ocean | collected...
AGGCGCAAGGAAATCATGCAGTCGCTCCTCGGCCTCCCCGAGGCGGTTCGCACGGCGCTCAAGCTCGACGCGCAGATGCTCGCGCTCGCGGCGGATTTGAAGGATGAGCAGAGCCTGCTGATGTTCGGCCGCGGGTACAACTACGCCACCGCGCTGGAGGGGGCGCTCAAGGTTAAGGAGGTTGCGCTGGTGCACTCGGAGGGTATCCTCGCCGGGGAGATGAAGCACGGCCCGCTCGCGCTCGTGGACGAGACGATGCCCCTCGTCGTCGTGGCCACCAGGGACGGGAGCTACGCGAAGCAGGAGAGCGTGGTGCAGCAGCTTCGCGCCAGGGGCGGGCGGCTCATCCTCATCGCCACCGAGGGCGACGAGCAGATTGCCGAGGTTGCCGGGAAGGATGCGACGATCATCTGGGTGCCCGAGGTGGAGGACTGCCTGCAGGCGGTGGTGAACATCGTGCCCCTGCAGCTGCTGTCGTACCACCTCACGGTGCTGCGCGGGCACAACGTGGACCAGCCCAGGAACCTGGCCAAGTCCGTCACGGTGGAGTAAGCGAAGGTCTCAGTAGACTCAAAACATTTTTATGAAAAACGTCACAAACTCACGAAATCCCTAGATCAAAGTCTCAGTAGAAGGTGCGGCGGCGTCGAACGGCACGGGTTAGCTAGGTAGGTGCACCGTCACCATGGCGTTCTGGAAGCCCGGCGGGAAGAAGCCCGAGGCTTCCCTGCCTCTGAGTGCGGAGGTGGACAGGGAAGGCCCAGGGGACGGCGGGGGGCGGCTCGTGATGTATAATCGGAACGAGAATGTCGCGCTGCAGACCCAGCGCGAGCGCCTCCCCATCTTCAAGACCCGCGACGCCATCCTGCACCTCGTGGAGACCCGCGCGACGATCGTACTCGTGGGACAGACGGGATGCGGCAAGACCACGCAGGTCCCGCAGTACCTCGTCGAGGCGGGGTGGACCGCGGGCGGGCGGCTGGTGGCATGCACGCAACCCCGGCGGGTCGCCGCGATGACCGTCGCGTCTCGCGTGGCGGACGAGATGGGCGTCACGTTGGGCGCGGAGGTTGGCTACGCGGTGCGGTTCGAGAACGTGTCCACCCCGGGGACGACGCGAGTCAGGTTCTGCACCGACGGCGTGCTGCTCAGGGAGCTCATGGAGGATCCCTTACTGTCGAGGTACTCGGTGGTGATGGTCGACGAGGCGCACGAGCGCTCGCTGGCCACGGACTTGCTACTCGGGCTCTTGAAGAAGGTGCAGCGGCGACGACCCGACCTGCGGATCATCATCGCGTCCGCGACGATCCAGGCGGAGGAGTTCGCCGCGTTCTTCGATACCCGCCACCTGGCGCCGAAGCCCGCGGCCGGGGAAGTCGCTTCGTCGAACGCCCCGTCCAGGGAACCCGGCATCGTCTCCGTGGAGGGCAGGGCACACACCGTGCTGATCCACTACCTCGAGAAACCCGCGCCGGACTACGTGAGGGCGTCGGTGGAGGCTGCGATCGATATCCACCGCGCGGAAGGACCCGGGGACGTGCTCGTGTTCCTCACAGGCGAAGAGGAGATTGAAGCCGCGGTGAGCATGCTGCAGGAGGAAGCCGAGGACAACTCCACGCGTTTACTCGGCGGCGGCGCGGGGACCAACCCGGCGGGAGGACCCGAGCGATTCACCACGCACCCGCTCTACGCGGGGCTATCGCCGGCGCAGCAGATGGAGGCGTTCAGGCCCGCGCCGAGGTACACTCGCAAAATCGTCGTGGCGAGTAACGTGGCTGAGACGTCGGTGACGATCGAGGGCGTGGTGTACGTGGTGGACTGCTGCTTCGTCAAACAAAAGGCGTACGACCCGACGCGCGGGATGGAGTCACTGCTCACCGCGGAGGCGTCCAGGGCATCGGCGAATCAACGCGCGGGGCGGGCGGGGCGGGTTCGGCCGGGGAAGGCGTATCGACTCTGCACCGAGATCGCGTTCCGCGACCTACCCGAGACGGCGCCGCCGGAGATGATCCGATCCGACCTCGCCGCGACCGTGCTACAGTTGAAGGCGCTGGGAATCGACAACATCATGAACTTCGAGTGGCTCTCGCCTCCACCCGCGGCTAACATGATCAAGGCGCTCGAGCTTTTATACGCGCTGCAAGCCGTCGACGACGACGCCCGGCTCACAAAGCCGCTCGGCATGCACCTCGCCGAGTTGCCGCTGGAACCTCAACTCGGTAAGGCACTTCTGGTCAGCGGCGAGCTCGGGTGCGTGCAGGAGATGCTCACGGTGTCCGCGTACCTCCAGGTGCAGACGCTGTGGGTGTCGCCGCGGGGCCGGCAGAAACGGCTGGACGAGTGCAGGGACAGGTTCGCCGTCGCGGAGGGCGACGCGGTCACCGCGCTGAACGTACACACCGCGTGGTGTAAAGCGGGCGGGGCACAGGGCGGCGGGCGCGCCAGGTCGTTCGCGGACAAGAACATGCTCTCGCACCGAGCGCTGGTCAGGGCGTCTGACATCAGGGCGCAGCTCGCGAGGCACGTTCGCAGGGTGGGACTCGTGGTGTCCTCGGCGGGGAAAGATTCGGCACCCGTGAGACGCGCGATGACGGCGGGGTTCTTCGCGAACGCCGCGACGTTGGCGCCGCACGGGGGCGGCGCCGAGGGATCCGCGTTCAGGTCCGTACGAGGCGGCGCCACCTTGTTCATTCACCCGGGGAGCGTACTGTTCAGGGCTCGGCCGGCGATGGTCGTTTACGCCGCGGCTGTTAGGACGGGAAAGGAATACATGCGGGACGTGACGGCGATTGACCCGGAGTGGCTGTCGGAGCTCGCGCCGCACTTTTACGCGCCGACGCAGAGGAGCGGTAACGAGCGACCGGCGGACGCGGCGGCGGTGTTTTAGTATCATCATAGAGACTTAGCGATTACAATCCTGGACTACGGGTACGCTCCAGCGTGTTTCAACAGCTCGACGATCCTCTCGCGCTTTTCATGCACAGCAAAAGACAACGGCGTCTGACCATACCGGTTGACTGCGTTGATGTCTGCGCCGGCACATATCAACGCCAGTACGCCAGCCTCCTGTCCTACCTCAGCGGCAATTGTGAGTGGAGTGGCGCCATCCGAACTTGCAATATTCACATCCGCGCCCCCCTTGATGAGCTCCATGATAGTCGTCGTGTAACAGCTCGACCCCCAACTCGAAGCAGCCATGTGCAGAGCTGTATAATTTGAGACTAATCCTAAGCCCGGGTCAGTGGCGTCACGTTGAACATCTGCACACACTCGCATGTTCACATCAGCACCTGCTTTGATCAATTCCTTAACCAGCGCCGCGTGGCTATAGAAAGCGGCGACGTGCAAAACTCTCCATTTGCCCCTGTTCATCACACCTTCATTTATCCCAACCCCAGACTTCAGAAGGGCCCTGACCGCGGGCAAGTTGCCGTATCTTGCCGCCCAGTACATCGGTCCTTTCGTGATTGACTTCCCAATCTTCAGCAAGTACACCTTGATCTTAGCCTCCATCGACCGAACGCCGTCCACGCTCCACACCGCGTCGTTGTACGACTTGCTCACCTGCGCCAAGTTTAGGGTTGTCCTGAAGTCGAGCTTGGCCAGTATCTCGGAGGCGAACACGTCCGGCAGCTCCTCTGCAAGGGCGACGAAGATCGAGATCTCGCCGCGCTGGATCTTATCAACGATCGTCTCGGCCGTCTTACGGCGCTTGCTTCGTGTCTCCATGGCGGCGTCGAAGTGAAGCGGGTCGTGCCGTCCGGTCGTGGTTTTATTTTCTTCCGAAATCTGAGCGGCGAGAAAAAAGTTCACAGCTGTCGGCTTTCGCGACTTCACTTCGGCCCGCGCGGCAGCTGTCTCTCTCCGTATCGGCCGGCAGCATGGGGAGCCGACCGTGGGACGCCGATTTCGTCAGCGGCGGCGCGCCGCCACCTCTGCGCGCGCCGCGTCCCCGCGCGCCCGCACCTCCACCCTCCGCGCCTCCGCCCGCCCCGCCTCCTCCTCGACGTTCCCCCCCGAAGGACTCGCGTGACCGCGTGCGCTCCGTCGAGGAGCTTCCGCCGTGCTTCCAGCCCATCTTCTCGTCCTTCAAGTACTTCAACGGCATCCAGGCGGAGATGCTCGACTTCATCCTCTCCTCCGCGCGCTCGTTCGTGGTAAGCGCGCCGACGGGCTCGGGCAAGACGGTCCTCCTCGAGCTCGCTATCGTCCAGATGTTGATGAAGCACGTCGACCGCGCGACCGGCGCTTTCAACCACAAACCCGGCGAGCTCAAGGCGATCTACATGGCCCCGCTCAAAGCACTGGTGCAGGAGAAGAAGGAGGAGTGGATCGCCGCGTTCGGCGCCATCGGCGTCGTGTGCAAGGAGCTCACGGGCGATACCGATATCGTCTCGTGGAGCGAACTCAACAACGTGGACATACTGCTCACCACCCCCGAAAAGTTCGACAGCATCACGCGCAAGAACAAGGACAGGGGCGGCATGTCCTTCTTCGGCGACTGCGCGCTGGTCATGATCGACGAGGTCCACCTGTTGGGAGACGAACGCGGCGGCTCGCTCGAGGCGGTCGTGTCCCGGCTCAAGGTTCTCAGCGAAAAGCAAAGCCTGCGCGGTACGCCGCTGTCCTCGGTGCGGTTCGTGGCGTGTTCCGCGACTGTACCAAACCTCGAAGACGTCGGTCGCTGGCTCGGCGCCCCGTCCCCTGACGGCATCCGTCACTTCGGCGAGGAGTATCGGCCGGTCCGGCTCGAGACCAAGGTTCTCGGCTACGACCCCGCGAAGAACGACTGGATGTTCGAACGGCGGCTCAACGAGCGGCTCTACGAAGTCGTGCTCAACCACTTCCAGAGCAAGCCCGCGCTGGTGTTCTGCGCCAGCAGGGACGGCGCATCGTCCGCGGCGAAGACACTGGCGGACAGGGCCAAATCAACCGGCCGCAACCCTTTCATCTCGGGCCAGGGTCAGGTCGAGGCACTGCGCGAAGCCGCGGGCCGAGCCGAGAACCGCCAGCTCAAGCTCCTGATTCCCCACGGCGTCGCGTTCCACTCCGCGTCGCTCGATTGGTCCGACCGGACACTGTGCGAGTCCCTTTTCCGGGACAGGCTCGTCACCGTGATGTGCTCCACGTCGACGCTGTCCATGGGCGTGAACCTCCCCGCGTTTCTGTGCGTAGTGCGGGGCACGCGGCAGTATTCAGGTGGCGGTGAATACCGCGAGATCGAGAGGAGCGCGCTGCTGCAGATGTGCGGCAGAGCGGGCCGGCCGCAGTTCGACACCGCGGGCGTGGCCGTGATCATGACCCAGAGGCACACTCGCGCCGCGTACGAAGGGCTGGTCCACGGCACCAAGCCCATCGAATCTAACCTCGGCCTGGCCATGCCCGAGCACGTCAACGCGGAAATCGCGAGCGGGATCATCACCGACAAGGAAACCGCGATGGACTGGCTCAAGCACAGCTTCTTCTACATCAGGGTCACACAGAACCCGCGGCACTACGGCGTCGTGGCGGGGAAGACCCCGGACGTCGCGTGCGGTGAGATGGTCGCCGAGAACCTTCGCAAGATTTCCTCGGCTCAGATGTGCGAAATCGGTGAGGACGCCGCTTTGCCGCGGGGGAACTTCATCAAGCCCCTCGAGGGCGGCCGCGTCATGTCCGACATGTACATTCGGTTCGAGACGATGAAACGTATCATGTCGGTGCAGTCCCCTGCGAGCGTACCCGACCTGCTCATGACCCTGTGCGAGTCCGACGAGCTCTCGTCCATCAAGCTGAGGCGCGACGAGAAGGTGCTGCTCAAGGGCTGGAACCTTTCCAAGGACGAACCCGCAATCGTGCGATTCAAAGTCACCGAGATTCGGGGCAAGGCTGGCAAGGTGGCGGTGGCGAAGACGGTCAAGACCGCCGCGCAGAAGATATACATCATCGCGCAGGAGACCATGAGCGACCAGTTCGCGACCGTGTTACCCCCGAGCATGCGAATGGAGGTTGAGAACGTTTTCCAGAACGGCCGGAGGATCATGCAGGGCGCGGCGAGATACTTTGCAAATGTCTCGAAGGAGGGGAACTTCGCCGCGTACTGCAACGCGCTGCGACTCGCAAAGGCGCTGGACATGCGCATGTGGGTACGCACGTTGTCGTCGTTCAATCCCTCGTGTGGTTCGTACTCACACTCCTCGTTTCCAGGACGACACGATTTTCCCCATGCGGCAGATTCCCAAGTGCGGCAAAAAATCCGTGCAGGCGCTCGCCGAAGCTGGACTCAGGTCGCTGGACCAGGTCTTGGCCCAGGACCCACGAGCGCTGGAACGCGTCGTCAACAAGGCGTTCCCGCACGGAAACCACCTCCACGACGCCATACGTTCGCTCCCTTGCGCCATGGCCCTCCACATCGAGCGCGCCAACGACGCCCGCGGCGGCGTGGTCAACGTCGAGGTCACTTTCAGCGCCTCCGCTCCTCCCCCTTCCGACGAGGCGGAGGCTGGGGTCACGGAGTCCAGCCGCAGGTGGACCGCGCACCTCATCGTCGGCACCACGTGGAACGATGAGTTGCTGCACAACGAGCGCATCGTGCAACGTGGACCCGGGCCGGACAACGTGGAAGCCGGGGTACCGGTGACACGATCCGTCGCTCTCGCGTCCGCGCCACCCGCGGGCCAGGAGGTGACCATCGTCGCGACGCTCATGTTCGACAAGTGCGTGGGACGGGACGCGGACGCGGTGCTCAGGGTCCGCGCGGCGGGCTTCGTCGGAGGCGGGGGTACGCCGATCGGTCGACGCGTGGGAGCCATCGGCGGTAACGCCGCCAACGTGGTCTCCCCGTCCGGCCGACACCGAGTCGCCGCGGGCAAGGAGAACAACCTCTCGCCCGCGTTCTGCCGACTCATGGCGGCTCCCCCCGCGGCTCCAAAACCCGTCCCGAGGGCCATCTGGACGGAGCCGTTGATCTCGGAGACCGCGACGTTGGGAGTGGGCTCGGGACGATCGCATGCGCCGCCGCCGGTCGACGCGTTCGAAGACGTCACCGAGTGGAACCCGAGTGGAACCCTTCGCCCGGCGCCAGTCGACGCCGACGACGGATGGGGCGGGAGCGGCGACGACAACGACGCCATCGGCCCGGGCGAAAATCTCTCGTGGGGAGGAGCCGACGCGCACAGCGGCCCGCCGCCGATGCACGAGCCGCCGCCGCCCGTGATCGTGATCGATGACGACGACGCGGGGCACGAGCGGGGAAGGCGTCGGCTCGAGCCCAGGCGGGACCCGGCGAAGCGAGCGAGGTCGACGGTTGTCGCCGACGAGCCGAGCACACCCGTTCCGGACGACGCCGGGTTCACGGATCCCACCAGTGGGCTGACACTGGACCTCCTGTGCGACGATTGGTGAGACGGGACGACGGCACAGCACACATCTACGAGCGACACGGGACACATTCGGACGACAGCACGGGTTGCTGCGATCGCGTCAATTTCTACGTTTTCATCATTTCCAAAATTTCGGGTTTTACGTTTCTATTCCTCCTCGCCCGCGTCGTCGACATCCTTCTCGCGGTCGCTGATGACCGTGATGTCCCTTCGAATCTCCGCCAGACACCGCACGAACATACCCTGCATCTGCTCGATCGTCGACGCGCCGTCTCCGTCCCTCCGCTTCCCCGCACTCGCGCTCCTCGTCGCAGTCGCGTGCACCTCCACGGCTCTCGCGCACGCCGACAGGAAATCTTCAAGCGCCGCGAGCAAACCGGCTCGATCTTCCGAAGATATCGCCCTCGGATCGACGGAAGGCTTGGGCGACGCCGACACGTCGACACCGTCCCTCGCATCGTCGCCCGTCTCGTCTTCGTCGCCGTCCAACTCCGGTGTCTGCGATGACTGGTCGGACATCGCCCTCTTTCGCGATTCCTCCTCTGGGAAAAACGCGCGGCAAATCGCGGGGACGCCGCCGTTGACACCCGCCGCGAGGCTTCCCTGCAGCGAACGCTGAAGCGCGCCGAGGCACCCGGCCGCGGCTGCAGCCGCCGCGGCATCGTCCACCGCCGCGGCGTTGGCGCTCACACCGCCGACGACGCCGACGACGGCGCTGCTCGTCGCTCCGTCCCGCAACTCGTCCCACGCCGTCGCCGCCGCCGCGATGGCCCTCGACTGCGCTCGAAGCATCTCCGCAGCCGACGCCGCGGGCGACATCTCCGTCGTCGACTCCTCCGTCACGCGCAGACGCGCGCACAGCCCGGGGAACTTACCGTCGACGCGCGCGGTGGTGCGACACCGCCATGTCACGCGAAGCACAGCCTCGGGACCCGACGGTTTGGACAAGACCCCCCGCGGCACGAAAGGCGCGTCAAACACAAACGCGGACGCGACGGGAAATTCCTCCCCGCCGACGGCGCCGCCCCTGGGACCTTTCGGGGAGTTTGCCGGTGAGTTCGGGTGCGAGCTGGAGGCTTCATCGTCGGCCGTGCTGTACACGGGCTCGACGGCGATGATTTGCACGTGAGCCTTGCCGTCGTGCGCGCCGTCCCCGCCGTTCGCGGGGAGCGGCGTGATGGGCGTGCCGACGGGGCAGTTACCGGACAACGAATTTTGCAGCCGGCGGAGCATGTCGCCCAAGGTCCGTTCCCTCGGCTCGCGGTGCACCCACGTCCGCCCGTCGAGCTCATCCCACGCGGTGCCGACGAGGCGAACGCGGTAGTAGGTGGCGGGAGGCGGGGGCGGGCCGGGGGGCGGCGGAAGGATCCCGAACGATCCTGATCCCGCGGCGCCCGCGGGGGGCACCTGGTGTAAAAATCGGTACACCCCCGCGATTCCCGTGTGCGCGCGGGCGAGATCCCCGAACGCGCGGCGCCTCTCCCAGGCTGGCAGCGCCACCTTCGCGGCACGCACCGCCGCCTCAAGGTGTCCACCCTTGACGAACAAACGCACAGCCTCCGCGATGTGCGCGAGGACCTTCTCCTCGGAGATTTCCTCTACCCCGCAGAGCGCGGATCTCGCGGCGGCTGACGTCTCTTGGTGAAAGTCGAGCCCGTCGCGGCCGAGGGACGCGCATATACCCCGCAGATCGTCGACGTATGACTCGCTCCACACGCACGGCGCGCTCGATGCACCCGCGGCGGCGTGCGCCGCCGCGAGCGCCTGCATGGCGACGCCCGCGGCGGTTGCAGCCGCCTCCGCCGCCTCCACCCAGTGCGCCCCGTCCTCCAGCCGCTTGGACAACGACCGCAGCGCCTTGCAGTGCGCCGCGGGCGCCCACGACAACGCAGCCGCCACCGCACACTCCATCTCGACCACAGCCTCGACGTCCGGGTTCGCCTGGAAGTACGCAAGCTCGCGGAGCCTGGCGGCGGCGGACTCGAGCGCCTGGACCGTCGCGCCCGCAGCACTCTCCCATCCGTCGGCGACGGCGGAGCCGCGGATTGGCCGGCGCAGCGACGATAGCTCCGCGGCCAACGCGCCTCTCCTCGCCGCCGCGCCGAGCGGGGAGTAGAGCGCGGCGCACAACGCGTACGTGAGCATGGGGCGGAGCACGGTGACCGCGCCAGCCGCGTTGAGCGCGGACTCGAGCAACGCGCGGAGGCAGGTGACCGCCTCGGCTCGAAGCTGCGGTAACGGCGACGCCGCGACGCGGAGTAGGCACGTCGACGCCTTTTCAAGGAATGGGTACGGCTTCTCGCCCGGCGCCGCGGCTGGCGTCGGCGGGAACGGCTCGGGTTCCGGTGCGTCCTTGGACGTCTTCTGGGCGATGAGCGGCGCCAGGAGAGAGGTCCTGTGGTCCCAGAGGAGGCGACGGAGCAGCGGCGAGAGCGCGCGCCACGCCGTGACGCTCTGTCGCCGGCGCATCGCCGCGAGCAACACCCCCATGGACCCCTCGAGGAACACCCGCGCCGGGGAGACCGCCGCGGCGGCCGCGGCGGCAGCCTTGGCGGCGGCTTCCTCCTTGACGATCGTCGCGCGGCTCGTGGTCCAGAACGAGGAGCTTCGTCTGCGCGTGCCGGTCTCGTCCCGGCCGCTCCTGCCTCCGACGGAGGACAGAGTGCTCCGCCTCTTACCGTCGCCCATCGCGGTGAGCCTCCACCCGAGGTGCGCCTGTCCAGCCTGTACCAGCGCGAGGACCGCGAGCGTGACGCCCGTGTTGATGTGCCCCTCGTCGCTGGACGCGTCGGAAGGTGAATCGTCGCCGTGGTCGCGTTCGAAAGCCTCGAGCGCGTCGCAGAGAAGAAAGAGAAACGACACGAGCCTCGGGGGCCGGCGCGGCGCCCCAGTCTCCGCGCCGCCCGCGAGCCACGTCCAGAACTGCGGCTGGTCCGCGTCCCGGGCGAGGGACAGCACCGCCGCGAGGATCTTCCGCCGCGGTCCTTTGCTCAGCGCCGGGATGATCTCGTCCCTGTGGGAGATGATAAATCGGAGCTGCGGCGCGTGCACGGCGGCGACGGCGGCTCGGCCGGGAGCCGACTGCGCCCGGACGTCCCACGCGTGCCTCGTGAGCGCCGCCGCGAATGTCTTCGCCGTGGCGCCGCGGCGTAGGGAATCCGACGACCTGAGGCCGGTGAGGGTCGTGGCGGCGAGCGCGGAGATGAGCACGCCGCCTTCGCCGCCCGCATCCGGCTCATCCCTCGACTTGGCGGCGGCGGCGCGCTTGGCCTCGGCAGCCTCGTCAGCCTTGGCCGCGGCGGCAGCCGCAGCCGCGCGGTTACCTTCGGCGGCAGCCGCGGCGGCGAGCGCGGCAGCCTCCTCAGCCGACTCCTCCGCGGCGAGGTCCGCCCAGGACCAGCCGGTCCCGCGGACAGCCGCCGCGGAGACCGCCATGAACCGAGGCGCCGCGGAGACTGCGGTGTAAAATTCGCAATCCATCCCGTTAGCCGCCGGCGTCAGCCTGGCCAGGTGCGCAGCCGCGAGTTCGCACGCGAGGGGCGCGAGCGGCGCCGTGCACCGTCCCTTGGGTCCATCGCCGCGTCGCGACCACGTCGTGGACTTCATCCCCACGTCGGGCTTCTCGTTCACGGTGGGTCCGCCGCCGCCGCGTCCGGCGTCCTTCACCGGGGTTTTCCCTCGGACGCCGTTTGAGACCCCGGTGGCCGGCCTCGGTCCCGTCGCCTCCGGCCCTTCCACGTCCATCAGCTGCGAGCAGAGCGACGCGAAGCCGAGGTTGAGCTCCCTGTCGAGCGCGGCTAGCCTGGACGCTTCGGGACGTTTCGGAGATCCCGCGAGCTCCGCCCCGATGGCGTCGGCGAGGTCGCGGAGGGGTAGAAACTTTGGGTCGTCGCGGTCGGGCGCGCCGGGTCCGGGGGGCGCGGCGGCGAATTCCGGGACACCGCGCCGTCTGGTATCCACCTCGAGCGTTTCTTTCGAGTCGGACCCAAACGCGGTGGACGCCGGGGTCTGGAACGCATCCTCCTCGGGCGGGGGGTACTCGCGGCGCGCGTGCAGCGCCACGCTCCTGCCCACGAGCTTCAACACGAACCAGCTCACCGCCCGCGCATCCTCCGCGTCCCGCTCGCCCCAGCCCCGAAGCGCGGACGCGTAGAGACCGGCCAGCAGCGGGAACATGGGCGGCGGCCGTTCCCGAGTCTCACCCATGGAGTGCGATGTAAATCCATTCGGCGAATTCGGCAGTTCATCCGCCCACGCCGGATCCGCGAGGGCGCAAGCCGCGTCGCGCCACCCCGCGGTGCACTTGGCGTCGTCGAAGACCCTACGCGCGAACGCGTTGAGCGGCGCGCACTCGCCCGCGTCGTCGGGCGCGTACGCCTGGACCCTCGCGGCGACGCGGACGAGGCACGCGAACGCGCGTTCCCGTAGCCCGTCCTCCACGCGTCCCTTGGCCTTTTTCTTGTCCACTCGCGGTTTCTCACCCACCGACGGCGGGTGTACGCGGCCGGCCTTTTCTTGCCGGGCCGCATCGCGCGGGTCCGGGGGAAGGCTGCTGATGTCGGAGGACGTCGACGACGACGCCGTGGATCGGATCGAGACGGATCGTTTGTGCTGCGAGACGGCGAACGGCGGCGTCGCGGGCGTCGCGGGCGTCGCCGGAAACGACGGGCTCTTCGACGCGGACCTCTTCGTCGAGGACACAGTGGGGGAGTCGTCGATCGGGCTGTCTTCGATGGGGCTGTCTTCGGTGGGGCTATCATCGCCGCCGACGCCGCGATCGGAGTGTTTCGTGGGGTGGGGCGTGTGGTAGGGCGTGGGGGGTACCGTCGCCTCGTTGACGGCGGCTCCCAGCGCCGCCGCCCTCTCGAGCGCAGCCTCGGCGAGCCTCGCTGCTTCATCCGCCGCCGCCTTCGCGGCTCGAAGCGCGGCAGCCTCCGCCGCGTCCGCCGCGACCGCCGCCGCGATGGACGTGGGTGGGGCCGCGACGATGCTCAGCAGCAGGTGCGCGACGGCGGGGAGGTGTCGAAGCAGCTCGGCGCCGCCGGCGCCGGGCAGCTTCTCCAGCGCCGCGACCAAACCCCTAGCCGCGGACCGAACGTGGGATCGGGTGGACGCGACGTTCCCGCCGAAGCTCGCGGACGCGCCGCGGCGTCGCCCGCTGCCGCCGCCGCCGCCCCTCATCCCCGACAGTTCTTCCGCGTGGTGCCGGATGTCCGCCTCAGCCGCGACGGCGATGGCGGCGTACGCGGCTCCAATCTTTTCATCCGAGGTGTGCACGTTGGTGCACGCCCTGAGACGAAGGTGGACGCACGGTTTGCGATCCTCCCAGTACCGCATGTGCGCTTTCACGTTGCTCTGGAGGTACTTTGGGAGAAGCTCGGTGACGGCGGGGAGGCTGATCTCGCGGCCGCCGGCTGCTTCCGCGGCGGCGTCCTTGAGGCCGACGCGGGAGGCGGCGACCTCCTCGGCGAGGGTCTCGTCCGCAGCCGCGAGGGGCAAGATCGCGTGCCCCAACGGCGCCTCCACGCCGCCCTTCGAACCCATCAACGTGCCCATCACCCCGCCCACCTCCGCGTCGCGCCCGTAGACGCTGAGCACGACGTGGTGCGAAGCCTTGAGCCTCGCGGGAAGTCGAACGCGAACCTCGTGGCTCCACGCGCCACCCTTGGACTTACCCGCGGACAGAGGGGTCCAGGACGCGGTCACGCATCGCTCGTTGGTCACCTCAACGCCCAGCTCGCTGTCCACGTCCACCGATACGTCCATGGACGACGGCGAAGTCGGCCCGGGGGTGTCCGGGGTGTCCGGAGCTCGTCCGGTTGTCTCGCCGTTCACCGCGCCGTTCACCGCCGTACGCACGCGTCTCACCCCCGCGGTCGCGAGCTGGATCATGGGCAGCCCCGGCGCGTCGATCTCGAGGTCGTCCTCTCTGAGCTGCGCCTTGATCCGTATGTCTTTCCTGCGGCCGAAGGCGACGGCGTCGACGTACAGGAATAAATCTCGGGTCAAACCGGGCTCGTCCGCCGCCGACCCGTCCCACCATCGCGCGGGGGTGGCCCTCGCCGGGGAGAACGCGCGCATGAGCGAAACACCGCGCGGGATACCCACGTTCGGCGGCAGCGGGGTCACCTCCACCGCGAACCTGCACCTGATGGGCTTGTGATTCTTAAGCGTGTGCGAGGTGGAGGAAGCCGCCTCCAAGAGAATCGCCTCGGTGTACGCCTCCTTGACCCGGTACATGCTGTCCACCGCCACGATCCCGTCCACGATCCCGGGCCGGCCTTTAGCCATGATCGGGAGCACCGCCCACGCGATTATTCCCTTCGGAAGCTCGCCGCCGCTCGCGAAAGTCCCCGGCGGCGTTCCCTTGTCGAGCCGCTTCTTCTCCTTCGCGAGGTGCGCGGCAATCTCCTTGTCCGACTTGCGCGTGTACACCTTCGGGTCGATCCCTCCCGCCGCGGGCGTGAGGTGCGTGAGCTGCACGAGCGCCCGGACGCTCGCGGTCGCGGCGCGCGCGGGGATGGTGAACGCGCCGGTGGTGGACGCGGACCCGACGCCCGCGCCGCATCCGCTCTCGTCCCGCTCACCCCCGCCCCTCGCGTGCTGGTTCCACGCGAAGTGCATATCCTCCGATATCCGTCCCCGCACGCCGTGCTCGGTGTTGAACGCGTTCTGGCCGAGGTCCACGAGCGCGATGTGTCCCTCCACCCGCTCCAACGCCCCCGCCTCGAAGCTCACGGCTCGGACGGTGATTGTGAAGCGGTGCTCGGCGGACCGAGCGCCGTCCGCGTCGATGGACGCGCGATGGGGCGAAGAGGGCGTCGAGATTCCGCGTATATCCGCGCCGTACGTCGGCTCGCACAGCTGCATGAGGGGCAACGCGCCGACGTCCGGGCGCTCCCCCGGGCCCCTGTTTCGTTCCTTCGTCGCGTCTTCTTCGTCTTCGTCTTCTTCGTCGTCGGATCGCGACTCGCCGGTCGACGGCGGCGCGCTGGACGCGCCGGTCTCGCTGGATGGTTCCTCCGTCGCTTCGATGGGCACGTCATCGTCGTTCGATGGCGCGTAAACCTGGGGATCGAGCGGGATACGATCCGCCTGCGGTGGAGCGGGGAGGTCGATGTTAGCGTAAATCCAGGCTGGCGTGAAAAGCACAAACTTCGAGATGCGGGCGTGGAGGAGGGACTCGCCTGCTCGAACCCGGCAGCCTTGACGCGTATCCCGTCGCGCCTCCACGTCCCGTGGAACTGCTCGACGAGCGACGCGATGTGCGGGGCGTCGATATCGTCCGCGACGAGGGACGGCGCGCTCGGACGTCTCATCACCGATGGAAGTCCGCCCGACGCGTCTTCCACCGCGAACGAGGAGGACGTCCCCGACTTGGCCGACGGCGACGGAGTTGTGACGAGGACCCCGTCGTCTTCCACCGCGTCGTCTTCCGTCTCTGAAGACATGCGCGGCCTAACTCACGCCCGCGGTCGACACCCCTTCCCCTCAGAGGTGCTCCGACGACTTTGACCAACACTTGTTGGCACCCACCGTGAGCCTCGAGGCGTCCGAAAAGTTTCGAAACGACGGGATCGTTGGAAATCGTCAACCCATAAGCCGCGACCGATTCAGCAACACCAGGGTACATAAATGCTAATCGGCCCCAGACTAATTGCTGGGTGGTTTACGACACCTGTAATCCGAGTGGAGGCAGGGTGTTCGAAGGGCTTGGGTTTACGAACGGACCTCAGTCGCATACCGATCACGGCTCCGCTTCAAGCCAGTGGTCCGCAGCGGGTTCTTCCGGAGGGAAGAAGTCGTGGTGGATAGTGAGACGGGAATCGCATCAGGCGGGAAACCGAGCAGTGCAAACCGTCCGCCGCTGGCAGTGAAGGGATAGGCTGTGTGAGTGCTGCTGGGGAGTCTCCGAGCGTGGGTTCATGTTCAACGTGCATCCATCGAATGGAAAATTCCTTTTTTGTCCCCTCGTTGTCTGTCAGTAATTTAACCTAATCATGGTTAAGGAAACTTTTGGTTTTGCCAAACCGTAACCGATATTTCTATTTCGTGATGTATGGCCAACCATGCAGAGCTCGAAGACCGCTCCGCGCGTATCTCCACCAACCAAAGCCGCGCCCTTGGGAAGCGGGAAAGGCCCAAGATTGCAAGATCCGCCAGGGTCGTGGTTGCCACTGTGAGGCACCATGCCGCCGGTGTTGCGACCGCGCACCCCCAAGAAGGGGGATGCACCGCGCGTCAAGACCCCGGGGTCGGCCAGGCCAGTGCGTCGCGAGTTCCGCAACGGCGCGCGAGCGGGGACGGGCGCGGAGGACCAGAAATGGTCGTTCGCCCTCAGCTCCAGTGGCTGGCTCTTTGTCTATTACGTCGGGGTGGTGAAGGCGCTGGCGGAGCGAGGATACCACAGGTACGACCCGCGATCCGTTTTAACACCGCGCCACTCGATCGACAAGAACGCGCGCGCGCCCTCGCGCGTCGCCGAGGGACCCGCGCGGTGCCCCGCCGTCTTCCAAATTCAAGTTTTTCCCGCTCCACCGCTCGTTCGCCTTCTCCCGCGCTGACCGTCACCCCACAACGTCCCGCCGTCCCCTCACAGGAACTCGAAGATATACGGGACATCCGGAGGCGCCCTCACGGGATGCCTACTCTTCTTAGACATAGATCTGGACGCCCTCGCGGAGTACGCGTACATCTGCGCCGCGGAGGCGCGCGCCAGCATCAAAGGCGCGTTCAAGCTCCGGGAGTACTGCCGCGGCGCCATCACGCAGTTTTGCACCGCCAACGCGCACGAGATTCTCCAATCGCGGTTCGAGGTGTCCATCACGCGCATCTTCCCGTGGTACAAGAACCTCCGCGTGAACAACTTCCCGTCGTACGACTTTCTCATCCAGTCGTTGATGTGCAGCGCGTGCATCACGCCCCTCGCGGGTTTTCCAATGTGGCTCAAAGGACACGGCTTGTGCTTCGACGGGGGGGTGAGTGACTTTCAGATCCTCAAGGGCCTGGCGCGCAACGGGACGTTCTGCAAGCTGCACTGCAGGAAGACCAACCCGGCGGACATCGTGGTGGTTTGCCCTTTCTACAGCTCCCGCGCCAACATCCGGCCCAGCAAGTACGTGCCCATCTGGTGGGCTTTTTACCCGCCGCCGCCGTACAAGATGAAGGAACTGTTCGAGCTGGGACAGAAGGACGCTCACGCGTGGTGCGATAAACAAGAAGAGGCCGGGGGCTCGCCGGAGAAGGACTCGCCGAGGGCGACGTCGTCGGAGGGGTCGAGGTCGTCGGATGAGGACGACGACATGGAGTGGGAGTGGCAGCGCGAGAAGAAGGGCCCGGTTAGCAACGTCAAGGACCTCAGCCGCGAGTCCTCGGTGACGGCGGACGATGCGGACATGGAGCTCCAACCCGCGTCCCCGACCGCCGCGAACAAGGGGTTCACGGAGTGGGCGGCGGAGTGCCAGGAGTGGGCGTCGCTCAGCGCGGAGGCGGCGGCGAGGCGGGCCATGAACGCGGCGCGGGCGGCGAAGGACAAGGCGGAGGCGTTTGTCCACCACGAGGCTGAAGTTGTCCACACATACGCGTCCGGTAAGTTCTGCCAGGCGCAGGCGGCGGCGGAGGCGATGCGCAGGGTGGCGTCGAAGAGCAACCTGCCGGATATCGACCTGAATATTGATCCGCTGGACGAGGACGACGACGACGACGCTGAGGAGGACGCGTTACCGCGGGGCCGGTTCCAGGCGCACAGGGTGCTGTTGAAGTCGATGGCGTGCCTCGTGATTTACCTGGAGCTCGTGGCTCAGACGCTGCTGAACGTGTGCGGGGCTGGCGCGGCGCTGTTGCTGCCCGGGGTGCGGTCGGGGAAGCTGCGCGAGAAGGTTTTCGAGTGCTGCCGACCGCTGCCGCGGGTGTTGCTGCAGCCGGTGCCGGGGGTGCGGAAAGGGGCGAAGATCGACGGCAAGACGGCCAAGGCGCTGGGTAACATCTCGGTGGCTTACCGCGTGCTGTGCTACTTGGTCCACATGGAGGTCCACTGCTGATTGACGTGTCGACCGAAAGGTAGCAACTCGAGACGAGACGGACTGACGAACTCATGAGGAGAACCATATTATCTTTCTCTACAACTTAAGAATTGATGTCAAACTCTAACACCGTAAACACCGATTACCACCAGGCGGGCTCGCCGCCGGTGCCCGCGACCCTGATGCCGTCCTTGCCCGCGATGATGACCTGGTAGGACATGTCGACGAAGAGGCCGTGGTCCACGACGCCGACGGTGTTCTTGAGCTCCTCGGCCGCCTTGTTGACGTCCTTGATGGGCTCCTTGAAGTGGAGGTCGACGATGTAGTTGCCGTTGTCGGTGACGGCGATCTCATCGCCGTCGGGCTTGTTGGTGGAGGAGGAGCCCATGCGGAGGACAGCCTCGCAGCCCGCGACGGAGGGAAGCGCGGCGATGGTGCGGAGGGTGTGCATGTGGCAGAACGGGGTGATCTCGACGGGGAGGGGGAACCCGGGGCCGAGGCCCTTGCACAGCTTGGAGTCGTCGACGATGACCACGAACTTCTTCGCCATGACCTCGACCATCTTCTCGCGGAGGAGGGCACCGCCGCCGCCCTTGACGAGCGCGAGGTTGGGGTCGACCTCGTCGGCGCCGTCGATGGCGACGTCGAGCACGGACTTCTCGTTGAGGGTGCAGAGCGGAATGCCGAGGGACTCAGCCTGCTCCCTGGTGCGCTCGGAGGTGGGGATGGCGATGATGTCCTTCAGCTCACCGGACTTGAGCTTCTGGCCGAGGCGCTCGACGGCGAAGTAGGCGGTGGAGCCTGTGCCGAGACCGACGACCATGCCGGACTCGACGTGGTCGTCGACGGACTTGTAGCCCGTCATCTGCTTGAGCTCATCCTGGGAAGCCATGGCGCGGGGAGCGACGACGGCGGAGCGAACGGCGGACTTGGACGCGACGCGGCGGTTGGCGGCGCGAAGGGGCGTGGCACGGAGGGAGACGGAGGAGGCGAGGAGGGCAGCGGGCATCGTGTCGCGGCGCTTTGCGTTGTGGCGAACGACGCCCCGATCGGTGATCGGGTTATCCATCGCGGTCCAGTTGGCAGTTTCGTCACGCGCTCTCATTTTGCTTCGACTCGTGACACAGGCAAAACGGTCACGTAAGGGCGATTATTTAGAAATACACTCACTGTACACAAATCCGTATGGACATCAGTTATAGAGGAAATGACGAGTTAATGGTTGACGGTTATTCCAAAACATCGAAATGCGATGAGAGGCCGTCCACTCAGTCTCCCGCGCCGGGAGTGGTGCGGTGGGACGATGAGCGACTCCCCGGGCGAGGTCCCTGGCGTCGGGGAACCTCCGAGGTACGTCCGGTTCCTCCAGCACCTCGTGGCGGAGGGCGGATACGGCCTGGACGAGTCGCACGCGCTCGTGGGTGTGAAGGAATGGAGAGAAGCGGAGGTGGTCGGGGCGCTGCTGAGGAACGTCAAGGAGCGCGCGCCGGACGCGGTGGTGGGGCGCATCTTCACCGCGGTGAACCAGGCCGGTCTCGTGGTGCTCGTGGGTGAAGCGGGTGAGCCCGACGAGGATGACGATGACGAATTCTTCATCCCGGAGACGACGAGCGACGGTGCGACGAACGGCACTGAGATCTCATCAGCCGCCGCGGAGCGAGCGCCGCGGCGCAGGGTCCTGACCGACTGCCACATCTCCGCGTGCACCCTCGACCAGCCCGTCAACCTCGGCGCCCCCGACGGTCGCAACGCGCGCGCGGTGTTCCTCGTCATGGTCCCCGAGGTGGACTTCACCGCGACCTGGGCGGAGGGCCTCGGCAGGTTCGAGTGCCTTCGCACAATCAAGACCGCGTTTCAACGATTCGCCGCGCGCGGGACGTTCCTGAAGACGGTGTACGCCGACGAGCGTAACCTGGAGACCACCACAGCGCGGCAGAAGTTCGCGGACTTGCTCTCTAAGAGCGGCGACGGCGACGAAGGCGAAGGCGAAGGCAAGGACGCCGAGCTCGGAAAGTCTTCGGGGAGGATGTCGTCCAAGGCGCGAGCCACGAACCGGCCGACGTCGCCGAAGATGTCCACCGGCACGAGCAGCATGGCGCGGAGCATACTCACGCCGTCCACGAAGACGACGAAGCTTCGACCCGCCGACCTGGTGGACGCGCTGAGAACGTCGGTGGAGATTTGGGCGGATCACGAGCAGCGGCGGCTGTTGCTGCTCGCGGACGAGACCGAGCGTTCCACGGACGTCGCGTCCATGTACCAGTGGACGGGTAGGCTGTGCGGTGGGGTGATCGACGACGTCACCAACAGGTGGGCGCCGCTGTTTTATAGCGACTGGATAGACGGGATCAGCGTGAAGACGGTGAGCGCGTCGCTGTTGATGTTTTTCAACTGCCTCGCGCCGTGCATCGCGTTCGGGGCGTTGACGGCGATATCCACGGACAACAAGATGGGCACGATGGAGTACCTGGTGGCGCAGTCCGTGGCTGGTGTGGTGTGGTCGATATTCGCGGGCCAGCCGGAGATTGTGCTGCGGACCACGGGCCCGAGCACGGTGTTTCTGATTGAACTGGCCAAGGCGTGCGAACGCGACGGGTACCCTTTCATAACCGCGCTCGCGTGGACGGGGATATGGAGCGCCATGTTCATGATCGCCATCGCGTGCCTCGACGCGTGCACGCTGATGCTCCGCAACTGCACCAGGTTCACGCAGGAGATTTTCGGTTTGTTCGTGTCGGCGATTTTCATCCAATCCGGCGGATCCGCGCTGGTGTCGTACTTTGAATCGGACGAATACGACCTATCGCAGGCGCTCTTCTCCCTGCTGCTCGGTCTACTGACCTTACAGCTCGGTCTGTGGGCGCTGCAGGTGCGGACGTCACCGTTTTTGTTCCCGACGATGCGCGAGCTCACCGCGGACTTTGGCGTCGCCGCGGCAATCGCGGTGGGCACGTTGACCGCCTGGGGTAGCGGGGTGCGGGGCATGGAGATGCTCAAGATGGCGTCCAAGATCGAACCCGCGGACGGCAGAGGAAGCTGGGTGGTCGACCTGTACGACGGCCCGGCGCACCTCAAGTGGCTCGCCATCGTGCCCGCGCTTTTACTCACGGCGCTGATGTACGTCGAGATGAACATCTCGTCTCTGCTGGCGAATAAGCCCGAGAATAAGCTCATCAAGGGACCCGCGCACCACCAGAACTTCTTGGTCATGGCGCTCATCACGCTGGTATTCGCGCTGTTCGGGCTACCGCCGATGACGGGCTCGCTGCCGCACTCGCCGCAGTTTATCCGCGCGCTGTCGGACGTCGAGGAGATCACCGTGGGCGGCGAGACCCGGACTAACGTGATCTGGGTCCGCGAGAACAGATTAGCGCCCCTGCTCGTGCACGTGCTGATGTCACTGACGATCGTCATGGCGCCGGTGCTGCGGGAGATCCCGATGGCTGTGCTGTACGGGCTGTTCCTTTACATGGGGATCACGGGGCTGGCGACTTCGCAGCTGTGGACGCGGATGAAGATGATCGCGATGGACCCGAGGCTGTTACCGCCGACGCACTACGTCAGAAAGGTGCCGCTGACCCGGGTGCACGCGTTCACGCTGGTGCAGATGTGCTGCTGCGCGGTGCTGCTCGTGGTGAGGCAGACCCCCGCGGCGCTCTTCTTCCCGCTCTTCCTCGGCGCGCTGATGCCGCTGCGATACATGCTGACGCACGAGGGCGTCTCGCTGTTCACCCCCGAGATGCTCAAGATGCTGGACATGATCGCCGAGGGTTCCAACGCCGAGACCGCGGCGGATATCGGCAGGAAAGAGGACGAGGATCACCTGACGATCAGGGGTAAGGTTACCGATTTCGAAGGGTCGGTGCAGGGCGGCGCGCGAAGGCGATCAAACTGGAGTTCAAGGCGTAACTCGGTCATGCTGGACCTCGCGGAGGTGGGCCCAGCGATCAACGGCGCCGAGCTCTTGGTGGAGCGAGGCGAAGGTTCGGAGCCAAAGTCCCCAAAGTATACGTAGAACGAATCATCGACGATGTAAATGATTAGCACATAAAAACGAATCGAGCCCACGCCCACGCTCGGGTCCGCGCCGCGGAAGCCGAAGTCGAGTCAGCCGAATCGGAGAACGTCGCCGTCGGGCGACCTGAACGCCCCCCCCGGCTTTGGCGAGAACGGCGTCCTGGCCACGTGCCGCACCCCCTCCGGCGTCGGTGTCCTGAGCGGCACGCTCGTCTGCGCCACGGACTTGGGAACCCGTCGCATCCTCCGCCCGAATATCCTCAACGGGAAGAACCAACCGAAAGCGTTGCGCATCGTCCAAGCCGCGGGCACCCCGAACAATAGCGCCATCGCCAGACGAACCGTCGTCACCGTCACGTGCGGCGCGATCACCTCAACCTTGCCAGCCTCCTTCATGGCGAACGTCTCAACCTCGGCGAAGATCCTGATCGCGGTCGCGAGGGCGGCGGTGCCGGCGGCGACGATCGTCTCCGCGACGGCTCTCGCGCCGTCGCCCGCGAGGGGCGCAACCTTCTCCGCGAGGGACCCCATCGCGCCGCTCGCGGCGGTGATCAGCGGCTCCGCGGCGTCGTGGAGCGCCGTGGTGAACTCCAGCACGTAGCCCGGCGCGATGACGCTCGCGTAGGACGCGAAGGTCTTCACGGCCGTGGCGCCGCCGATCGCGACGCGCGCGATGGACTTGGCGCCGATGCGAATGAGCGCGGCGATGAGCTCGGTGGCGTCGGGTGGAGTCGCGGACGTCTTGGCCATGAGCTGCTCCTCCAGGCTGGCAACCTCGCTCAACAGCGCGCTCTTATCCTTGAGCGCGGTCTGGTACTTGTCGTTGAGCTCCTTGAGCCTGACGCTCGCGTCATCGTACTACGGAGAAGGGTCGGGGGAGGGACGGGTCAGATGGGGAAGTGTGTTTGGGGGCGCAGATCTGACGGGAGGTGGTGGCGGGCGGTGGCGAGGCATGCCCTCGGTTCGCGGCTCACCTGCGCCTTGCACTGCTCGAGCTCGGGATGCTCGGTGTCTTGGCACGTGGCCACCGCCAAAAGGGCGGCGAACACCGCGACGGTCAGCAGTCGTGCGCGCATCATCGTGTGTCGTCGTTGAGTCTGTCCACGCTGGCTGATCAAGGCTGCACCCAAGAGCTTCGAGACAGTGCTTAGTAGCGCCGGTGGGTAGGGGCCCGGGCTCGTGAGGGGGTGTCGCGATGGATAAGGCACGCTCAGCGCCCGAAAGGAAAGGAAGGAGACGACGAAGGGTGAGGGTCGGCGCCGCCGCTATCCTGGTGCGTACCCCGGCGCTCTCGGACCCCAACGCCCCGCCTCGATCGACCCATCGATCCTCATCCCACGAAATTCGGCATCCAAAGCTCACCCCCCCGTCCCCTCTCCCTTTCCCAATGACCCGCAGTCGATTCTATCGTGCGCGCTCGCGTACGGGTACCTCACGCGCGACGACGACGGCGGCGTGGGCGTCGAGAACGGGGTCAAACCCGGAAGACTGAATCACATGCCGCGTGAGGTTCCGTCCGCACAGGGCACCGCGACGCCCTCGCCCACACACGGCGCGGGCGTCGATAACGTGCACGATCCCACGGTGAACTTCGGGCTCGATTTCGACGAGAACGCGGACCCACCCAACGCGCCGCCTCCCCCCCCGACGCGCGTGACCACGACCACGGCGGTCCGGCGAAGTCCCCCGGTCCCGAAGCGAGCATCGGTCGAGGAAGTCGAGGATCGGGGCGAATATCGGTTCGAGGTGCTCCCGCCGCCCGTCGTCGACGGCTCGGTGACCAACCTGCAGGAGGTGGACCCGTCCAAAACGGACCACCCGAAGTGGATGCGGGACATGTGGAGCGAGAAGGTCCAGGCGGTGGACAAGAACGTCATAGACAAGGAGCTCGAGGCTAGGCTGGAGAACAAGCCGACCGAGCTGTCGCACGTGGGACCCGGCGAGGAGCTCTTCGTGACGTTCGGCACCGCGAGCGTGACTGACTTTGTGCAGAACTGGGTAGAGTCCGCGAACGAGCTCGGGCTCTCGCCGCTGTTCGTGGGTGCGTTGGACGGGGACATGCACGAGTGGTGCAAAAAGAGAGGGGTGCCGTCCATGCTCCTCAAGGGAAACACCGTCCTGAAAAACCGGGGCCAGTCGTTCATCACCGCCGGGGACAAGTCCTTCAAAAAGATGGGGACGGTCAAGACCAAGTTCATCCAGGACCTCCTCGAACTCGACATCGCGCCGATCCTCACGGACGCGGACGTGGTGTGGCTCAAGGACCCTCGGCCTTACTTCAAACGGGGAACCTACTTGACCGCCGACGTTCTCGTCAGCACCGACTGCATCGACGTCCCGGCTGATAAGAAGGACGCGAACGGATGCTCTCACGTCAACTTCAACACCGGCGTGCTGCACTTTCGACCCACGGACGCCGCCAAGGCTTTCGTGCAGACGTGGAAGACGAAGGTGGCGACGTCGACGATCGCGTGGATGAGGGACCAGCCCGCGTTCAATCTGATCACGCACGAGGGCGTGGGAGGGCACTCGTTAGAGCCGGCGGTGTCCGTGCCAAACGACAGGCGTGGCACCGAAGGTCACCGCATGGTGTACTGGGCGGCGAACGCGTCGATCCGGCTCGGCGTGCTGCCCAACTGGCTGTTCGGCAACGGCCACTCCTATTTCGTGCAGTGGCACCACCTGACGCACCCGGAGGACGGGGAGCCCTTCAGCGTCCACCTCACGTACCAGTACGGAGACACCGGCGCGTACGCGTTCGGTAAACGCGAGCGGATGCGACAGGCGGGGATCTGGCGGAGCGACCCGAAGGAGTACTGGGAGGAGGGTAAGTACCTCGTGGTATCCGACGAGGGATCTCAGGTTGACTTTTCGAAGGATCCGTCGTCCTCCGGTGAGACGGTTGGATCGGACAGAACCGCGTACAGGACGGCGATCGATCGACACCTCAGGGAGGATAAGCTCCGAAGGACCACGATACGTAACGCGCTGGCGCTCGCCAGGTCCCTGAACCGCATCCTCGTCCTACCCGCCGCGAGGTGCTACTGCGACAAGATATGGAACAACCTCAACGCGTGTCGAGCGCCGGGCGCGGAGTCCTTCACGCTGCCTTACGCGTGCCCCATGGACCACATATACGACCTGCCGTCGTGGTTCAACCCGGGGATGCCTGAGTTCCGCGAGCCGGGGTTCCTGGACGACCCGAGGGTACCCGCCGCGATCAAAACGTCCATCGGGCGAGTCGTCGTGGATCGAAACGGGGACACGAGGGCCATTGAACCGGCCCGGGACGTCGACGCTATTAAGTTGAAACACGGCTTCACCGTCCCGGACGCGAAGCTCGCGCTTAAACCGTTGGAGGAGAAGCGCGTGATCGAGGTTGACTTTCTGGGTAACGAGGGTACGTTCTGCGGGTTCGGGAGCGACGTGAAGGACAAGGAGTTCGATCGGATCGTGCGGCATCCGCTCACCGCTAACCAGTACTACTGCTTCACGGAACTGTGGGAGGACCAGGGAGCGCCGAGGGGCGGCAGGAACGGTCCGTACGAGCCGCAGGTGGTGCTGAGGCACTGCGGGATGATGGAGGATGATTTCAAGCGCGCGGGTAAGGTGCACGCGGGGGTGGTGGAGCATATCGACAAACCCGACGGCGGGTGCTCGTGCGAGTGGGGCTTTGGGTCGCCGCGGGGTTTGACGGAAATCTCAAAAGATGAAAGCGTCTGCCCGACGCGGGACTCGACCGTTTAATCAGACTACTAGTTCGAAACTTAAGGTGGGGTACCTAACACGCGCCACCCTCGCCGTCGCCCGGCGC
>Ga0302114_10000591_pt1 | contig 25178 bp, 28 predicted proteins | sample AG5_Surface_MG_FD_203107 | JGI IMG/M metagenome (GOLD analysis project Ga0302114, IMG submission 203107) | Marine microbial communities from Western Arctic Ocean, Canada - AG5_Surface | ecosystem: Environmental > Aquatic > Marine > Oceanic | place: Canada: Western Arctic Ocean | collected...
TGCATAAGTCGTATGAAGGGTTAACTGCTGACCTTAAGCGATAGTTTGATGAGACTTTCTTGTTCTGCTCGTATGGAGTAATTGCTGCCAGGCTAGTTCGGTTCTTGCAACGTTTTTGTTGCTGTATAAGTTTTAGCTGTGAATCGAAAATCTTTAAAATGTCATTAGGATTTCCATTAAAGTTCCGCCCAGCCCTATGCCAATCGAGAGGCAGGCCAGCCATACGCAAAGTGGAGGTGGGTTGCCAGGTGGCATGGGCATCTTTCGTTAATTGATTACAGGCTCTGGAGGAAACAGAGGAATGAGGTGTCATTCCTATCGATAACCGGATTACGAAGGACCAAACCTCTTATCTTTCCCTCGTTTCTATGATCAGTCCTGTGGAGTTAATGCTGTGTTCTCGATGAGAGATGGCGATGTTGGCAAAGAGGCAGGTTGATGTTCCTTCTGAGAAGTCACCATTTTACTTCCTATTTTAGTACGTATTTAGTAAAGAGTTGGTTTATTTGTGGACTAAGTATTGTGGTTGATTAGATTAATTTTTCGATCAATATCGGTGGTGATTGTGTTGCTTTTGGGCAATGTCCGGACAATGCGGTCTGCGTTGGGTCTTCAGGAACGTGTGGTCGCTGGTGGTGTTGGTATTGCTCTTAATATCAAACATCAAAAGCCATTCCCTAGTCGTCATGACAGGTGAGTGAGATCGTTTCGGCCCGTTCCAAACCCTCTTGATGACCTCTTCGGTTCCTCCTCTTCGTATTGGCAACGGCTATGACATTCACCGTTTGGTGCCAGGCCGGCCTCTGATTCTTGGTGGTCAGCAGCTGGTGCATCCAGCAGGGCTAGGCCTCGACGGTCACAGCGATGCTGATGTGTTGGTGCACGCGATCATGGATGCCCTGTTAGGCGCGTTGTCTTTGGGGGACATCGGCAAATATTTCCCTCCCGACGATCCTCAATGGAAAGGAGCCGACAGTCTCTTTCTCCTTGAGCAGGTTGTCGCTTTGGTGAAGGCGCGCGGATGGTGTGTGGTCAATGTGGATGCGGTGTTGATCGCCGAGCGGCCCAAGCTCAAGCCCCACATTGAGGCGATGCGATCGGCCATTGCCCTCAGGATTGGTGTTGCTCCAGACCAGGTGGGTGTGAAAGCCACCACCAACGAAAAGTTGGGCCCTGAAGGCCGGGAAGAGGGAATCTCTTGTCAGGCCGTAGCCCTTTTGCAGGCACTTTGATGCAAACCCTTATGCAGCGATTCCAGTCGTTGATGATTAGGGTCGCCATCTTGCTTTGCGTTGTTTTGGTGCTGATGGGCCAATCGGCTGATGTGCGTTTCGCTGCTTTTGCGGATCCAGAGGGTGGATATGACGTTGCGGTGATTGAACATCTGCGTATCTCCGTTCCAGCGCAAGGGCGTGAGGCCTGGTTGGAAGCGGAGCGAGGTAGCTGGGAACCATGGTTGGCTCAACAAACGGGTTTTCTTGGTCGCGAGCTGCTCTGGGACCCTGAAACGGAGGAGGGCACCCTCTTGATTCGCTGGTCGAGCCGTCAAGCTTGGAAAGCCATCCGCAGCGAACAGGTGGCAGAGGTTCAAAACCGCTTTGAGCAGCTTGCTCGCGAAGCGATGGCGCTGCCTCAGGAGATGGACAATCCCTTCCCTTTGGTGTTTGAAGGAGAGCTGTTACGGCCATGAGCAGCGAAGACGTTCGTCTTGACTGGCAACGGAGCGATCGTCTCGGCATCAGCGAAGCGATCTGGGGGTTGCACAAAACGGTGGATCAGATCGTGGCGATCTTGGAAGCCTTTGCGGCCAGGGATCAGCCAGCGCTAGTCACACGTGTGGATGAGGCCAAGGCCAAGGCTGTTCTTCAACGCTGCAATGCGCAGCTTGTGCATTTTGAGGCCCGGGCTCGATGTTTGACCTCTGGAAACCCGCCTCCGTTGCGACCGGAGCTTGGATCCGTAACGGTGCTCAGTGGCGGTACCAGTGATCTACCTATCGCGGCAGAAGCGCAACTGGCGTTGTATTGGCATGGCATTGATGCAGATCTGTTGCTGGATGTAGGGGTTGCCGGGTTACATCGATTGTTGGATCAGCTGCCCAAGCTTCAGCAGTCGTCAGTTCTGATTGCTTGCGCTGGCATGGAGGGAGCTCTGCCAACTGTTCTTGCTGGCCTCCTTCCCCAACCGGTGATCGGTGTGCCGGTGTCTGTGGGTTATGGCGTCAGTGCTGGTGGGCGTGCCGCTCTCGATGGAATGCTTGCGAGCTGTGCTCCAGGACTAGTGGTGGTCAATATTGATAACGGCTACGGAGCAGCGATGGCTGCTTTGCGGATGTTGCAAAGACGGGCCTGACTTAAGCGGCCTGCTTTTACACGTGGTCTTGCCGATTTGAATGTTTTCTGTATGCCTTTGGCCTAAGCGTGAAAGCTCATCACTGTGCTGTTTGCATTCAACATTGCGCAGATGGCAAACCAGCTCAATGAGGTCGCCTTGATCGAGCTCACCATTGGTTTGCCACTGCATGGCTCTGGGGTCTAAGCGTGGAGCAGTGGAAGTCAAAGCTCGGTCAGGGGATAGTGATTTAAACCTATTGAGTTGAAACCCTGACCGCTTGTTTGATGACGTGAATTTGGCGGAAGATTTTCTTAAATCAGAGGTGCTGAAGGTTCGGATAGGCCATCACTAGCTCATCAGCACTGAGAACGTCGCCGCTTCCATCTGGCTGCCAGATCACCTCAAGGGCCATTAGGTCTGAGGAGGATGTGGAGCCAAGAATGCGCAGCGTTTCGCGTAGTGCTTCTCCACTGTCGGCTTGCTTGAGCTTCACGCTTTGGCGGCTGGCAACAAGCACCGTAACCACGATGAATTCGTTGGTTGCATCGGCATCACCACTGCTGCTCAACTCCGCTGCGTTGCCGTTGCGTACACCGCCCACATTGGTTGTAATTTCAGCGCGCAGCTTGCTGCGTTCCGTCATCGATAAGCGGTTAAACGTTGACTCAGACGAGTTGAAAGGAACGCTTCCTGATTCCACGTTGGCGTACACCCAAAGCTCCGGCTGCCTAAGAAGGGCGAGGGTTGTCTCCTGCAGGACCCGTTGCAAGCCAGACGAAGAGCTGGTATCAGCGGATGCGGCGAGCTGACGCAGGTCTGTTTGCAGGGACTTGGCACTCGCAAGCAGTCCGATCTGCATTTGCAGCAACGACACAGGTCCGGTGGACAGCTCACGGGGGGCTCGGTAACCACCGCCGAGCGCAGGGGAACCGCCACCGCCGCCGTTACGTACTGCGTTGACCACTACACCCACGATCGCTGCGAGCACTAAAAAGCCAAAGAGGCCGCCGCCTCCAAATCCAAAGATCGGGATGATGAACGGAAGGCCCATTCCGCCTCCGCGTCCATACCCACGGCCATATCCACCGCCGCCATAACTGCGGCCGTAACCCCCACCTCTTGGCATGGACGGGGCGCGGAAGCTGCCGCCTCCAATTCGGCCGCCGCGGGCGGCTTCGCTGGGCTGGGGACTGATCAGCAGCAGCCCAACCACGAACATTGGCACCAGCAATCCCGAGAGCCAGCGTCTGATTTGACCAGCCTGGGGGCGGAGTTTGGAGGAGGCCAAGACGGCATATCACAGTCCTGTAACTCTAGGAACCACCGCCCACGATGGTGACGATCTCGAGGTTGTCACCGTCTTGAACCTGCTGGGCTTCCCAGAATTCCGGCGTAAGGATCAGGCCGTTGTATTCCACAACGACCAGTCGTGGGTGATGGCCCAGCTGCTGGATCACTTGATCCAGCCTTGTGGCGGATGGATCAAGGCTGCGCTGTTCGCCGTTCACCGTGAATTGCATGGCACCAAGGCAAGGGGGGGGGTTAAGTGAGGGTTTGGAGCAGCGTCCGGCTGGCTTCTTCCGGATCATTGGACCCCATGATCGCGCTCACCACGGCAACGCGCTGAGCACCCGCAGCACGAACCGAGGGGATCGTTTCAGCATCGATGCCACCGATCGCAAACCAGGGCACGACAGCATGACGACTGGCTTCCTTCACCCAGCTCAGGCCGGCTGGGCTGCGATCGCGTTTGGTAGCGGTGGCGAAGACGGGGCCAACACCTAAATAGTCGGCGCCCTCTTGCTGGGCCACGAGCAGGTGCTCGAGGCGGTGGGTGCTACGTCCCAATAAGCGCTCCGGGCCGAGCAGCTGTCTCGCCTCTGAGAGGGGGAGGTCGTCCTGGCCGAGATGGACGCCATCGGCATCCACCAAGAGCGCGAGATCAATTCGGTCGTTGATGATGAACAGGGCTTCGAAGCGGCAGCAAAGTGTTTTCAGGGCTCGCGCTTCAAGCAGGCGTTGTTGGTCATTGCCCTGTTTGCGGCGGTACTGAACCAGGCTGACGCCGGCCAATAGAGCGGCTTCAACCCCCTGAAGTAATCGCTCCAGATTGTTGTCTCGATCGGGATCTGTAATCAGGCAGAGCTTGGCGGCCTCGAGGCGCTCCTGCCTGTGCTGACGCCCGCAGGCTTGGAGAATGCGCACTTCAAGGTCATAGAGCCCGTAGCGAATCTCAGCTGAGGTGCTGGCTAGGTCTGGATCGAGATTTCGTCCGAACTCCTCCAAAACGCGCAGGGCTTCCTGCACCCTGCTGGCATTGGCTTTAACAATCGCTTGGGCAGTGCAACGACTCGCTTGAGCGGGATGGCCCAGGCCGGCGGCAACATCTGTTGCCGTGGAACGGGCGCGGCGGTAGCGATCGTGATGCTGTTGCCCTAGTCGCTGACGCCAGTCTTTAAGCGGAACAATGAGATCGTCCCGATCCAGTCCAAATCGACACCAGTCTTCAATGACACGCAGCCCTTCTCGTGCTCGATCCAGGTTGGCGTCGATCAGCCGCGCCACTCGCAGGTTGGCGTCTGCTTCGACAACCATCGGCTCCATGGCAGTGTGAGAAGGATCGCATGCTCCACGGCGGCCATGGACAACAGCGGATCCGAGAGCACCATGCACGTGCTGGTTTGGGGGATCATCCTCCTAGGTGGCGTTGGTGTGTTCATCGTCTGGGGACTGTCGAACGCTTACCCAGCTGTGGCTTGAAGTCGCTGACGTGCTGCTTCGGCGTCCTTTCCGATTTGTGCACTGAGCTCGTCGAGGCCTGAAAAGCGTTGTTGTCCGCGCAGCCGTTCCACCGGTTCCACAACAAGCTCCTGGCCGACCAGTTCGATGCGCCTGTCGAGCAGATGTACCTCAACGGCTGAAGGTGAGTTGGGATCCACTGTGGGCTGGGGGCCGAGATTCATCACGGCCGGCAATGCTTCGCTATTTCGCCCTTCGCCATCGCGCTGCGTCCAGGCGCGGGCGGCATACACGCCAAGCCCTGGCAAAAACTTGCGCCCATCCACTTGCAAATTCGCGGTGGGCCAGCCCAAATCGCGCCCTAAGCCTCGACCGCGCACCACCGTTCCTCGGAAGCGGTAGGGGCGGCCGAGCAGGATGCTGGCGGCTTGTAGGTCGCCATTCGATAGCGCTTCGCGAATGCGACTGCTGCTCATCCGTCCTCCGGCATCCTCCAAAATCGGCAACACCGAAACCTGTACTCCAGCTGCTTCCGCTAAGGCCCGCAGCGTGTTGGTGTCGCCTTTCCGGCCCCGACCGAATCGGAAGTTGGCCCCCACGGCGATTTGGCGTGCCTTAAGGCAACCGAGCAGCACCTGCTCTACAAACTCGGCGGCACTGAGCTGCGCCAGTTGGCGATTGAAAGGCACCAAGACCAGTTGCTGGATGCCAAGCGGCTCGAGGAGCTCGAGCTTTTCTTCTGGGAGATCGAGGCGCAGGCGTGGCTCACCGTGCAGCACCTCGCGTGGATGTGGCCAGAAGCTCACCACCGTGGGAATGGCATTGAGGTGATCTGTTTCGGTTACAGACGCGATCACCCGCCGATGACCTGCATGGAGGCCGTCGAAGCTGCCCAACGCCAGGGTTGTGGGGGTTTTGGCCTGCTGTGGAGAGCAGAGAGGAATCAACGGCGTTGTGCACGGATCTGTGGTTGATGGCAAGTTTGGACGACAGACCTCCTACATCGCATGGCCGATCGGCTCGATTTCCAACTGCTTGCTCTTGGCTTGCGTCGCACCGCTTGGATTCGCTTTTGGACGCAAACCGGTCTTGGGATTGTGATTTTGGGGGTGTTGATGTTCAACAACATCGGTGGAAGCTTGAGCAGAAATGCCGATAAAGCCTTGGGATTAGGCCCGGGCCTATCGCTCACCACTCTGTCGTTTTTTGTGTTGTTGTTCAGTCTCTGGCAGGGCTGGTTGGTGGTTCGGCTGGGACGGGCTTTGGGGAGTGGCGCGCGACCCAGTCGAGGGGAGGCCAGTCGCACGATCAAGCGCAGTTTGTTCGCTGATCTGTTGGGCCTGGTGTTTGCCGCTGTTGGCTATCAATCCTTGGCTGGTGCCCTGTTTGTGCAGGCCTCGATGCAGACGCCAGGCATTGCCATTGGAGCAAGGGGAGCGGGAGAAAATATGGCGATCACCTCCCTAGAGATGCTTTCGGTGCTGAGCAACACGCAGGTGTTGTTTGCACATCTCATTGGTTTGCTGTTCTCGCTTTGGATGTTGCAGCGGATTTACCGCACAAGCTGAGCGGATGAGGGCTTCGCAAGACGAACACTCAGCTATCGATGGAGGGGTAGTTGGGGCAAGGAGGCGAGACCTCCTCGCCAGAAGAGCTCAGGTTGAATCGGTGTGAGCGACGGAGCATTCGCTTGGATTTGTGCCACGTCAGTGGGCCAGTCGCGGGGGCCATCACCGCCCGACTCGAAATCTTCGACGGCTTCACCGGCCAACCAGTAATAGGTGCGGCCACGGGGGTCGACCCGAGCGCTGAACTGTTCGTCGTAGCGACGGATTGAAAGACGGGTCCAGCGCAGTTCCCCCATGGCCTCCTGCTTGCAGGGCGGCACGTTGAGGTTGAGTAAAAGGTTCTCAGGCCATTGATCAGCAAGGGCGGCCTCTGCCACCTGCACGGCTAAATCTGCGGCGGCTTGGAATTCTCTCCATTGAAAACAAGCGCTGCTCACGGCCATTGCCGGCAGGCCTTCCAGGGTGCCCTCCATCGCCGCTGCCACGGTTCCCGAGCAAAACACATCGGTGCCAAGATTGGGGCCGTGGTTGATTCCAGAGAGCACCAGGTCTGGCTTCTCGGGAAGCAGTTCAAACAGGGCCAATTTCATGCAGTCAGCAGGGGTCCCGCTGCAGGCCCAGGCTTTGATTCCAGGTTCAAACAGCTCATCTGCGCGTTCGGCACGAATGGGGGTCTGAAGGGTTAATCCATGGCCCGTTGCGGAGCGCTCCTGGTCGGGGCATACCACCGTGACCTGATGGCCAGCAGAGGCTGCCGCTGCCGCCAGGCTGCGGATGCCGTCGGCAAACACGCCGTCGTCGTTGCTGATCAGAATCCGCAGGGGGTTCATCAGGGGGATTGGTATGCGTCGGATGGAACCTAGTCGCGATGGCTGCCTACAGTCATTGCCGCGATACCGATGCCTTGAGCGCCACGATCTCCCTGAAGCAGCTCACTGATCAGCTGGACGCATTAGAGGCGGAGGCGGTTGTTGAGATTCAGGCGGCCGCCGATGCCGCCGCTCTCGAGCAGCTTCGCGTTGGATTACTTGGTAAAAAGGGTCGGCTTTCAGCCGTTCTGGGGGCGATGGGCAAGCTGCCAGGCGAGGAACGCCCGGTGGTAGGCCAGCGCGCCAATCTCTTGAAGAGCCAGGTGCAGCAGCGTCTATCTGAGCGCCTTGAGGCGGTGAATAGTGCTGCGATGGCGACACGAATCGCAGCTGAAACCCTTGATGTCACGGCGGCTCCTCTGGGGGTGCCGATGGGACATCGGCACCCATTGATCACCACCACAGAGGAGATTGTTGATCTGTTCTGTGGCCTTGGTTATCAGGTGGAAGAAGGTCCTGAAGTGGAGACGGATCACCACAACTTCACGGCGCTGAACATTCCGCCTGAGCACCCTGCCCGCGATATGCAGGACACCTTTTATCTGCAAGACAACCTGTTGTTGCGCACCCACACTTCGCCGGTGCAGATCCGACACCTGGAAACCAATCCACCACCGGTGCGGATCGTGGCTCCCGGCCGGGTGTACCGGCGGGATGCGGTCGATGCGACCCATTCTCCTGTGTTCCATCAGGTGGAGGTGTTGGCGATCGATGAGGGCTTGGATTTCAGTCACCTCCGCGGCACGGTGATGCAGTTCCTTAAGGCGTTCTTTGGCGACCTGCCGGTGCGCTTTCGCGCCAGTTACTTCCCATTTACGGAACCTTCGGCTGAGGTGGATGTCCAGTGGCGAGGGCGCTGGCTTGAGGTGATGGGTTGCGGAATGGTGGATCCGGCAGTCCTCGAAGGTTTAGGCCTTGATCCCGATCGTTGGAGCGGTTTTGCTGCTGGTTTGGGAGTGGAACGGTTTTGCATGGTGCGTCATGGCATTGACGACATCCGCCGTCTGTACACCAGTGATCTGCGCTTCCTGGATCAATTCTGATTCGAATCAACCATGTTTGAGCAGATAAACCTGCCGAACAATCCGCTTGAGCTCAAACTCCAAAGGCTTGCCTGAGCCTGCTCGTTCTCCATGGGGCAGGTTTTTCGCTTGCGACTTTCCCTGAGTGATAAGCAAAGGTTGACCTGTCCACCATTGCCTGTAGGCCTCCTGTGTGGTTCGTCTGTATGGCTTGAGTTCTCCGTTTCCTTTGGGGCGAGTGACCCAAAAAGATTCTTATTTGTAATTACCTTTTAGAGCTGCCAGTCAGCCCAACCAGCTCAGCAGCACCTGCTTGAGAGAAGGCATGCTCCATTGCTTGAGCTCTTCATCAGCCGCCCAATGAATAGCCCGAACGCGTTCCTCTGGGCACTGCACTGCATCAACGATCATTTGAAAAAGATCGAACTCCTGGGTATTGATGTCTGTTAAATCACCCCGGTCTCTTGAGACCATTGCCGTGAGATAGGCAAGTTTGATAGCAAGATTTCGTTCTTCTTTTGTCGTCAACGCGCTCAAGCGGTTCAAAAGCACATCACGCTCAATCCTTTGAGCACTGCCCCTTGCCACACTTTGATGACTTGATGGCGGCGAATAGCCTTCAACCAGCCGGTTTTTCAAGGCATCACGATCTTCCTGAAGACCGTGGCTATCCATAAGAGTGATGATCAAGTCCTCCTCTTCCTAAGACATTGAGCCGTCGCAGTAGGCCACTTCCTGGACAAGCTGAAGCAGGGTTATGGAGCTGCTTTCGTTCATCATCCAGGCATCTTCTTTCCGATTTATTGGCATCATTCCTCCTGGCGATCACCACGCCTCCTCGAGACGTCCAATCCTTCAAGGTCTGGAAAGCTCTCGAACCTGCTCCCAGTCAGTGATTTGAGCCCCTAATTGGCCTGCTGTCAGACCACTGACTGGGTTGAACGCTCCCACGTTGCTAAGCGTTAAGGCCCGTGACTGCATGATCTTCCAAGTCAAAGAGCAGGTTGCTTAGCAAGTGAATGCCGTTGGGTTATCTGGGATGAGCTGATACAGATTGGCGGGTCATCAAATGGCCTGTCCATGTAGAGCTGAGGCCTCTTGTCTCGATGCCTCATAGATCACGTAGTGATCGCGATGCATCCTCCCAGCCTGAGAGGCCATCCTTGGAATGAGGCTGACGGCTGGGGGAGCGCAAGATTTTGCTGTGCTTACTCTTCAGTAGCAGAAGTGCTTTAAGAGATTTTCTCAGTGATCTTTCATCATTGCTGGCATTAAATAGAACATCGTTAAGGAGCGAAAACAAGAAACTTTTAGGAGGTGTAGGAAGCCTCTCATCTTTATGTCTAAGTGTTGAATGAATTTTGTAATGCGCAAAAGTGATTAATCGATGAGAATTTTGATTCTTAAAAATGTAGTGCCTAGTTTTGTATTGCCTGATTAACGTATTTTGATTGCGTCCTTGAAAACGGTGAATATTTATAAGGTACTATAGTTCGTGTAGATTTAAATCTTAGGCCTTTTCTTGGCCCTTGCATGGGAGTGCTTGGAAGATAAATGCAGGAGGTTGGATGCTTTTTTAGCATCCTCAGCTTTTGTTAGCTTTGTTACCAGATTCCATGTGTCTTGCGGTGAGAGCTCACCCTCTTCATTCCACTTAAGGCTTGATAGGTGATGCGTTGACATCTTGAATTGAGCAAGTGTCGAGTCCCTAAGGGCAGTGACGGAGCTGGCGTTAGTATTTGCATACCTTTTAACGGGAGAAATGATTAAAAAAGGTTTGATTCGATACAGCTTGTTGGTCAATGGTCGGAAAAAGTTCGCGCTCGACATTTGAAATTGAGAATTAATAAGCTATTGATATCGAGCAACAGTTCTCGTGATTGGAAAGATTTGCTCGCACTTAAATGTTGACGTCAAAACTACGCCCTTTGTTGGTCTACAGATTGATGAGAGCCATCCGATGTCTGGCGCGATTGCGCAGTTGAGCAGAGAGGGCAGCGCTGATGCCAGAAAAGTCGTGGATGACGAAACGCCTGGTTCTGGCCAAAACAGGGTGGAATCCCAGGCTTATGGATTGATGCCATCACTCGACTTTGACGGCGACTATGGACGCACTTACAAATCAAATATCCGCGACTCCGTGCCCGGCTACGACACCCTGCATGAGATCGGGCTGGCGGCAGTGAGAATGACCAGCTCTCAGTCCCTGAAAGCACTTGTGGTGGGACCTGGCCCTGGGGAAAACATGCCCAGTCTTCTTGAGGCCTGTCCTAAAGCGAGGTTTACGCTGCTCGAGCCCAGTGAGCAAATGCTGGCGTTCTGCAAAAAGAGTATCGACGGCGTTGACGGCATGCATCGCTGTCAGTTGCAGCAGAACGGGCTGATGGAAGCCTGTAAAACCTCGCTGAAGGAAGCCATCTTTGATCTAGTGATTTGCCACAACGTGCTGCATCTCTTCAACGGTGATCAGCAAACAAAAATGCTGCATCAGCTCGCTGCGCTCACGGGCATTGGAGGCACATTGCTGTTGAGTGCATTTAGCGAACCGGAGAAGTCCAGTGTGACTGAACGCTTCCTGGCTTTGGGTGGCCAGCGATTGAAGGACCGAGGCCTGACGGAAGAGCAGGTGAGCACACTGTTGGCATCACGCAACCAAGTTGTGTTTTCCGTCGACGAAGCCCGCGTTAGGACAGCATTAGGGGCAGCAGACATGGCGTCACCACTTCAGCTGTATCAAGCTCTATTCGCGAAGCTTTGGCTCATCCAGAGACCTAATTAACCCAGGCGATAAGGAGCAATGAAATCTTCCCGTACGGCTTGGAGCAGCGCTGTTGGCAACAGCAAACCGCAACCGCTTGCATAGCCCATGAGGGCGGCCTCAAGAGAGGGGTTGAGGACAATGCACTGGGATGCAGAGAGGGCAAGAGCCTTCTGATAAAGAGCCGGATCACTTTTGCCGGCATGGAACAACCGGCAGCCCTCATCGATCAAAGCTCGAATCGGCGGGTCCCGGAGGTCCACGACCCCCTGCGCACCTAAGTCCATGGACCGGTTGCGGATGACTGCTCTCACCCGATCAAAGGAAGCCTTGGCTAGCTCAGCGCCGAAACGATCCTCTGCTTGGCGACGCTCTCGGATCTGAAGCAAGGCATTGACGAGCTCTGCGGCTTTGAATAGAGCTATTGCACTCTTCTGGTCAGTGGTTAGAGCCTGAACTTGAGGTAATAACGCAGCGACATGATCAAGGAACTCATCGGATCGGTTTTGCAGAGGCTCTAAAGCCCACCAGGCTTTATTCACTTTCGCCTTCACCCGAGCCTTTCCTACTTCCAAACTAGCTGTTTTGCTCTAGGGACTAGCCATCATTCACTGCCTTATTCTCCGATTCATTGCACCGACTCTTCTGTCAATGATCAATGAGCTGACAGCAGATTGATGCTTTACTCATCGGCCATAGCGATAGGGCAATGGCGTCTATCAATCTGTTGATCTTGAGCTTCGTCCTTTCTATTGTTCTCATCCCAACGAGTCAAGCCAAAGATCCAGAACCACTCAAGCTTGGTAAGTGCGACCCTGTCGGCGCAGTTAAAACTCTTGATTCAGGATTAAAGAAAGGGAGAAGCCTGAATGATTCAATGGCAATGGTCATAAAAAGTAAGCAATTTGATGGTTCAAATGCCTGTATCACTTTTATTCGGGAGGCGTCCATGGAACTTCGTGAATCAGCTCCGCATGCGTTCAAAAAACTTTGGATGGAGTAAGCACTATTTATTTTGTTCTCTTTACTGTTAAAAAGCTGGCTTTTTGGTCAGCGCTGCGCTGATCGTATCTAAACCTCTACCGCATCAGCCTTCAGCGACTCCATCAAGAGATCAAATCGAACGGTGTCTGCTAAGCAACACATTGTTATCAGGAAGTGTGACATGAGGTAGCCAGTCAAATGAGCTTCTCGACTGGCATCAATTCGATCTCTATAGGCGTCAACCGTCTCGTTAAGTTCGAGGCTTGCCTGTAGGCAAACGTTTTCAATTCTTAAGGATGTCATGGCTGTTCGCGATATTGCTACTCTGAACACACATCACATGCTTGGCATCAGTCGGTATACCTACGCGCTTAAATGTCTTTGCTTGACTGTGAATAGATTCATAGAAGAGCAGGATGCGCTGCCTGTTTCATCACTCCTGACCTTTTGTCGGGGGCTTTTGTTTCAGGTGTTGCCATTGAGTAATCCTCAATGGCAACAATGACTACTGGCATTATTGATCCTTTGTTGCTCGCCTCCGGTTTTGGTGGACTTGATGGGCCTCTAGCGGCGGCGGCCATGCTGGCTGACGACTATTAAGCAACTAGTTTTTTCTTAACAGCTGGCTTCCCTTGGTTTTGTATAGGTAAGGCACAAGCTGACAGCTTGAACCAGAACTGTGTAGCGTATTGAACATTGGTTGTGCTACTTCTGGTTTTGTTCTGTACTGATAGGGCACAAAAGTCAGCTCGATTTGTAGCAGCGTGAACGCTATATCGGTTGACGCTATGGGTATAAAAGATATGTAGCTTATCTACGAATAACGTTCACCTTGCATCCCCATCTGTGAGGCGCAGACACTCAGGTCACGGAACGGGGGCCTGTATTTCTGAGGAATCTCTCGTGACCCTTACTTATCGCGGTAAGCAGTATGCACAAACCATGAGTGCATCGACATCTGCTTCAAATAAAATCCGTCTTACTTATAGAGGTGTTGTTTACGCTAAGTGATTGACCCGGATCATATTAAGAAGCCCTTGCCATATCGGCGGGGGATTTTTTGTTCCTCGCTCTAGACTCAGGGCTTAGTTGCTCAGATTTTTCGCATTACTTTTAATTTAAGAGAACATTGGCCGTTCCGCCTTAATCATCTTCAGATGAGTAGGCTTAGATAAGAACATGAGCCCGAAATTATTCATAGATTGTTGTGAATTTTTCCTGTTTTTGCCTGTTAATTAATGCCTTGATTGTGGTGTGATGCAGCTGTATCGAGGTTTGTCATGCCGTTACCAACCCACGATTAGTGGTTTCAGAGGGAAAAACTCTGCAAACTGTGGCCTTGCTTCCCATCAATTTTTGCAGATGTGGTCGCACTCTGTTCACTGCGTCATCAATGTCTGTTCTTAGTGTGTTTGACGGTTCATCACGAGCCTTGGAGATCGTTCGGATCGTCTCGCGTCATGAATGGTCGTTTCTCTCTCAGCTCCTCAACCGTGGCGATGCCTCCGAGACACGACTGCCCCTGCCCTCAGTGCTGTGCAACATCCTGACGGAGTTGGGGCCTGTGTACGTGAAGCTGGGCCAGCTATTGAGTACCCGTCCCGACTTGTTGGGGGAGGACTACATCGAGGCGTTGAGCCAATTGCAGGCGGATGTTCCAGCTGTGCCCTGGGAGCAATTGAGACCCCAGCTGGAGCAAGAGCTGGGGTGCTCTGTTGATGAGGCGTTTTCAACGTTCGTGGACACGCCGATTGCGGCTGGAAGTGTGGGGCAGGTGTACAAAGCGACCTTGCCTGGGCTGGGTGCCGTGGCGGTGAAAGTGTTGCGGCCAGGGATCGCTGCCCAGGTGGAAGAAGACAGTCGTTTGCTACGTAAGGTTGCCGCCCTCGCTGCAGCAACGGCTCTCGGCAGTTTATACGACTTCGTGGGTCTTGCCGATCAGGTGCTTGAGGCCTTGGTAAGGGAGCTCGATTTCAGAATTGAGGCCTCCAATACCTTGCGGCTGCAGCGCAGCTTGGAAGCAACTAACTTCGTTCCTGACGGTCAGATTCGTCTGCCGCAGGTGATTCAGCCATTGTCGAGCCGCAGCGTCTTGGTGCTCGAGTGGATCGAGGGTACATCGATCCTCAGCCCTGAATCTCGAGAGGCTCTCGAGGCTGGGCCTGGATTGGTGGCAACAACTACGGCGCTGCTTGGCGCCTTTGTGGAGCAGTACTTCGTGGAAGGTTTTTTTCATGCCGATCCCCATCCCGGCAATCTCAAAGTGCTGGCCGATGGCAAGGTGATCCTGCTGGATGCGGGGATGGTGGGTCAGTTTGATCCGCGCACGCGCAGCAACTTACTGGATCTTGTCTTGGCACTGATCAATCAGGACGGCGCCCGTGCAACGGATGTGTTGGAGCAAATCGCGCCACCCGCGCGGGGAGTGAAAGTTGATCGTCAGCACCTTCAACGCCAGCTTGATCAGGTCATTGCCAAGAGTTTTTCCAAGCCATTAGAGGAACTGAATTTCGCCCTGTTTCTCGCCGCCTTACTGCAGCTTGCGAATCGCTCTGGGTTAAGGGTGCCTGGAACCCTTGGCCTATTTGTGAAGTCCGTTACCAATTTGGAGGGGGTGGGCAACTCTTTGAACCCGGCATTTAGTTTTACTGGGGAGATGCAGCCCTTGGTGGCTCAGCTGCTGGCCCGTGCCGTGATGCTGCCTCAAGAGCGGATGATGCAATTTGGTCTTGATTTGCGCAATCTCACGATTGATTCCCCACGCCAGTTGAGTCAGCTGTTGCGGCGCTTCAGCAGTGATGAATTGGTGTTTGCCATTCAACTTGAAGGACTTGATGCTATGCGTTCCAGTTTGGAACGGTTGTCGCAACGGATTTCACTTGCGATTCTTGTGGCATCGCTGTTGCTGAGTGCCACGGTGATGGCCACGTTGGCTCAACAACCTCTACTGAGGGATGTCAGCGAGGGATTATTTGTTGGAGCCACCTTGTTTGGTCTCTGGTTGATTGTGTCACTACTGCGTTCTAGTCGCCGTTGAGTGGGATTAAAACAACCAATATCTAAACGGGTTGGAGATGTATGTATGGGCAGCGTTTCTGATTAAGCATGCTCCAGAATGATGAGTATCTGAATGATCCCCAATGCCTGCTATTAACGAAGCCAAGGATGTTTGAGGCCAAAGTGATTCAGTGAATTCATTACGGCTTTGTTGATGGTGCGCCCGAGTACCACCTGTGGCTCGTCCGCGCGAATCGGGATCACAGGGTGTTGAACGCTTTGAGATTGCGTTGCTCCCGAGATGATCTTGCGCCTCAGCAGTGAGTTTCCTGCTTCTAAACCGCACACATAGGCTCGCTCCTGGCATAGCCCTTTGGCGCCATGTTCTTGCGCGCCCATCCGCACCCAGTCGCCAGCGCAGACGATCGAGGCCACGGAGGTTTCCAAGGGTGGACGTTGCTTGAAACTTCCCGGGGAAAAGAGCGACACAGCATTGGGATAGCGCTGCACCTCAGAGTCGAGCACCGTTGCCTCCTTGAAGCGAGAATCAGTGATCGGTAGCAACTGTTGGGTGAGCAATTCGATGATTGCTTGATCCTCCATGAGTGCGATCTTCGATGCGTTGTAAAAGTCGCTGGCAATCACTGAACCCTCGGGCTCATGGCCACCCCAGAGGTCTGGCTCGGCCTTGGCTTGTAGTTGGTCGAGCATGAAGAAGGTGCCGCCTGCTCCTTGTAAGGATTCGAAGCGAGAGAACACATTGGCCGGGTAGGGAATCGGGACATAGCGATCGAGCCATAGCCGTACTGACACCACATCAATCGCACCAAGAGATCCAGCTGCAACCAGCTCCGGTGCTGCCTCTCGGCACTCTGGAGATTGGGACATGATCGAGCGGATGCCCTTGGAGCCCACGGCTAACACCACCGCATCCACGTTTTGAATGCAATCGGTTTTGCCCGTTGCAACGGATTGAATGCCAACAGCGTTGATTTGGTTTGTTCCTGGTGCGAAGCGCAAGCTGGTGGCCAGGGTGCCGCCCAACACGCGCAGGTGATGCTCTGTGATCAGCCGTTGACTGAGGGGTTCAAAGAGTTTCTTGGCGATGCTTTCTGAGTTGATCCAGCGCACATCAAACGAATCTTGATGGGCTAATGCGTAGTAATACAGCAGCTCCATCGTCACGGCAGCTGATAACTCTTCCGGTGGCTTGAAAAGGCCCACAAGCAAAATGGGCCTCAGGAAATCATTGATCAAGCGTTTGCTAATTCCTAGCTTGATGAACAGTTCTTGGGCGCTCAGTTTGTCGTATTCGTTGAAAATATCTTCGCTTCGACTGAGGTCTAAAACGGCATAAAGAAGTCCGCTAATACTGAGGCGATCTTGTAAGGGAAGCCGTTTGAAGTTTGTGAATGTGGCCACCATTTGGCCGAGGGGGCTGGGCCAAGCGGGTGCGTCGCCAAACACCGGAGCTGTGGCTTCCAGGCCATCGGGAGACCAGAAGGCGCTGGTGGTGAAAGCGGTATAGATATCGCCGAGGTTGAGTTCTTCCGTGAGGGCATTGATGTTCGGGTAGTCCTTCCAAAACCCCCGCGTCCCGGCCTCGAATGGTTTGCCGCTTGGGGTAGTGAGTGGTGTGCTGCCGGTTGGATCGTTGATCCCGTCGATCAGGGTCACGCGAACGCCCGCTTCGCAGAGAGATTTGGCGGCCCCCCAACCAGCCCACCCCGCTCCGATAACGACCACATGGGAAGGGGTGTCGTTTGGCATCGCTCGGGCTCGCCTCAGGGTGTTGCCCGAACGTTACGCAGGGCTGATGGCAGGGCGGCGCTGGCTTCAAAAAACAACCTGACGCTGCTGTGAGCGGATTTTTCTCATAAAATGGGCAAGTTCTTTTGCGACGCGATCGGTGCCCAGGGTCGGACTGATCGTGAATGACGGAAAGTCACTCGCCGTTGACACTGCTCAAACGATTCAGGAGAGGCTCGAACTTGCCGGCCATGAGGTGGTCCGAGTAAGCAGCTCTGGGGGCTTGGTGGGTTTTGCCAACCCAGACCAGCACTTACGGATGCTTGGGTACAACGCCTGTGTGCCACAGGGATTCGATGCCTCAATGGCGCTGGCCATTGTGCTGGGAGGTGATGGCACGGTGCTGTCAGCAGCCCGTCAAACAGCCCCGATTGGTGTGCCGATTTTGACGATCAACACCGGCCATCTCGGCTTTCTCGCAGAGGCCTATCTCGGTGAGCTCGATAAGGCACTCGAACAGATTCTTACCGATCGCTGGACGATCGAGGAGCGCGCCAACATGGTGGTGACTGTGATGCGTGGAGACCAACGGCGTTGGGAAGCCTTGTCTCTTAATGAGATGGCATTGCACCGTGAGCCTCTCACCAGCATGTGCCATTTCGAAATTGCGATTGGCCGGCATGCACCTGTTGATATCTCCGCTGATGGAGTGATCCTTTCGACACCGACAGGGTCGACGGCTTATGCCCTTAGTGCTGGCGGACCTGTGATCACCCCCGAATGTCCGGTGTTGCAGCTCACGCCGATTGCGGCGCATTCCTTGGCCTCGCGTGCGCTTGTGTTCAGTGATCAGGAACCCGTCACCGTCTTTCCCGCCACTCCCGAGCGGCTAATGATGGTGGTGGATGGAAGTGCAGGTTGTTACGTGTGGCCTGAGGACCGTGTCTTGATCCGGCGTAGTGACCATCCCGTGCGCTTTGTACGCCTCTCGGACCATGAGTTTTTCCAGGTATTACGCAACAAGCTGGGCTGGGGCTTGCCCCATGTGGCAAAGCCGGATCGTCCATGACCGAGCAGGGCGTGTTGGTGTTGGTGGCGCTGAGGCCCTGCTGTTCAAAGATCGCCTCGAGGCCTCGGGCTACACAGCTTTGGAGGGGGGGGGATGGTGATAGAGCCGTCTCGGCTGATGGCCAACAGCCGATGGCTGCGCTTGTGTCGCCGGGCCAGCTGCCTCAAGTGGGTGATTTGCAGCTTGAAACCGCCAGCGGCTTGGTGCGTCGTGGCACGCGGCCGATTGGCCTAACGGAGCGTGAATCGTCGTTACTGCTGTTGCTGTTTAAGCAGCGGGGCAAGGCCGTGAGCCGCAATCAAATCCTGCGCGAGGTTTGGAGCGATGATCAAGGAGTGTCGAGCAATGTGGTGGAGGTGTACATCTGCTATCCACGCCAAAAGCTTGAGGAGGGTGGTGACACCCGCTTGATCCACACCATTCGTGGCCGTGGTTATTGCCTCAACAACGGTGTTCCTTTTTTGAAGAGCTCTTGATGGATGTATCTCCCCCCCAGCAGTTGCCCCTTGAGGCGCAATGGTGCATTCGCCCCGACACCTGTGTGCTTTTGGAAGTGGCAGATCAGCCCCAAGAGCAACGGCTTGGACTCATGCAACGCCCGGCCTTACCACCCCTGAAGGGAATGTGGTTTCCGTTTAAGCCGGCACGCCCGTTGCGTTTCTGGATGCTGAACACGATTGCTCCACTCGACATGGTGTTTGTGCACCAGGGCGAGGTGATTGCGATCGAGGCTGAGGTGCCGATCTGTCCAGCTTTGCCTTGCAAGGGCTTTGGGCCGATGGCTGATGCGGACGGCGTAATTGAGCTAGGGGCTGGGGAGGCCAAGCGCCTAGGGCTTGGCGTTGGCGACGCGGTAGCGATTGAAGCGATCCACCCAATAAGCCCAGCCGAAAAAGTCGAAGAGATGCGTCCCGGCGTCACAAGCGATACGTTGCGGTAACGCTGGCGTGCCTAACTGAAGAATCCTTTGGATTGAAGCCACAGCCCAACAGCAAGCAACGGGGCAACACCTGCAATGAAAAGCGTGATCTTGAGGCGCAGCGGTGACACCTGGGGTTTGCGTTCTCGGATTGCCATCCTGCGAGCTTCAAAGTGCTTGATTCTGCCCTTTTCTGATCAATCGCGTCAGGCCCCGTCCTGGCGGGGAGCGCTTCCCTTGAGGATCAACACCGGATTCATCGGAGCAAGCCGCGTGCCATCGGCAAGCGGTTGGCCGCGCCAGGCCTGCTGCTGACTCACCTTCACCGAGTAATTGGCGGCCTCGAGCACTGGCCTCAGCTCCGCTAAGGCTTCCAAGGTGGCAAGGGGAATTACCACTTCACCCTTGGGGGCCATGCGTTGGATCACTTGCTCAAGCAGGTATCGGCGTTTGCGGCCACCACCACCAATTAGCACCCGGTCGGGGGCGGCTAAGGCCGCGGGAAGGTTGCCGAGTTCTTCCATGGCATCCCCTTCCAGCACCGCAGTTGGTTGAACACCGAGGCGTGCCGCATTCGCAGCGATCAGTGAGGACCCGCCGCTGCGTTGTTCGATGCAAAGCAACTGCAACTGCGGCCGCAGCCGCAGCGCTTCGAGGCCCACGCTCCCAGTGCCAGCACCCAGATCCCAAAGCACGCCGCGTGCAGGAAGGTTGAGCTCTGCCAGCAATTGGATCCGCACCTCCCGTTTGGTCATCAAGCCAGGTCGGTCGGTATGTTGAAGAAACACACCATCCTCCAGGCCGAACAGTGGAAGTTGATCGGCGGGTGGAGCCTCTTGAGCTTCCGCGAGCAACACCACCAGGTGGAGGGGGTGCAAATCGCCAGGCGTGGCTTGGGATGGCTCGAGCCGTTGCACGCGCTCACTGCTGTGACCAAGTGATTCGCATAGCCAGAGGGCATAGGCCGATTCCAGGCCGCTGCTGCGCAAGCTTTGGCGCACCTCGTCCACGCCACCGCGACTGGGATCGGTGAGCACGGCCAAGGAACTTGGACGTTGTTGCAATCTCTGAGCTAGGGGAGCAGGGTCACGACCATGCAAGCTGATCCATTGCGCGTCTTGCCAGGGCCTGCCCAGTCGGGCAAACGCCAGTTGCAAGGACGAGGGGCCTGGATGAAAGTGCAGACGTTCGCGGCCCAGGCGCTCGATCAAAATCCGGCCGATGCCAAACCACAACGGATCGCCGCTAGCCAGCACGACCGCGCGCTGATCGCTCTCTAGGGCAAGCAACTCTTCGCTCAGAGCGATTGGATCATCACTGGCGATGCAGCGCAGGGCTGCCGGGCAGGCAGACCACTGCTGCACTGCAGGTAGCAATCGTTTTGGGGCTGCCAGCAGATGGGCCTGCCCCACCAAGAGCTGAGCTCCGGGTGGGAGCGAGCCAGGAGCACCGGCGTCTGTGCCGATCACATCGATCATCACGCCATTGTGCTGCGTTCTGAACACGGGTTCGCTGATCCCAATCGGGCAAAATTTTGACTTCGTTTGTCTGCGCAGCGAATGACGTGCTTAGAAACGGCTCAACAAAAACTGTTGTCGAATGGGTATGTCAGGCATTTCCAGCAAGCTGCGCAGGCACTCTTCTGCTTTGTTGCTTACATCTTTAGCGGTGGCAGCAGTTAGTGCATCGGATCGTGCCGTGAATGCACAACAGGCACAAGCGAGTAATCGCTATACCACTCCCATCCCTGAAGAGATTTTCACTCCAGACACCGTTAAGACAAGTGCTGGAACGTTTCGGTTCTTCGATGGGATGCCTGATGCAGAAACAGTTCGAACAAGTTTCGAAAATCTAAAATTTATACGTGGCTATGAAACCTTCCTGACCTTGATGCCCGCAGCAAGCATCGAAATGCTGCGTCATGGTCATGCGGGGATTGGAGTTGATGATCACACCAAGGTGGCCTTGTTGTCTCCCTTGAATTCGAATCCTCTGTTTCTCACGGGTAATACCGATACTATTTATGGCTCAACATTTTTCAACCTTAAGGACACAGGTCCTCTGGTGATCGAGATCCCTGCTGGGCTTGGTCCAGGCACTATTAACGATGCCTTTTTTCGCTTTGTCGCTGATACGGGGGCTCCGGGCCCTGATAAGGGAAAAGGTGGTAAATATTTGATCTTGGGTCCAGATGATGCTGAACCAAACAATGTTGGTGATTATTTTGTTTTCCGCTCTCCAACATATTCAAACTGGTTGATTCTCAGGGCTTTCCTTGATTCCAACGGCATGCCTGATAAGGCCATCGCTATCTATGAGAACGGATTACGTCTTTATCCCTATTCGCAGAAAGGCAATCCACCTCAGATGAGCTTTATTAAAGCTGGCGAACAGGTGTTTAATACGGTTCATGCCAATAATTTTGAGTTTTTCAATGAACTCAACACGGTGATTCAGCGTGAGCCCATTGCTTTCTTAGATCCCGAGCTGAGGGGATTGGCATCGTCGATTGGTCTCGAAAAAGGTCAACCTTTTTCTCCTTCCCCAGAAGATAGGAAGCTCCTAGAGGAAGCGATTCAAGTGGGTGTTGCTTATGTGCGCTCTGATATGGGTAAGCCTCGAAATGAGGATGTTTACTTCTATCCAGGCAAGCAATGGTTCACGCCGTTTGCAGGTGGGAGTCATGAGTGGCTGATTGATGGTGGGAAAGGTGGCCTCAACCTCGATGCCCGTAATAATTTCTTTTGGGGCTACACCGTTAATACTCCGGCCATGGTGCTGAAAATGGTGGGTGTCGGATCCCAGTACGGAGTGGTAGCGACTGATTCCAATAGTGTCTATCTCGATGGAAGTAAGACGTACAAATTCACGATCGATAAAGATGTACCTGCGAAAGATTTTTGGTCGATGGTCGTTTATGACCCGCAGACTCGATCTGAACTGCAGACGGGTCAACTTTTACCTAGTAAAAATAGTGTCCGAAATAAAGATATAAACATGAATGCTGATGGCAGTATTGATCTGTATTTTGGTCCTAAAGCACCTGTAGGACAAGAAGCAAATTGGATTGAAACTGTTCCTGGCAAGGGTTGGTTCGCTGTCTTCCGTCTCTATGGTCCGCTGGAGCCTTGGTTCGATAAAACCTGGCAGCTTAATGACATTCAGCCTCTTGGTTGAGGCCTGAACTGCTCAATTTTTCTCTTAATACTTAATCATGTCTGTATACACTCGCTTTCCATCTGCTGTTCTTTCGGCTGTTTTCTTGGCCTGTAGCGGTTCTACGCTTCATGCCGCTGATGTTGCGCCAAAGGGCTACAACACGCCTATTCCTGTCGACGTTTTGACGCCAGACACTGTTAAAACTCGGATCGGCACGTTTAAGTATTTCGATGGTTTGCCTGATGACGAGACGATGCGAAAGGCACGGCGTCAGGTGGATTTAGGCCGTGGAATTCAGACCTTCCTCAATTTCATGCCAGCCGCTTCGCTGGAGATGCTGTATGTGGGGCATCGTGATGGCTATGGCCTGAAGCCAAATCGGGACATTGGCATTTTTGATGAGCTGATGAGTTCTAAGTCCCTGTGGCTTACAGGAAATACCGATACGGTCTACGCCTCAGCTTTCCTAGATCTCAGCGATGGTCCGGTCGTTGTGGAGGTTCCACCCGGTACAGGTCCAGGAACGGTGAATGATGCTTTCTTCCGCTTTGTGGTGGATATGGGAGGCCCTGGACCTGACAAGGGTAAGGGCGGTAAGTATCTCATTCTTGGGCCTGGTCAACAGGCGCCTGAATCCACTGATGGATTTTATATTGCACAGACCCCGAGCATCATCAACTGGTTGATTCTTCGAGGTTTTCTTGATGATCAAGGCCAGCCAGATACGGCACGGGATAGCTTCAGAAATGGCTTGAAGATCTACCCCTATGCGATGCGGGCCAATCCACAAGCCAACTCTTTCAAGGATCTCACCGACTGGACGGTGAACACCATTCATGCCAATAATTTCAGATTCTATGAAGAGCTTAATGAGGTGATTCAGCGTGAGCCTTCCGAGATGTTCTCCCCAGAACTATTAGGCATGGCCTCAGCGATTGGTATTCAAAAAGGCAAGCCGTTTGCTCCGAGTGCGGAGCAAAAGACCTTGCTCACCGAATCTGTAGAGATTGGTAATGCCACGGCTCGTTCGATCCTGTTCTCACCTCAGGATCCCAAGGCCTATATCTATCCAGGTAAAGCTGGTTATTGGCAAACCGGATTTCCTGGAGGTAGTCACGAGTATCTCGTGAACAATGGAAATGGTGGGCGCGATATGGATGGCCGCACCTTGTTTTTCTATCTCGCCACGGTGAATACGCCGGCGATGGCTCTTGAGCTACCAGGGGTTGGGTCTCAATATGCTTTCTCTTCTAGGGATGCGAAAGGCGCTTATCTCGATGGAGCCAACACCTACAAACTCACAGTTCCTGCCAATGCTCCGGCGAATCGCTTCTGGTCATTTGTGGTTTACGACCCCCAAACCCGTTCGATGCTGCAAAATAAGGAATCGCCTTATCCCAGTAAAAACAACAAGCGCAATCAGGATATGGTGAGCAATGCTGATGGCAGCGTTGATCTCTACTTTGGACCTGAACCACCAGCGGGCCAGGAGGCCAATTGGGTGAAAACCATTCCTGGTAAGGGTTGGTTTGGGATCTTTCGTTTGTACGGGCCGGAGCAAGCTTGGTTCGACCGGACCTGGACGCTTGGCTCGATAGAAAGGCTCTAAATCAATTTGATCTGCATCCCAACATCAGGAGCTATGTTCATAACTCCTGATGTTGTTGCGAAGACTGGCGATAAAGAAGGCAAGGCAAAGTCCCCAGATGATGCCTTTCACGATGATGGCGTGCATATCCTCAATCGGATGATCTTTTCTGAAAGCTGTTCTATTCCACGTAGATAGTCCTATAAATGGGCAAAAATTGAACAAACAGTCCGCTCTCGGCCTATCCCCAGGACCCAGCAAGATAGAGAGATGTATTGGCCATGCTTGGTGTGGTGATGAATTCTCTCAAGGGACCTGATGTACTTATAAACCAAGTAAGTTTGTCAAAAATACTGATGAATTGCCGCAGCGAGAGTGAAAACTTTTCTTCAGATCAGGAGATCATGACGAGGTGTGGAGAGGATTTATTGAGGTAGCAATTATCATTGGGCCCAGCACGGCGGTCAATTTGGCTTACCGCTTGGGTGCTTGAACGGCTATGGCCAACGAGCCGTTCTCATCAGTTAAAGAACCAGCGAAGGCCGAGGTTTACGCCGCTTTGATCCACGCTGTAGGCGTTGCCTCCACCTCCGGCATAATCAAGCCCGAAATACTTGTAAGAGAGGGAGATTTGGGCTGAATTTCCGATGGCATAGGCAATCCCTGCCTGCGCCGTTCCGCTCAGATCTTGCTCTCCGCTCAACCCGAATCCACCCGCATCTAGATAGGCAAACGCCTGCCAGTCTTCGCTGATGGCATAGGTGCCGAAGGCACCGATCAGCGGTTGCACCCAGGTGTTGCCAAAGCTTTCGCTCGAGGCTCTCTCCAATTCGCGTGTGTTCTTACGGCTTACACGCCGACCCTCCACGGAAACTGTGGACTCATTGCGAGCTGACCAGCTGGTGTTGATGTTGGCATCAATCACGCGGGCGCCAAGTAGGCCAAGGAAACTGCTACTTCCTTTTTCCATCCGTGGTTTCTGAATCGCTCCTGCCCGGTAGCGGAATGCCAGATCAACGATGGTCTGATTGGCATCAACATCGAGATCAAGATCTCCTTTAACGCGAATCGTGCGCTGTCTTAGTGCGGAAGCAAGTCCTAGCTGATAGCGCAAGGGATTCGTTGTTTCCTTGAAGATGGATTTAGATCCGCTGCTGGATAGACTTCCGTGATAGACACCGGCCATAAAACCGAACCGGCCATATTCAATCTGCGCTTTAAAAGTGAGCGCTTCGTCGATGGTGTCGATCACATCGGAGAGGGGAAGTGCGGCGTCATTTTTATTGCCGTTGATGGTTGTTGAGCTGTAAGTCGTTGGTACCAAAAACGCATAAAGGTCTAGATAGACCCGCCAACTATCTTCCTCTTCTTGTTCCTGATTGCTTTCAGTGTCTTCATCACTCGCTTGACTGAGCAACAGGGG
>Ga0302114_10000593_pt1 | contig 25024 bp, 3 predicted proteins | sample AG5_Surface_MG_FD_203107 | JGI IMG/M metagenome (GOLD analysis project Ga0302114, IMG submission 203107) | Marine microbial communities from Western Arctic Ocean, Canada - AG5_Surface | ecosystem: Environmental > Aquatic > Marine > Oceanic | place: Canada: Western Arctic Ocean | collected...
GACTGATACCACGCGCCAGGTGAATATCTCTGGCTATCCGTCGACAGAAGAAGGAAGCAGCAGTAGCAGGGCTCTGGGTGCGAGCTTGAGCATCAGCCAGGTGATTGATACGGGGAATCAAGGAAGCGTGACGCCAAGCCTGGGCTTGAGCTGGCTGCAACTCAAGCAGGGAAGTTACTCGGAGAGCACCACCTCCAAGAACATGGCCTATGTGCAGCCAGGTAACCCGCTGATTGCAACACCTGATCCTGGTAAGGCGAGCTATTCATTGAGCTATGAATCGGCAACGTATAACTCGATTCCACTGGAGATCGGAGTTGCGTATAAGCAACCGTTTAAAGCAGGTCAAACCACGATCATTCCCCGGATCAGCCTGGGCTATGCCTGGGATCTTGGTGATACGAATCGAGCATTAACGGCGAGCTTTAAGTCAGCACCAAAAGGAACTTTCACGGTGGATGGAACACCTGCGCCTAGCTCCTGGTTCAATGTTGGGCTTGGACTTGATGTAGCGATTAACAATAAGTTGTCGTTCTATGCGGGTGGATCGGGTCAGATAGCACCAGGAAGTACGCAATCCATTAACTACAACGGAGGCTTTAAGTGGTCGTTCTGATGGCTAAATCGATGCGGATTATGCATATTTAGTTGGCATGGGTGAGTGCGCAGAGAAAACTGTCATAGATGAGTGGCTTCGTTTGTATGGAATCTGAGAAATTGATGAGAATTGCCTTTTGTTTTTATGCGTTCAGCGCGTAGTTTGTTGTGTGCAGGTTCTGTTGTCTCGGCAGTTTCTTTCGTTGGAGCACCTCTAGTCGCCCAGGTTATATCCACCCAGCCGGCAGGGCTTTCTTTTGCTGTAACGACCGAATCAGGTGGATCTAGATTGCAGCTTTACAAGATTGGCGCTAATGGCGTTGCTACAATGCTTCAAGAAGATTTGTTCCCTGGTAATAGTTTGGGTACATTTACTCCAGGTGATCAAATTGTAGATTCTGCTTCTGGAAAGGTGTATTTCAAGGAGCCTCCTCAGGGTGGGGCTCAAGCAAGGTATCGCATTTACAATGCTCTTACTAATGAGTTTGAAGGCTATACCTCTATTTCCGGTACTAGCGATGACGCGAATGCAAAATTGTTGACTATGCCCTTTGGCATTAAGAAAGTTGTTAATAAAAAATGTACTAGCTCGGATGGATCAACATGTTTAGCTGCTAGTGACTTTATTTCACTTGGAGGCGAAGGTGCAGAAGCCATCGCCACGATTGACGATGAAGGCTTAACCGTCGGGGGTAAAAGTATTGTGCGCCGTGAGATCAATGCTGCAGGGGAAGAAGAGCTTCACATTGGTGAAAACTCACTCGTCACAGTCGAATCTGATGGGGTGCAAAAGCTCTACGCTACCGATGCGAATGGTAAGAAGATTCCGATCAACATTACGGAAGGAAGTGATCTGCAGATCAATGGTGTTAGCGTTCAAGGGCAAATCAACACCAATGCCGCAGGAATTCTAAGTAATTCTCTAGGTATTAAAACTAATGCTGCAGGCATCGAGGAAAATAAAAAAGATATCAACAATTTGAAAGGTGATGTTAAAAACCTTGGCTCTGGAATTGCTGGAGCAACTGCCTTGTCTGCGGCTTTGAGTTCTCTCCCTGCCACCTCCGACGACGCACCATTTTCTTGTGGTGTAGGTACAGGTGGATACAGCAGCCGCTATGCCATGGGTGTCGGTTGTGCAGCTCGCATTAATGAACGCTTGTCATTTAATGCTGGTGGTTCCGTCCTGTTTGGTGGTGCCAGTGACTATGGCAGCGGCACGCTCGACACGATGGCTGGACGGGCTGGCTTCGTATTCAAACTCGGTGCAATCACGCCCAGCAATGGCCAAACCAATGAACAATTGCAGTCAAAGCTTCAACAAGTTGAAACTCATAATGCAGAGATGGCGTATCAATTAGAAAGTCTTCAACAGCGCCTCAATCAACTCGAAGCTTTGGCTCTTGGTGCCTCGAAGTCTCAAAGCGTTTCCACGAGCATTCGGCGTTAAATCTCTGTTTCGCCAAGCTCGATATACCACCCGTCCAAGCAGCTCCCGTAAAGCGCGGGAGCTGCTATTTAATGCTGAGGCAGTTGGTAGCCATTGCGTTGGATCACGCCATAGATCTCCTGCCCATTTTCCACGCGCTTGAAAATCCACTGGGAATGGCTCCACTATCAATCCCTGCCGTTCAAATAACCGTTTGGCACGACGCATATGGAAGGCGCTCGTGACTAGCAACACCTGCGGTGCCGATGAGTGATGTCGCAATAATCGCTGAATCGCCACTGCTTCTTCAGCTGTGTTCACTACAGGTGGGGTGCTGGCCATCGCTCCAGCTGGAATCCCTATCTGTTGGGCCTCCTTTAGGTAAAGCTCACCCTCAGGTGGTTGACCGGGCCGAAAGGGGCTTGCCCCGCCTGTGAATAACAGCCTTGGCGCCTTGCCAGCGCGATAAAGATCAAGGCCTGCTAAAAAGCGATCGGGGTCTTGCCATTCGCTCACCCGCTCCTTGCCAGGCGCAGGGTGGCGAGCACCACTGAGAACAACAATCGCATCAGCAATTGAAGCCGTTTGGACAGCTTTGCGTTGCCAGGGCGCTTCCAACCATCGCCATAAGATCTGACTGACTACTCCCAGAGAACATACCCACAACAACAAAATTGCGGTGATCACTGGCCAACGCCAGCGTCCGATTAAGCCCACTAGTAGTAACAACAGTGCCAATCCCAGGGGCAGCAGGGCTAACGGCAAGAGTTTGCTGAACCAATACGTCATCAACCTGAGAATGAATAGTTGCGCAATTAGTTCAAAAGCTGCTTGAACCACGCAATCGTTGGATCAAGCCCTTGGTCTAGAGATACCGCCGGTAACCACCCCAGCTGCTTTTGCGCCAGGGTGATGTCTGGCTGTCGCTGACGAGGATCGTCTATGGGCAGAGGTTGATTGATAAATTTCAACCCCGGGTTGATCCGATCACGCACTTGCTCGGCCAATTGGCGAATCGTGAACTCATTGGGGTTGCCCAAGTTGATTGGTCCAGAGTTGTCGCCATTCATCAGTCGAATGAAACCTTCAATAAGGTCATCGACATAACAGAAAGAACGGCTCTGGCTTCCATCGCCATAGAGCGTTAATGGCTCACCACGGAGGGCCTGCACAATAAAATTGCTTACCACCCGTCCATCGTCAGAAAGCATGCGCGGGCCATAGGTGTTGAAAATTCTGGCAACTCGAATTTCACTGCCATGCATGCGCTGATAGTCAAAACAAAGGGTTTCGGCGATGCGCTTTCCTTCGTCGTAACAAGCTCGTGGACCAATCGGATTAACGCAGCCTCTGTAGGCTTCCGGCTGCGGATGAATATCTGGATCGCCGTAAATCTCGCTTGTTGATGCCAGCAACAACCGCGCTCCAACGCGGCGTGCCAAGCCAAGCATGTTGTAGGTACCCAGAAAGCTTGTCTTTGCAGTCTTAACTGGATTGGTCTGATAGTGAATGGGTGAGGCTGGACAAGCCAAGTGCCAAATCCGATCGGCCTCGAGCTTGATTGGCTCTGTGACGTCATGGCGGATCAATTCAAAATGTGGATGGTTGATCCACTGAGCGATGTTGGATTTGCGGCCGGTGAAGTAGTTGTCAAGGCAAATCACCTCCTCTCCTGCTTGCATCAACCGATCAACAAGGTGAGACCCAAGAAAGCCCGCCCCGCCGGTTACCAGATTGCGCAGAGGGCCTACAGGCATAAATGCTTTTTGCTTCAAAGCTGAGACTAAGGCTGCAGTTTTAAAGCCTGATGGTCATATCAGACAACCTTCAACTTCCCAACCTGAAATAAAAGACAAGGGAATCCTTAAGAGTTCTGTGTGAACAAGAAACCCTCCTAAATTCAATCGGTTAAGGCCTGTGGAGCCGAATTCATTTGCGGGGTTCTGCTAAGAAATTTTTATTTCTGCTGCCCACCTTGCTTGTGGCAGGAGGTTCATTGAGCCGTGGCATCGCCCAGACCGAAAATATCGGCAGCAGCAGTGGCACTTACCTCTACGGCAGTAGTGGTTCAGGCACCGTCACCACAGCTCCCTACATCTACGGAACCGGCAACCCTGGCCCCAGCATCACCTACACGCTGGGGGGGAGCCTATCGGAATCCGGTGGTGCGAATTCAGGGGGTGACACCGGCTCCAAAGGCAACAGTCCCGAGTTTGGCAATGGCGGCAATGGTGGCCAGGGCGCAAGCCCTGGTTCGGTCACGGTTGTGCTCAGCAGCGGCGTGTCGATCACCGTGGACGACGGTGACCTGCTCGATGGTTTTGACAACGTCGTAGGCGGCATCGCTTCAGCCCAGGCCGGCAACGGCGGCGATGGTGGCAATGCCGGCATCGGCGGAAGCGGCGGCAGTGGTGGTGCGGGAGGTTCGTCGCAAAGCCAGGTGGTCAACCTCAACGTTGACAGCGATGTCAGCGTCAATGTGTCGATTGACTCCACCGCCTACGGCGCCATTGGCCTGTTGAGCCAGAGCGTGGGTGGGGTTGGCGGTGATGGTGGCGATGGGGGCTGGTATTCCACTGGCGGCGGTGACGGCGGCAACGGCGGCTATTCCGGGCTCGCCACGGTCACCAACGCAGGCTCGATCGTGGTGAGCTCCGATTCAGACGGGCCTGGGGGCTCCGGCATCCTGGTTCAATCGGTGGGCGGCCAGGGCGGCGCCACGGGTTCAGGAGGCCTGATCACCTACGGCGGCCAGGGCGGCACCGGAGGCACGGCCGGCAATGTCTCCGTCACCAACACCGGAACCATCTCGGTCTCCGGAAACAGCGTGACCGGGATCAATGTGCAGAGCGTGGGTGGCGGCGGCGGCGCTGTGTCATCGAACACCTCGCTGGGCAACCTGGGCGGTCAGGAAGGTGGCACCGGTGGAAATGCCGGTGTCGCTGAACTGGTGATGACCAGTGGCAGCATCAGCACCGACGGCAACAATGCCCAGGGAATTCTGGTGCAGGCCATCGGCGGCGGCGGTGGGTCTGTCGGCAACCAGACTGGAGCCTTCACCCTTGGTTCAACCGGGGGTGGCGGCGGCAACGGCGGCACCGCCTCCCTCACCTTCACGGGCGGCAGCGTCGTCACTGGTGCCGCGAGTGACACCAACATCAGCTCCACCGGGATTCTGGTACAGAGCATCGGTGGGGGCGGCGGCAATGCCGGCACCAACTCAGGCCTGTTGACTGTGGGTTCAGATGGCGGCGACGGCGGCAACGGCGGCACCGCCAGCGCCATTCTCAGCAACGGCAGCGTCAGCACCAGCCAGGACTACGCCGGAGGGATCCTGGTGCAAAGCATCGGTGGTGGTGGTGGCAATGGCGGCGATGCCAACAGCACCAGCGCGAGCGTGGCTGTGGCGGTTGGCGGCGATGGCGGTGACGGGGGTGTGGGTGGGGCCGTGAATGTGAACACAGACTCCGCCAGCTCGGGGGCCATCACGATCTCGACCTCCGGCTTCCAGGCACCGGGACTGTTGGTGCAGAGCATCGGCGGCAGTGGTGGCACGGGTGGCAGCGCCACGTCTGTGGCCGCCAGCAAAGCGGAGTCGTATTCCCTGGCTGTCGGAGGAGACGGCGGCAGTGGCGGCAATGCCGGCAGCGTGACCGTGGGCTCCACTGATCTGCCGTTCAAAACCAACGTCACCACCAGTGGAGCGTTCTCAACAGGGGTGTCGATCAACAGCATCGGTGGGGGTGGCGGCAACGGTGGTTCGGCCGTCTCGGCCTCCGTCGGAGCGGAGTCGTATGCCCTGGCTGTGGGCGGCAGCGGAGGGGCAGCGGGTGATGGTTCCAGCGTGTCTGCCGCCTTGGAGGGAAGCCTCAGTACCACCGGGTTCCAGGCCCCAGGCCTGCAGGTGCAGAGCATTGGTGGTGGTGGTGGCAACGGCGGCAGCAGCATGGCGGTTGCAGGAGGCGCGGTGGCTGCAGCCCCGTCCGTCGGTGGCAGCGGCGGCGCCGGCGGCAATGCAGGCGCCGTCACCGTGAGTTTCAACGGCCCCATCACGACCACAGGCAGCTACGCCCCCGGCGCCATCATCAGCAGCATCGGCGGCGGCGGCGGCAATGGCGGTAGCGCGTTGTCGCTGAGCGCAGGAATCGCTGCTGCATCTGTCGCTGTCGGCGGGAATGGCGGTGCCGGCGGTAGTGGTGGAACGGTGAGCGCCACCCTCACAGGAGACATCACCACTGCAGGGGAATCCTCACCGGGAGCCCTGATCCAGAGCATCGGTGGCGGGGGCGGTGCCGGTGGCTCAGCGATCTCTGGTGCAGGCAGTGCGGGCAAAATCTCAGGCTCAGTGGCTGTGGCCATTGGCGGCAGCGGCGGAAGCGGGAACAGTGCCGGCGCCGTCAGCCTCACCTACAGCGACAGCACCATCCGCACCGGACAAGGCCTCGCCGGCCGGTTGATCGGTCAATCCCCAGCCTTAATGGTGCAAAGCGTCGGCGGCGGCGGCGGTCAGGGCGGCATGAGCGTGTCTGGCACGGTCAGTTTGTCGACAGATGGCTCCTTCAGCGGCAGCTTCGGACTGGGGGGCTCCGGTGGTGACGGCGGATCCGGCGGTTCGGTGACCGTGAACCTCAGCAACATGGTGCTTGAGACCCTGGGGGATTACTCACCGGGCCTGATCGCCCAATCCATCGGCGGCGGGGGCGGCCAAGGGGGATCGAGCATCAGCATCAACACATCGGTCTCGACGGGTCAATCGGTCGCCCTTGGCGGCGTGGTCGGAGGCTCCGGCGGCGGCGGGGCCAATGCCGGTGCCGTGACGGTGAGCAACAGCAGCGGCAGCATCAGCACCCGAGGGGATTTCGCACCAGGGCTCTACATCCAATCCGTCGGCGGCGGCGGCGGGAACGGCGGCAGCACCGCCAGCATGACCCTGAGTACTGGTGAGAACAGCGTCAGCACCGGAGTCGCCATTGGGGGCCAGGGCGGAGCTGGTGGTGCGGGCAGTGACGTCACCGTGGTGAACAGCACCCGCAGTATCCGCACCAAGGGAGACCACTCACCAGGGCTCGTGGCCCAATCGATCGGCGGTGGCGGCGGCACAGGCGGAAGCACCCAAAGCCTTTATGCCTCGGCAGGGAGCAGCACCAGCATCAGTGGTGGCGTCAGCCTTGGCGGTGATGGTGGGAGTGGCAGCTCCGCAGGGGATGTGTCCCTCACCACCAGCGGGGTGGTGATCACCGGCGACACCCTGCGGCCCGATCTGCTGCTGCCGGCTGGTGCGTTTTCTTACGGGATCCTGGCCCAATCCGTGGGTGGCGGAGGAGGCGCAGGAGGCTCGACCAGCACCTACAACCTGTCGGCGTCCACCAGCGGAGATGCCGTCACCCTTGGCGCCGACTTCGGCGGTGATGGCGGCGATGGCGGCACCGGCGGCAACGTGTCGGTGATCATCTCGGGTTCGATCAGCACCGTGGGATTCCAGGCCACTGGTCTGCTCGCCCAATCGGTCGGTGGCGGTGGCGGTGCCGGTGGCTCTACCCAGTCGCTGTCAGCCGCAGCCTCAAGAGGGAGTCAGTCCTACACCGGCAGTCTCAGCGTGGGCATGGGCGGCAGCGGCGGTGATGGCCAAGCAGCCGGGGCGGTGATTGTAGAGGGCCCCTCCGCCGACAGCGTGCTGCGCATCAGCACCAGCGGTGTGATGGCCCTCGGCCTCAACGCGCAATCCATTGGCGGCGGCGGCGGCCAAGGGGGCAGTTCGATGGCTGCCAGCATCACCGAATCGCCCTCGCAGTACAGCTTCGGGGCCTCGGCCGTCGAAGGGGGCAGTGGTGGCACCGGTGGTACCGGTGGCTCTGTCCAGATCGGCACCAGCAGCACAAGCCCACTACGTGTGGTTATTGAAACCACAGGGATGGCATCCGATGCCGTGCTGGCCCAGTCGGTGGGAGGCGGTGGCGGTGCGGGTGGAGGAGCCATCAGCTCTGGAAACGGCGGCTCCTTCTCCACCAACATGAGTTTCGGGGCCCAGGGCGGTGCGGGTGGAGACAGCGGCAGCGTGAACGTCTACCTGCTGGGCGACATCAGCACCCGCGGGGTGCATTCCTCCGGTCTGATCGCGCAATCGGTGGGCGGCGGCGGCGGTGCCGGTGGCAGTGCCATCAGTGGCTCCACCACCGGCGATGCCGATGTTGACTTCAGCTTCGGCGCCAGCGTCAGCGATGGCGGTGATGGCGGCGGTGGCGGAGATGCCGGCGCTGTAGCGGTGAGTTTCGGCGGCAGCATCAGCACCCGCGGAATCGGGGCCGATGGCCTGTTCATCCAATCGATCGGTGGTGGTGGTGGCCGTGGAGGTGCCGCCATCAGCAGTGCATCCAGCTCGAGCACCTCCAGCAGCTCGAGCACAACAGGCTCCTCTTCAACGGGTTCAACAACATCCGAATCCAGCGGAGGTAACACCGGCAACAGCTCCACCAGCACCTCCGGATCCGCCACGATGAGTTTTGGTGGCGAAGGCGGGGATGGCGGAGATGGCGGCAGCGCCAGCCTCCAGGCCCTCAGCGACATCAAGGTGAGCACCCGGGGCACGAACGCAGCAGCGATCACCGTGCAGAGCATCGGTGGCGGTGGTGGAAGGGGCGGCAAAGCCAATGCCAACAGCACCACCGATGGCAATGCCGACTTCAGTTTCGGGGCGTCGGCTGCCAGTGGCGGTGAGGGCGGTTCCGGCGGCAGTGGCGGCAGCGTCAGCCTGGGCAGCTCCAGCACTGTGGTGAAAGCCCTAGCCAGCACGGAAGGCGACAACGCCATTGCCCTGCTGCTCCAATCCGTGGGCGGTGGGGGCGGCATCGGCGGCAGCAGTCAGGCCGGGGCCAGTGGGGGCAACCTGTCGGCCTCGTTCGCCTTGGGAGGCGATGGAGGCAACGGCGGCACGGGTGGTGCAATCACTGTGTTCACCGACGGCACCTTCCTCACCCAAGGCACGCTCTCCCATGCAGTGTTGATCCAATCGATCGGCGGCGGCGGCGGCCAAGGAGGCTCCGCCACCTCCAATGCCGATCCATCCCTGTCTTCAGGAGACGAAAACACAAGCGCCAACTCCGACTTCTCCTTTGGAGCCTCAGGAGGCAGCGGTGGTGACGGCGGCGGCGGCGGCAGTGCCGGATCGATCAGTGGCTCGATCAGTGGCCTGATCCGCACCCTTGGAGACAGCGCCATCGGCCTCTTCGCCCAATCGGTGGGTGGCGGCGGTGGTGCCGGTGGCTCCGTCACCAGCGGGGCCTCCAGCGGCAGCGACAACCTCTCCGCTTCCGCCTCCTTCGCCATGGGCGGCGATGGCGGCAATGGAGGCCGGGGCGGCAGCATCAACCTGCTGGTGCCCGATGGCCTGACCGTGCTCACGGGCGATGCCGATGCAGGCACAGGCCACGGTTCCCACGGCATTCTCTTGCAGTCGATTGGTGGTGGGGGTGGGCAAGGCGGCGCAGTCGTGAGCAACAGCAACGTCGCCACCAACACCTCCAACACCTCAATGTCGTTCGGCCTGAGCACGGGTGACGGCGGCGATGGCGGCTACGGCGCCAACAGCGGCAGCGTCACCCTCGGGAGCGGCTCAACACCGGCCACCCTGAACGTGGAAACCAGCGGCGACAACGCTATGGCGGTGTTTCTGCAATCGGTGGGCGGCGGCGGCGGTGCCGGTGGTGCGGTGAACGCCACCACATCCGGTGGCAATCTCTCCGCCTCCTTCGCCATGGGCGGCGATGGTGGCGTGGGGGGCACGGCGGGAACGGTGTCGCTGTTCGCCGATGGCACCTATCTGACACGTGGAGCCACCTCGCACGGCATCCTGCTGCAGTCGGTCGGCGGCGGCGGCGGCCAAGGCGGTGCCGTCACCGCCAATGCCACACCGGTGAGCAGCGACGACAGCGCCAACGCCACCTTCAGCTTTGGCGCCTCAGCCGCCCTCTCCGGCAGCGGTGGACGGGGTGGCAATGGAGGTCGGGTCAGCGCTTCCCTGAGCGGTGCGATCAGGACCCTCGGCGACAGTGCCATCGGCCTGTTTGCCCAATCGGTGGGTGGCGGTGGCGGATCAGGCGGCAGCGTCACCAACGTGGCCGACTCCGGCGGCGGCGAACTCTCAGCGGCCACGACCCTTTCGATGGGGGGTGCGGGCGGCAGTGGTGGATCGGCTGGCGCCATCGAGGTGACCACGCCAACAACACTCACCGTCATCACCGGCGATCGCAGCGCAGGCAATAACGCAAGCAGTGGCCATGGCTCCCACGGCATCCTGTTGCAATCGGTCGGCGGCGGCGGCGGTCAGGGAGGCTCGGTGGTCAGTGGCACCACGGCCGGCACCAGCACCTCCAACAGCAGCTTTTCGCTGGGAGCCACTGTGGCCACCTCCGGCAGCGGTGGCGCCGGAGGGGCAGGCGGCCGGGTGCAGCTGGGCACCAGCAACCAACGGGCGGATCTGCAGGTGCAGACCTCAGGGGACACTGCCCATGCCCTGTTCCTGCAATCGATCGGCGGCGGCGGTGGTGCCGGCGGCAGTGTCAACAGCTCCTCGGCCGGCGGCAATCTCTCCGCCTCCTTCGCCTTCGGCGGTCCGGGTGGAAACGGCGGCACTGCAAGTGATGTGACGGTCTACGGCGACGGCACCTTCATCACCACAGGCCATCTCTCCCATGGCGTGCTGCTGCAGTCGGTCGGCGGCGGCGGTGGTCAGGGCGGAGCAGTGACGTCCAATGCCGATGGCACTGGCACCGCCAACAGCGAGTATTCCTTCGGAGCTTCAGCGGCCAGTGGCGGCAATGGAGCCGGCGGCGGCTGGTCAGGGGATGTCACCGCATCCCTGAGCGGCCGGATCGTCACCACCGGGCAAGGCTCGATCGGCCTGTTTGCCCAATCGGTCGGCGGCGGCGGCGGTGCCGGTGGCTCCGTCACCAGCAACGCCGATGGCGGTAATGCCAACGTCTCGGCCGCCACCGCCTTCTCCATGGGGGGAGCTGGCGGCAGTGGCGGTTCCGCGGGGGATGTGACCTTGCTGGCCCCCGAACCGCTCACCGTGATCACCGGAGACAGCAACCGCAGCAGCGGCTCTGGTGCGCACGCCATCCTGCTGCAATCAATCGGTGGTGGGGGCGGCACCGCAGGATCCGTGCTGGGCAGCAACGTCAGTACCAGCACCGCCAACAGCTCGTTCTCTCTGGGCGCATCAGCAGCGGTCACCACCGATGGCGGGAACGGTGGCAACAGTGGTGATGTCTCGATCGGCACAGCCTCTCAGCCGGCACGCCTCAACCTGGTCACCGCCGGTGACAACGCCCATGCCCTGTTCCTGCAGTCCGTGGGTGGCGGCGGCGGGTCGACTGGAACCGTGAACAGCGGCAACACCAGCGGCAACCTGTCGGCCAGCTTCAGCATGGGCGGTGCGGGGGGCGACGGTGGTCAGAGCGGCAGGGTCAGTGCCTACATCGACGGCACGCTGATCACCACCGGAGACAACTCCCATGGGGTGCTGTTGCAGTCCGTAGGTGGCGGTGGTGGTCAGGGAGGGGCCGTCACCAGCAACGTTGACTCCGACACCACAACGACAATCGAATCGATCTATGCCCTCGGGCTGTCGGTGGATGAGGACTCCGACGATGACGGCGGCAACGGAGGGCTCGGGCAGCAACTCAGCGGCGACGTGACCGGAAACGTGATCACCCGGGGTGATCAATCGATTGGCGTGTTGATTCAAAGCATCGGCGGCGGCGGTGGTGCCGGTGGCTCGGTGATCAAAACCAGCGATAGCGACCAGGCGAGCTACGCCTCATCGATGACGACCACCATGGGCAGTGATGGCGGTAGCGGTGGTGATGGTGGCCGCGTGAACTTCAGCCATGGACGCAACGACAGCCTCACCGTGCTCACCAGCGGCGAAGCGAGCCCGGCCGTGCTGCTGCAATCCATCGGCGGCGGCGGTGGCCAGGCCGGCACCGTGATCGCCAAAGCCACCCGCAGCACCACGACCACAAGCCTGGGAGGCGGTGGCGGCGATGCTGGCGCCATTCAAGTGAGCCTGGGAGAACTGCTGATTCAGACCAGCGGCAACAACAGCCCTGGCCTCACCCTGCAGAGCATCGGCGGCGGCGGTGGCGCAGCGAGCCACACCATCGACGATGTCCAGAACGGCCTTGTGAACGTCAACGTGGCCCTTGGCAGTGCAGGCGGTGATGGGGGTGACGGCCAAGCCCTGTCGTTCAGCAGCGAGGGCGGTCGCATCCTCACCAGTGGTGCCGCATCCACAGCACTCATGCTCCAGACCCTTGGCGGCGGCGGTGGTCTAGCAACCACGGTGGCTGCGGGCACAACCCGCTCATTGATCGATCTCGACGGGCAGATTGGCGGCTCAGGCGGAAGCGGTGGCAACGCCGGCAGCATTAACGCCACCAACAGCACCAACCTGCTCACCACGGGGGTGAATGCCATTGGCCTCTATGCCCAGAGCATCGGCGGAGGCGGCGGCGGCGCAAGCGTCAGCATTGCCGATGCAGAGCAACGCACTGCTGTTCGCGGTTCACTGCAAATCGGCGGCAGTGGCGGCAGTGGCGGCGACGGTGGGAGCGTCAACCTGAACAACAGCGGCACCATCGTCACCACCGGTATGCAATCGCATGGCCTGTTCGGTCAGTCGATTGGTGGTGGCGGTGGCCGCATCGCCATCGCCGGAGGAGGCGACAGCCTGCTCAACAATGCCAGCGTGCTGCTCGGAGCGTCCGGTGGCGATGGTGGCAACAGCGGTGCGGTGGCGATGACCAACAGCGGCAGCATCGAGGTCCGCGGCGAGGGGTCCTATGGCTTGGGTGCCCAGAGCCTCGGCGGGGGTGGTGGCAGTGTGTCCAGCACCTCGGCGTTGAACGTCAACCTTGGAACGCGCGGGGGCAGTGGCGGCGATGCCGCCAACATCAGCATCACCAACAGCGCACCCATCAGCACCCACGGTCCTGACGGGATTGCCATCAGTGCCCTCAGCATCGGCGGCGGCGGCGGCGATGCCGGGCTGACCAGCGGCAGCATCAACCTGGGCGCCAGCAACGGAGGCACTGGCAACGCCGGCACGATCACCATCACCAACAGCGGTGCGATCAGCACCAGTGGCATCAATGCCACAGGAGTGGTGGCCCGCAGCATCGGCGGCGGTGGCGGCCGCGTCACCGGATCCGTCAGCAACAGCGCCATCCAGCTGGGCAGCAGCAGTGGCAGCAGTGGCGATGGAGGCGCGATCACCATCACCAACCGCGGCACGATCACCACCAACCGACGAAATTCCGCTGCGATCGCCATCAGCAGCGTCGGCGGCGGCGGCGGTGAAGCCGCCAGCAACTACAGCACAGCCACACTGGGCAGCAACGGTGCCAGTGGCGATGCCGGTGCGATTGCGCTCACCAACTCCGCCACCCTGATCACCGAAGGGATCGATTCCCCGGCGCTTGTGGTGCAGAGCATCGGCGGCGGTGGCGGCAGTGTCGACCAGATCACCGGGGCGGCGCAGCTGGGTTCACAAGCGGCCAACGGCAGCCAACGCGGTGGTGGACTGCAGCTGACCAACAGCGCCGATCTGCAAACCGAGCGGTCGTTCGCTCCGATCCTGATGGCGCAAAGTCTGGGTGGTGGTGGTGGGCACGTCTCCAGCGTCGGTGGCTCCGCAACATTGGGCAGTCTGTCCAGCAACGCCGGCACCACGCTCGATGGCGCCAGCATTCAGCTGACCTCCAAGGGTGATCTGCTGATCAACATGGGCGATTACAGCCCGGCGCTCATGGTCCAAAGCGTGGGCGGAGGCGGCGGCTGGGTAGGTCCCGTCAGCGGAGCACTCCAGGCCGGTGCGAGCAACAGCAGCGGCAGCATGCTGGGGGGGAGCATCAACGCCACAAACCAGGCCACGGTTGTGGTGAGCGGCAACTACTCCGGTGCCATCAGCCTCCAATCCATCGGTGGCGGCGGCGGTGCTGCGGGGTCGGTCGTTGAGCAGGCAAACCTGGGCTCCACCGCCAGCAGCGGCGAGCAGTCCAGCGGTGCCATCACCTTTACCAACCGAGGATCGATCCTCAGCACCGGGGAGCACAGCCCCCTGATCAATGTGCAATCGATCGGCGCTGGCGGCGGCAGTGCAGGGGAGATCAGTGCCAGCAACAGCCCAAGCCAGCTGGGGGCCATCACCCTCAACGGCAGTGGCGATGGCGGCGCAGTCTCGGTGACCCAAACGGGCAAGGAGTTGATCAGTCGCGGAGACAACTCGGCCGTCCTGCGGGTGCAATCCATCGGTGGGGGTGGCGGCTCCATCGCCAGCCTTCAGACCGCAGTCACATTGGGGGGCTCCGGCTCCGGCAGCGGATCCGGCGGCGAGGTCAGCGTGACCAACCGGGGCCTCCTGGCAAGCCAAGGACGCAACGCCATCGGCTTGCTCGCTCAAAGCATTGGCGGTGGTGGTGGCATCGCAGGACTGTCAGCGGGCGACAGCATCACCTTGGGAGGAAGTTTGTCAGGAAGCGGCGGGAGCGTGAACGTCACCAACCGGGGGGCCATCACCACCCTCGGCATCAATTCAGCGGCTTTACTGGCGCAATCGATCGGTGGTGGTGGCGGCACCGTGGCCACCGCAGGAGGGGCCACAACCCAGCTGGGAGGGATCAACAGCCGCAGCGCGAATGCCGACAGGGTCTCGGTCACCAACAGCAGCACCCTGCAGACCGGGGGGAACGGCTCCCCTGCACTGATGGCCCAGAGCATCGCCGGGGGCGGCGGTTTCATTGCCGAGACCTCACGCCAAAGCAGCGATACTCCCTTCCGCGTCCACCTGGGCAGCACCAACCTGGGCACTGCAGAAGCCGGCATGGTGCAGCTCAGCAACAGCGGCGAGCGACTGGTCACCATCGGGGAGATCAGTCCAGCCCTGGTGGCCCAGAGCATCGGCGGCGGTGGGGGATGGTCGCTGCTGCTCAGCACAGCCGACGCCCAACTCGGTGCCCAGGCGGGCAGAGCACTCAAAGGTGGGGCGGTCAATGTCACCAACACCAGTGCCATCTCCACAGCTGGCGACTCCTCCGCTGGTGCCGTGATCCAATCGATCGGCGGCGGTGGTGGTGTGGTCGGCAACGCCGGCGACAGCATCGTCCTGGGGGCCAGCAAGGTCAGCGGTAACTTGAGCGCTGGAGGCGTCAGCGCCACCCAGAACGGCTCCGTCATCACCCTGGGTAAGCAAGCAGCAGGCCTGGTTGTGCAGAGCATCGGCGGCGGCGGCGGTCTCGGGGCCAGCACCCTGGGGTCGGTTCAGTTAGGACAAACCAACAGCAGTGGCTCTGGCCTGAGCGATGCCGGAGCCGTCCGCTTCACCGGCAGTGGCGACACGATCCAAACCAGTGGCCTCAATGCCCCGGCGCTTGTTGTGCAGAGCATCGCCAGCGGCGGGGGCTGGTTGGGCAGCGTGGTCGGTTCGGCCGTCCTTGGGAGCATTGGTGCTGCCAGCGGGACTGCTGGTGCCGTGACAGTGACCAGTGAACACACACAGATCGCCACTGAAGGGCGCAACAGCACAGCACTGCTGGTGCAGTCGATTGGAGGAGGCGGAGGTTACACGGGCCTGACCCTGGGCGACGACCTGGTGCTGGGTGCCAACCAACAGGGCTCCAATCCGGGCGGCGACGTGACCGTGACAAACCGCTCCACGATCACCACCCTCGGGCTGAATGCCGCTGGCCTGATGGCGCAATCCGTCGGCGGCGGCGGTGGCACCAGTGCCACAGCAGCCGGCAGCAGCATTGCCATTGGTTCCAGCGGTAGCGGTGAAGCCAACGCCGGCAACGTCACGGTGACCAACCAGGCTGTGATCCAGACCGCCGGCAAGGGATCCGCAGCCCTGATCGCCCAGAGCGTGGCCGGTGGCGGTGGATTCATCTCCGAAGCCAACGGCAACGAGGACTACAACCTCACCTTTGGAGCGACAGGAAACGTCACCGGCAACGCCGGTGCGGTGACCGTGACCAGCACCGCTTCACAGCTCAGTACCCGAGGTGACAACGCACCGGTGTTCACCGCCCAGAGCATCGGCGGCGGCGGTGGCTATGTCCTGGTGAATGCAGGTATCCGAGCGCAGACACGACTTGGCACCAATGGAAGCGACGGCAACAGCTCCGGCGGCAACGTCGCGGTCACCAACCGATCCGACCTGCTGGCACTGGGAGTCAATTCTGCAGCGCTGACGGTGCAAAGCATTGGCGGTGGTGGTGGCGTGATGGCTTCTGCCGGCGGCAGCCTGCAACTAGGGGCCACGGATCTCGGTGCCGCCGCCCGTGGGGGTGGGATCACGGTCACCAATCGTGCTGCGATCGAAACACAGGGGGTCACCTCCCCCGCCGTCCTGGTGCAAAGCATCGGTGGGGGTGGGGGAAGTGCTTCTGGATCTGGAGGCACAAGTGCTCAACTGGGCACCACCAACAGCACGGCCCGCACCGGAGTCAGCGGTGGTGACATCACAGTCAACAGCCAAGGCTCCACAATCACCACCCGGGGTCAGGGTTCCGCTGGCCTGGTGGTGCAGAGCATCGGCGGTGGCGGCGGCCGTCTGGGACTGAGCAACTCCCCTTCCACCCTGGGCGGCAGCTCCCTGCAAACCGCCAATGGGGGAGACATCGATGTCAGCAACCGCGCCAGCATCACCACCCTGAATGGAGGGTCCTCTGCACTGATCGTTCAAAGCCTGGCCGGAGGGGGCGGAATCATCGGCTTAATGGAGGGAACTTCTCTGCAAATGGGAGGCAGCGATCTAGCGATCGCGAATGCCGGAGCCGTCTCCCTCTCCAACAGCGGCGACCTCCGCTCCCTCGGCCGCAGTTCGGCCCTACTCACAGCGCAAAGCATCGGCGGCGGCGGCGGCTTCACCACCATCGCCAACAACCCTCTGTTTGAACGCACCATCACCCTGGGCAGCCAGGGGGTGAACAGCGGTAACGCCGGGGATGTGGAAATCAGCAACAGCGGCCGGTTGGTCAGCACCGGCACCTCCTCCAGTGCCCTCGTGGTGCAGTCGATCGGCGCCGGCGGCGGCATCGCCCGCAGACTGGGTGAGGAGACCCTCGACTTCAATCTGCAACTGGGCAGCAATGACGCTGTGGATGGTGCCGGTGGCGCGATCAGCGTCACCAATACCGGTGCGGTGGTCACCACGGGTGACTACGCCCGGCCGCTGCTGGCGCAATCGATCGGAGGTGGTGGTGGCTGGATCACCGCGGAAGTGGATGCCTCCAAAAATGCGTTGTTGGGTGCCACCGACAACAGCGGTAACACTTCAGGCGGAAGCGTCAGCATCACCAATCGCGCCGATCTCACCAGCACAGGTGCCGGTGCCGCTGCTCTGGTGGGTCAATCGATCGGTGGTGGTGGCGGAGTGGTGGGCAACCAAGCCGGTGCCCTGAGCATGGGAAGTGTGCGGGGCAGCGGCCGCGCCTCCGGTGGCGCCGTGACCATCCTGAACACAGCCACCCTTGCCACCCAAGGAGATGACGCCCCTGCAGCCTTTGCCCAGAGCATCGGCGGCGGCGGCGGCCGGGCGAACAACCTCGCCGGTGACCTGCAGATGGGCATCGTGCAAACCACAGACTCTCTGGTGGCCAACGGGTCAGCGGTGAGCCTCACCAACGAAGGAGCGCGGGTGCTCACCACCGGGCAGAACTCCGGTGGACTGATCGCCCAGAGCATCGGCGGTGGTGGGGGCTATGTGGGGTCCCAGATCAGCGAAGGCCTCACCTCGGGCCTGCTCTCGGGCCGGCTCGGCGGAGGCACCGATCTGATCAGCCTCAACGACACCTACGTCATCAGTGGTGGTGACGTCACCCTGATAAACACGGCGACGGTGACCACCGCCGGGATTCAATCCTCTGGTCTGCTAGCCCAGAGCGTCGGTGGTGGTGGTGGCGTCGCCGGACGCCTTGGCAACGACGTGCTCCGCTTCGGCATGCAGGGTGACGCCACCGCCAACAGTGGGGCTGTGACCGTCAGCAACCGTGGGGCAGTGGCCACCGCCCTGCGCGGTTCCAGTGCTCTGGTAGCCCAGAGCATCGCGGGAGGCGGTGGGTTCGCCAGCGCCAGCGATTCCCCCGCCATCACCCTGGGCGCGGTTGGAGCCTCACGGGCCACGGCCGGAGCCGTCAGCGTGACCAACAGCAACACCTTGGACACCCTCGGTACGGGGTCCGTTGCGCTGCTGGCTCAGTCCGTCGGCGGCGGCGGTGGCTTCCTCGCGGATGTCAGCCGGTCGAATGATCAGGGATCCGGCTTTGTGCTGAATCTGGGTGCCACCAGCAGCGACAACAGCACCGCGGGTTCAATCAACGTCACCAACAGCGGCACCCGGGTGAGCACCCGCGGCGACGGGGCCTCCGCACTGCTGGTGCAGAGCGTGGGAGGGGGTGGGGGTTGGACCTCCTTTGACGGCAATCAAATTGCCAGCGGCCAGTTCGGCCAACGCGGTGGAACTGGAGCCAATGGCGGCGAGCTGACCGTCAGGACGTCCGGCGACGTACTCACCTTGGGCGACGACGCCCAGGGCCTCCGCCTGCAGAGCATCGGCGGTGGTGGCGGGGCCTCGAGTGCGTCGATCAACACCCTGCAGCTCGGCAGCACTGCAGCAGCGGGCGATCTCAGCGGCGGTTCGATCACGGTCACCAACAGCGGCACCGTGGTCACCCGTGGCGCGAACGCGGCCGCCATTGCCGTGCTCTCCCTCGGCGGTGGGGGCGGAACCCTGTTCGGCTCGGTCGACACCCAGGCGGATTTAGGAGCCCGTGAAGCCACCGGCGCCAACTCCAACCTCAGCGGAGGCAGCGTGTCGGTCACCAATGAGGGGGCAGGCGCCTTCACGGCAGGCGACAACGCGCCCGCCATGGTGGTGCAGAGCATCGGCGGTGGCGGTGGCATGGTCGACACCGTTGCAGGTGCTGTGCATCTGGGCAGCAGTTCCAGCGCCGGACTGCAACGGGGAGGAGCGATTGCGATCAGCAATGATGCCAATCTGCAGACCACTGGCAACAACAGTGGCGGCCTGATCGCGCAAAGCATTGGTGGTGGCGGTGGTTTCACCGCCCTTGACAGCCGTGCGGGACGCGGCGAACACCTGATCCTTGGAGCCCTTGCCAGCAGCAACAGCAGTGCCTCCGGAGCACTGACTCTGGCCAACACCGGCCAGATCATCACCACGGGGGATGCTGCACCCGGGCTCGTAGCGCAGAGCGTCGGCGGTGGCGGCGGTGCGGTGCAAGGTCTTGGGCAGGCCAGCACCACCCACCTGCGCCTGGGGGCGCAGAGCGCCATCAACGCATCAGCCGGTGCCCTGACCCTCTCCCCGATCCGGGGATTGATCGCCACGGCCGGCAACCGATCGGCAGCGGCGGTGATCCAATCCATCGGCGGTGGAGGTGGTTGGGCCTTGGTCGACAGCCTCAGCTCCAGCACCCTGGGTTCCACGGCGTTCAACGGCGGAAGTGGTGGAGCCATCAGCCTGATCCTGCGCGGCACGGCCCAGACCAAAGGGGAGGTGAGTCCTGGTGTGGTGGTGCAAAGCCTTGGCGGTGGTGGCGGCTTTGCCGGCAACACCACAGGCACTGGCAACCTCGGTAGCCGCCAGAGCAGTGGCGCCCTAGGCATCAGCGGCAGCAGTGGGCTGCTCTATCCCGTGGCCTGCCCGATCGGCTCCTGCCCCGAAGCTCCGGTGGAGCAAGCCCTATTGGTCGACCTGCAAGGCAGCGTGACCACCGCTGGCTCCACCTCACCGGTGCTGCTGGTGCAAGCCATCGGTGGTGGGGGCGGACGACTGGGCAGCGTGGGCGGTGACGCCACCCTGGGCATGCAAAACGCAACCGGCAGTGCCAACGGGGGCTCGATCCGCGTGATCAGCAACGCTGGGGCCAGCCTCAGTGCCCAAGGAAATGACTCCGCTGCGCTGATGGTGCAAAGCATCGGCGGCGGCGGCGGCAGCGTGAACAACGTGGGTGGCACCCTGCAGCTGGGCAGCAATGGCATCGGCGACAGCCAGGGCGGCGCCATCACCCTGAATGGTCCGTTCCAGGCGATCACCCTGGGCGAAGAAAGCCCTGGCGTCGTGCTGCAAAGCATCGGTGGAGGCGGTGGTTATGCCTCCGAGGTGGCAGGACGCAGCATCGATCTCGGCACCCTCAGCGTGGGAGACACCTCGGCAGCCGCCGTGCGCGCCATCAGCGCCAACTGGCAGATCAGCACAGAAGGCAGCAACAGCCCTGGCCTCACCCTGCAATCGATCGGTGGTGGCGGGGGCGTGGCGTTCACCTCCAGCGCCTCCGTACACATGGGGGCTCAGGCGATCGGCAACACCAGCGCCGGACTGGTCACGCTGGTCTCCAAAGGCAGCTCACGCATCCAGACCCTGGGCCCATCGTCTCCTGCGGTGATCGCCCAAAGCGTTGGGGGCGGTGGCGGGTACGTCGGCGGCGATGGACAGGGCGTGGCTGCCGTTGTGCGCCTTGGAAGTGAGCATCGTCAACTGGGGAGCGGCGGAGCGCTCGAGCTCACCATCAGTCGCGGCACCAGGCTGATCACGGCTGGGGAGGAATCGCAAGGTGTGATCGCCCAGAGCATCGGCGGTGGTGGTGGCTTTACGTCTCAAAACGCCTTACGCATGCGCCTGGGCATGGAGGGAGGACGCGGCACTGCAGGCGACGTGACGGTCGACAACCAGGGCACCATCGTCACCCTCGGCGATCGCTCCGAAGGCGTGATTGCCCAGAGCATCGGCGGCGGCGGTGGAACCGCCGGCAGCAGCCTCAGCTCGCTCTTCATGGGAGCAGCGAACGCCAGCGGTGATGCCGGCGCGGTCGTCGTGAACAACCGCAATGGACGCATTCAAACCGCTGGGACTTACAGCATTGGGGTGATCGCCCAGAGCATCGGCGGTGGTGGTGGCCGCGTCGGCCAGGCCAGCGGCACGATGACCTTGGGCAGCAATAACGGCGGCGGTGATGGGGGCGAAGTGACCATCAATAACGCCAATGGGGTGATCGCCACCAGTGGTGCTTATGCCCCCGCCTATCTCATGCAATCCGTCGGTGGCGGTGGCGGCCAGGTGGGCCTTGGTGATTCCAATGGCAGCGGCACCGTGGTGTTGGGGGGCGGAAACAAAGGCACCTATGGCTCAGGTGGCACGCTCACGCTGATCAATGCAGGCGGCACGCTCCAGGCAGAGGGCCCCTTCTCCCCCGGCGTAATTCATCAATCGATCGGTGGTGGTGGTGGCTGGATCGGCAATGTGCCCGAAGGACAGGTGGCGCTGGGCGGCAATACCACCGACACGTCTACTGGCGCAGACCTCACCCTGGTGTTGCCCTTTGAAGTGCTCACCGTTGGAGACAACAGCCCCGGCGTTGTGCTGCAAAGCATCGGCGGCGGCGGCGGTGTGGTGGCCGATGTCGGGGGATCGGTGGCGATCGGTGGCGACATCAACGCTGGCGTCGACGCCAGCGGCGGCATCCTCAACTACACCCAGCTGCGACGCAGTGTGACCACGCTGGGGGATGACAGCCCCGGCGTCGTGCTGCAAAGCATCGGCGGCGGCGGCGGCCTGGTGGGTGCCGTGAATGGCAGCGTCACGGTGGGAAGTGTTTCAGGGGTTCGCAGTGATGTCAGCGCGGGAGCGATCAACGCCAGTAGCGCGGCACCCGTCATCACCAGAGGTGTCAGCTCCCCTGGGATCACGCTTCAATCCTTCGGCGGCAGTGGAGGCCTTGTGGGCAGCGCCCCGACATCGGTGAGTGTTGGCGGTGATGGCAATGGCAACAGCAGTGCTGGCGCCATCGACTTCACCAATACCGGCGCCATCGTCACCACCGGAGCCAATTCCAGCGGCGTGGTGCTGCAGAGCATCGGTGGTGGTGGGATTTATACCACCAGCTCCGGGGGAGCTGCCGTCGCTCTTGGCGGCTCCGTTGTGGGCCAGAACGGCAGTGGTGGGATCAGCTTCACCAACCGCGGCAGTATCCGCACCGGCGGCAACAATTCCGCCGCCATCATTGCGCAGAGCATCGGCGGCGGCGGCGGTGCCGTGTTCGTTGAACCTGGATCGTCCGCCACAACCGTGTCCCTCGGGGGAACAACGGCCACGAGCAATCAGGCAGCCACCGTCACCCTCAGCATTCAGGACGCCCTGAACACCTTTGGAGATGGATCCCCAGCAGTGCTGGCCCAATCCATCGGTGGTGGAGGTGGTTATGCCCCATTGACCAGTAGGACAGCGCAGGCCGGTGCCACTACCAGCAGCGGGCTCGACGGTGCAGCCGTCGACATTCTGATGCGTGCCAACGCCACCACCCATGGCACTGCCAGTGATGGCGTGATCGCGCAGAGCATCGGTGGCGGCGGTGGTTTGGTCGGTCGTACCACCAATAGCTTGAGCCTTGGCGCGGGTAGCGGAGGCCATGGCGATGCCTCCTCCGTAAGCATCCGCAGCACCCAAACCATCACCACCATGGGCGATCAATCGATCGGCATCGCAGCCCAATCCATTGGTGCCGGCGGCGGCCGTGGTGGGGAAGCTTCCGGCAGCGTCACCCTCGGCGCCAATGGCGCCCGAGGCGATGCGGCCGCAGTGACGCTCAACCTCACCAGCCTTACGCCAGGCAACGACGGATCGATTGTGACCACCGGAGCGCAGTCACCGGCCTTCGTTTTGCAATCGATTGGTGGCGGCGGCGGCCTTGTCTTCCCGAACGCCAACATCAGCAGTGGCGATCTGCTGCTAGGCGGAGGGGATTCAGGCACCCAGGGCCGTGGTGATGGGATCACTTTCACCGCCGGACGCCGCAGCCGCGTGATCACTACTGGTGAAGGCTCCAGTGGTCTTGCCTACCAAACCATCGGTGGCGGCGGCGGCTACGCCGGCAATAGCAGCGCCAATGCCCAGCTGGGCGGCACCTACCTCGGCTCTTCCTCAGGTGCCGATTTGACCCTGACCAGCCAAGTGGCCACAGCCACATCGGGCAACAACTCCAGCGCCATGCTGGTGCAAAGCATCGGTGGTGGTGGCGGACGGGTTGGAAACATTGGCGGCAATGCCAACCTCGGGGGCAACACCGACACCATCACGGCCATCGCTGGCTCCCTGGATGGGCACGGCGGTGCGCTGGATCTGACGATCAACACCGCTCTCACCAGCAGCGGTGATCGCAGCACTACCTTGCGGGCCCAGAGCATCGGTGGCGGCGGCGGCGTCGCGGGATCGGTTGGAGGCAGTGCCTCTCTGGGTGGATTGGGCAACGGAGACCGCTCCGCCGGAGCGATACAACTGAGCGTTGACAACACGGTGGGAGCGGGTGGCGATTACGCCACGGCTATGCAGGTGCAAAGCATTGGCGGTGGCGGTGGCTCTGTCGGTGTTGTGGCGGGTGACGTCACCCTGGGCCGCGTCAGTGACGATCTGCACAACGGAGACGCCAATGCTGGTGCGCTGGGCCTGACCCTGACTGAAGGAGCCAACGTGTTCAGCAGCGGCTTCCGCAGCCCGGCATTGGTGGCTCAAAGCATCGGCGGCAGCGGCGGCTTTGCCTCAAGCACAGGGGGCACTGTGCAACTGGGGAGCGGTGGCCTTGGAAGCCGAAATTCCGAAGCGACCGGCAGCCCGATCACCTGGAGCAATGCAGGCCGCATCAGCACAAGCGGTGACCTGTCACCTGCCGTCGTCCTCCAGACCATCGGTGGTGGTGGTGGCTACACCACTGGCGGCACCAGCGTCAGCTTCTCTGCTGCTGGCCATGCCGGCACCTCCACCAGCTCAGGCGACATCGACGCCTCCAATTCCGGGATCATCTCCACCACCGGCGACAACAGCTTTGGCGTTCTCCTCCAGACCATCGGCGGTGGCGGTGGTGTCGGCGGATCCTCCACAGGCGCCGTGTCCCTGAACAACAGCAACGCCAACTCCAGCGCCGGCAGCATCGCCTTCACCAACTCAGGCCTGATCTCTTCGAAAGGCAGCGGAGCCCACGCCCTCGTTGCCCAGACCATCGCCGGCGGAGGCGGGTTTGTGTTTGGTGGCGTCAGCAAAGACAGCTCCGAGACGCTGCTCGGCAACCCCACCGGCCGCTCCGGAGACATCACCATCAACAACTCAGGCACCATCTCCGCCAGCGGCACCAATGCCGTCGCCCTGCTCTTCCAGAACGCCACCGGCGGCGCCTACCTCTATCAAAACCCCGACGGCCACGTCTCTGCTATCACAGAAGGCGCGATCAATGGCTTAGCTCCGGCCGGTGAAGTCGTCGTCAACAACACCGGCACCATCGTCTCCTCAGGCACTGGCGGTGTTGCCATCACCAAGAGCACCAGCGGCATCCAGCACGGCAACCTCCGCGTTGATAACGCCAAAGGGGCTGTCATCCAAGGCGGCAACGGCCCTAACGCATCCGCCATTCATCTCCCCACGATTGAGGTGGAGCGCATCAACAATCGTGGTTGGATCATCGGCGGAGACGTCGGCACCAGCCCTGCGATCACCGGAGACGGGGGGCCAGATGAAATCAAGAACTGGGGGATCATCAGCGGTGATGTGCTCATCCCCGGGCTCACCAAGAACATCTACAACGCACCAGGAGCACGCCTGGAAGCCGAACTCGTCGATGCCAACAGCAACGTCACCTTGGTGCAGCGCGGCCTGATCAACCCGAAGGGGCCTTATCGGGTTGGCGATCTGAAGGTGAAGGCGAATTACACCACTGGATTGACTTCTTTCTACGAGGCTGATTTGGTGTTGCGTTCGGGTGAAACCGACAACCTGACAACGCTGTATAAAGCTGATCTGAACGGAACGGTTGAGCTGCTTGCCAATCAGGTTGGTCAGGCGATGCCTGGGTCCTTTGTTTCAGAAGGGATCATCGATGCGCAAGAAGGCATCACGATCGGTGATTTGAAACTGATTGCGCCTGAATCAGCGGTTGC
>Ga0302114_10000596_pt1 | contig 24949 bp, 22 predicted proteins | sample AG5_Surface_MG_FD_203107 | JGI IMG/M metagenome (GOLD analysis project Ga0302114, IMG submission 203107) | Marine microbial communities from Western Arctic Ocean, Canada - AG5_Surface | ecosystem: Environmental > Aquatic > Marine > Oceanic | place: Canada: Western Arctic Ocean | collected...
CGATCGGTTGTTGCATCCGCAGTTGCGGTTACTGTAGCTGTGTATACAACAGCTGCGCATGCCGCGCCTGCAATCGCAGATATGAAGTTGGCGCCCCACGCGGGTCCACGCGATCCGAAGCTCTCTCCGCCAAAGAGTTCGGTTCCCACGGACGCGAGCATGGTGAAAGTTGGATACCCGGGCGGATGGGCTATAGAGCGATCACATGCAACAAATGCGAACTCGGATGCGTCACCGCCCGCCGCGGAGGCGTGTAAGGTTGATGCATAAATGACTAACGCCCCAGTAAAGATGAGACACGCACCGGCCAGAGTGTCGACGCGCATTTGCTCTGCCGTGTTAATTTTCCTTACCGTTGCGCTTGGCGTGCGCCTGGTCGTCGTTCATACACGCACAACACCCGTGGACGATGAAACGACGCCAAGCCATCTTCTGAAGACGCGGTAGTGGACGGTCGAAGTTGACAGATGTATCGGCGAAACTTCAGTTTCAAACCGTTCCAAAAGACCTCGTTTCACCGAAGCTCCATCGATCAAGGACGAGTTACTTTGAGCGATCGTCAATGTGGTCGACTGCTTGCAGAATTTACCCTAATTACAATCTCGAGCCCATCCAGACTAGCTAGTCCAAACAAGCCTCCCGCGAACCCCGATTTTTCACAGGGAGGCACCTACTTGTACCTGTTATTAACCAATCAATCAACATGTTTTTTGTTCATTCGTATTCGCGATATCATTCATATATAAATTAAGGGTATTAATATAATAATCATGAGGGTATATAATGATAAGGGTATATTAAGCAGGGAAAATAATATAGTGTAGTGATGATGAAATGAAATAATAATGACATGAAATTAATTTTATATCTTTTGGTTTTTTTTTTTTTTTTTGGCACGGCAGCGCGTGGCACGCTTCAGGATGTCAAAAGGGAGCGGCCGACGAGCCGCTTCGCGGCTGTTTAAACTCTAAACCCTGAAAACCAATCCCCAGTCCACTAAAGACACGGCGCGGACCCTAAAGATACAGCGCACCGCTTGTTAATCGCGCGTCAGCGGCTACATGAGCGCGCATCTTGCTCATGAAAAAAACGCTCTTGTCAGCGCGTGGCGCGCTTCAGGATATATTTGGGAAGAATTAACTCAAGGATAACTCGTCCCGTCCGGTGCCCCAAAAAAAAACATTGTAACACAGCTGAATTTTATTACAAGGAATTGCACCGTAGGTTATGATTGTCTCGATCGAACAAAACCATCGAATACATTTTGACGACAGCCTCGGTTGAGAATTCAGTCAGCTACGAAGACATCCGAAATATTCCAATTTATATTGGCCATCTGTGCAATTTTGATTTCATTTATTTCGCGGCAGGAAGCTAGCTGCCTTCAGAGCGCGGCCAAAAACTTCAGATTTTCTTGTGATTGCGTTGATTTACATCTGCTCGAAAGCATTCGGTTATCACTTCTTTGGGTTATCACGCGAAATTCTTTCGCTAGATTGGCGTCAGGAGATGCGAGGGATGAAGGTTGAAACACGACGGGCGCTGAAACTCGAGTTGGCGGAGTTTTGTGAACGTGGACCCCAGGTGAGCAGGCCCGCAGTATCGTCGCATCGTGCCACCAAATCCCACAACACTCGCACTCCAGCTTGATGTCTCGGTAAACACGCCTGAGGACGTCGCCCCTCATAGAATATTTCTGTCAAATAGAATCCTTGCAACAACCCCCATGTGTTTCATCCACGGAAAAGTTTTTAACCTGCTACTGTGTACCTTCAAGGGTTCCTTCGTACCAATTTCATCTGCTTCCTTGTGGCTTTTTTTTGGTTGCTGACATGTTCTTCCACTCTGTTCTGGCCATACCGAAGCATGATGCGGCCACTCCTCTTCACCATGCGGCAGAGGAAGGAGACAATAAGGTAGTTGAAGCACTCCTCGAGATCGGTGCAGATGCAAACGAGTTGGACTCTGATGGTCAGACTCCGCTTCACCTGGCCTCAAGTTGGGGACATGCCTCATCTTGTCGGCTACTTGTCTGCAAGGGAGGCGCCAATATTGATGCTCAGGATGATGGGGGTGACACACCTCTTCATGAGGCAGCACGCGCCGATGAATTGGCTGCACTGCTCGAGCTTTTAAGGCTTGGTGCGGATAAGGACTCGCGCAACAAAATGGGCGCCACGCCTCTTATTCTTGCATCTCACAAGGGTCATAGCCAGATATGCAAAGCTCTGATCCTCGCAGGTGCCGCAGTAAACGGGGCTGGGTCACAGATGAGGGGAGGCTATTCCCCACTACACGCTGCAGCAGCAAGCGGGTCGACAGAGTGCTTAAAGGAGATTGTTGATGCGGGTGCAAGCTTGAGACATAGCGCATCCGAATCAAGTCTACCAGGTGGTTCTGCGACCGCGCTTGAACTGGCAGAAGGTTCGGGGCAGAGACAGACAGCTTCCCTGCTAAGGAATGCCTCCATAAGCGAATTTGAAAAGTTTGGTCTTTGGGGCAGGGACTCGTACAAGTAAATTAAGCTCGATGAATGTCAATGAATGCCAGGAGGGAAAATAGTCAGTATTTGATGCCAGATATTCTAAGAAATAAGTGTTTGTCACGTTCTCCAAAAAAACAATTGTACGTCTACATCATCATGGATCTTGTTGAAAACCCATCAGTTGTCATCAAAATCGGGGTCACCTGCGACGTATCCGAAGTACTGTACCATGGGCACCACGAAAGAAATGACGAGCAGGCCAATTACGACGTTTGAGAAAACTTCTCTTTTCTCGTTTGTCTCTTCCTTTGTCTTATATGTCTTCGATTTGTCCTTGATAAATTTGTTTGGTGGCCCTGGGTCTTCTTTACCCTCAAGTGCCGCTGCAATACGATCGACAGACGAGGTGAGAGCCTCGCCGAACTTTTCATCTTCAAGGTTATACGGAATGTTTTTGCTGAGGATGGAATCAAGAATGTCATCGCCGACACCCTTCAAAAATGCAGGTCCACCAACAATGGCACCTTCCTTTGAGCTCTTCACAAGCAGAAGGTTGCCCTTGTTGCTACCAACCTCAATAGTTGGGTACCATGTCTCCAAGACCTTATCGCCAAAGGCGAATGGATCCTGCTCGAACACAAGTTTGCGGATGGTTATGACGTTTACATGAAAGCCTGTTTCCTTTTCCAGAGCAGCGAGCTTGGTATTGATTGCACCAGACGCTGCGCGGGATAGCAATCCACCGTCGTCCACGATGTATCCCCTACCGGACTCGGGAGGGGGGGTCTGGAGAATTTCGAGTTCAGCCGCACTAACAGCATTCACGCTGCCGAATGTAATCGATGCTGCAGCGCCAAGACTGACAATTGCCGCAGCAAACCTATTGTAAGAAAACCAAGGAAAAAGTAAGTGCACATTTAACTGATGAAGACTTCATCTATCGATAGTTGGATAACATTGGCACAACGCTTTGATGCAAAAGAGGACGCCATTGCTCTGTCTCCTTGCTGTGTGAGAAAGTGATATCTCAGGCGATAGTGGGAGTTCCTAGTGCTACCTGTTCGCGGTTTTGTTTGTATTCTCGGCCGCGAAAACGCAAGACACCTCGTGACGATGCGAGCGCACTTTCGAGGTAGTGTTCGAAGAACAATTTCGGCGAAACGTAGCGGTACGGTTTCTCGCGACTGCAGAAATAGGCAAAAGTATCGGATAAGTTCGTGAGGTCGAAACAAAAGGAACGATCACAGAGGTAACTTTTCAGCGGTGATTGTCGATAAGAGCCCGGTCGAGTTAAGTTGACGTGCGAAAAAAAAGCTGCTTACCAGACGAAGCGAGGCCAACGTGTGTCAGGCTCATCGCGGCGCTCATCTTTTGTCAAATCTGAAGCCAAAAGCTTATTCCTCGTGCGGCAGAAAAGCTCTAGTGGGAGCTTTGATAGTCTCAGTGCTTGTAAAGCTCGAAAGCTCATTGAAAGCTCATATCAAATCTTATCGATGCTGTTTTTATAGTTTTTATGATAAAACTCGTATTACGAACGAAGCAAATAAAAGCAAGTATGATAGCACTAGTCGTAAAAGTGATACAAATAAAGAGCTGGTTCGGGACTTAAGTTTTTAGACGATTTGATCGATGCAGCTTCGATGAAGAAGTGCACATAGTTTAGATTTGAAGCTGAATTTTCATCGATGCTCGGTCAACTTCGACGTCGACCAACGCCTTCTAGGAAGACGCGTTAGCGTCGTGCTTCGTTGAAAAGTGGCGTGCGTGTGAGGACGACGCTTACGTGCACGCCAAGTGCAACGATAAGGACGTGCCGCGGAACAGTCGTAGTCCAAAAAACGGGAAGCCGTCGCACAGCGTTGTAGTCAGAATTAAAATGACAAACGGAAATCGTCGGTGACAATAAGGAAAGTGATGAAGCTGCTGATCAATCAGAAGACGAATAGACGATGACGGGCCAATCAGAAGACGTAGATAGATAGATAGATAGATAGAAGGATACACTCGCTACGGCTAACCTATTGATAGGCCAACCAACGGCGTATGTTGTGTTGACAGTACCACACTCACTCCAATGTGCAGGATGAGGATGCAGGCCTGACGGTCTTGCCCGTTTCGTCGTGCTCCGATCTTCGTGGTGCCGAGGTCGTCACCCCGGCCGTCCGATCCAGTGGAGCACACTGCCTTTCTAACCTCCTCTTGTCGCCCTGCGACTCCTTTGTTTTCCTTTTCACCCCCCTACCGGTCCCCGTGGGTGCCCGGTCGCTGGCCCGCCTGGGCGGGCGGGTCGCCCCGTCCTTTGACGGAGGCGCGAGCAGATCCCTTGGGGACCCATGGTCTCGGCTTCCAGCTTCCGCCTGGTCTGGCAGCAGTTCGCCGAGTATTTCACGCAGACGACCTTGAGATTGCGCAGGAGTTGTCTTGCTAAATCTCCTTGTAGGCCCAGCGCACGCAGCGTCGCGAGTGCTGATTCGGGGACGTATCCCCACACACCGAGCGCGAGCACCCGTACCGTGACTTTGTTGTCGTCAAGGCCCGTGTGGGCGGAAGACGTATAATAGTTACGCGGTCGGAAAAAGTCGGGAAGTTCTCCAATTTTTTTCGAAGCTCGGAGAAGCTCGACGCATCGACTGGTCCATACAAGCCTCTTCCATGGCAGTCGGCGGTCCTTAATCGCTGGAAAGCATCAACAGGAACGCTTTCCTGCAGCGAGGACCTGACCTGCGCCATAAATTCCGCGATGATGCCCGTCTTCCAACTGGCATGTCGCCATCTCGTTGAGCCGGACATGAGCGGCGATCGCGACGGAAAGGTCCCGGCGGATCGACGACCATCGCTCCTGCCCGAGAAATGGCAACGTGGACTTGAGGATGACATCATCATTCATTTTTCACGGAAGGATTCCGGCAGCAACGGCATCGTAGCCGCGTAGCGCCCCGTCCGCCGCGCGGCCTCGACCCTTCCTCCCGAAAATTGTATGACTATTTTTCTGAGGCGATTTTGGTGCCGAAAAAGGCTGCCCCACCAAAAATCCCGGCCATAATCTAAAATCTTATACGGAAATCCATCTATTGCACAATTAAATTAAGGCGGTGTGACATTTTTTAAAAAACTTTCAACTATATATGTATGTATTTAATAAATACCTTGCTTGTATTACGAAAACTGACTCATTTAACACTCCCTCCTCCTTGCGTGACAGCCACGGGTTTTTTTCGTGCGAAAACCGGTCCCGTCGACGTTGCGCGGTCGGGAGGCCCTCTCACGCGCATTAAACCGCGCGCTTCGCGCGTATGAGTGCGGTTAGTGCTTACATACTGTGGCATTCCTGCGACGCGAGGCTCAGATCGGATGTAGGTCTCCGCGTCGGAGCACCACGTGGTCGCCAAAGGCGCGAAGGGCGTGGTTTTCTGACTCCGAAAATAAGCTCAAAAAGACCGGGGCTGTCACGGGAGCATTAAAGTTTCGTACGTATGATAGCTGTTTTTATATCAGATAGGCTGTTTTTCACTGAGCCAAATGAAGTAACACTTACTAAAACACTAAATTTTACCTTCGTAGCATGTTTTTAGCATATTTATAATACTTTCTACTGTACTCTTATTTGGTTCACCTCGTGCAGGTAAAAGAATCATCCGGTTGTCACGCCGGTTCCAGTACCGACAGCGCATTTACACACAGTAGCCGCGCGTGCAGGTGTCGGCGGACTCGGCAGCTCAGACGTGACGCCAGGAGCGAGTACTTTATGTTGATTTGCCGTTGTTGTGCAGCCGCGGTTTTTTCGCCGTCGCGTTTGTGGTGAGGGCATGGGTGACTCATCAATTTCCCTTCGATTATGCGACCTGTTCTCCACGATTACTCTGCCATCCACTGAAAACTTGGATCAAATGGAATCCGCCCTTTGTGTCGTCGGCGGTGCAAGCGTCGCAAGAATACTACGAAGATCCTTCGATATTACGCTGGCTTTGCGCACCTGCTTTCAGGAAGGCGTGCAGGATAATCGGCCGACGGCGAAAGACTTGGTTATTATAAATCGGGACACTGCAAAAGCGGTAGACATAGCTTGGGAAAAGCTACACACGGGAGTGTGGAGTGATGCATGTCTTGCATGGAGAGAGCTTTTTGTAGTCGGAACGTTGCTCTTCGTTTTAACTGGCCTAATTATAGACGTCGTCGAACCAGGAAGTAGGACTTTTTCACTTGAAAGCTCAAGCAGGGTACAAATTGCTGCTTTGTTGGGAGTTCCCGAGCACCACGGGTTGTTTCAAGCTTCGCTCGAGCAAGTTTTGAACGCATCTATTGGTGAAACTCCCGCTCAAGAAAGGAAGCGTTATATGCTGGCTCAGGTGCTAGAGCCATGGGTGATTGGTTGCAAAAGCAATGGCATAGCTCCTGCTAACTTCATGAGGAAGAGGTTTGGTCCGCGGACGCCACATCTACCTTCAGGGTCACTCATTTGTGGCACTACTCCGGTTAGACGGCCAGTTCAGCATTTAATATGGCCTCCTTCTGGGTGCGCCGAAAGCCGTAACACCGCTCCCGTCCTTAAAGGTCTAGGAAGTGCACCTTTCGTTATATCAGGGGCTGGTGAGGGATGGCCAGCTCTGTACAAGTGGCGTGACCCTGAATACCTTATTCGATTCACAGATGATCGAGTTGTTCCCATCGAATGTGGTGAAAACTACTTGCACTGCACCTGGACCCAGAGACTTATGCCAATGACTGAATTTATGGAAAACTATGTTAGACCCTTCAAATCCGAGCAGCGGGCATGTAGTGTTGCTCATAATCTGAATCGGCGAAATAAAATACGGCCGGGCGCATTGCACACGGGCTGGCAGCGAAGGGAACCACAGGAAAGAACGGACAAAAATATGTCAAGGAAGGGATATTTGGCGCAGCATGACATTTTTTCACAGGCTCCATGTCTTCTCAGCGATTTTGACTTCCGTAAATTCTGTGCTGTAGGAAGCAATACCAGAGGTTCTTTCTCAAAAGTATTCGTATGGATAGGACCAGTCGGCACAACAAGCCCTCTACACACCGACCCACATGATAACTTCTTCTCGCAGATCGTCGGCTATAAGTATGTCCGGCTGTATGCTCCAAGCTGCGAAACCACGTTATATCGAAATACAGTAGCCAAGTTTTGCAATTCGAGTCAAGTAAAACTCGATGAACCTTTGATGGAGATGGTTTCCAAGTTTCCTGATGTTTTGTCTGCCCCGTATGTTGACTGTATTCTCGGTCCCGGAGACATATTGCATATCCCACCTTTGCATTGGCACTATGTTCAGTCGCTGACAAGCTCAATCTCCGTGACAATGTGGTGCTGCCATAGACAAGTTTCTCGCATCAACTTTCGAGCTTCAACTTAGAGTTTATTCAGCAGATCTCCACATTCAGCGGACCCAGACAACTTCCAGCGAGCGGCGTCGCGGCGGTGGCGTGTGTTTTGCTTGTCGACACATTTTAGGATTCACACAGCCTCGAGGTCATGTATTTGTGTTATTGCAGATGTTCCTAAAGAGCAGGGGTGGGGGAATTTTAGCAGTGATGTAAAGATATCCTTTAAGCACCTTATTCAGTACAGAAAGATTCAAAGTTCGGCAGTAGCACACATACGATGAGCTTGCTAAAGAAAGAGAGACCATGAACGAATAGGTGGTGTCAAGAAGACACCGTGTGTGAAGCAGCCCGAGGTTGGAACTATTACTTCTTCTTGGTCGACTTCTTCGTAGCCTTCTTGGGCTTTTTGGCGGCTTTCTTGGGCTTCTTGGCAGCCTTCTTTGCAGCCTTCTTGGGCTTCTTGACGGCCTTCTTCTTGGGCTTCTTGGCAGCCTTCTTTTTCTTGGGGGCGGCCTTCTTCTTAGGCTTCTTGGGTGCCTTTTTCAGTGCCTCGCCAAGCTTGTAGGAAGCCTTGACCTTCAGAAGCTTGCCGGACTTGACAAGGTTCTTGAGCTGGGTGGAAAGGATCTTCTTGAAGTTGTCGGGAAGCTTGTAGTTCGCCGCAAGGTACTTGGCAATAGCAGGGACGGAGGATCCATTCCTATCCTTGAGGGCGAGGATGGCGGCCTTAACCATATCCTCATACTTGGGGTGCGCAGCGGCCTTAGGGGGCATCTTGTAGTTGTTGTTCGTGTTTTGAATGGCTGGCACAGATGAAAACTACACTCTTTTAAAGTCTCTGTCGTAAATTTGGGCAGTCTCAGTCCTCTGAAGTGAATATGCTCTAATCGCAGAAAATGAAGCTTCAAACGCTCGAATAAGAAGTTCAAAATTCGAAGTGAATCTTTCCGTTTTCAATTAATTAACCCATTCAGACGATTATTGATCAAGGAAAATAATAATTATTTTGGCCAATCAAATGATTCAGTTCGTACGGATAGTTGAGTGTTGCCACGGATACTATTCGGACCCCCATTCTTCAGAGGTACCTTCGTACCTTCGAAGGTACCTTCGAAGGAATCTCCTCGCATTGGGCTACTTGAACGTTATTACACAAATAAAGCATTATTGGCCTTACCTGAACGTTATTACACAAATAAATAAATGGCATATATAATAGGATAAAATAGATACATAAATCTCGATTTGAGTATGTGTTGATATATATTGTTAGCTTGTGTGATAATATATGAAACTTTATTATTTATCACCTTCGAAGGTATATTGAATATCATATATATTATTATGACATTGGAAATTTACAAAATATGATTAAATCTGACTGTAATAAATAATAGTGTGATAGACGATGATAAGACATACAGGTCCATGATATTTATTGGCTGACAGGACCTCTACCGGTCGAGCTCGCAACAAGCCAAAGCTCGCAGCACGAAAGAGAAAGGAAGACTTTTTTACGGAGACTGTCCGAACTTAGAAAAAAAGAGGACTTCAAGTCATCAGCGGTTGTGCTGTCGTGCAGGAGGAAAGGACGAGGCTAGTGCTCCGTATTCTCCTCGAAAAAAAATAAGCGATGGACGTCGCGCCGCTCTACCTGCAGGTGATTAGGAACGTCGTTGAAGGAGTTAGGGCGAGTAAAGCACCTCTGATTCCCGATGATATCTTTTTCTGAACGGGATATGTTTTAGGCGGATTTTAGCACAGAGCAACTTGACGAAGCTGCATTAGATAGACTAGCTAAGGTATCACAACGTTTCTTTCGTGTCCGACAGAGCATTTCCTCTGATGTCGAGAAATTTTCTCTTAGCTCTGGGAACAAAAAGTCTTGGAGTCCGGCTTTCTTCGCAGCTTTGACCCCGAAACTGACACGGAGGTGCGATACATATTTTTGCAGCGCGCAGCCTTGTTTGACGCAGTACCGGTCATCTCGCTCGTGACTTTCTCATTGGTCGCATTGTGCAGAATAAAAGAAACGTTTGTGATGTGCATGAAAAGCAATCGTTCGCCGCAAAAAGCTTGATCGAAGACGCAGCAAAGGCCGTTGAAGGAAAAAGTATGCAACCTCCTGACTTACCGAGTCCCGTCAAAATCTGTTCAAGTTGAAGCTTCATAATGAGACCATATTCCTTCCGCAACTGACCTGACGACAGAAGTGGTCAATGACGATGAAGTCCTCAGCTCAGACACAGATGATACAGAAGAAGGTTCCCATCAACACATGGTTTAGTTTCAGTCCTTCAAACAAAAGTTTTGCAGGAGGTGATAATGACAGCGACTCAAAGAGCTTGAATCTGATTTTAGCACAGTTTGAGAAGGTGGCGCGAACTAAGAGTAAGTGGAAATGTACGCTGAAAGAGGGAGTCATGACCCTCGATAACAGAGATATTCTATTTGGAAGGGGAACTGGAGAGTTCAACTGGTGAACTGCTCAACCTGAGCTCGTAACACAGTATGCACAACGTCGATTGCAGCTTCAAATACAGCTTCCAAATAAAGTTTCAAAAAGATGCAACATGGACGCATACTAATTTAGGGCACCGTTTCGTAGGCAGTTGAAACCGAGTCGTTATCACCATTGCGTATGCTTGTTTGTGATTATGTGCGTGTCAGCTTCGCTTCCGTGGCAAAGTGAAAGGTGGTACAAGATAGCTTGACATCAAGAAGCCCATACACAGTACTACCTTCGCCCGCAATGAACGCAATGAAGACGATAAACATGAGCATTGGTACAGTTTAGGGTCAGTGCATGCTTACCTCGGCGATAGGGGTAACCCAACCATATACAGGCCATAATACAACTCCAAATCTGGAAGCAAGCAAAGCTGAAAATGGCCATTAACAGGTCAAACACTTTTAACACACCCGGTACACGACACAATCCCTAGGAAACAAGATGCGGGGACTGCCCAACTTGCTTGGCTTTCCCATTTCGAGCCTTTTCGATGAAGATGATGGCGATGTATGAGATATATTACGATCGTAATGTTTGCGGAGAGTGCAAACAAAGCCAGAAGAAACCACGATCTAAGAAAAACTTGATGACGAGATATTGTGAGACGTTTAACTGAATCGAATCACCTGACTGCCGAGTAACGGCGATACAACCAAATCGCGAGGTTATTCGTCCCATCGCCAAACCATATCATCGTCACCGAGACAATAAGCCAAATTAGCCTTTCGACTTTTTCTCGGATCTTTCGCCGACCCTTGGCCCGTTGTTGGTCGCTAAGAAAGTTTTCGAAAAACAAGCCGGCGGGAACAGCGACTCCATCCCTGGCCTTGAGCCGAGTGTATCTCATATTGAATACCTGTGACAGGCACACTTATGCGCTGGAATCGCCCTAGAAAAACACGAGTTTCGTATGCAGCCGATACGTTACTTTGGTAACCCGTCGACCATATCCAGTGGAGACGCCAGTCGCTCGTGAGCAAATTAATAACATTCGTGAACGACAGAAGATTCTTCAGATATAAACGATACCAGGTGCACCGGACATGTTTTACAGTCAAAAATTTTCCGAAGTGTGTAGATCAAACATCACGGTCTATTCGTTCCATACATACATTGTTATCATTTTTCGTTCCAATCCAATAGTTTTTCTTTTTCTTTTTTCTTTTTCTTTTAACTCGTAAATCTTGGTTTAGCCTTCACCCACGTCACTGAATCCAAGATAGAGTCCTTTTTCACATATACTCGATCCAAGCAAGATCTGGTATCGTTAAAACTACGTTTGAAAGTCGAATGAATTTTATTTTTATTGGCGTTAAGATTGTAAATGTATTTTTTACACCCAACCGAACCCTGTTGCAAACCCAAATTAAACTAACCCTCGACCACGGGGGCAATAGTTAGGCATTACAACCCCATGTTTAATATACAACATTATTAATGCATACTACAATTAACCATCCCTCTGAGGCTATGCCGACCCACAATCGCGAACCTCCGTCCCTCGTTCGATCCTCTGTAGAATTATTATCATTATTTAAGAGTTCCCTTCGTACCTTCGAAGGTACCTTCGTACCTTCGAAGGTATTATTTTCCGTCTAACTCTTGATGAATAATGAATGAAGGTCAGATGATTTTTTTCAAAAACACAACATCAGATGCAGGACCCGAACCCTTCTTAGAGAGAAACAACACGCCCTCATGGATGAAGGACAGTTGTATTTGAGACAACGTTTCATTGACTTTCTCGATTCGCCACTCCTCGGAAACTATCATAAAGTCATTGAAAAGCTCGTTGAAGGTAACGAGAGGCGTTTGGCAATCGATTTGAACGCGCTGCGGCAGTTTTCTGCGGACTTAGCTACTGGGTATGAGTTTCCTGGTTATCCCGCAACATTTCATACCCGCATGCCAGCAACAATTTCCTTTCCAGGCTACTTCGAGACCCGGGCGACTACTTGACAGCTTTGAAGCATGCAGTTGAGGAGATAGTTGGTGCCATAGACCCGAAGTTTCTCAGGCACGGAGATATCCATGTAACTCTCACGGGCGGGTAGGAGGAGAGCGCAAGCTGCATGACTGCAAAACTAATTTTTATTGGCTCGATAGTTTCGGATATCACCGCATTTCACCTCGTGAGCTCCTGTCGCCATTTCTTGGGAAAATAGTCAGCGTTGAGGGGGTGGTGACAAAGTGTGCGTCTCCTCCTGCAGTTCGTAGAGCTTCCTCAGCTGAACCAACTTTGAACTATTGCCAGGCTCCTGTGTCCGTCCGAAAGTCGCAAGAACTACTCACTTTTGCGAAGCTACCGGGTATGACGCTAGTTTATGTCAACGTTTTCTGCCGCTTGATTCGAGGTTTGTCGCAGGAACTTCATCACCCGGGAATACAGAGATGCAACTTCTTCGACGGGGGCGCCAACAAGCTCCGTGTACCCAATAAGGTCTCAATTTCATTTATACCGTCTCATAGGATTTCATCTCAGCCTAAGCATCAATCTCGTCGCCTTTCCGCCGCAGGGATGAGAACGGAAATTTGCTAACAACTGAATTCGGTTTATGTTCTTATCGCGATCATCAGACCCTTAGCATGCAGGAAATGCCTGAAAATGCCCCGGCCGGTAAGGCCAGTTGTCTGCCCTTAAAATGTTTCGTTACAAGACACCGTCTCATCAGGTCAGCTTCCACGTTCCATCGATGTCGTTCTCGAGGACGACTTGGTAGATCTGTGTAAGCCAGGTGATCGAGTAAGCGTTGTCGGTATTTACAAAGTTAGTCTCTTTATCTTCCTCCACAATCTGTGTTATTCAGTTCTGTCTTGCTCAAAGGCTATCCCTGCGAAGTCGATTGGATCAGGAATGACAGGGGTATTCCGGACCGCTCTTGTCGCACTTAGTGTCTATCAACTCAGCAAAGAAGTCGCAGCACCTTCCTTAAACCACGAGGTAAGCGATACCAATCTTCATGCCATCTGCATATCAAAGTTTACTCTTCGGTTTCATTTCAATACACAATTATTTTTGATGCGGTGAACTTTATGATTAGGACATACAAAGCATCAACGAGCTTCCAAGGAGAATGAAGCCCGACGGGTTGCTTGAACTTCTCGGTCGATCATTCGCTCCATCTATATGTGGCCATGATGTATGTCCTTCATATTCTTTTGTTACTCCTTGGTTTCGACTGGTGCTGCTAATTTCCAGGAGATCAAAAGAGCCCTTGTCCTCCTACTGTTCGGCGGCACAGAAAAGAACCTTTTCAATGGAACACATATTCGCGGAGATATCAACTGCCTGATGGTGGGTGACCCATCCGTTGCAAAGTCTCAACTTTTAAGATGTGTTCTTGGCGTGGCTGCATATGCAGTTAGGTGAGCGCTGCAATTTTCTGCAACAATGTAGCAACGCCCAAGATCTCTCTTGATATTTCATACTTTCTGGCAGTACAACTGGTCGGGGATCTTCTGGTGTTGGTCTCACTGCTGCAGTAACTACTGACCAAGAAAGTGGTGAACGGAAATTGGAAGTACGATATGCTTTATTCTCTCAAAATTTGTAAGAATCACATTTCACTCCTCGTCCAGGCAGGTGCCATGGTTCTCGCAGATAGAGGAGTGGTGTGTATTGACGAGTTTGACAAAATGAACGATGCTGATAGGGTTGCAATCCACGAAGTTATGGAGCAGCAAACTGTTACGATTGCAAAGGTGAAATCTGAACGTTGAGACTGCAACATCCTCTCTTTTTAAGCTTTGCCACCACGGTGAAGTAGTGAAATCATGCCTATTCACACCGTTAACTTGATCATGTAGGCTGGCATTCATGCCTCACTAAATGCTCGATGCAGTGTAGTAGCGGCCGCAAATCCAATATATGGCAGCTACGATCATAGCCATGGAATAACGCGTAACATCAATCTTCCAGATTCTCTCTTGTCTCGCTTCGACATGCTGTTCATTGTTCTCGACAGATCTGATTCGAAGGTGATTGATTTTTTCCGGGTTTTATGTTTCGTTTTCTTAAATTAAAGCGACTGAGCATAGGTTGATCGGGCCATATCCTCGCATGTCCTTGACATGCATTCTCGCGAAAATCCAACATTATCTACAAAATCTATGTTGCAGAGAGATGCTACACTGACACACGGCAAAAATGTGAGTCACAGAAATTAATGTTGTGAAAGTACAATGAAGTGACATTGTTTCCAGGACTTCGAATCAGCCATGTACATGGCTCATAGCTCCTTTGGAGAAATCTTGTCGAAACGATTTCTTCAGAAATACATATACTACGCCAAACACAGACCTTGGGAGCCTATCTTAACACCTGGTGCTGAAAATTTCATTGCCGAACAATATTCTCGATGGAGAGTTGACAAAGTAAGCATAGACGAACCACTTGTTATTCTCAGCTGATGATGTGATGATGTTGCGTTGAAACTTTGCAGGCGACGGAGTCGAGAGCTCGAAGAACTCTACCAATAACGGCAAGGACCTTGGAAACCATGATCCGTCTCTCAACAGCTCATGCCAAGATGAGAATGTCAAAATCTGTTGATGCTGTCGATGCGTCCGTCGCAATTGATATAATGCGATTTGTTGTCGAGGCTGAAGGCATAACTACGAGCAAGGCTGATGAGACGGGTCGAGCAGATCTCAACAAGGGCGAAGGTGAATATTATGCGCAGTCATCTCAATGAATGCGGAACTAAAAGTGATTTCCGCAGCCACAAAGTCAGGCGGAAGCTGCCTTTCAGGCATTCCCGTGTCAAAGTTGTCAACGTTTCAGAAGAAATTTCAAGAGTATGTCGCTTCTGTTCAATGGTTATCAAACCGAGTAATATCCACTTTATTCAGATTAATGCTTCATCGCGAGACCATCCTGTTGCAAGATCTTTATCAGGAAGCTTCGAGCTGGCTCTCTGATGGCGAGTTTTCGATTGGGGAAATCAGAACAGTGTTGAACCATATGCAGGTGTGCACAATCAATTCAGATGATGTAGCGAAACAAGTGAAACTCACATTTACAGGCTCGTGACAAGCTCATGATACACAACGACACCGTTCATCTTATTTGATATACTATATGTTTTTTCCCTCTATCTTTTCAGCGGTGGTCTTGTAGGATATTGAAATGAAACATGGCACAAATCACCATTCTCACTGCTGCCCCACGGCTTCCTTGTCAACCAAACACAAACACCTTGCATCGTCCGAACACGTTAATTCGAAATCGAAAGTTTACTGTTCTGTCAGTGATGATGCGTGCAAATTTCCATGGACCGTGTCCAAAATATCCTGCACTTGTTGTTTGTGCCCCATGAGCGAATCCAATGCTGCCAACATCAAGTTTTGCGTCATCAACTTTTGCTGGCTCAGACGTTGCACACACTGGTCGCGCGCAACCTGAAAGCTCGCATTTGTTGAAACACAAAACGATGCAAAAAAAATGTTTGAAACTCACCTGGCGCTCACGAAAAACAGATTCGTAATCGGTGGCGCTATTCTGTGGATATATCCTAAGTGATGTAATCTGCGGATGATAATACTTAGTTTTGACACTTTCTGAACACAATCAAGAACTTTCCTGCTCTTCCATTTCTGCTAGCTCTGACATCAACAAGTTGAGGAAAGTTTGAATGCGGCTGCGCTCGGCAACGTAGTCGTGCTCGAGACGACAGACGTTCAGGTGAAGAACACTCGCCGTGATCTTTCTAGAAAACGTTTCCATCTTTAGATGCCGAATGTTACTGAATATGAAAACTATCGCGCCTTTCTTCGAGATTATTCTGACTTATTCGCAGATTCTGTGCTAAGAGGTTCTCGCGGTCGAGGCACCTTCACAGATGAAGAATAATTAAAATACAGAAAAAAGAAAATCTCATCAAACTAACCACTTATTTTGGACTTTGCCTTCTTGAATTCTCTTGATCGTCACGCGAGTAGAGCTGGCAAAATCTGAATCCAACTGGTGACGAACCACATGTTCAGTATTACAATTGCAAGTCAGGACGATGGTGGACAGGGAAAAAGTTGTGCTCACCATCCCGAGAGCTACTGAGACAGAGGGAAGTTGATCACTTGATGAGGAATCCACCGTCGCGCCTGTGCAAAATGACGACCGAATACTCCGTATGTTATCGTTCAAGAACGTTACATCGTTGTCCCAGTCTGCAGCATCAAGCTCGATTGAAGTGATTATTTTGGAGCAGTTGTCCACAATTTTTGCTCGAGTTGCTTTGAGAGCAAATGTAATTGACTCTGCCGCTCCTTGTTCTAGGTCCTTTTGTTGAAAGATGTGCTATGAAGGATAAGGACGGCATATTTGGAAATACATGGTTTTAGTACTCACTGATTTGGTTTGGGGAGGGACATCAGATTCATGGATATATGCGAAGCGTTGCATGCGAGCCGTAATTACGGCCGCATCCTGAATAGAAGTCTAAACAAGGCATGAGATAATATCCTTGCGGACTGCAAACACAAAACAATCACCTTGTTTCTCAGGATACACGTAATGATGTGTGAATGATTGAGCTCGGCGTTCTCAACCGAGTGTCTAATAGCATAGCAGCTATTATCATATACGTAAGCTTCATTTAGGAGAGATCCCTGCTTGAATTGTGTCACACCAAAGTCACAATGAGGTATAACAAACTCGAAGGGTGACCTTTGTCAGGAGTGCTTCTGCCTCATTATTTTTCCGAACCATGTTCGCGAGTACAAGATTCAAATCTGAGTTTTCCTGTTTGATACCTGTCTATTGAGATGGCAAGGACGCAACGCGTATAAGGCACGGACCGCACCAATTCTAGGTCCTGGATGTTTTTGGCAAGGTATCGTGACTTTTCTGTCTGTGCAGAAACGAACTCACGCTCCAGAGCTACGGAAGCTTTATCATCACCCGCAAGAAAGTACTGACAATTATTTTGTTTAAGAACCCGCAAAACATATGGATAGTTGTCATGACATACCGCATAAGCTCGGCGCGTGTGTTCGAGAAAGTTACTGTCGTGTCCCCTGGCGTTTCCCTGTAAAGTTTCGTCCAAAAAAGTTAGAACGCAGGCATGAGAGTGAATGGCTGATAAGTCTCACAGCTTTTGTCACGTCGTCCTCATAGATATACATGTGAACGAGCCAAATCAAGGCCGCGAGCAGATAGGGCCATGTGTGCGCGCTTCCAACAGCATACAGTGAACTCTTGCTAATTTGGAAAGGATAGCGCAGTTGCTTGAAAACAACTGGTATGTCATCCTCAGACTTTGAGCCAAACTTAAAGTTTTCATCGATCATCTTGAACAAGAAAACGACAAGCGATGCGAACTCTTTGGTCGTTGGAGAAACTAACGCCTTTGGCGAAAGTGAAGAATTGAATCCATGGGTGCTGAGGTACGATATCAACTGCCTTGCACATGTGGTGGTGAATGCCTTGTCTCCAAGGGGTCTTGGATCCAGGCGGGGCTTATGTCCAATGAGCACATGAGTGCTGCAATTTCGCGCGCAATCATTCCGTGGTCCAGATATTCCGCGATCCAGCGCGCGGACCAAGCCTTTTCTTTCCAATGAACCGACCAATTGGTCTTCCGGCATGCTCAAAATGACGTTTCCAACGCCTCGATTATGACCGTTTGCGGGTGTAACCAGTTTGGAACCGCCAAGTGCCGCTGGATAACTTCGTAAGGAGTCTTTCATATCTTGCACAACAACTTAGTTCACAGCCAGGTGACGCACTAACAGCTTCACAACAGGTGATAAAGGAGTGGAGATCAGCAACTTCTGACAGCACTTGGTGTGGAGAACAGAACACTAGGATTCGCTTTGCTAGGAAATGTCATTCAACCATCTCGTATGTATTACCTTCGTTCGAAGGTATATATTATTATAAGCTATATATCAATCAATCAAGCAAGCAAGCAAGCAATCAAGGCAAGCAAGTAATATAATATAAATATTAATAATATATAATAATATATAAGGGAACATATATATATATATATATATATATAATATAGTCAGCACCGCATGCAGCAGGTAGCTAGATAGGATCAGGAAAATTAATAATATAATATTTATGGAACATGAAGAAGGATTATGAATGATGCTTGCGTAACGGAAACTTGTCTTCAACGGTCTAATTCCTACGCTTCTCCTCACCAGTCGTCGCAAAGGTCCTCAACCTTCTTCGAAAATGACCCTCATCATGGGCGTTGGCAGCGGTATTTTTGCTCTCGCGATTTTGTTGTGAGTGATGATTTTCAATCTCCCTGAACGTTTGTCAGAACTTCTTTGCTTGGCCTCAGGATCGGTGCTGTCGCTTTTTGCTACCTCAGTCAAGGTGGTCGTTATTCAAGGTTGGTCGTCGTATGCTTCGCAATATTTGTCCGGGAAAATGTTACCCTGTTTCATGAACAGTCGCGCGACGGCAGTTGTCAGCGCCCTCTTCGTGCTCGTTGTTATTTTGTTGTTCTCTTCACCACGTGGCGACACTCAGAGGAGCGACATCGAAGCAGAGATCGAGGTATTCTGAATTGATTTCACGAACTCCTTTTATCCCTTCTTTGACGTGTTTACTGCTACGGAACTGAAGATATTTTGGTCACAGGGATATGACGGCAGGGTTACTCAGCGTGCGCTGATGATGTCTTCGATGGCACTGGCAATCGTGTCAGCTTTAAGCGCGCTAGGGGCTTTTCACATTCTCTCCCCCGTGTATGCCAAAACTATTGATGGACAATCAGTTGTCTTGCATCACTTTAGGCCAAACAGTTGACATTATTATTAACCAACGGTGAGACGCAACTACAGTAGAAAATATGCCTCCAAATGCATTTGAATGTTGATGTGCGCGTGGTATTTATGTCATTTGTGTCCGTCTTCTTTCACGTCTTCGGAAGGTTTTGAATGCTCAGCTTCCTGTTGTGACCGCCTAGCTTCCCGCAGCATTTTTTCTTCATCATCAACATCAACCGCGGGCAGGGAAGAAATGATCGAATCGGCATAGGGTGCGTGTCCCAGCAAGTCAGATGCTACCACACTCTCTGTATCTTCTCGAGTTGCGATCTTGAAGGCAGTACTGGGTACTGTCCCTATATTTTGATTGTCATTTTCAGTCTTTGATGCACTGGCGTCACGTTCATCGGACATGGATAACGCGAAAGCCCGCTGAAGGAGTGCGTCCTCGTCTAGTGCTAAGGGAACCCCATTTGGGCATGGTTTTTGCTTTGTATCTTGTGTGCAGTCAAACTGTGCCAAAGCACTATTTCCATTGATTGCATCATCTGCGTCTTTCATTTGAGCTTCCTGCCTCGCCCGCTCCTCCTCTAACGATACGCGTAATGCCAACATGAGAGCAGGATCGTCAGCACCGTCGAAACCAGCATCATCTCCCGCGTACCCCCGCGCTGCTGCCTGACTTGAGGCCGCAGCCGCAGCTGCAGCAAATCCGCTGCTCCCATTTGCGGCATTATCGTCGTCCATGAAAACACGCGTGCTCAACATAACATCGGCGATAATGGCACCCGGTGGAACAGTGACCATGTTGCTATTACTGTTTTTGTTGACAGCGGCGACAAAAGCTTCCAACTTTTCTGAGTTCTTTTCTATGTCTCCAAAGCTGATGACATCAACTGCGACGTTACATTTTCGCAGTTTTTTTCCAACCGTCGTGAGCTCGTCTTTACTTGCAGTCACAGGGCTCCCAACGAAAAGTACAATCCGCATGCGTTGGTGCTTGTTTTGACGGTGCTTGAGCGCCAAATGCGCAACCTGATGGTCGGAGGGATAATTTTGGATACTCTCAGGGAAAACACAAATCAGCTGGGTTCAAAAAGGAAGTTGCTCTCAAATTCCCACGAACATTTCTCCGCGTCTGCAAACGAACATTTATTTTTCGTACTAAACGTACCTGGACTCCTGTTGAGAGATTAATGGATCCACCGGTGGATATGCCGTGGACAGCGTTGAGCACCTGACCAAGATCATCAGTTGGCGTGACAATAACCCTGGGAACTTTGCCCGCGAGACTCATAACGCCAACGCTATTCTCGGGGTTTGACTGGGTTTTAGCACCTGCCAATAGATTGATGGCGTCCCCTTCAGCCTGCAGTAAAATGGGCAGGACTCAGATGAGAGTGAACAAGGAACGGTCGCGGAAGCATTTGACCTGGAGCCTGGAGGGTAGGTAGTCCGAGTTGCGAACATGTTCGCTGTTGTCGATGCAGAGCATCGTAGCTTCGAGCACCATTTTTGATCTCAGAAGGAGGGTCGAGGTGGAAGGTATGGAATGGTTCGTCCCTTTCGTCAACCCTTTTCATAATTTTCCTATATAAGAGTGTCGTAAAAAAATGCTAAAAATGGAATGATACTATATGCCGATTATCTGACTTCTTAAATCTTTAAAGTGTTAAGATTTTTTGTGATAATCATATGACAACGGAAATAATACGCCTAATAAATTACATGTATGTTTCAAGTATGTTTTCAAGTATGTTTACTTCGTGATCGATGGTTTATTCTTCCGTACAAATATATTTGAAATACTAATAATATATTTGGGAAATTTTTTGGAAACATATACTTGTATCATACTTGTACGGAAGAATATAAACCCTCGATCACGAGTAAATAAACATACTTCAAAACATACTTGAAAACATATATGATACTTGAAACATATATATACTTGTAAATTTAAAAGGCGTACTTTCATTTCCCTATCCGTTAAGATTATAATTAGTTGTCATATATTTAATATGATAGTAAACTAGTTTTGATATTTATTTGATGCCTTCGTTCGATATATATAACGTTGATATTTAATAAAAATTTTATACATCTATCGAACTGCATATATACGAGAGATTTAACTCGTACTTTTATGATTTAACTTAAATAGTTCATAGAGCAAACAGTTTAACGACGTTTCGGCTTCTATATATGTATGCATGGGAGAGAGTCAAGTTAATAGACCTTCACATTTTTATGGAAAGTTTAACTCGTTCATTTGAAGATCTAAATTATATTCCGCATCGAGCAAACAGTTTGAGTGTTTCAAACATCGCCATCACACATTTATATATGAATGTGCGTTATTTTTATTTGTTATTATTACCTTCGTTCGTTCGTTCGTAAGCTTCGTATTATTTGTTTCATATAAATCTTCGTAATAAATAATAAGACAACGATATATAGATGATGAACACGTTTTGAGAAAAGCGGAGTTATCAACCAATTGAAAATGTTCGTCGAGAAAAGTCTCACTAACGATTGGTGAAAATACGTTTGAAGCAACGATGGACTTATCGGCACTCGAAACGTTCGGAAACGAAGGGCACGTCGAAGGTAAAGTAGTGCAATATCCGTTTTTCGAAGCTGATGAAACAAATTTACCACGCTCAGGGAAGAAACTTAGAAGTAGTTCCTTCACTCCAAAAGTCATCCAACGAACGGTGAGGTCTTCCCCTTCGTGCATATTTTTGCTCATAAAAACTCGCGAAGCACAGCGGCTAACCGGGACATTCCGCCGGCACGCTGAACAGCGTACTCGTTTCTATGCAGAAGAAGTTACCGTGACTACTAGCGTGAGTTTGGAAACTTGCCCTCCACAGGAAGATGAGAAACGAACACGAGTCACCAAAATACAGGCACGTGATCATCCTCAACAGATTCAAGCTGAACACTCGAAGATGCACGAGGCAGAAAATGCCGCTTGGCAGGGCGCAATATCGAATCGGGCGACACTGGGCACTCCGAGCGAGCAAAATCCTCTGAGGCACTATCCTACCCTGCACAAGACCAAAAGAAGAAGGAAAGCTGACCATACCGAAGAATCCACGTTACTACTTCCTGGCTCGGTCCAGTCCACCAGGCAGAACGATTCGGTAAACCTGCGTGAAAGCAATCGGATAATGTCATCATCTGGCGGCGTCTTTGATAAGATTGTGAGTACCAGTCTTGCCGCGTCAACGAACAAAACACTTTTAGGGAAAGTTACACCGGCTCATCGATGGGTCCGAACAGCAAGCACGGTTCGAGGCAATCGTTTGAACTCGACGATGACTCGGAAAAACCGACCCCCTGCACTAATAAGCAGAACGGAGTATGAAGTGTCCCACAGCATACGTGACATCATTCGGCAGCGCTCTAAGGAAGAGCGAGCAGCTGAGTCCAAAAGCCGTGTGAAACGGATTATGGATACCCCTTTCGCGTCTGAAAATCATCAGGCCACTGATGCTTCTTCCAAAGCTGCTAATAAAATCGGGAGGAAGAATTCATCAAGGCAGAAAATACCTCACGATACCAATATTCACAACTTGGACACAAAAGCAAATGTCGTTGGACATCCGGATGGAAGCTTTCCTGTGGCGCCGCAAGTGCTCGTTGTCGATGGCCGAATAGTTGTAAACGAGAAGAGCCTGACTGTAAGTGCTATGGACGATCGCGCATCAACACTTCGCGACTTCATACGCGTAGAGGAGAGTGGCGTAAAACTCAATTCAGCGACTTATTCGAACTACACGAAGGCAGAGAAGTGGACAAGAGAAGATACTGACTTTTTTTATGAAGCACTTCGTCAGTTCGGAACCGATTTTTCGCTGTTGCAGCGTTTATTTCCGGGACGGTCCCGTCGCCAGATAAAGAAGAAATACTTGGTAGAGGATAAGGTGAACCCGTCACGTGTTGAGGCTGCGATTAATAATCTGGAACCACGACCACAACTTTACGAAAGCCTAATCAGTTTGTTGAAAGCTCCTGAACAAAATGCGGGTGTTGAAGTTGGTCGAGGTTTACTGGCAAACTCTCGCGGGTGTGCTTTTGCCACACGGCACAAGGGGAAAATGTAGATTATATCTGATCAGTGTTCCTTGATCAGAAATAGTCTGAAGTTCGACGGTCGCCGGGCCATCTTGGCTGCTCTCAGCTGTTCCTTAGAGCATGTCGTCCTATGTGTTGCTAATGAAATGAATAGTTGTTAGGGCAACCTAATCCAAACGTCTTGTCTGAATTCTTCAAAGCGCTCTCCCAATCTGCAAAACTATTGTCTTGGTTAAGATTGCCTCTACGAAGATCTGCCAATCCTCCAAGCTCGAAGTAAGAAGGTGAAATTCTTTAAGCTTGCATAGTACCGCGCGGGCACTTTTCCGGGCTTCTGGCTCTTTGTCAGTAACCTGTGGCATCAATTTGGACAGTGGATGGGTGTGATATATGGCAATGTAAAGCACGGACTGCCTACCAGTGCAGCGGCAGCACGTATCAATTCTGCTCTCATATTGTCAATACATAACTGGAAAAAGTGCAAGTGTCATGCACGATGGTCTTTACTGAAAGAGAAAAGCTTCACCTCGGTATCAGGCTGCCTGTCTGATAACGCTTTTTCTACGGTAGATTCAATACAGCTGGCAACGACGGCTCGCACCTTACTATTTGGACTTTGGGCTTGAGGCAATACCACGTCAATCAAGATGTTTGTCGACATGGAAGTCATCATCGCAGACAGCGTTCGCTTTGCTTCTTCCATCACAAATCTCTTTTCAAGCGCCGCTTTGTTGAGAAGAGTTTTGACGAGTAAAGAGAGTCCATCGGGAGAGATTGCCAGGAAATAATCTCCGAGCGACCTGAAAAGGTCAGCGGTGCAAATTAATGCAGTCTTGCATAATGAACTTCGCAAACTATTGACATGCAAGTTCAAACTGGGAAGTATTCTCTCAACAACTCCTAGGAGCTCCTCCGGATGATGAGCGGCTAGCCGGCGAACCAGCAAAAGTGCACCACACACGGATATCCAGCTCTCGGAATTAAGCTGACTGAGGAGAGCCGCGGCGTCGGTCTTGGGCTCTGCAAATGGCAGCAGCTCTTCTGTTCGCACATAGAAGGCCTCGACGTCAACTTGTTCCGGCTCTTGACCTGTTGGCATGTTCACGCCAGGGTGGAAAGCCATGATTCCCCGCTTAATTTGCTAGTTTGACGATTCGTCGGTGTCTTCGAGAAGATCGGAAATACACAGACACGGTTCACGTACCCCGCGAATCGTTCGCTTTGGAGCAAGACATTGACTATCTGCCCTGCCGAGTTTTTTGGTGCAGTACATAATTCTCAAAACAAGACGCGTTGAAAATATATTATACCGAACGAAGGTAATAATAATAACACTAGCTAGCTAGCTATTCTATAGATAGATAGCTAATAATATAATATAATATATAGCTAGCTAGCTATTTATTATTACTTGTTGTAATAATAAGATATGATAGTAGTGTTGATGTGACAAAACACAAAAATTAAAAATTTCTACCAAAATTATTATACTTCGAAGGTATTCGGCATAGCCGATCTTACGAGGATTGCACAAAAAAAATTCAGGCATTCCTGGACGTCGTTAATCAAGGTCGAAGGTTTATTTTCCTCATACATTGTAACACATTTTGACATCGTTAACTCAGAATCGTTGGTTTATTTAAATTATTTAAACCTTATGTATTTTTTATATTTTCTTTACACGGGCATCATCGCTGATTATTATTAAAACTTATTATTTTATCTAATAATAAAAGATCTTAATATTAATGATATTTGTTTTGAAGTTTGGCGCGTGGCGCATGTCAGTATTTGCA
>Ga0302114_10000600_pt1 | contig 24909 bp, 10 predicted proteins | sample AG5_Surface_MG_FD_203107 | JGI IMG/M metagenome (GOLD analysis project Ga0302114, IMG submission 203107) | Marine microbial communities from Western Arctic Ocean, Canada - AG5_Surface | ecosystem: Environmental > Aquatic > Marine > Oceanic | place: Canada: Western Arctic Ocean | collected...
CCGGCGCATCGAGGTGGCTCATAGACACCGGCGAGGGCAGACGCGAGTACGTTCACCTGCTACGACAGGCCATGGAGGACGAAGGGGTCACCGGGCTGGAAGGGATCCTATTGACGCATTATCACGGAGATCACACCGGCGGGCTCGGCGACGTCAGAGCCATGCTGAAGGACATGGGCGTCGAATCTCCGGTCCTCGCGTACAAACGCATCCGCCGCGACCACGGCGAGCGCGCCGTTCGCACCCCAAACAACCCCGGCGGTGACGTGGACGACCCGACGAGGTCCAGATGCTACGCGGCCGTCGCCGACGGGGCCATCTTTCGGTGCGAGGGCGCCACGATCCGCGCGCTGCACACCCCGGGCCACACCCCCGACCACGTCGTGTTCACCCTGGAGGAAGAAGGGTCCATGTTCGCGGGCGATTGCGTCCTCAACGGCAACACCGCAACATTCGAGGACCTGGGCGAGTACACGGAGAGTCTCAAGAAGATGGCCCAGGAGTTGCCCGCCGGGGGTACGCTCTACCCGAGCCACGGCGACGTGGTAACGGACGGGACTAATAAACTGGCGGAGTACCTGCGGCACCGGGCCATGCGCGAGGAGATGTTCATGGACGCGCTGAGGGAGGACTGGAGCCAACGTCCGGAGCGCGGGGGCATGACGGCTTCTGAGCTGTGCCACGCGGTGTACGCGAGGCAAGTGTCTTATTTGGTGCTGAAGACGGCGTGCGAGGGGATCACGCGGCAGCACCTGGGGAAGATGACGGAGGAAGGGAGGGTGCGGGTGGAGGGCGGGAAGGGCGGGTGGGGGTTTGGGGGGGAGGTTCGGTACGTCCCGTCCGCGGGGGAGATGGCGCGAGCGCGGTAGGTCGAGAGCTCGATGAAAATGAACATCCAACTCAGCATTTTCCAACGAACCGCCCTTTAACAACCGGGAATTCAACATCAACCGCCCCACCAACAACCGCGACGCACACTCACGGCCGAGCGCGGGAAGTCTCGGTGTTTGGCCCGATGGTCCCGGATGTCAACCAGTTGCGACGCACGTCCAGCAAATTCGAGCGCGACGCTGATGAGGTCTACCTTCGCGCAGATCGGTTGGAACGGGCGCTGCATGAGATAAAGAAGGCGATCGTCCCGACGCCGGACAACACGAACTCGCCGCTGAGCATCGGGGACCACATCTCGTACGGGCTCGAGAATCGCATCTCGGCCAACGGCTGGTTTCCGCTCATCCTCCTCGGGCTCGTCACCTCGGGCGTGCTGGGCTGCCTCGGCGCCGCTTGGTACAACCTCGCGAAGGATGTACCGGCACTGGTCATCGGGCAGAACAGCCTCGCCGACAGCGTCTTCACCGCGCTCAACTTCATCATCTCAGCGGGATACACGGACGTACCGGACGAGAACGGCCTGCGATGGCTCTACTTCGTCTCCATCTTCTTCGGCCTCGTCGTCTTCGCCGTCTTGGTCGGTTTCATCACCGACGCCGTGTCTCAGTTCATGGATGGACTCGCCGCGGGTCGAACCAAAGTGGCCGCCGAGAGGCACACCTTGATCCTCGGCTGGAACGAGGCGACGCTGCGAGCCGTGGTGCAGATCGCGTTCCTCCGAAGGCAGTACCAGATGTTGAACGAGCGGCGGTGGTTCTTCCTCTACTACCTGCCGGCGCTGACGCCTATGATGCGATGGCTCAACGTCTTGGAGGTTCCGTCTACGTCCCTCGCGGTGAGCGACATCGTCATCATGGACGACAGCATCAGCAAGGACCAGATGCACGAGGAGCTGGAACAGACGATGGCGGAGCGCGGGATTGTACCCTGGCGAACCAAGATCGGGCGGGACGTCATCTGCCGCGTGGGCAACCCGACCAAAGTTAACGACTTACTTCGCGTGGGCGCGCACCGCGCCGCGGCCATCCTCGTCATGATGACCGAGTACGATCAGCGCGAGGAGACCGAGAGCAACGGACGCATCTTCAACGGCGCCACGCTGCGGACGACGCTCGCGCTGAGACACACGCTGTTCACCAATCCGTACAGGAGCGCGACGAACGCCGAGGACAACGAGGCGATGAACCCGGATCTGCGAATCGTTTTGCAGATGCAGCACCCGTCCGATTACGTCGACGCCGCGTGCTGGCAGCACGGCACCTCTATCTCGGACGACGGGATGGGTAAGACTACCACTAACGGCGCGGACGTCGTCCTTCCGATGGATCTTTCCTTATTTCTCAACTCGCTCATGTTCAAGTGCGCGGCTCAGCCCGGTCTGAGTTGGGTGCTCATGGAGATCTTGGGCTTCGAGGGGTACACGATTCGAAGGAGGATCGCGAAGAACCTCAGGTCAGGTCCCGACAGCCGACGTGGCGACTGCATCGGCCGACCTTTCTGGGAGGTACGAAGGGAGTTCACCAAGGCGGTGTTCATCGGCATCGTCCGCCCTTCCGTTCGCAACGATCAAATCACGGCGAAAGGGTTCGGCCTGTGCCCCGATCCCAACATCGTCATCGAGCCCGATGACCTCCTGATCTTCCTCGGCCCGAGGTCCAGCCCCGAGCACTCGCAAGGGATGAAGGAGACGTTCGAGGGGTATCACGCCGAGGCTGTTCGGCTGAGGGAGAAGTATCCGGAAATTGCGGATCCGACGGATCCCGACGCCGCTAAGATCCAGGCCAACGTCTTGGTGTGCGGCTGGAGAGAGATGTGGACGCTGAAACCCTCGAGGCTTCACTCGAGGATCATGGAGATCGCCCGCCAACGATTGAAGGGCAGCACGATCACGTTCATCAACAGCGTGGGGAAGGACGACTTTCGATCGGTGATGGAGCGGCTCGGGCTCGCGCACGTCGAGGACGTCAAGGATGGACCGCAAGACGTGGCCGTGTACGGCTTCGAGCCCGAGTCCGAGCACCACGGCGTCATGCTGCGGCACATCGAGGGCGACGCCGCCACGACGGACGTACTCTCACCGGTCATCATGAAGAACACCATACACACCGCGATCGTCCTCGGCACGCAGGAAACCGTTCACCTGGGTCCGAGTCATCGAGATACGCGCGTGCTCAACATCCTCCTCCTCCTCCGCAAGCTCTGGTCCCTCAAGTACGAGGGCGTTCCCATGCACATCGTGGGTGAGAACAACGAGGACATGACCGCGCTGCTAGCGCTCGCGCCCAAACGACTCGGGAGCAGGATACGAAAAGAACCCGACTTCGTCAACAGCCAGGCGGTCAGCGCTCGAGCGCTGGTGCAGACGCTGGCGTACCCGATGATCCAGCCCGCCATCAAGGACCTGTTCGACGACGCGCCGTCATCCGCGGACATCGTCACCGTGATGGCGTCCGAGTACGTTCCGCTCGACGTCGTCATGAAGTACGGCGTGGTCAGAGCCGCGGTGCTCCGGGCCAAGCCGGGCCGGTCCATCTGCATCGGGATCATCTGGAAAAACGGCGAGAAGGTGCTGGTGCCCCCGCACGACGACGACGTGTGCTTCTGCGCGGAGGACCGGCTCATCGTGTTCCGCAGGGCGGTGACGGATGGCATCATGGACCGCGAGGCTCTCGCGTTTAAGTTTGTCGGGATATGGATGAAGAGGGCGTTGGGCCGGGGCGGGGGCGAGAACTCGTACGAGAAGAAGGGTGGGAAGGTGGGAGAGCTCGTCACACAGGCGATCGCTCAGCCCGAGCGCGTGACGGCCGATCGGCGGGACTCGGCGTATCAGCCCGAGCCGGAGGGAGTCTTACTTTCAGGAACAGGAACACCCGGGCCCAGCGAAACTTAGGTCTCTTATTACGAGTAGTCTATAAAATTTCCAGCACAGCTGTCGTCATACCTCGAGGCACGACAGAGGTGTCAGCCGCCATGCCGCGCGGCCCTTCCGCGCCGAAGCGGCAGGCCACCTTGCACGATATGAGCAAGGTGGTCAGCTCGCGCGCCTTCTCTTACTACAACGTGTCCGCGGAGGATGTCGGCAAATACAAGGCGAAGCTCGAAGATGCCGACGCGACGAAGGACGAGTTCATGACCGCGCTCCGGCACCTTTCGTCGATGCTCATGACCCGCGACCTGCTCACCTCGAGCATGGTCGGGAAGGTGGTGTCGCGGCTGAGGCGTAAACACCCGGACGAGGAGGTGAGGAAGATGGCGGGGGCCATGGTCGACAAGTGGAAGACGGAGGTGATTAGGCAGGTGGACGCCGATCGGAAGGTGGAAAGGCGGAGCAGGGGTGACGTGAGGACTTTCATCGGAGCCGGGCGAGGCGGTTCGGGATGGCGGTGAGCAGATGCTCCATCGAGACGGAGCGGTGCAGAGCGGCGTCGACGCACATACGCACGAAGAACCCGGATACTCTTCCGGGGGTAACACGAATGATGATTTGAACCTGACGATAGATTGATGAACGACGACGGGGCCCGCACGGAAGACGAGGGCCCTGTACCTATAGACGTAGCGAAAAACTGTTGACACGGTAGACATATATCACAAGTTGTACGGGCCTACTCACGCGAACGCCACCGCGCTCGCCTTGACGGCGCGCAGGCCGACGAACCGCGACTTGACCGCAGCGCGCCCGCCCCTCGCGGCGCCGCCGATGAAACTCGCCCCGCCCTTCTTGCGACCGGCGTCCGCCTTGGCAGCCTTCACCGCCACGCTCCCCCTACCCCGCGTGTGTCCGCCGATGGCCATCACGCTCGCCGCCTCCGCCGGCTTCTTCTCCTTCGTCGAAGCCGTGTTCCCTTTGCCGGCTCCGTCAGCCTTGAGGTCGAACTTGTCACCCGCCACGTGCACGTTCTTAACCGCTCGGCCGGAGATGTCGCCCACGCTATTCTCCCACTCCGGATCCCAGGCGACCGCCTCGGGGGTGGAGCACGCGATGGACTTGCCGAACGGGCACGTGGCGTACGCGCAGTCGCCGTTCTCCATGCCAGTCACGAAGTGCTCCTCGAAAATCTCGCGGAGGAGGTAGTACTCTTTGGTGGTCGGCGGGTTCAGCGGGAAGCGGGTCTCGCGGGTCGCAAACTGCTCGTCGCTGACCATCTTGTCCGCGTAGTTTTGGAGTCCGTCGACCCAGTCGTACCCGACGCCGTCGGAGAACTGCTCCTTCTGGCGCCAGAGCACCTCGTCGGGGAGGTAAGGGTCGTCGGGGGTGTCGAACGCCTTGCGCAGGAGGTACTTCTCGAGGAAGGGATGCCCGTCCTCGTCCGTCTCGTCCATGCGGATCATCTTCTGCGTCGGGTCGGTGTTCATGGCGTAGTCGCACACCTGCTGGGAGAGCAGCGGGGTGCGGACCTCGATGCCCCACGCCATGGTGGACTTGTTCGCGCGGAGGACGTCCCACTGGTGAAGCCGGGTGGTCTTCCTGGCGCACTCCTTGTGAAACTCCTCGGGGGAGGGAGCCTTGTGGAAGTAGAGGTAGCCGCCGAAGAGCTCGTCGGCGCCCTCGCCGGAGAGCACCATCTTGAAGCCGTAGCTCTTGATGGCCCTCGACAGCAGGTACATGGGCACGGACGCGCGAACCTGCTCGAACGTCTCGAGGTGATACACGATGTCGGGGAGCGCGTCGAGCGCCTCCTCCGGGGTGAAGTGAATCTCGTGGTGCACGGTGCCGAGGGCATCCGCCACCTTCTTCGCCGCGATCAAGTCGGGCGCACCCTCGATGCCGATGGAGAAGGAGTGCACGGGCTCGTCCGCGCCGAAGGTGTTCGTGGACTCCGCTTTGTGCCTCTGCGCGATGGAGGTGATGAGGGACGAGTCAAGCCCGCCGGAGAGGAGCACCGCGTAGGGAACGTCCGCCATCAGGCGCTTCTTCACCGCGTCCACGACCGTCTCCCGTAGCTCGGTCAAGTCAGCCTTGCGGGTCGGGATGTACTCGGTGTCGGTCACCCACGTGGGGTCGTACCATTGGACCATCTTGCCCTCGGCTTCGCCCTTCTCGCGGATGTAGTAATGGCCCGGGGGGAATATCTCGTACTTGGCGATGCCCGGGTCGTCCACGAGGGTCTTCATCTCGCTCGAGAACCACACGCTGCCGTCCTTGCCGTAGGCGATGTAGCACGGGATCTTGCCCATGTGGTCGCGGCCCGCCAGGACGCGGCCCGTCTTGCGATCTTCGATGACGAACGCGAACATGCCGTCGAGCTCGCGGATAAACTCCGGGCCGTTCTGCTCGTACAGGTGGCCGATGACCTGGCAGTCGCTCTTGTTCTCGGAGACGATGTTGTACTTCTCGCGAAGTAACTCGTGGTTGTAGATCTCGCCGTTGGCGATGAAGGTTGTGTCGTGCGAGGCGTCGGTGTAGAGGGGCTGCTCGCCGGATGGCCCGGGCGCCACGATGGAGAGGCGCTTGTGGACCATGTAGGACTGCGTTCCGTCCTCCTTGATGGATACGTCCATCTTGTACGAATCCGGGCCGCGGTGGCGAATGCGCTTGGCCAGGCCGTACACCCGCTTCCTGTTGAGCAGCGGGTCGCCCGTGAGCCCGATGACGGCGAAGATGCCGCACATTTCTCGCGATCCGCGCAGCTAGCGTGCGCCGCTGTGTCCCTCCTGAGGTGTCTAAAGACGCGAACCGAGGCGCCTGCGTCGGTTAGGGACGGTTAAGGACGGGCGGGACGGAGGTTAGCTATCTCGATACGCGAACGGTCGATTGTCGCGGAACGCGATTGGCGGCACGGAATTGCCGCGGCAGGAAAAGGCAAAGGGCGCCGCTCGGCTGAGCCAAGGGACGATTTCTGTGGGCGCGGCACCCTATCCTCGGAACGGACAGGCGCGCGCTGGATCGAGGATCGGGCGCTGGAAACGAACGCTCGACTCACCTGTGGAAGTGAACTGGTCTCTGTCAGCCGTCGGCTCGCGCCGGCGTCAGTGCCGTCGGTCCCGTGGGGTGAACCGTCCTTCAGGGTTTTCCCCCGGAACCCCGAACGGCGAAAGGTGGGGCGGCGAGAGCTCGATGGACCCGACTGGATCAAAAAGGTGCAGTGCGGGATGGGGAGGATAGGATTTGTGCAGGACAGGCAAACAGTTTGAAAAATCAGACGAATCTCATCGACCCCTCTCGCCTATTCGCTGTTGCTTTTCCGAGAGATGCCGGGTAATTTAACAATGATCGCCAAATGCGGCTGTGACCCAGTATCATCAGCGGCTTTTCAGGTTGAAGTGCTGTGACGAGACTAAAAAGTGAGTGCCGTATGCTTCTAAGAGCGCCGCACGCTATTATGGACACTTTCCTCGACCTTCATTGACACCCGATCTCCACTTCCATCGCGCGCCCCTCTCTCGGCAGGTGGATCGAGTGAAACACCGAGTAATATGGCCAAGGTCGGCGAGGGCGACGATCGCTGGATCGTCGCCGAGCGACAGGACGGTACCAACGTCAACAGCTGGCACTGGCAGGAGAAGGACGCCTTCGGGTGGTCCAGAGAGCGCTTCGCGGATCTCATCGGCGCGATCGAGTTCGAGGACGGCGGCGTCAAGTGCCGGTGCGTCGGGGTCACCGCGCTGACCGGCGAGGCGTACGTCAACAGGCGCAAGGGAAAAATCATCTGCGGCTACGAGCTCGACCTGAAGATCGGGTACGAGGGTACCATCTCGGAGAACGACAAGGTGGTCAAGGGCAACGTGCACTTCCCCTACATCGCCGACGAGAACGCGGGGGAGGAGCACGAAGCCAGGGTGCTCGCCGGCGGGGAGGGACCCGACGACAGGAGGGTCAAGGAGATCATGAGGCTCGTCGCCCTGCCCAAGATGCACGAGGGGGTCGCGAAGTTCGAGAAGGAGCTCGCCGCGGGCGGACCAGGCGGCGAGGGCGCGGACCCCGACGAGGCGAAAAACGCCTCGTCGGGGTCCAAGCCCGCGACCCGCGAGGATTTCAGGGACAAGAAGCCCGGAGACGTCCAGAGCAACGCCGAGAAGGAGAAGGAGACCAGGACCGACAAGACCGCGCCACTGTCGCAGAAGGCGCACACCATCCGGCTCACCGAGCGGTTCTACTGCAGGCCCAAGGACGTCTGCGACGCGCTCATGGATGGGAATCGCGTGATGCACTTCAGCCGGTCCCCGGCGCAGGTCAAACCCGAGCCCGGGCCTTTCTCGATGTTCGACGGGAACATCCACGGCGAGACCCTGGAGTACGTACCGGGCGAGAAGATCGTCCAGCGCTGGAGGTTTCGCAACTGGAAGGAGGGGCACTTCAGCAAGGTCACCATCACCTTCCGCGAGCCCGAGCCCGGGAACTGCTTCGTCGACCTGGTGCAAACCGACGTGCCCGAGACTGACGCGTTCGACAACGAGACTGTGATGGACACCACGGAGGTTGGGTGGAAGCAGCAGATCTTCGAGCGCATCCGCCAGGTGTTCGGATACGGCGCCTAGCTTTTTAATAACCTATGACGAGATTGCGTTCGTTCAAACACGTGTTCAGCACGACCTCGGTGCGTGAAGGTTTAAGTGTTTGGGCGAAAACTTGTTTCCAGAGAGGACGGAGTTTCCCATTTTTGGAGACTGCCGGCGTTGTGAGATCCAAACACGTGAATCTCTTAGATAGTCATCGGCCTATCATATCGGCGAGTCCCGATTTCAAGAGTCGGGTTTGCCGTGCGCTGCCGTCCGACGCACGCAAAAGCCCGGCTCCGTCCGTCCGATCACTTGCGCGGGGCGCCGAGACACCGCGAGGGTCACCGAGTCGGGTTCGAAGGGTTCTGGCGTCGAACCTCGATCCATCGGACCCTTCGCGGGCGCGACGACGATGTCGGCGCGCGGGTCACCCCCCGACGCCGCCGGATCTCACCGTCACCCGGCGGGGGCGGGTGCATCGGCGAGGGGTTCTCAGAGGGACTCGGTGCCGATGGTACGGACGAGCGCGCCCCACCGCGCGGGATCGCCGAAGACGAGGGCCGGCGATGGTGATTCGCATCCGACGGAACACGAAACGCGGCACGCGAGGTGAGTTAACAGGGCAACGTACCCATCCAGGCCGTGTACTACCTTCGAGCTGCACGCGCTTCCGACATGCATCGAAAAGTCGGGCGACGGAGTTTCTCAAATTTGGAGACTGCCGGCGCTGTGATGATGAGATCGAAACGCGTGAACTTGGATTTGGGCCGACTTTTGTTGTGAAACTTCCGCAACTTCGCGATTTTTTTCCGCGATTTTTTCATTCCCGCGGTCCAGCTGACCCCGCTCCCTCCCTCCCCGGTTTCCTTTCCATCGCAGAGCCGACGGCGGCGGCGGGGGATCCCCGAAATCCCCGAAGCACGACAAGCTGCACCAGCCATCGCCCGTGCGCACGTCATCACCCGCGAAAGGCTCCACAGCGCACAGGGGGTACCACGGTCACCACGGGCACCAGGTGGGCGACTCCGCGGAAGACTTTGAGCTCGACGCGCCGCACCGGCTGCCGTCGCCGTCCGCCAAGTACGCGCGTCCGTTCCGCGGCGCCGCGCTCGGCGCGATCGAGGGGCACCTACCCCACCTCGTGGATGGCACGTGTCAGACGGAGACGCTCCCTCAGCTGCCGTCACTCGCGGATCTCGGATACGGGCGGGGAGACTCGAGTCTTGGGGACGCGAGCGCGGGCGCGGGGTCCAGTCCGGAGACTTTACGAAACCTGGAGAAGCTCATCGAGGCGCAGCGCGCTCAGCTCGTGTCCAAGGGGCTCATCGTCGACGATCGCGGAGTGCCGCACGGAAGTAGGGACGGCGCGGGCCATCGGGTCCCGCCGAGTGTCCAGGGCCGCGGGAACGAACGGGGGAGCGGTCACGGACACCAGCCGCACTCGCCGCGCGCCGGGCGGAGGTCGCCCGGATCGCAGCCCAAATCCCGGCGTAACAACTCCCTCGGCGGCGACGGCGACTTGGTGTACTTCGAGTCCCCGATGCCCAACCCGGAGCGGCGCGGGGGTAATCCATCGCCGGTGGCCAGGCCGCGGGGACCGACGCCGCGGAAGATGCGAGGCGGGAATAAATCGTCGTCGTTCGATCGGGCGCACAAGGGCAGCCCGGAACGGGCGGACTCCGTCCAGGTCCGCGATAACCTCGCCGCCGCCTTGGGTTTAACCCTGTTCTCGCCGTCTCCCCCCGGCGATGGTCTACCGGCCGTGCGGACGAGTTTCGAGTGGGGTGAAAAGGACGTCGGTAAGCTGAGCGCGTCGCCGACTGCCAATCGCACCTTGCATTTCGCCACGAGGGCGCCGTCGAAAGCGGCCACCATCCACGTGGCGAAACCGCGACCGCGCCCGCTCTCTCACGCGCCCACCGTCGCCAGGCACCTGGGCGTGCTCGAGGACGATAGCGCGCTCGCGTCGCCGGACAGCGAGTTCTCCTCCGAGTCTGGAAGTCTGGGAGTCCGCGAAGGAGCCGGCGAGGGAGGGGGCGCGTTTCGGAGCGGGTTCCACGAGGCGGTTCAACCGAGGGTGGGCTCGGGGTCGGGACGCGGGGCGTTCCGCGTCGTCGGGTCGTTCACCCCCGCGCCGTCGTCGGCGTTCAAGGCGGTGGATAAGCGGGGGAGCGCGAGCGAGGTTGAGGAGGCGAGCGAGAGGCTGAGGCGGGATCGAAAGACGGGGACTTCGGGACTGGGTGGGAGTTCGGGACTGACGCAGTCGCTGCGGAGGGACGCGTTCGGGTGAGACGTGTCGAGGGGGAGGAGAAGGGACGCGCGTCCGTTTGTTTTCTTTATTTTTAGTCACCATGTTGTAGCAACACACGTCAAGAACACGAACTGGCGCGGCGGGTGTCCCACCGCAGGCCACGCCGCGCCGTCCATGAGTTTGTTGAGCAGTTTGAACACTTTCGGGAAACGGAAAAACTTCGAAACTTTTCGAATCTAAGAATTATGCTCGTTGAGGTCCCCGGCCTCTCGCAGACTCACGGAGCACACGCGCGCGGGATCCCGACTCGTGTGTGTTCACCATGGGCGAGCCACTGGGCCGCCACACCGGCTACAAGGCCACGGTGGTGCGCGTCATCACGCAGCGCCCTTGCATCTCTTTCTTCGTGACCCTCCTCTGCGCGTTAATTTTGGGCGGAGCCGGCCTGGCGCTCGGCGGAATGTCCATAGACACCGAAGGATGGGAGACTCGAGGGACGGATATCGCCGACAGGGCCATGACTATCAAGACTTGGCAAGCCGGCAAGTTCACGCTGAGCGAAGGGGTGCCCCTCGCGTTCGGCAAGGACGAGAACAAACGCCGTCGACTCCTTTCCCTCGAAGAAGTCAACAACGGGGCCGGTCAACTTCCGTCGGAGGTTCCCCAACCCGTGCCGGGACACCGCGGACGCGCGCTGCTGAACTCGTACACCCCAGCGCCGTGCACGGACCCGTACTACCCGAAGTGCGCCGACGACTGCGCGGACCAAGAGCGGCAGGACAACGACGCGTACAACCAATGGAACGGAGGCGACCTCATGGTCATCTTCAGCGGAGCCGCCGACTTGCTCGCCGCCGAGTCGCTGAAGGAGATGTGCCACGCCGAGGACCGCGTCATGGCCATGGCGGGCTACTCCAACAACTGCGCCATGGCGGCGGCGACATGCACGGGGAACCCGCCGTCCGACCCGGGCCTCGCGTCCGTACACGACGGCAACTCCCGATGCCTTCCGCCCAAGAGCCTCGTTCGATTCCTCATGGCCAAATACGACGTCAAGACGTGCGACGAGTTCACCACCAAGTCAGGCCTCGACGCTAACATCGAGACCGTACGCACCAAGCTCGCCACCTGCGCGGACGCCTTCAGGGCTGATCCAGAGAACATGGGCGACTGCAGGGACAACGGATTCAACGCCGCAGGTACGTTTATTTTTATTTTCATATGGGCAATTAGATTGACGTCGTGTTTTGTTTACAGCGCTCAACGCGGGCTTCGGCCCGCCCCCGAACGACCGGCTCACCGCAACCTTAAGTGAGTTTAAGCTCCAGTCCGGCGGGTCGTCGATCAACTGGCTCGTGGAGAAGGAGCACGGCGGCGACATCGTGTCCGCGCTGTCATCCCCTGGGTTTAACGCCGCTTACAACTCCCGGGACGACAACCTGAAGGGGCAGATTGTGGACGAGGCGCTGAACTCGGATATGGTCATGGCCGCCGGCGCCATCTTCATCGTGCTGGTGCTCATATGGTTGCACACCGGGAGCGCGCTGCTCACGCTGGGCGGTATGCTCCAGGTGCTCCTCGCGTTCCCGTCGGCTGTGTTTTTCAACACTATCGTTTTGCAAATCACGTTTTTCCCGTTTCTCAACTTCATCGGGCTGTTCGTGCTCATCGGCGTCGGCGCCGACGACTGCTTCGTGTTCTACGACAAGTGGACGTCCGCCAAGGCGAAGCTTCCCCCGGGCGCCACGGCCACCGAGGTTGGAGCCCACGCGTACTGGGAGGCGACGTGGGCGATGTTCCTCACGTCGATGACCACGGCGTCGGCGTTTCTGGCGTCTACGTTGACGCCCATCGCGCCCATCCGCGTCTTCTCCGTGTTCATGGCCACGATGATCATCTTCGATTACATCTACAACATCACCATCTTCGCGGCGTGCGTCGCGTTCCAGCACGAGCTCATGCGAAAAGGGTCGTGTTCGCTCTTTTGCCTCGACTTTTTCGCCTGGTACGGGCGGAAAAAGGCGGCAAAAGCCGTGTACGACCAGGAGGGCGCCGCCAAGCCTGAGTCCGACGGCGGCTCCGCGCCCGAGCGGTTCTGCCGCGAGAAGCTCTACCCGCCGCTGCACACCGCGCGATGGGTTCTCATCGTCGTCTTTCTCGCGCTCGGCGGCGTGGCGCTGCATCAGGCGTCCAAGCTGACCACCCCCCAGGACAACGACGTGCTGCTGCTCGGCGAGGATCACCCCATGGAGCAGTACGGCATGATCAAGAAGAAGGGGTTCATGGACTCCAAGGATGCTGTGCTGTGGGTCAGCGTCAACTGGGGCTTGACCCCTTACGATGAGCCGGTGTACAACCACCTGGATCCGAGCAAGTATCCGGACCTGAAGCTGGATACTTCCTTCGACGCGTCCAGCGCCGAAGCGCAGGAGTGGCTCGTCAAATTCTGCGACGACACCGTCGTGCTCAAGAGCAAGGACGTCCAGTGCCTTCCCAATCGTTTGAAAATCTGGGTCAACGACAATTCCGCCAGATACACCAACAGGACCAACGGCGACCCTTACAACAACGACGGTCCGAACCTCGACGACTACGCGGCCGAGTGCGGCGTCTCCGGCTTTCCGTTGCCCCCAGCCAACTTCGCCCGATGCTTGGCGCACTTCTCGAGGTACAACTTGAATCAGGGATGGTACACCGAAGACCAATCGCCGCTCCGTAACTTTTACCAGCCCGCGGGCACCGAGGACGCCGCCGACGTCAAGCTCTTCTTTTTGCAGATGCAGTTTGCGAGCAACATCTCCTGGACCGAACCCGTCGACGTTTTGAGAACCGATTTCGACGCGTGGGAGTCCTACATCACCGCCGCGCTCGCCACCGCACCCGCGGGGCTCAAAGCCGGCTTTCACAGCGGCGAGGCGTGGCACTGGATGGACACCGTCGAGCAGATGGAGGCTGGTGCGTACGGCGCCGCCGGTATCACCGTCCTCGTCTCCGGGCTGATCATCTTCCTCGGCACCGGTAACCTCGCCATCACGTTTTACTCCCTGGTGGTCATCGCGTGCATCCTCGGATCCGTGGTGGCGTGCGTGGTGGGACTCGGGTGGACGCTCGGGTTCCTCGAAGGCATCTGCTTCACGATCCTCATCGGGCTCTCCGTGGACTTTGTGATTCACATCGGCGTCGCGTACCACGAGATTGCCGAGGAGCTCAACCGGGACGGATCGGAGGCTGCCACGCGGACCGACTGCACGCGCGAGTCCGTCGCTCAGCTCGGCTTCCCGATCATATCAGCCGCGTTTACCACGCTGATATCGGCCATCATTCTGTTCTTCGCGCAGATCACGTTCTTCAACAAGTTTGGCCTCATCGTGATGCTCTCCATGGTGATCGCGGTGTCGGTCACGTTCATGCTGTACGTCCCGTTGCTGGACGCGCTCGGGCCCAACGGCCACCAGGGCGACGTCTGGCGCTGGATCGCGAAGTGCAGGAAGGCCACGTGACCTCGTCGTGCCAACCTCGGAGACAAATATGTGGGCAGTTCTTCGAACAGCCGGTATCTCGAGCTCTACGAGCTCTCGATACGATCACTCTTAGTCCCGCCCGAGCGCCGCGGCACTCCCGCCCTGCTCAGGCTTCACTCTTTCTCACCACTCTTGTTTTCAGTGCGGCGCCCGACGGGAGACCTGAGACAGCGAGTAAGCGGCGAACACCGCGTACACGCAAGTGTCAGGGCACCCTTCATGGCACCTTAGCCGCGTTTTGCTTTCATTTCTTTTATCAATAAAATCAACCCGAGTTTCGGCATCGTATCGTTCAGCTCTAAGCTAAGAGAGATATTCTCCAATTTTTTCTTTTCAGCATGCCGTTGTAATAAAAACTTCACATAAGAATTCTCGCCAGAACGACCTCGCGCCAGATGGACGACGTGCTCCGCGACCCGGGCGCGGAGGCGTCCTCCGGGGGCTCCAAGTCCTTGCCGCCGGTGGAGTCTCGCAAGAACTGCTTCCCCATGTGCGTCGTGTGGTGCCCACTGCCGATGATCACGTGGCTCTTCCCGCCCATCGGCCACGTGGGAATCGCGTACAGCGACGGGCTGATAACCGATTTCCTGGGCTCGCGGTTCATCCACCGCGGCTCCCTGGGCTTCGGCGCGGTCGCCCGGTACTGGCGGCTGGATCCGGGCAAGGTCACGGACGGAGCGGGGGGCGCTCAGACCTTCGACACGTGCGTGCGAAGGGCGGAGTCCCTCTTCAACACCTGCGAGTACTATAACCTTTTCGGAAACAACTGCCACCAATACGCGGCGCACGTGATGAACCTGGCGGGCTACCAGGGCAAGCGCGACTGGAACATGGTGCACGTGGCGGCTAACGTGCTGATTAAAGGGAGGTGGGTCAGCCCGTGGGCGGCGGCCAAGACATGGGGGCCCTTCTGCGTGGCGGTCGTCGCGTGCGCGGCGACGGGGGCGTGGGGTTTCCTCCAGGGACTCGCATTCGCATTCGCGGTGCTCGTCGCGTACTTTTCGTCTTACTCGTTCGGAGTCGCGGATCCGGCGCGGAAGCTGTACCAGACCCCGAACAGCGTCGATGCGTACTCGGAGGGAGAGGTGATGGGGATGCAGATGCATAACGTCTCGGCGTCACCCGACGAGGAGCCGCCGCTTCCTCCGGGGCGAAGCATCGGATGAGGTCTAGTCTCTAGCACTACTTCACGCTCTGTAGTCGTCTGTATTCTACATGTTACATCAAGCTATCTCGTAGCCGAAAGAATATCGCGCTCCCGTTCCTTGGGACGCGGCGGGGCACCCTTCGCCCGGCCGCAACACGTCACGCGCGTCGTTCGTCTCCGCACGTTTCATCGTCCAAATGAACCCGTCCCCGTCACTGAATCCCGAGGTGGTTCCTCCACTGAAGCGCCAGCCGCAACTTCCGCGCCAGCTCCTCCTTGCTTCCGTACGCCGGCAGCCGTAGCTCCTGCGAGCACGTCCTCCCTTCCGGCAACTTATCGACCGGGTCCATGCGGTTAACGCGGATGGGCCCGCGGGGTAACGCCGCGAGTCCCCCGGGCGGCAGCCTCGGGCACACCGCGACAAACTCCAAAAACCCGCGACGCTCCTCGTCGGGCGCCTCCACCAGCACGTCTAACAGCCACAGGTACGGCGGTGACTCCGCCGTGTACTGAAACCCGGGCAGGACGGACCGCCTGAGCTCCTCGCGCGTCCACTCGATGGCGTCCTTGCCGCACACGAGCTCCGTGATCTCCTCGGCGCCGAAAGCCTTCAACGAGTCCACGGGGAAAATCTCGCAGAGGCCCTCGCGGAACCCGTCAACCTGAGCCGCGATGCCATCAACGAACAGGTACCTCGTGACGTCCGCCAAGTACTGCTCAACGTTGCCCACGTGTACCTCGTCGTCGCCGGCGCGAAGGTGCTCCGTCAGAGGCACTCGGGTCACCGGGCACGCGTAGGAGAGGTAGGAGAGACGCTCGAGGTTGGTGTCAATCGCCGCGGCGTCCGACGCCTCGAGGCTGGCATCGTGAGGGGACGCACCGACGCCGCCGTGTGGACCGCCTTGGACCGCCTTGTCGTCGGCGCAGTCGCCGCCTTGTGGACCAACCGAGCCGGAGAACAGCCGCTGCTCGCACTCTTTTTCCCTCTTGACGTCGCGAACCACGTTTTGGAGCCACCGAACGACGGCGCCACCCGCGCACCGGTCGTCGTACACCTGCGGCAGGTCCTCCTCCGTGAGTGTCTCGTTCAAGACGGCGACGCGCATGAACGTGGGGTTGATGGGGAGCGGGAGGATGTGCCCGTCGAGCAAGGCTTTGCCGACGAGCCGCCCGATGAACCTGAACCTGCGCCTGGCGAGTTCCGACTCGGGCGAACTCGGCGGCAGCGGGTGAGGGAACAGCCCCTTGGTCTGCCACAGGTGCTCCGGCCCTTCGTCGCCGTCCTCGTCCGGGACCCACATCATCGCGGCGTTGTTCTCCGAACGGAGCTGGAGGGCGTCAGCCACCTTGTTGTAAAACTCCTTCGTCACCGCGCCGCCGAAGCCTTCCTCCGCGGTGAAGAGAACCTCGAGGACGCTCTTGTGCCTGGCGTGGTGGCGCATCAGGACATCCGCATCCGCCAGCACGTGATCCCTGCGCACCGTCACGCGCTCCCGCTTGAGCGTGCCGAGCCGCCTGGCGCCGCCGCGGGGCCGGCCCGCGGGGTCCCCGTCGCCGCCGCCGACGCCGCCGCCCGCGCCAGCCTGCTCCTGCACCCAAGTCACCGAACGGCTGGTGCCAAAGGCGGTGCTGTGGAAATGTCGAAGCCGAGCCTCGAGCGGGAAAAGGAACCACGCGCCGCGGAGCAGCGTGTGCGTCCACGCGGGCAACGCACCGGATGCGACGGCGACGGCGTCATCGAGCTGCGCCTGGAGCTTGTGCGCCACGCGGCTGTTCTCCCACGCGGACGCTCCGCCCACGGGGCCGAACCGGCGGTGCAACGCCGAGAGAAGCGCCACAGACGCCGCCGCCGCGCTCGGGTCGCGGCCACCCTCGCGTTCGTTCCATGAAACCACCGACACGGACACCGCCGATGAATCCTCGTCGCCATCACCCGCCGCGGCGTTGGGCGCGAGCGCGCGGATCGGCGCGGGCTCCGGGGGACCGCCGCCGTCCCCGCCGCCGCCCCGGCGAAGCAGCTCCCAGTACAGGGACCACTCGTCCGTCGCCGCGGAACCCCCACCCTTCGCGGGCGACGGCTCGGGCACGCTCGGGACATCCTCCTTCTCTTCTTCGTCGTCCTCATCCATCGGCGTGGGATCGCGCGTGTGCTCCTCGAAGAGTTCCGCGTATATATCCGCCAGCTTACTCGACGAGACGCGCTTCGCCGCGGCGGCGGGCGCGCCCTGCAAGTCTCGCGTCGCCAGCGCCCCCGCGCCGCACACCGCCTTGAGCCGCGACAACACCGCCGTCTTGGTCAGCTTGGGCGCCGTGCCTCCCAGGAGCCGGTCCCGTAGCTCCTGTATATGCCAGAGTTCCGGCTCGGGCCTCGCGGCGGGCGCGGGTTGCGGTAAAGGTAAGGGCGGCGGCGTCGGCGGCGTCGACGTTGAAATTTCGTCAATCGTCGACTCCATCCCGGCGGGGAGACCCGTGACGCACGCGTCGTAGTGGATGACGGCGCGGGCGAACCACCTGTCGTGGTCCGTCGAGCCCGGCACCGGAGCACCGGTACCCGCGACGCCGCCGAAGACATCCTCGCCGTCGCCGCCGGTAGCCGCCGCGGCGGTGGACGCGGCAGCCGCGAGCGACCGAAGGGTGTGGAAGAGAGTCGCGCTGCCGGGAGCCGCCCTCAATTTTGTAGCCGGCGACGCCGCCGCGGCTCGCGCGCGGTTAGACACGATATCGGACGTGGATCCCGGGAAGGGCAGCGCACTGAGCGTCGGGGTCCTCGGGTTTAACCCGCCGGCGGCCGTGTGCGGCGGCTTGGGCGCGAAGAGCGACGCGGCGGTGGCGCCGGAATCATCCGGCGTCGCCAGCGCGAACCGCACCCGAACCGTCGGGGGCTTCTCGCACCGCCTCGGCGGCGGGGGCGGCGGCGCGCTCGGCACCTTCTCGGGGGTGACGCTCGACGGCCCGCCCAGCCTCGACGGCGGCCTCGACGGCGGCCTGCCGCCGGGCGGTCCGCGCGACGCCGGCCGGGAGGGCGGCTGCGACGGCGCTCGCGCGATGGCCTCCTCGTCGCCGCGTTTGCGTAGCTGGTCCAACGAGATGTCCGCTCGCATGATTCGCGTGCCGTCGCGGCCGGCTTCGGAGATGTCGAGCCCGGACCACGACCTCGCGAGCCCGCCGCCGACGCCCGGCGGCATCGGCGAGCGAGACGAGGTCACGCTGAAGATGCCGACGTTGCTGTCCGCGCCGGGGAATCGTCGCAGGTGGATCGAACCGCCCGGTCCGGCTGGGACCCCACTGGCTCGCATCAACGCTTCGAGGATTTGATCGCGGCTCACCCCTCGCTGCAGCATCTCGCCCACCGCCGAGTGTACCTGCTCCCTGCTCGAGCCGAGGTGCACGTCGAGCTGGATCTCGCCGTTCTCACCGACCCTGAAGGTGCTCGCAGCGCCGCCGGTCGCACCGCCGGTCGCGGCGGCGGTCGCGGCGGCGGCGCGGGGGACGGGGAGGAGAGACTTGGCGAGTCGGTCCTCCTCCTCGTCACCCGTTCGAAGGTCCTCGAGCCGGATGTTCTCCACCAGCGACCCGTCGGTGTCCAGCTCCACGTCTACGGCGTCAGCCGCGCGGTGTCGCACGACGGTTCCCGCGAGCCACGTGTCGTCGGGGTTTGGTCGCTCGCCGCCGCCGCCGCCGCGAGCCTCGGGGGGCGGCGCGGGCAGACCCTGCGAGGCGATTCTTTGACGTCTCCGCGCCTCCTCAGCCGCGTCGGGCTCGACAACCACGCGCACGCCGAGCGGGGGACGGCACGTCTGCGTCGCTCGTCCACCCGTACCGCCGGCGCCCGCACCGTTCGGCCGCGGGTTGAGCCTCACCGCGGGGGTCAGATCCGCGAATTGTTTCGATACGGCGGCGGCGACGGCGTCGCAAACTCCGCGGCTTCCCTTTTTCACAATCGGAACAGACATGTCGTGCTCGAGTGCGTCCATCACCTCCTCCTCGAAGTGCGCGTACGACTCCCATCCCAGCGATGCCCTGTGTCCAACGTCCTCGGTGTGGAGCAAGATGCCCTCGTCGTCGGTGTCAACCTCCTCGTCGTCGACTTCGCCGTCGGCGTTGACCCGGCGATGTCGGATGCGAATCTGCGTCGGGCTCAGGCCCAGCGCCCGGTCCAGCCGCGACGCGACCGCGGCGGTGATCTCGCGAGCCGCGGCATCCTCCGGGGTCTCGGCGGGTGCGGCGGCGGCGGCGGCGGCTCCAGCGGGTGTGGCGGTGGGTGTCGCCTCGACGGCGGGTGGTGTCGCGGCGGGCGCGAATTTCGCCGCCTCCTCCTCGAGGATGTTCCAGAGCTGATCGACGTGGTTCTCGACAAAGACGTCGACGTCCCAGTCCGCCTCGGGCTGGAGCAGGATGACGCGGAACGTATCCGGGGTGACGTCATCGGGCTTGGTCGCCTTGACTGGTTCCTTAGCCTTGCGCCTGCGCTTGCGCGCGGATTCATCCTTGTCGGTTCGCGAGTCCGTCTTGGCGTCGGGCTTGGACCGCTTCTTCTTGTCCTTGCCCAGCCTCGGCTTCTCCGGCGGGGGCGGCGGCTTGGGCTCCGGGCGGTGGATGACGCGGTACTTACGCTCGACCAACGCGACGTGCTGCAGCGCGGGGGGCGCGCCGGCTTCCGGCTTGAACCCCACGCCGCCATCCACGACGAGAGCGTGCCTCCCCGTCGTCGGATCGTACCTCTCGACGTCCGCAGCAGCCCACCGCCCGGCTTTCTCCGCCTCGGCGGGTGAAACCGCCGTGTTAGATCCCCCGCGTCGACGCCGGTGTCGCGTCGGACTCGCGTGCGTATACGGGGGCTCCTCGCCATCCTCGACCGCGTCCACGTCCTCCCTGTTCACCGTACCGGGGATCCAGAGCCAAATCTTACCCCCGACGAGAGCGTCGCACCAGCGTCGGTACCCGGCGTCGAGAATCACAACCCGCCGCAGCACGTGGTGCTCAATCGCGGCGGACGGCGTGAGCGGCCCGGCGTGAAGCGGTGCACCCGCGAGGTCGGTCACGCCGCGTGCCGCGAGCGGTGAGCGGCGGAGGGTCAAACGAAGGGGCGCGGCGAGCATGTTGAGACCGGACGCGAGCTTCGCGGCGGCGTCGCCGCCTCTCTCCCCGCCGGGTCTGCTCGCGTCGGCAATCGGTCGGTGCCCGAGCGCCAGGTTGCGGAACAGCGGCAGCTGCTCGTTCAGCTCCAGGGTGGAGTGCAGCAGCCGGAGCAGCGCGGCGAACGCGGTTCGATCGTTCGAGCCGGCGTCCTTTGACTCGTCGTTTAGGGTTCTCGACGTTCTCGGCGGCGTCGCGGGTTCCAAAAATGCAATTCGAAACGCGTCGCGTCGAGTGGCGAGCGTCGACGACTCCGTCTGGGGGTCCCCGTCGCCCACGAGGTAGTGAACCAGCGCGGTCGCCAGCCGGGCCTCCTCCATCTCGTACACGGTCACGCCCTCGGCGCTGACGAGGAGCGACGCGAGCCGTTTCACCGCGGAGGCGTCGCCGCCCGCGATGGCCGCCGCCATCGACGCAAACTTCTCCGCGGAGATTTCCGACTTGGATCCCACACCCTTGGTCTTTAGCGACGCGTCCGCGTTGTCGAGGGTCTGCCTGGCCATCGCGTACACCTGCTCCTGTTCCCTCGCGGCGCCCGAGATTCCCCCGGGCGGGACGGGCGTGCCGCTCACCGCCTGCAGCGCGGCGTTGAGCGAGGATGAAGTGCGCTTCCGTGGGCTGGTCCGGTCTTTTTTCCCGCCGCCGGCGCCCTTCGCCGCGAGTTGCTCGACCCTGCGGAGTAAGCCGTGCCTGCGTAGCTCCCGCGCGTTGCCCGCGTCCCGCTTGATCAGCGAGTCCATCACCTGCAGCGCCAGCATGAGCAAACCGGACGATTGCGCGTCGCTCAGGGTTGTGCCCAACAGCGAGAGCAAACTCGCGAAATCATCCTTGGGCATCCTTTCCGAGTCGCCGACGTGGCTCAGCAAGGACAGCACCAGTCGCAGTATGAGCCGCTTGGTGGGCTCGTGCGCCGCCGCCCTCTGCGCCGCGAGGAGCGCGGGCAGCAGCCTCGCGGTGAACACCTTGGCCATCTCGCGGCGTCGCGCGAGGGGAACCAAACGCGCGGACTCCACCGCCTTTGCCTCCTTCGCGGCGCGAACCGGATCCCCCGACGTCGCCGCCGCCGAGCTCCCCGAAACCCCGGCGCCGATCCAAAACTCCCGCGAGCCCGGTAGCGCCGCCGCGAACGGCCCGCCGCCCGCACCCTCGGGCCCGCCGACCCGGACCCCACCGAGGACATCGCCAGGTCCGCGCGGCGCCGCGGTGGACCCCGCGGCTCGCGCGGCGGCGTGGCCCACCAGTCCCCGCGACGGGTCCGCCTCAACCAGCTCGAGGTACTCGGAAGGTACGTCGCCGTGCCCGCCGCCGAGCTCGTCGATGTCGTCGTCGTCGTCGTGGTGCATGTCCTCGTCCTCGTCCTCGTCTGAGTCGTGCATCCGCTCGTCCCACGCCACGAGGCACCGGCCGCGGGACATCGTCGAGATGATCTCACCGACGCAGTCGTGGTGGACGTCACGCACGCGGTCGCCGATTTGCAAACCGTGGTGCGACGCCTCCAGCGCAGCCGCCGCGCCCGACCTGCCCGCGCCCGACTCGCCCGCGCCGCTCGCGTCCTTCTTTTTCCCGCCGTCGATCACCGCGGGGGCGTCCGGGGCGTACAGGTGCGCCAACGCCTTCTCCGTCGCCTGGAGCAAGAGGGTCACCGCCGCTGTCGTCCCGCCCGAGCCGTCGGCGGCGCACGCGCGAATCAAAACATCCGCGTCCGACAAAAGGTCCAGCATACCCTCCCTGAAGCACAAGTGCGCCACGCGCGGGGTGTTGGGCGAGAAGAACCAGAGCACCAGCCGAGACGCGATGTCCATGACGGGGAGGGACGCGGCGGCGGAGGTGGACGCGGCACCCGCGACGTCGCCCTGTGACTCGCTCGCCCGAAGACTCCGTTCCGCCGGGGATGATCTCCCCGCCGGCGTCTCCGTCGCGACTCCCCGCCCGAGCGTCTTGGCCAGCAACGCGGGTAGGTTCCCGTGCACGAGCGCGAGTACCGCGCCCTCGCGTTCGGCGCACGCGGCGTAGACGGACGCGATGCACCGGAGGCACTCGTGGTGCAAAGGCACGGCGGCGTCGTCTTTGAGCAGGGAAACCAGCGCGGGGACAAACGCGTCGCCGGGTTGCTCCCTGCTCACCTGGCACAAGCCCTGCATCAGCGTGAGCGCGTCGAGCGCGTTGGCGATGCGCCCGTCCTTGTAGCACGCGCGCGTGTACTCACCGAGGACGGCGAGCCCGCCCAGCCGGATGACAATACGGCGAGCCTCCAGGCCGCCGGTCCCGGGAAAAACTCGGCGGATGAGCAAGTCGCGCCTCGACGCCGTCGCTCCGCCCCTTCGAACCTGCCCGAGGAGCATGATGAGCTTGACTGACTCCTCGGCGGCGAGTCGGCGGTCCGGGTCCAGGGTTTGGGGCGGCGGGAGCTCGAACGGAACCTCCGCCTCGGGAAGCTCTTTCGTCGCCTTGGCCTTGGCCTTTCCTTTTCCCTTGTCCTTCCCTTTGGGCTTCTCCCGCGCCGGAGCGGCAGCCGCGCCGGCGCCGATGGTCGGCTCGAGCACCGCGAGCAGCGCACGCATCGGCGCCTCCGCGAGCATCGGCCCGTATCCCTCCTCCGAGTGCAGCTCCGTGACTTCCTCGTAGGTCCAGAGCGCCCTGCACACCAGCTCCATCGCGTTGACACCGCGCCTTCGAGGCGGAGCGGGAGCCGGCGGCGGCGGCACGGCGGCGGGAGGGGGAGGCGCGGGCGCCGCACGACTCGCGGTTCCTTCCGCCGGAGATACGGACGGAGGTACGGACGGTCCCGCGGCGCCGCCTCTCGCGCTCCTACCCCTGCGCACGGGCGTCGAGCCCGAGGCGCCGCCCGCGTGGAGGCGAGGAGGCACCGCCTGGACATTCGGAGGCACAGCTGCGCGTTCGGCACCCGCCGCCGGCTCCGTCGTCGCGGCGGCGCCCTTCTTCTCCTTGCCCAGCCTCGGGTGTGCCTCCGCGGGTGCCTCCACGTACGCCGAGAGGAGCTTCGCGAGACACTCCATGATCTTCCGATCGTTCCGCCGCCCGAACACCTCGCCGCGTTCCTCAAAGGCGAGCAAGTACGTGCAGAGCTCCTGGAGTTTAGCCTCGAGCGCCGCGTCGGAGGTGTCGCCGTCGCCGAAGACGCGCGTGAACTCCGTGGCGGGGTCCACCTGAGTCGCGTCACCGGCCAGGTGCTCCGGTCGCGTGCCCTGCGGTGTGTCGAGAGGGAGGGAAGGTCAGTTATCGGTTCGCGCAGGCGGGGTGCAAACAATTTGTTTTGAGGTGGCGTGTGTCGGGGAGAAGACGGCGCGTCGGCGGCGGCGCGACGGGGTTCGCGCGGCGGTTGGCCCGGGATTCGCGGAGGTGGACTCACCTGCGTGCAGATGACGCAACGCGACGAGAACATGGCGTTGTGGTAGGTGCAAACGGCGCAGCACCACATGTTCTCGGGCGGCGCCTCCTCCACGACATCCGGCGGTGACGCATCGGCTCCGTCGCCGCCGGACGCGCGCGGGTTCGCGCACGCCTCGCATATCCTGCTCCCCGCCGAGTTGGATAGCGTGCTGCGTTGGTTGGGAAATGATTCGGGGAGAGTATCGGTCAGGGCGATGTTCGGTCGGATCACGATGCGCGCGGTCTTCGGTCGTCGTCTCGGGGTCGTGGTCGCCAGTCACGAGGAAACCTTGAGAAAAGCGAAAGGCGAGAAAGCATGACGAGGTGGCGTGGACCGAGCCGCCGCGGGTCGCGCGTGCGACGGTATCGCGCGACGAGTAGGTACGTCTGAACGGTGAAACGTCCCGCGAGGAGCTGGATACGCACCAGTGTGGGCACTCCCAATCGCCTTCATCCGCCGCCATGGCGGCCGTCACCCTGGCCGGTAGTTTTTCTTTGAACGCCGAGCGAGCGAGGCACCCCCTTTCCAAGGCTGGAGCGAGCGCACTGCCGGGCGCTTCTTCCCTCGAAGACGCGTCCGAACCCTCGCGCGTCTCTCCCTAACTTCCGCTCGACACTCTTCGCACCCCGAGAACCTTCTTCCTCGAGTGTCGACTCGTGCCGGTCGTTGTGAGTACGAGGGTGGCGTCTCGCGGTGGTGACTCACAGATGGTGACTCTCGGAAAAGGCAGGTCTGGGTGACGCACGCAACCACCAAGCTGGATTTCGCGCGAACACACAGGCTAAAGACGAAATATTATTTAATTACATGAGGTTGTAAGGTCTAACTATTGCCCCCGTGATCAGGGGTTAGATTAGTTCGAGTTGGCAACAGAGGAAGGTAGTACGTAAAATTCGCGTGCACTGTACATTCCGCGTCGGGCCCCGTGGTGGCGATCGTTAGTGACGACCGATCCGGCGACCCTTTGCATGAGCGATGTGATAAGAGCGACGTGTATGAGGGCGAGGTTGCGCAGGTGGACATGGTTCCGGAGCTCGTTGGGCGGTTCGATGGAGTCATAGATGGCTTGCGTTCGCTCGTTGACGTTGCCCGAGGCTCGGTCGGCGGTGTGACCGGCAACGTCTTTGAGGAG
>Ga0302114_10000601_pt1 | contig 24908 bp, 9 predicted proteins | sample AG5_Surface_MG_FD_203107 | JGI IMG/M metagenome (GOLD analysis project Ga0302114, IMG submission 203107) | Marine microbial communities from Western Arctic Ocean, Canada - AG5_Surface | ecosystem: Environmental > Aquatic > Marine > Oceanic | place: Canada: Western Arctic Ocean | collected...
CCATCGCGGCGGTCTCGCGCTCCGCGAGTTCAGCCTCCATCCGCTCCAGTTCCTTTACCCGGCGTTCCCGAGCGGCGACGGATTCTTCGCGTTCCTCTAATCGGAGCTCACGCTTGCGGAGGTCCTGGAGCGCGGCCGCGACGCGCGCAGCCTCCGCGTCGGCTTTCTCCGCGGCGATGCGCGCGCGCTCGTTCTCGCTGCGGAGCCTGGTTGACGCGGCGGCGATCTCCGCCTCCATCGCGGCGGCTTTGGCGGTTCGTTCCACGCGAAGATCGTCGAGCTCCATCCGAGCCGCGATGAGCTCCTGGGGCCCGCCGCCGCGGAGAGCGCCGTGTGCCGCGCTCGATGGGGCGGCGACGACGTCCGCGGGGGTGGCGTGCGCGCCGCCGGCGTGGGAGTCCGTCGCCAGGAGTTTAGTGACGGAGCCCCGGATGGCGTTCATCACGTCGTCGTTCATCCTCGAGGCGGGTGGGAGGGACTCGCGGATCTCGCCTTGGCCCTGCGACCGGCGCGCGGGGGAGGGACGGGGGGACAGGGGCGGGGATTTCGGGTACTCCTTGGGGTTCAGCTGCGGTCGCCGGGTACCCTGGGGGGTGTGCGTGGCGAGTCGCTCGAGCTTTGCCCACTGCGAAGGGGACGGGAGGGGTGCGGGGTGAGGCTTGCGTTGTCATTTTGGCGACAGAATGAGAGAATTTCTCATCGGGAGAATCCTCCGGGAGGCGGGGCCAGGGGCGGGCGGATCGCTCACCTGATCGTCCAGATCCTCCAGCGCTCTGTTCGAGCCCGGGGTGGTCGGGGCCATGGCGCCTCCGCGGCCTGACCTCTCCGGGGCCTGCGTTCTCCCGGCACTCGGGTTTGCTCGCTCCGACACACAAGTTGGGCTATCAACGGAACTCAAAGTGTCCGGCCGGAAAGTCAAGGCCGGTTGCAAAAGTGCGTTACTCTAACCGAAAAGCCCATACGAGTTTTGACCTCCGAGCCGGGCTCGCGCGAGTACGGATGCGCGCCTCGAGTGTCACGTTGTGTAGTGTTGTCATCAAACAAACTTGGCTAAGTGTTGGAGACTTGCTCGTGGGATTAGTACATGGCGAGCGCGTGAATTCACGGACGTTCGCGTGAGTGATGCGTCGATTGACGCGTCTCAATTGGTCCCAACCTCCCCGTCGGACCCGCCCATGGGAGAACCGCCACCCTCCTCGCTGCTCGCCGCCCTGCGCGCATCCAGCTGTACCCTCCCCAGCAGCCGGCCCTCCGTCCTAGCCTTCACCAGCTCCCGCTCGAAGCTCGCCAGCTGGGTCATGAACCCGTGGTTGGGCGCCGCGGCGGGCCTCGCGTCGCCAATGGCCTTGAGAGCTTCATCCAGAGTCCACCCTTCCGTGGCCATGACGTACGCGGCGCAGATGGTGGCGCTCCGGCTCTTACCCGCGAAGCAGTGCACCAGCACCCTGCCCCCGTCCAACAGGCACTTGGCGATGAACTTGAGGCACCGATCGAAGTGGACGCACAGCCGTTCCTCCGGCACGTCTTTGACGTCGACGCACTCGTACGTAAACTCGGAGGGAAACTTGGGCTCGAAGCCGCCGGCGACGGTGAGGACGTGGGTGATGTTCAGGCGATTGAGGACCTCGCGGTTGTGCGCGGCGCCGATGGAGCCGAGGAATACGTCGGGGACAACCTCGGACGGCTCGCTGTCGGACTTGACCTTCTTGGCTGTTGGGGTCGGAAGGGCGGGGTAACGAAGAGTCAGTCAAAGTTTCACGAAGCTCAGGTTGTGGGCTCTCAACGGGGTGGATGGGCGGGAGGGCGCGGGGGAGCCGCGGGCGGTTACGCGCGGCCGGGTCGCGCGACCGCCGGGGGTCGGTCGATGGTCGATCGGACGCGCGGGAACGGGATCGAAACGCGCGCGCCGCGGGCCGGCGATGCCTCGGGCATGAGGCGCGGCCCGCGCGAAAAGCGCCCGCGTCCCATGTGTCGAGGCCGCGGGGTGCCAATAGGCGCGTGAGAGGAAACAGAGGAGACGTTCTGGAGTTGAGGGGCGCGGGTACTCACCGGTCAGCAGGCACTTGACAAGGCTGAGGATCTTCCTGACGCGTTCGCCCTGGGCGGCGATGTCCTCGTGGTCGTTCATCTCCCAGGCGCCGCGCTTCCTGAGCAGCCGGATGGTGTCCGGGAGCGCCTGCGCGAGGTAGGTGGGGGAGTAGGCTTCACAAGGCGCGAGCCCAATCTCCGAAGGGGCCATCCAAGGAACGGAGGGACCGCGGGGCGTGTCGGAGCGGTGTTCGCCGCTGATCTCGCCTCCCCGCGCTCGAGCCGTACGCCGCGCGAGCGTGGAACCCTCCTCGCCCGCTTTCACGATCGTCCCCGTGCGTGGACGACGCTGAGATGCCCCGGAGTCGCCCGCCGCGTCCCGGAGAAAGCTTCCTCAACCGAAGCGGTTACCGCGAGATCCCGAGACCTGCTTCCCTGCGCGGCTCGCCGACCGCGACCTGAGTGATGAACCTGAGTGAACGCGAACCGCGCGCCACAAACACCGCGTCTCCCTACCCGGAGACCCAAAAAGCGACGACGACGACGACGCTCACAGCCACCACGCCAACCAGTGCGCGCACAACTCTGCTCTCCATCTTTGCAAAATACGTCCACAACCGTTTCCACACTGCGTATACAGGCTAAATCGCAGGTACAGGCTAATTTTTCGGCTGGTCGATTTCAGGCCGGACCACGCGGCCTGCGAATATAATTTTTTTTTGCTACGGGCATTCAGTTACGAAGGTAGAATTTATGCCCAACACCCGGACCGAATTCCACCCGTTTTCCCGCCATCTCCGGCCCATAAAATGCACAATTTCCTCTCCTTGAACGTGTTATGTTATGAGTGTTCTGGGTACGGGTCCTCCGAGGCGGCGGTGGACACCACGCAAACACACACGTTTACAATACCTCGTTTACGATACGTGCGTGTGTGTAAAGATGAGTCATCACAACACGCGTTCAGTCTTAAATGCGCACACGAAGGCCATCATGCAGTATCCCCCCACTCGTTAGACTAGTCAATCACGCCAGCCGGACGCGGGTCAGCTCCTTGATCCGTCCGGTTTCGTCCACGACGTACTCCTCCCGGAACTTGATGCTCATGAGGAGCATCTTGATCCGAAACTCCATGACCCACACCCCGGGTCCCTTGCGCTCGGGCTCCGTCGCCGTCCACGTGTCCCGCCACTTGACGATGTCCCAACTCTTCTTAGCGCTCCGCCTCATGCGAACCGTCATCTGCGATATCGCGTGGTTCATCTTCTCCGTCGCGGCCCGCTGTCCCATCCACGTCTTACCGTCCATGGTCCTGTACACCATGTCCGGGTGGAGCATCTGCAGGATCTCCTCGTTGTCCGCCCACTTGTCGTCGCACTCCATCAGCGCCTTCTCCATCGCACGTGACAGCGCCTGGGGCGCGGCGGGCACGGGCTCCGACTCCGCGGTGGGATCGACGTCGAAGTTTATCTCACCCGTCTCTGGGTCAATCGGACGCTGCGGCAGCGCCTTCTGAAGCGCCGCGAACTGCTCGTTCATGAGCTTCTCGTAGTTCTTTTGTCTCGGATCGTTAGCCTCGAGCTCGGCGATCTGTTTGTTGATCTCCTTGACCATCTCGTTGTTCTCCCACGGTCCCCACCGGTTCGGTGGGTTCTTCGGAAGGTGCTCCGCGGTGAGTAACTTGTACATGGGGTGGTTTCTGGCCTCCTCGCGTGAGAGGCGGCTGTCGGGGTGGACCGGGGGGATGGCGGGGTTGTTGATGTCCTCGGAGGTGTACATGTGCCGCGGGACGATGCCCCGGCGCAGGGTGTAGTCGTCGAGGACGCCCTCGTGGTTGGGGAGCGGCTTGGGCCCCGGCGCGGCGCCCGCGTTCTTGGCTGGGTGGTAGAAGCTCTCGCCTCGGGTCGGGCCGTCCGGCCTGGGGAGCGAGTCGGCGGAGTCGCTCGGGGTGAGCTTGCGCTCGACGGGCGCGGCTTCCTTAGCGGGCGCGTCGTCGCCGTCGACGCGGGGCTGGGACGCGCACACGCACCAAACCATGGGTACGCGGTGGGGGGCCGCGGGGGGCGCGCGGGTGTGTGACGCGACGGGGTCCACACCCGCCTCGCGGAACCACGAACGCACGATGAACCGCTGGCCTCCCGTTTATCCGTATCGCGCGCTCCCATGGGTCCGACGCCACACGTTTTCACGCCGCCTCGGGTGTGCCGACTATGCGGACGTGTCCGGGGAGGCGAGGAGGCGCGTTTCAGGTTTGGCGGCGATACCGTTACCAAAACTTTTTTGGATAAAAAATGTCATCATCAACCGCCGGCGCTAACATAGTCCAACGACTCTCAATCAATACGACTGCGGCACCCTGAAGCTCTCCGCCACCTCCCTCAGCAACGGCCCGACGGTATCCCACCGTCCCTCCACCGCCGACGCCTTCACCAGGTAGAGGTACCCACCGCTCTCCGTGGCCACCGCGTAGTTGACCCGACGCACCGTGTCGAGGACGTCGCCCCGGGGTCCCACGCACACCTTGGTTCCACCCGCGCCCTCCTCGATGTTCGCCCTGCACACCTCCGTGAAGTACTGGTACGAGAAGTACGGCTGCGTGGTACCCTTCCCGCTACCCGGCCCGGGCTTGAGCGAGCACGCCCCGAGCTTGAAGTCCATGACGCCGCTGCGGCCGTTCTCGACGCCGCCGACGACGCCAAAGTTTTGGTTCGCGGCGACGGCGTCTCGCTCCGACGCGGTGAGCGCGACGGCGACCCTGGACGCCCGGGTCGCCTCGTCCTCCCCTTCGTTCCCCTCGTTGGTAGCTGCGTCCGCGAAGTCCCGGTGGAGGTCCATGGGCTCGCGCCTGACGGACACGGTGTCGATGTCCTTGAAGTTGCCGACCAGCGCGAGGGTCTCCGCTTTGCCATTATCGGTCCCTGGGCGATCCGTTGCGCGGACCCAGGCGTTCGGGTACCTGATGAAGAACCCAGCCTTGCCCACGAAGGGTGCGAGCTCGGCGGTGGGTGCGAGCTCGACGGGATCGGCGAGCGCGATCGGGGCGGCGATCACGCTCGGGAGGAGCGTCCACGCGGCGAGCCCCCGCGCGGTGCCCTTCAGCGCGTCCCGCCTGCCGATCGGCGCATCGCGGGGCCGCGCCGGGGCGGGGCGAACGTCGTTGCCCCGCGCCGATGCGACGGGCTGCTTGGACCCGACGCGCCGAGACGACACGATCGTCGGGATCCGGTGTATCGTTCCTCCTGAGGCGAGGCTCATGGTTCGGTGGATAGAGCTCCCTATGCGCCGATGGGGTGTGATGAAACAAATCCACGTCGTCAGGCTCCCGTCGACGAGGCCGGAAAGGAGGTTTTCCCGCCCAGCCATTCCGCAGGCACGAAGGCACGGACACCGATCCCACGACCTCGCCGGCACGAACTGAGCGCGTGAACGAACCGAGAGCTACGTACACATGCTCTCCGTCGCGTAATCGATGTCAACTGCGAGCACGTCGACTGCCAGGGCGCGCGCATTCCAACTAGTAGCTAGAGATCGCGGTGCGCGGGGCGCCAACCGGCGAGCGGGCGGGGTGATGTGGGCGAGGCGCGCCGCGCGCGTCCTGGCGGCGGGGGCGCGCATGACCCCCGCGGTCCCGCGTTGGGGTATCGCCCCGGGCGCCGTCCCGCTGGTCCGGGGCCCGGGAGGCATCGCGCGCGGTACGATCGTCGTCGCAGCCGCGCGAGGGTTCAACGGAGATTCCGGATCACCAACCGGCGGACGTGACGGACAGTCCGAGATGCGCGGCGCGGGACGGAGGGACGCTGACCCCCAGGTGCAGTGGTTCGGCGCCGCGGATGCGCCCCAGCAGCAGGCCCCCGCCGCGAACGGCGGCACGAACGCCAACCGCGGCGGGCCCGGCGGTAAGGGCGCGCCAAATCCCTTCGTCAGGAGGGACGCATCTCAGGGTGGATCCCAGGGCGCGGCCGCGACGGCGCCGGGGCGGAGCGGGGCGGCCCCATCCACGCCCGTCCCCTCAGACCTGAACAAATCGGGCGGCCAGGGCGCTCCCGCGCGTGCGCAGCAGCAGCAGGCGGCGCGCCCGGCGAAACCGGCGACGCCCCAGGCGCCCCCGCGGACACGGGCGCCCAGGCAGACTCAAGCGCCGGCTCCCTCCCCGCCACCCTCCCCGACGCCTCCCCCCCCGCGCACCGTACCCACCCGGGAGAGGTCCCCGGTGGCGCTCCGCGATGTCCTCCTGGAGAAGGGTATCGTGCTGACCTCCTACACCCCGGGGCAGCACCGGATCGTCTGCCCGAGCTGCGGCGGCGGATCATCCGCGGAGCGATCCCTCGCGGTTCACGTCGAGGACGACGGCGCCAGCTGCCAGTGGATGTGCCACCGCGCCACGTGCGAGTGGACCGGGGGCGCGTCCAACGCGGACCGTGTCAGGCAGAAGGATGGCGGCTCGCAGTCGTCCGCCGTGTTCGGGGCCGGTTCGGGCGCGAGCGTGGGCACGGGCATGAACCGGAGGCAGGGATCGGGCGCGGGTGGCGCTCCCAAGCTCCCGCCCCCCGAGGCGCTCGAGCGGGTCGGCCCGGGGACGCTCACGGACAACGCGCGGCAGTGGGCGGAGTGGCTCGCGCAGCGCGGGATCTCCCTCGAGGTCGCCGAGCGCAACGGCGTAGCCGCGCAGCAGGTGTTCTCACCCGCGGCGGGTGCGCAGACCAACGCCCTCGTCTTCCCCTACATGCGCGACGGCGAGCTCGTCAACATCAAGTACCGCGGCTCCGACAAGTCCTTCTGGCAGATCAAGGGTGCCGAGAAGATCATGTTCGGGCTGGACGACATCGTCGGCGCGCGGGAGATCGTCATCGTGGAGGGCGAGATGGACAAGCTCGCGCTGGAGCAGGCTGGGATCAAGAACGTGGTCTCCGTTCCGGACGGCGCCCCGGGTAAGGTGCGCGAGGGCGATTTACCCGCGCCCGAGGAGGACAGGAAGTTTGAATACCTCTGGAACTGCAGGGCGGCGCTGGACCCGGTGAGCCGCATCGTCATCGCCGTGGATAACGACGGGCCGGGCCAGGCGCTGTCCGAGGAGCTCGCGCGACGGCTGGGTAAGGAGCGGTGCTACAGAGTCACGTGGCCCGAGGGGTGCAAGGACGCCAACGACGTGTTACAGAAGGAGGGCGAGGCGGCGGTCAAGGGTAGCATCGATAACGCGGAAGGGTTCCCACTGCGCGGCCTGTTCCGGTTCAGCGACTTCGAGGACGACATCTCCAACTACTTCGGCGTGAGCGAAGGGAGCGAGATGAAGGGCGTGAGCACGGGGTGGCGCAGCGTCGACGGGTTCTACCGCCCCGTCCCCGGCGAGCTCACCGTCGTCACCGGCGTTCCTAACAGCGGCAAGTCCGAGTGGGTGGACGCGCTCATGTGCAACCTCGCGGTGCAGCACGGGTGGACCTTCGCGCTGTGCTCGCTGGAGAACAAGGTGCACGAGCACGCGCGCAAGCTCGTGGAGAAGTACACGGGCGAACCGTGGTTCGAGGGCAAGTACGGCGGCAAGAAGGCTCGGATGCGCCCCGAGACGATGCGCGCCGGTTTGCACTGGCTCGATAACCAGTTCGTGCTCATCCGCCACGAGGACGACGAGCTCCCGTCCGTGGACTGGATCATCGGCCTGGCGCGCGCGGCGGTGATGCGCCACGGCATCCGCGGCTTGCTCATCGACCCCTACAACGAGCTCGACCACAAGCGGCCGCAAGGTCAGACGGAGACGGAGTACGTGAGCCAGATGCTGACTCGGATCAAGAAGTTCGCGCAACACTACGACGTGCACGTGTGGTTCGTGGCGCACCCGCGGCAGTTACACAACTGGCGCGGTGAGGCGCCCGGTCTGTACGACATCTCCGGCTCGGCGCACTTCATCAACAAGTGCGACAACGGCATCGTGGTGCACAGGAACAGGGACGAAAAGCTGGGTTCGCTCCGAGAGGTGACCATCAACGTGGCCAAGGTGCGGAACAAGGTGGCGGGGACGATCGGTGACCCGAAGCTGGAGTATAACATGAGCAACGGGAGGTACGAGGACCTGAAGTGAGTCGATTAAAGGGTCAGGCGGGCGGGGCCAGAGTTAAGGGGGCGATCGAGCGCCCTCCCTCCGTGTTATTAAAGCGAGAGACCAATTTTTCAGATACCAATTTGTAATGTAAACGACGTCCCCACCAACTCGGAAATGGTCTCAGCTGCTTTACAAACGCTCGTCTCTAACTCGTCCCCGGATGTGATACGGCCCCGGGGCCTGCTACGTACGTCGGCGCGATCACTCCTTAAGGGAGCGCGTGTGTATACGACTGCTAAATCTCATCGGAGCCCATCATATTCACGCCTTCAGATGGGGAAAGCACTGGTAGAAGTCGTGCTTGGGGTGCTTGTTGTCGGAGTGCTCCTTGAGCTTGACCTCGGCGGTGGTGACGATGAACGTCGCCAAGCACACCTTGCACTGGATGCTCTGCGCGGCGGCGTTATCCTTGAGCTGGCTGCCTGCGGTGCGGGAAACGGGAAGAGCGTGGTTAGAATTGCGGCGGCGAACGTGAATGAGAGCGGGGGGAGGTCAGGGAAGGTCGCGTACCCTTGCCCGCCTTGCCCATCTTTTCCTGCGCCTTCTTGCGAGCCATCGCGGTTTTCTGAGCGTTGCCTCCGCCCATCTTTGCTGCTAGATCAACTGAGCGTGCAAGTGCTTTGGATAATGGCCGGGGTTCCGGCTTCCGTGTCCATCTTCCGAGACGCAGGCGGTAATTAGCCAATTAGCCAATTATGCTCACATGCAAATAGTTGCCGCAATAGTAATACCATAAGCAATCACTACCCCGTATTCGAGCACAGTGAATCAGACTGAATAAATCAAATCTAACGAAAAATAATGGGCTCACTGGTGAGTGCTCAGCAGCTCAGTGAATGCCTCGGAAGATGTTAGCTCCTCTTCCATCGGCTGCGCACACCGCGGGGTGACAGCCCTCGGCTTCGTCACCATGACTGACGATACGATGCAGAGACCCGACGACTTCGACGACCTCGACGACGTCGCCGAGGAGACCACATCGGACGGGCTCCTTCCCGTCGGGCACCCCGTGAAGGTCACGAGGGCGGGCGAGTGGCTCGGGGACTGGGCAGAGATCCTCGGGGTCCACACCCCGCCGTCCCCCGACAATCCCACGCCCACCTACGACGTCCTCGTCAAGCCCATGATCCACGTCACCACCGTCTCCGACGAGAGGGGCGAGTCCGTGAAGGACGGCGACGGACACATCTTCCGGCTGCACAGCCTCTGGTACGTCATCCGAGACAAGGTTTACCCGTCGGAAGTTGTCGAGCTGAGACCCGACGTCGACTCCGACGCCGCGAAGAAGGTGGCGGAGTACCGAAAGAAATACGCACAGGAGTCATGGTACCGCGGCGCCGTCGCGGACGCGAAGCGGAGGACGTCAAACGTCACCGTGCGCGTGCTGCGCGGCGGCGACGTCGACGAGTTGGCAGTCGATCGCGACGCAGACGGAAAAAACGCGGCGGTCGGCGTCGGTCTCGGCGTCGACGAGGTCTCCACGCCGGTGGACGTGAACCTGTATTGGATGCACGACGTACTCAAACACATGAGTAAGTTCAACCCCACGGTACCCAAGGGTTTAGGGTTGAGCTTGGGAAAGAGCACCGCGGTCTGGTTCTTCCACACCGCAAAGTCCAAGCGAGCGATGGCGAACAATTTCAACAAGGTTCTGCTGCCCTCGGTCAGGAAGGGGCTCGGAAGTAAGGACGCGCCACTCCGCGGCGGTGTTCTGTACCTCGACGGTAAGAAACTGGGGGAGGACCCGGAGACGTGCGGGTTCCCGGGTCACTGCCACGAGTACCAGAGGGTTTGCACGTGGGCCATCGACGAGGGTGTCCCTTTTGTGTTTGTCGCGGAGGGTGAAAGATACGACGCGGAAAAGTGGGGGGCGGTCCACCACGGGCGACGAGAGCCGGCGCCGAAGGGATGTGGGTGCGTCGTGATGTGAGGAGCAAGTGATACGTTCTTCTTGCGAGTGTTCTTAGTTAGTCCAAGTGTGTTTTATACGCGATCCAAAATATGATCGGAACAATTTGCTCGTCAACCAGAAAAATCTAGCAGCGGCCCAGCTGACGGAGATTGCCCGTGACATTCTGGACGTGCGCTATACGAAGCCATAGTGCACGCGTGGGATGCTGGGAATCCTAATCTACAATCTCCTTAAGCGCAGGGACCGTCGTGTCGCGCTCCAGGAGATGAAGCTTCGATTGATGGGCTCGCGAGAAGAAACGCAGGAAGGATGTGGCATGCCAACACGTGAGCGGATGTGGTGCATCAGTCCGCTCACGTGGTCTGCAGCTTCTCGCGAGCACATCAATCACAAAATCCTCATCTCCCGAAGCGCGAACACTCGATCCGATCCGTTCACCCCTCCCTCCTCACACCCGCACCAACCCCAACCCCGACACCCTGGCCAGTCTCACCGCCAACCGGCGGCGGCGGCTCCTCCCCGTCTTCGTACACCAGCGGCCAGACCGCCTTTTTATCCCCAAGCATCCCCGCGAGCAACGGCACAATGCCCATCACGTGCGACGCGGTGACAACGCCGTTGGCTAACGCGCCGTAAAACCCCCCAAACGCGATTGCCTGTGAACAAAACACGACGTCATACTAATTGCCCATACGTGAACTAAAAGAAACTCACCTCGCCCGTCAGGTACATCCCCGGAATCTGAGACACAACCGGCGAAAAGAACTTCTCGTGGAAGGTCGCGTTGAAGTGCTCTTTGGTCCACTCCAGCCCGTAGCTCGCGCCCCCCGGTGCGCCGATGAAGTGCTCCGTGGTGAGCGGCGTGGACAGCTCGATGTGCGTCACTCGCCCTTTCGTTTTAGGGTAATGCCGGTACAGCCGCTCGAGGAAAATATTTTTAAACTTTGACTTGAACTCCCGGTAGGAATCGGACCGCCGACCCCACCGTTCCTCCTCGAACGGCCTGAACCACTCGGCCAGGCCCTCGATGAGCAGCAGCGCGTTGGACCTTCCCGGCCGTTCGTGTTTGTACCACGCGTCCTTGGCGCTGGGGCTCGTGATGGTCACCAGCGGGTCCACGTTGAGCGGATCGGCGTAAAACGCGGCGCACATTTCATCGACGTCAAAGTTCCAGAGTGTTCCAAAGTCTTCCGGAAACGAGTGGATGTTCGCGGGCCTCAGACCGAGTTCCTCGGACGTACCGTCGAGTGACACGTACGTGCACACGTGCCCGTGCGACGGCTTCAACGCGCCGGTGACCTGGTCGATTCCGGACATCAAGTCGGTATCGTTCAGAGTCGACTTCGGGACCAATTTGCGGAAAGTGGTCTCAAAGCCGCAGGCGCTGATCACGACCGGCGCGTGAATCTCCACGCCGTTCACCTTGACACCGTACGCCCTGTGCTTACTGCCGCTCTCCGTCACCAGCACGCGGTCAACCTTGGCGTTACACAGCACCAGCGAATCGTTGTGTGATTCGATGGCGTTGGCTATTGATTCCGCGATTTGAGCCGATCCGCCCACTGGATAGTACCCACCGCGGTCGTAATAGGACATCATCCCCGCGGATACGGGCCACGCGACTTGGCCCGGGGGTAGGTTATAGTCGATCATCTGCCCCGCGGCGAGTGTCGCGATCGCGGCCGGGTCGGTGACGTACTTGGACACGACATCGGTGGCGGTTCTCTGGGCGCCTCTTTCGGCTTTTTTGAACAGAGCCGTCCGGATCGCGGCTAGTGCCCAGCCGACGATCGGTAGCGAAGAGACGGGGATGAGCTTACCGGCCATGAGCGCGTCGAGCCCGGGTTGGAACACAGGGAACCTGAACCACTTCATGGACTCGTGCAGAGTCGCGCCGCTGTCGGTGTGCTCGGTGAAGCGTGAGGCGCCGAGTCTGACGTCGGTTACGTACGCGTTTATACCCTCGGTTTCACGCGGGAAAACTTCGCAGAGGCTTTCGATTAACCTGTCCTTCCGCAGTGTCACCACGACACGCTCGGGCTGGGTGGCGGCGACCTCGTCGCGCTCATCACCACCCTGTGCTGCACGATCGGCGTTTCCTACGTCCGTGCGAAGTATCGTCTTCACGCGCTCGTCCCAAGCGGGGTCCTCGCCTTTGTTTTCTTTGAGGATGGTCTTGAGATCGTCCGAGGTGACACCGCCGTCTCCGACCAACGACTTGAGCTCCAGCTCGTCGAGGTAATTCTCGAGGTCATAGTCGTCGTCGTCGAGCACCTCGTCGTCGCAGTCCAGGTCGGCGCTCGTGCCCCAACCGGATGGACCCTTCGTATGCGGAACAGTCTCCGACTTTTGCCGCGTTGACGATGTGCCCGCGTTTTCACCCCCCGGCCTTTCACCCAAGTCGAAGACATCGTACGCGTATCCGTCGGACACGTCGCCCATCGCCGCGAACCGCATCGGCGCACGGCCGGTGCCCGATATCCTCGATATGAGCCAACGCAGCGTCTGCCCCATGCCGACGTAGTGGATCCCGGTGTCAAAAACGTCGCCGCCGTCGCCAACCTCGTTGAACGCGTGCGTGCATCCCCCGGCTCTGTAGTGCGACTCCAGCACCAGCACCTTTTTATCACCAAACTTGGCGAGCACCGCGGCGCACGCGAGGCCGCCGACGCCGCTGCCGATGACGATGGCGTCGAATCCGTTGGGGTCGGCCGAGAGTTTGGCGGCGGCGGCTTTGTCGAGCCGGGGCCACCTTCGACCGGCGTCGGGCTTGAACCTCGAGATGCGGCTCACCGGTGATTTTGAAGGATCGGCGTCGGGAACGAGCGGGCGACCTTCGTCTTCCTTCTTAACCGCCCTGACGATCGTACCGCGGCGGCGTTTCGTCTTCTTTTTGCTCGGCACGGCGGGTGAACCGATGGAGGACCTGGGCGCCTCCTCGTCGAAATCGTCAAACTCAAACCCATCGTCAAACTCAAATTCGTCGTCAGAGTCAAAGTCAAACTCGTCGGGCCAGATGGCGGGCTCCGCCAGCATTAAGATCCCTTGCGCCACGTTCGCCAGGCACCACACGCTCGCGGCTGCGTCGCTTCCGGCGCCGATCAGCCACGTCGCGGTCAAGATGCCCGCGTGCGACGCGCCAGCCTTCTGCGGCGTGACTAAGATCCCGTACGGAAGCGCCATCGCGCCGAGGAACAAAAACCTGAGCGCCAACGGAATCTCGCGGCTTCCCTCGATGACTTCGCCGGTGGCCTTCAGCCGGCACGGCTCGACGGGATCCCACGGCGCGAGGGCTTGGTGGTACACGAGGTCGAGCCCGCCGTACTGCAGGTGGCCCTCGGGGGTCACCGCGGAACAGACACAAGGGTCGTCGATGTTGAACAGGAAGGTGGACCAGCTCTTGGAAAAACTGCAAGTGGACGCGGGCGCCGTCGCGAGCGCGGTCGCAGGCGCGGCGATTCCGCCGCCACCGAACCTCGGCGGCGCGCCCGATCCGATCTGCGACGACGCGAACCCCACGGAGGCTTTTATCCCCGTCTGCTCGAACAGCGGCGGCGCGCGTGGTGAGGACGGTACCGCCGCGGCGGCGTCAGTCGACGGGCTCTTTCCGAAACACGGCGGTTTCTCCGAGAGGAGCGAGGTCCCCGCCAGTGGGGTCAAAAGGAATATCCCGGCGTAGGCGGCGATGAGCGCGGGCGGCGCGCGCTTCCCCGCGACGACGTGCGCCCCCAGCATCGCCGCCATGGGCTCCAGGCATATGATCGCCAGCCCCGCGCGCGTGCTCACCCTGTTCGTCAGGTCGCACGCGGCCAAGCCCAAGCTCGAGTGAGCGTCGTTGTACCACAGGGACGCGTCGACGAGTTGCATGCTGCCGAAGACCCCGAGGAACATGGCGTGCCCGATGGACCGCCTGTCGCCGCGCTTGAGGAGAACGGCGACGGTGGACGCGACGAAGGCGGAGGTGGCGAGGCTGACCTCGAGGGACCAGCACGCGTCGGGTGAGACGACGAGGGGCGGTCGTCCTTTCGGCCGTCGCGTGACGTTGGCGGGTGGGGGGCGGGTGAGGCGGGCGGTGCCGCGGAGGGTCGCCCGCGAGGAGAGGGGCGCGCGCGACGGCGGGAGGGGGACCGCGAGCGACATGATGCGCGTGTGTGCGGATGTGTGGGCGTGGGTTCTCTCGGAGATAGGGTTCTTTGGCGGCTCCTCCGAGGGGCGGTTTTAACGAATTTTAGGTGAAGTGTCCGAGAAAAAGCCACGACCCGGTGCGCACACTCTCGCCCTCGCAGACGACCATGGAGCTCCGAAGCGGCAATCGTAAGATCGATGAGTACCAACCGAGCTTCGATCCGCACTTGGATATCGCGACCGTGGTCTTCTCGCACGTCGAGTGCGTCAAGACCCGCCGCAGCCTCGCGCTGGTGAGCAAGTTGTGGAGGGACGCCTTCAAGACAGCGGCGGCTTACCCGCGCGAGTTCGACTTCGACGCGTTCGGCTGGGGAGCGTATCACCCTTGGACGCTGAGTACTCGTGTCACAGGCCTGCTGGACAACGATGAAGCTCTGTCTCTGCCCTACGAGAGAGTCGTTAGACTTCTTGGTGAAACTGCGAACTCCGTGAGCTACTTCGCTGCTATGCGGGGGAGTGTAAGACTGCTGAAGTGGACGCAAGATTACTACGGTACTTGGAGTTCGACCGGTGAGTACCCAATTAGTCATAACCTTCTCAAGGGTACAACCGAGTGTCAGCACGCAGCCCTTCATGGACATTTGCCAGCTCTCAAGTACTTGCACGAGAACGGGTGCCCTTGGGACGTGTACACGTGCTGTCGCGCCGCCGAACGCGAACACTGGGACTGCCTGCAGTATGCGGTGGACAACAAGTGCGAAATGTGGGAGTGGCACGCCTGGTGGTACGCGGAATACCTCCGCTGAATCGCAAATGTGAAGAGCAAGTAATACGTTCTTCTTGCAAGTGTTCTAAAGTGTGTCTAAGTGTGTAATATGCGATCAAAAATACGATCAAAAAAATTTGTTGTCGACGTCTCACACGGCGGTGATCTCGAACCACTGCCTCAAGAGGTCCGAGATGACCGACGGCAGCCTGTTGATGTCCTGCACCAGGGTATAGTACGGGAACGGGAACGTGTCCATGTACTTCTGGAACACCGGCTTACCCGACGCGAACGTCACGCTCTGCATGTCGAGCACCGAAGTCTCCGGGTTGTCGAGGACGATGAAAGCGACGAGCAACCCGCGCCGCGATCCCATCTCGCGCATCTGCCGCCTCAGCGCCTCCTTCTCGTGGAACCTGCCGTCGGCGATGATCAGGCAGAGCTGCTGGAGCTGCTCGGACCCGCCGCGGATGTTCTCGCGCGCGGCGCCGAGCTGCGCGTCCAGGTATCGAAGCAAGTTGACCATCGGGGTATCCGCCAAGGTGTTGTCCTCGGAGAACGTAAACTGCGACACCAGCGCGGGTCCGCCCTGGTCGGTGAACGGCGCTCCGAGGGGATGCAGCGTGCGCACTGCGTCGTGGGCGTGTGCGTTAGGTCCATCGCCGTCGCCGGTACCACCGCCCGCGGCTCCAAAGCCAACCACGCCAATCTCTCCAACCTCGAGCCGAGCCATCGCCCTCGCGAGCAGCACCATGGACTCGAGCGCGAGGTGCCCGCATCGGTTCTCAGCCATCGACTTTGAATCGTCGATGGCGAGCACCACCTGGTACTTTCGCTGGGACGGCCTGGACCGCCTTAACCAGATCTTGTCCTTCCTAAAGTCGGACGCGATGTACGGGATGATCTTGCGCATGTTCAGGCGCTTGCCGGTGCGGAAGTCGCCCTGCAGCCGCGACGCGAGCGTGGGCTCGAGGATCAGCCGGAGCTGCTCAGCCAGTTCGCCGGAGAGCGCGCCGGTGAGTAACTCGAGCCTGCGCCAGAGCTCCTGCGCCTTGGCGGCGTGCCCCGCGCCGGACGCGGTTCGCTCGCGGTACTCCGCGAGGGACGCGGCGGCGGCGGCGCGCGCGGATTCAACCTCATCCGCGGTGAGCTCGTGCGAAACGTCAGGCGGGTCATCGTCCTCGCCATCCTCCAGAGAGGCATCCTCGAGCATCTTGAGCGCGACGATGGTCTCCTCGCCCAGGTCCGCGCGGCCACCCGGGACGACCTCCTCCTCGCCGGCGTCACCGTCACCGTCACCGTCGTCGTCCTCGTCGAGCGCGCCGGCGTCGCCGCCGGCTCCGCCCGCCTTGGACTTTTTATCCCGAGGCTTGGGCTTGGACTCGTCGGTGTTGGCACCCTTCTTCCGGGCCTTCGCCGCGCCGCGCTCCTCCGCGGTCTTACCCTTGTTCGGGTCCTCGACGTCCTCGTCACCCTCCGCGTTGCCTTCGCCGTCGCCCGCCTGGTCGGCGTCGCCGTCGCGGCCCTGACCACCCTCGGTTCCCTCGGGCGGCTCGATCTCCATGGCGTCGTCGACGGCGCGAATCGTGCCGAGATCGGGCGCGAGCTCCTCGGGTTCCTCCGGGATGGGACGCTGCTCCGAGTCCGGCTCATCCGACCCGGCGTTGTCCGCGCGGTCAAGGCCTTGCGCGGCAGCCTGCGCGGCTTGCTCCTTGGTGGCGCCCGCGAGCGCCTGGGTCCCGGCGTCCTTGTCGCCCTCGCCGGCTCCCTCCTCGCCGCCGCCGCCGCCGCCCGCGTCGGGGGCGTCCTGTTCAAACTCGTACTCGTTGAACTTGCCCTCGGCGTCGGGGTCGAGCTCGCCGGTTTGCGCGTCGCGGTTCACGGTCTCGCCGACGACGGAGAGCCGCTCGCGCCAGCTCTTCAGGGCGTCGCCCAGGGACCTGTGCGGGTTGGTGGCGTCGGGAGCGCCGGGCCCTTCGTTGGGCTTTGGCGGCGGGGGAGGCGCGCCGCCGCCGGGGGGCTGAGCGCCCGCCGCGACGGGCGCGATGGCACCCTCGCCCGCGGCGGACGCGGCCGCGCCGCCGCCGCCTCCGTCGCCGCCGCCGCCCGGTGTCTCCAGCGCCTGCTGAGCCGTGTCGTCGACGTCCGGTGCCCCGTCTTCCTCGGCGCCGGCTTCGTCGTACCGAGGCGCGGGGGGAGTTTGTTTGGTGTCAGGCTTGGTCTCGTTGGCGCCGTCGCCCTCGGCTCCAGCGCCCGCGTCGCCGCCGTCCTCGCCGGGGCGCGCCTTGGGCTGGTCCTCGCCGTCCTCGTCGTCGACGCCGCCGCCGGCACCGGCTCCGTCGGGACCCGCTTGGACGTCGACGTCGTCGTCGCCGGCGCCGGGCTCGTCGGGAGCGGCGCCGCCCGCGTCCTCGTCATCCTCGTCACCCTCCTTCTCCTCTGTGTCGTCCTCGTTCTCCTCGCCGTCGTCGCCGAGGACCTCCTCGAGGTTACCGCCGTCGCCCTGGTCGTCCATGTCGGCGTCAGCCCCGTCGCCCTCGCCCTCCTCGCCCTGCTTGTCGTCCTCGGGGAAGTCGACTTTTTCGCTCTCGGGCGCGGCGCCCTCGTCGTCGTCGTCGCCGCCGTCCTCGCCGCCGGCGCCTTCATCCTCGCCGTCGAGGTTGATGTCATCCGGGAGCTCCATCTCGTCGTCCTCGTCGCCGCCCTCGGGTTCCTCGGGACCCTTGGGGACGATCCCGGTCTCCTCGATCTCTTCCTGGTTGACGCCGTCGTTTTCATCCTTGGGGCCGTCGTCGGCTGCTTCGTCCTCGTCGTCGCCGGCGCCGCCGCCCTCGTCCTCGTTCTTGTCCTTGTTGTCATTGTCGGGCTCGTCCTGGCCCTCATCTTTTTTGTCCTTTTTGTCATCCTTGCCGGCGTCCGTCTCGTCGGCGGCGCGGGTCTCGGTCTCCTGGTTGTCGTCTTGCTTCACCGTGGATCCCTTGTCGTACTTTTCCTGACCCTGCTCCTTGCCGTCTTCGCCGTCCTCGTCCTCCTCCTTCTCGTCCTCCTCGTCCCACATCTTCTGGTCGATGACCTCGGCGTTCTCGTCGTCGGCGTCGCCCATCTCCTTGTCGATGTCGTCGCCGTTGTTGTCCTCCTCGTTGTCGTCGTCCTCCTCCTCCTCGTCGCCGTCGGAGAGGTCCTTGGCGTCAGCCTCAAAATCGTTCTGCATCTCGATCCCCTTGGACTTTTCCTTCTGGTCGCCGTCGGGACCCTTGCCCTCGTCCTCCTCCTGCTTCTCCATATCCTCCATGCCCATGATCTGCTCCTCGTCCTCGATCTCGTCGCTGACGTCCTTCTTACCCTGGCCCTCGCCCATGCCGGTGCCGCCCTGGTCGTCCATGAGCTTGCCGCCGTCCTCGCCGTCCTCGCCCCCTTCGCCATCCTCGCCGGCGTCGCAAAAACCCTCGGCGCAGATACCCACGACGAGCGACGACAGCACAGCCTCGAGCTTGGCGCTGGACCGGTGGAAGCGGAGGTACTCGGCGAGCGCGCGCCGGACCGCCTCGCGGATCAGCGCGAGCACGGGCGCGAGCTGCGCGACGCGAGCCGCGGCAATCGCCGCGGCGGCGGAGGCGTCCTCGGCGTCGGCGGGGGCGGACGCCGCGGCGGCGTCGATGACGTCCGCGAGGGACGCGGATACGTCGGCGAGGTGGTGCTCGAGACGGGCGAGCCGCCTGGTTCCCATCGCGCCGGAGAGGGCCTCCTCGGTGTAGGTCATGGTGGGCAACTCTTCCTCCTCCTCCGCATCGTCGTCGGCGTCCATGCGTTCGTCGTTTTTCGGTGGACCGTCCGCGGCGGCTTTGACGTTTTGAGCCCACACCAGCGCGGCCGAGGTGGCCGCCTCCACCGACTCGGACAGCCTCGTCGCAGCCTCCGCGACGCGGGACTGCACGTTCGCCGCCGCGTCAATCTTGGCGTCGACGAGCGTAGTCGGGTCGGCGGCGTCGGCTGAAGCTGAAACTGAAGCGCCACCCGCGTAGGCGTCGGCGGATCCAACCGCGTCGAGCAGGAGCTCGCGAAGCGGCTCCCACCCGGGTAGCGGCGCGGCTCCCTCGATGACCGCGGGGGCGTTCGCGGACGCGGTCTCGGCGGCTTCGAACGCGCCCTCGACCTTCGCGGACATGGCTCGAAGTTCGTCAAAGTTGACGGCGAGGGCGTTCGCGACGTCAGTCGACACGAGCGGGGGCGCGGTCCAGGACCCGTCCCCAGCGTCGTCCTCCTCGTCAATTTGGGACGATTCCATCGCGGGAATGAGAAACGAATCCAGGCGCCCGCGAGCCGCCGCCGCGGACGCACCGATCGACACCAGCGTCATCGCCGAAGCCGCCGGGGATGCGCCGCCTGGTTTGAGCAGCGGTGTGGACTCAGCCGCGCTCACAGCCTTGTGCACCAGCCTCGCGGCGGTGACCGACTCGCAAATCGCGTCGAGCGCGCGCCTCTGACTCAGGAGCCAGCGTCTGGTCCGCTCCTGCGGGGGAGGGGCCGTGTGGCCGCCGAGCGAGCGAAGCGCGTCGAGGGCGTCGGTGAGCGAAGATACGCCCCGCTCGACCCGAGCCGCCGCCGCCACGTTCCTTCGCTGCCTTCGCAGGATGTGGAGTAAGTGCTCCACGGATCCGCACGCCACGTCCACCTCGCGCGAGCTCAGGTCGGAGTGAGCGGCGCCGCGTACGGTCCTCAGCCGCTGCACGCGGGCCATGGACCTGTAGTAGTAGGCGTCGGCGGCGTCGAAAGCCTCCTTGGCCGCCGCTCCGAGCGAGTCGAGGCAATGCGGCCTAGGCAATGGCGCCTCGCGGAACCACGCGCTCGGCGAGCGCTCCGCGTCCGGCACGTATTTCCTCGCGGATTGGATACCGAACCGGGGCAGCGCTCGAAGAAGGTCGGTCAACGCCTTCTTCTTCACCGCTTTCTTCGCCGTCTTGTCGTCTCTCAGCGCCGTCGCCCTCGCGGCGACGGCGGATGCGAGTTCGTCCACGTCGTTCGCGCCGTGTTGCCCCGCAACCTCCGTCGAGTCCGTCGGGGGCGCGCCCGCGAGTGACGCGCCGAGAACCTGGCCGAGCCTCTTGGCGAGCCCGGGGAGCCGGGACTGGTAGAGGGACTCGTCGCGGAGCCTGAGGGGTTCACACATGGCGACGGCTGACGAGCCCGCGGCGAGCGAGTTAGACGCGGTGTCAATCGCGTTCGCAGCCTCCGAGGCGTTCGCGGTGACGGAGGCGCTGAGATCGAGCCACGATTGCCTGGCGTCGGTTCTCGCCTCCTGCCTCAGCCGCTCGGCGGCGGCGTCGGCAGCATCCGACGCCTTCTCCGCGGCTTCCCTGATGGCCTTTGCGCGGGCAACCTCCCGCTCGCGTTGGTACTCCTTCTCAGTTTCCTCCTCGTCAACCTCGCGCTTAGCGCGCTCCTCGATGGTCTCGTTTTTGTAAAGCCCAGCGGAGGAAGCCTTGTGCTTCTCGCGCGCGTCACTCGCGGCTTTGTTTTTAGCCTCGATGGCTGCGTTTTTGACTTCCTTTGCGGTTTGCGCCGCCGTCGCGAGGGCGGCGGCAACCTCCGCCGCGCCGCGCTCCGAGGGTAGGTCGGGAAGACCAACCTTACCGTTCGTCGCTTGCAGCACGGGCAGCACGAGCGCGTTGAGGGAGACGTCGAAGGCTCGCACGAACTTGTGGAGTGAGCGCTGGTTCGCCTCACCCTGAGTCTTCATGGCGTGGTAGCCTCTGTCCTCCCACTTGGCGAGCTTGGCGTGTTCCCTGAGCTTCTGCGCGCACGGTGCGCGCGCAGCCTCAACCTGCCTGGCCACCGCGGGGAGGAACTGGACGTAATACCTCCACGTGTTGTACAGCACGTTGGACAGCGCGCCTTCCCTCGCGCCGCCGGCGTTATTTTCTGGATTTATAGACTGGATCGACACGCGCTCCACGGCCATGTCGGCGTGGAACTGCCACAACAGATCCAGCCTCGCGCGGAACTCGCCGATGGTCGAGCCCTGGACGTACTCCTCGAGCGCGAGGGTCACCTGGCGGAGGCCCTCGGCTTCTTCCTCGGTGAGCCCGCGCGCGTCGAGCTCGGATGGGCCGTCGGTGCCGTGTTCGTCGGAATGGTCTCGGGCTGACTTTTTCTTGTTCACCGGGGGTCGGAGGAGGCGGTGAAGCGCGAACCACGTGCGGTGCGCCCTCTGCGCGTGACGCTCCGCCGCCCTCGCGAGCAGCCTCGGCCACGTCCTGAGCTCTCTCTGACGCCAACGCAGCGCCAGCTTGGCGCAGGCGGTCAGCTCCTCCGCGAGGGACACGTGCGACGCCGCGCCCTCCTCCCAGGTTTGCGCCCTCGCCAATAAGAGCTCCAAGCCCGTCAGCGCCTCTTTCAGCGGCGACAGCAGCGGGAGCGCCAGGACGCGGTCGCAAATCTCGGCGAGCTGCTCCAGCAGAGGGTGCTCGGGCCACTCCTCGAGGAGGGTGGTGAGCCTCCGACGCACCGCCGCGACGGGCGCCACGACCAGGTACATCTCACCCGCGCAGCCCCCTTCGTTGAGATCGGCGCCGAGAGCGTCAGCCGCCTTGTCCGCCTCGGGATCGTGCGCCTCAGCCTCGGACCCGGCTGCCAGCTCAGCGCCCGCCGCGAGCTTACCGTCGTCAAGATCCGGCTTGACCGACTTACCCACGCGGTGGATCATGGGCTGGTCGACGGGTAAAGCCGCGCGGTTAACGCACGCGTGCTCGAGCGACGCGCGGAGGAGGTGGCCGGTGGCCGCGGCTTCATCCACCGCCGCCGGCACGTTGACCAGACCCGCGGCTCGCGCAATCTTGGTGCCGACGTCGTAGGACCTGACGAAGGTGACCGCGCGGACAGCCTCGTCGGGCGTGAGGACGCGGCCGTAGCGCGCGGGGGTCGGGGGCGCGCCGTGTGCGGCCCACCACCCGCTCGGGTCCTTGGCGGCGGCGGCGGCTCCGACTGGGTCATCCGAGGCTCTCGGCGGGGGAGGCGGCGGGGGCGGGCCGCGAAGCCCACCGAGCACCCTGCGGTGCACGGCGACGACTTCTTCCAGTAGGTCACCCTCGAGGAGACCGGCGATCTTGGCGGCGGCGATGGAGGCTCTCTCCTCGTCCGTCCGCTCCTCGTCGTCAGATTCGGTATCGGAATCATTCTTTTCCTCGCCATCCGTCCTCGGTCCGCCCTCCTCGCCCTCGTCGTCGCCAAGCTCCATGACGGCGTCGGGCGCCCGCTGCAGGTCCTCGAACATCGTGCCGTGGTCGCCGAACGCGCGCCTGAACGCCTCCTCCTCGGTCTTTTCGTCGTCACCCTCCAACGTCTCAGCCGCCGTGGGCGGTTTGGTGCGGGAACGGAACAGCTCCGCCGCTTCGCGCTCAGCCTCAGCCTCCGCGTCCCTCGCGTGCGCCCAGAGTGAGGACAGCGACGCAAACACGTCGCAACACCCGCGCCATGAATCCACAGACAAAGCGCCGGACGTCGCCGCCTCCTCGGCGGCGGCGGCGAGCGCGGCGCGCAAGGCTTCGACGCGTAACTGCGCCGCGGATCGCGCGATTTGCTTCCTAGACTCGGCGTCGCCGCCGCCGCGTCGAGCCTCCGCGTCGCGCGTCGCGGCGACGGACTCGATCACGCTCAGCGCCCGTTGCGTCGTGGGGGACGCAAGCAACGCCGCGGCGCTGCCCCCTCCGACCCGCGACAGCGGCGGGAACGCGAACAGGTGGGCAGCGGCGGCGGCGGCGGCGGCGTCTGCGACGGCGGGGGAAACTTTACCCCTCGCCGCCGCCGCCTTGGCCCCGTCGCTCGCGGCGTCGGGCGCGGCGGACACGAGCAGCGAGAAGCCTCGCCGGAGCTCCAGCGCGGCGAGCTGCAGGGGCTCGGTGGCGTCGCGGTACCCCGGGAAGGATACGTCGAGGCGGCCGCCCCACGGACCCGCCGCGTCGAGCCACGCGACAGCCTCCGCCCGAGCCTTGGCGACTCTCGCGTGTCGCGACTCTCCACCCGCGTCGGAACCCGCCAACGCTTGAACGATGCCGGTGACGCGCTCGACGGACGCGAGCTGTTCCCTGAACCTGACAGCCTCCGCGAGCATCGGGGTCCACAGCGGCGGGTCCGGCCTGGGCACCACGCACCTCGCGAGCTCGGCGGATTCGGCGGCGAGTGACTCCGCCTCGGTTTCAGCGGCTTGAACGGCGGCGTCGGGCGGGGGCGTCGCGGCGGCGGCGCGTCTCTGCCACGCGAGGGTGGACAGCGCAGGCGTCGTCTCTTGCGAGAGCTTGGCGTCGGCGCGTTCCAGCTTGGCGCGAGTCGCCGCGGCCGGGTCGGGGGTACCCTCGGGCAGGAGCAGGTGGAGACGAAGCAGACCGAGGAGTGCCCACGCCGCGCCCCGTCCGGCTCGATCAGCCACGGCGTCAACCGCGTGTCTCACCGACGATTCCACCGATCCAAACGCGTCGATAGCCCTGGACTCGATGACGTCACCCGCGCGCATGGCACCCGCGATGATGGCCTCGACGAGCGGGCCGACGACGGGCGCCATGAGCGCCGTAAGAGGTCCGTGGTCCACGGCGGATGCGGCGTTTGAGAGCGCCTCTCGAAGCGCCGCGGCTTCCCCCGCCGACCGCGCCGTCCGAGCATCCGTAGACGCCCACGCCGTCAGGTTTGCGAGCGCGGAGGCCAGCTCGGGCCTCCTGTCGACGGGCGCGGCGGACGCGTGCGCGGCGAGAGCCTGCGCGGTGAGTGAACCCAGCGCGGACCACTCCTGCGCGATTCGCTTCGAGTGCGACCCGTCCGTTCTCAGCCGGAGCGCTCGAGCCGCGAGCCTCAACTGAAGCGCTCGCGCCGGTCTGCACACCACGCCGTCCATACCACCGTGCGTCGCGACGAGCGCGGTGGCGAGAAACGTGGCGGTAGCGCGCTCGGCGCGCACGGGCCCATAGGCGGCGCTCCAGCACGTCGCCGCGTGCGTCATCGTTCGATCCAACTGAGTGTTCAAATCGTGTTCAAACCGTTTCGTTCGCATCTTGGGCACGTGCGCGGGTGGGACGTCGTGAAGGACGCCGCCCCAGCCCGAGCCGTGCCACGATCGCCACATCGCGTGCGCGAGCGACGGAAGCGACGACGCGAGTTTGTCACCCTCGGAAGTGTCAGTGCCCATGTCTGAACCCGCGTCAATTGATGAACCCGCGAGCCAGAGCAGGTGACGGTGCGCCACGAAATCGGCGGGGTCGCGGGGCGCGGATGCCAGCCCAAACGCCAACCCCCTCGCGGCGGCGCCCAGCTCCTCACCCGTGAGCGCGTGGTCCACATACTTGGAATAACCATCGGAATCGACGGATGCGAGTGACACACGCGCGACGCGCGCGGACATCGCCTCGAGCAGCGAAACCTGCGACGCGAGCGAGTGCAGCTCGAGCAGCGGCAGCAAGGACTCGTGCGCGATTCGGCACTTTGCGTACTTTTGGCTCCACACCGGGAAGCCGAGCGGGGCGGGCGGTTTCTGACCGCCCGCGCCGTTGACCCCTTCGAACACGTCGGCCGACCTTAAGAGCTCCGCGGAGTTCATGTCGTACTCGCGCGGGGCGGGTGGTGCGACGGCGTCGTCCGTTTGTTCGACGGTATCGATAGCCATCGCGTTTTCGTCGTCGCCGCTTCCGACGAGGGGAGTCGCCGCCTGAGCCTTCGGGGCAGTCGCCGCCGCCGCGAGCTTGGAACACTCGTCCGCGATCTGAGCCGGTATCGAGGCCGCCTCGGTCTCGAGGAACGCGGCGGCGTCTGTATCCTCTTCGGCGCCGCTCCGTACCCCGCCGCCGACGTGGGTCCACGCGAAAAAGCAGAGACCCTCGAGCGCGGCGGATCTGAGACCGGCGCCGCCGCCCGAGCCGACGGCTGCGGATGCCGCGAGCGTCGCGCGCTCAATCGTCGCCGATACGGCCCTCGCCGCGTCGTGGTCTTCGCCCTCGCGCGCG
>Ga0302114_10000608_pt1 | contig 24784 bp, 13 predicted proteins | sample AG5_Surface_MG_FD_203107 | JGI IMG/M metagenome (GOLD analysis project Ga0302114, IMG submission 203107) | Marine microbial communities from Western Arctic Ocean, Canada - AG5_Surface | ecosystem: Environmental > Aquatic > Marine > Oceanic | place: Canada: Western Arctic Ocean | collected...
CGACGATCCCGTTCCTGGGTGGACGCTGCCCAACAGCTGGACTGGAAGGGTGGAAGATACTGATAATGCCGGGCACTGTGGTCCGCGAGAATTCGGGCGGTTGTTCTTGGAATACACTAGCGACGCGGTCTATGACTGTGCTCCTGTGTGGACCGTCAGGGAAGAGTTAAAGAAGCGGTGTCTATGTGGGACAAAGTTGGTGTATTGAATAAATGTTTTGATAAATTCCTATTTATCTTCTTTATGCTCGAAAAAGGAAGCATTTGATCCTTCCGCGACCTCCGTTATCGAATTGGACATCTCGAGCGGTATTATTTTGGACGTGGCCCGAGCTGCCGCTTCAACCGCTTCTTTCGTCGCCTTCGCCGTTTTCTTGTTTGACTTGAGACTCGTTCGGAGAGATTGACTTTTGATGGCTGTTTTGTTCGCTGCCTTGGTCAGCCACGTTGTAATTGGTGTGGGCATCACATTGAGTATCGCCTCACGCAATTTTTTGTTCAAGACGCTGTAAACAATAGGGTTGGCCATGGAGTTCAAGTGGCACGAAAAACCAATGGCTCCGTCTATGTGCTTGTTCTCTATTTTCACACTGAAAGGGGAGAGAACCCACAAGATGCACAAAATTGTCCAACAGGAAATGAAAAACAGTGTGATGATTGAAAACTGCAGCGCAATTTTTTTTTGAGTTTTTTGTGTTTTTGCCAGTACTTCTCGGTCAGTTGTTGAGTTCCCGAACACCTTCTTCATGTGGTAGTAGATTGAGGCGTAGAAGAAGACCAGCAAGGTCGCCACAACTGCAAAATACATGTCGTATATAACAAGCACAAAATCGTGCATGGGCACTCCTTTTCCGCCGCCAACAAAGCAAGCCCCGTTCAGCTTAATTTCGTTGTACCCAACCGCCCCGTTCGTTACTGCAGCCAGTGACGAGATGCAAAAGAATGAAACAGAGGCACATCCAATTATGTTATACGCACTCTTGCCCGGGAGGGTTTTTGATTTGCATAAAAGAGTCCAGCGATCGTACGCGATGACTAGATAGGTCGTGAAAAGGGTCAACGCCAGCCACGGATAAACTGTGCCTGTTATTTGGCACACCATAAAGCTTGGGGTATTGCCGTAGAACAGCACACAGCCAAACACAACACACCCCAGTATAGACATGAGGAAGTCTCCCACGCAAATGAGGGCAACTAGCTGAAAACTGAGCTGAGACCGCATCTTCTTGTCAATTGTTATTGCTCTCAGAAGGAGGGGCGTGGTTACAAGGCCAAGGATGGCAAAGATGAATGTCATTATCGCCCAAATTAAACTGGAAGTGTCTTCACGTATGTCCGGAAGTTCTCCCCAGGTGTAATTGCCATATAAAGCAGCAAATGCTATTTGATCGGCACTGACCATTGTATTATGATATTTTTTTTGCAAAGCAAATTTGCAACAAATTGAAAACGTAACGTCTGGGTGTAGCAACTGGTGTAGACGATCCTTGATATAACTGGAAAAAATGGAAAAAATCAAAAAGGAACTGAAAAAAAAAGCAAAAATCGGTTTCATTTTTTCCAACATGCGCTTATGCTATAGGTAGCACGTTTTATAGCATAGCATAATAAGATAGTAAAAATTATATTGAAAACATATTTAACACCCCCCACATTACTTAATCCTCATCAATGTCCACCCACCTTGAAAAAGTGTAAACGAACTCACTGAATTCAATTGTTCCGTCCGAGTTCCAGTCCATTTCTCCCCACCTTTCCTCCTGGAGGAAGAACTGTCCCTCTCCCGCCCCATCTTCCTTCATCATGTTACCAACGTCACTTTTGGCAATGTAACCCTTGCCGGTGACATCAAACAGCAGGTAAGCATGAACGATCAGGTCGAAGTTGGCCTGCAGCGTGTCATTGTTCCTGTAGCTGAACAATCCTGTCACGCTGTTCGTCCTCTTCCGCATTGGCGGGGGGGTGGGGCTATCCCCGCTCGCCACGGCTTTATCCTTCTTGTCCTTCTCGGCCAACTTTGTCGCCAGCGCCATCTGCGCGGCTGCATCGTCGGATTCCCCCCCATTCCTCGCGTCAATGCTAGTCCGTCGCTTGGCTGGTGTGTTGAGCTCCGAAATCCCTCTAAGCACGTAGCAGATGGCCAGAGCCACCAAAAATTCCTTCTCGTTCAGTAGCTTTTTGCCCTCAGACTGTTGGTGGGCAACAGCACTGATTTCAAAGAAATCGCTCAGCTCACCTCCAGCAATGTCGCTCTTCAACTTTTTCAAGCACAAGTTCACCTCTTCCTCATTAATGAATCCATCATTGTCGGAATCCACAGCCTTGAAAATCTCCTTCACATCCTTGATTGTTGCTCTAATTTTGCTAAACTTGAGCAAAATCTTGGTGAAGTTCACCTGCTCGTATTCAGGCTTTCGCCGCATGGTTTGGAGCGCGACAACGATACGCCGCTGAATAGGGTTCAGCTTGTCGAGGTTGAGGGCCACATCAGCCCCGAGACCCTTGTGCACAGACATGCCGTCATGGTACCCTTGCTTCATAATTATCTCTTCGACAGAGTTGGATGGGTTATTGCTGGAGTTGGATTCGTTAACCCTCGAGGATGTGCAGCCCATGGCTGTGTGTGGTTGCGGGGGGTCGGGGTAGGGGTAGGGATAGGACAGGTATTTGGGTGTGGGTGGGTAGGCAGTAGGGGTGGAGGGCTTGTAGAAACGAGGACAGGAATGAATGACCAGTCGACCGGTTTTTTCGGTGGTAAAGTGTTACAGAAATAAATAATTCTCAGACTCTTAAGTTCGTTGTTGGTGTTTATTCACTAATACATATTTTAACTAAAAAAAAAGTGAACAAAATATTTTTTTTTTCCAAATTTTAGCCAAATTTTTGCTACTTTATTCCAACATTTCCTCCTTTTCCCCATCTCCATCAATTTACGCACTCTCCAATCCTTTGCTCCCATTGCCTGTTCCCCCTCTACAATTCTTCATTGCCCTGAGCTCTGCAGCGCTCATGCTGCTCGCCTGATCCCTGAACACTACCGGCACCCCGTGAACAATTTTAACTATCTTTTCTTTGCTCACGCCCATTTGTTTCACCGTGTGATCGACGACCACCCCCTCTCCGTCCATATCAGCCAGCTTTACGTCCTTCCGAATACCTCTCATTGGCACCGCGAAATCTGGCTGGGCGTACCCATTCCCTCCGGCGCTCAGTCCCGTAGCGCTCATGCTCATGCACTCGAGAACCAGGGGTTTCTTCCCCCTCCCGCTTGCGCTCTTCACCTTGCTCCCCCTTTTCCCACCCCCGACTCCACCCCCAACCCCACCCTCGCCGTTCTTTTCCGCCATTCTCTTCGTCTTCTCAGCCTTCCTGATGCCAATGTTTCTCCTCCTTGTTGCCTCCTGTGGATTGAACATCATGCTTGAGTACTTCTGCTTCGCCCCTTTCACCCCGCTGTTCGTTTCAGGGGTCATGTAGGAGATTTTCACCTTTGCGCTGGGGTGGAACGTCGGCGGCTGCAGCCCCCCGTCGTTCATGAAGTTCCTCCCTTTGAACACGTGCACATTCACACCGTTTTTCACCAGCCCTGCGCTAGCAAACCTGTTCTTCTCCTCGATGAAGATCTCGCTCGCTCCAATTGGGATTCCTTCCACCTCCCTGTACCCGGTCCTGCCCCTCCCCCCCCCTCCCCCCCCCAGCCCCTCGAACTCAAACTTCGTCTCCTCCTCGCCCTCGCCCTCGCCCCCGCCCTCGAACGCCCGCATCACGTATTTTTCGTTCAGCTTGTCGAGCAGCTTCGTTCCTATGTGAAATTCTGGCTTGGCATTCAAGAAAAGTTGCCTCTGCATCCTTTCTTCAAGCTCAATTTTCTCCATTGCTCTCACGCTCTCCTCCTTCTCCTTCTCCTCCTTCGCCTTCCTCGCCACCTCCCCCACCACCACCTCACCACCACCCCTCTGCACCACACCGTGAGGAAGGTGGGAACTAATCTTGCCCCAGCAATGCAAACAGTAAGTTTTGTTGCTGCTCTGCGACCAAAAGCAAGCCTCTAGCACCTTGCCGTACTTTTCTCGGCACATTTCGTGGTCGCACAGGACAATCCCTTCCCCCCCTCCGCCCTCCACCTCCTCTCCCGTCCCCGCCCCCGCCCCCCCAGCAGCTTCTGGACTCAGCCCCAAATTGTCGCCGTTGTTTGCAAACGCGCTGTCCGTTTGGGGGGATCGAATCTGCTCCCCCGTCGTGCTCAGCGTTGGGCTTCCGCGATTTTTGTCTCTGCTCGCGGTGTAAATATCCCGGTCTCGAACCGGCGAGTTGGCCGATGTTTTCCGAATGTAAACATCGGGCACAGACGGTGCCGCGGAGTTCACGTTCATGTTATTGCTCATGTTATTGCTATTGCTCATTGTGATGCTCAGATTGTCCTCTTCCGCTCTACTAAAACTTGCCCCCGCCCCGTTATCATCGTAATTATCCTCCATGTAACTCGCCTGCTGCTGCTGGTACAGAGAGTAGTTTTCCACCTTCCTCATCTCGACCATGGACAATTGCCTGTCATTCTTATCCTGCAGATAGCTCTGTACGTTGCTGCGCCCATCAACACCAGCGCGAAACTTAATCAAGTGGGCCTTGTCGTACACATTCTTGGGCGGCTGCTTCGCACTCTTCATCGGGACTTCGTGCTCCCTCAGAATCTTTCTCAAGCCCTTGGCACCCTTCACTCCCGCCCCCCTCCCGACACTCTGCTGCGCCTGCAGCTTAAAGTTGTACGCTGCTCCTAACTCGATGCTCCGCTGTAGCTCGAACGCGTCGGTGTTCCCGAAATTGTTGGTGTTGCAGATGGCGTCGGCAGTTCCGAGCCCCCCCCTGCTGAACCCGAACCCTCCAAGTGTTCCTGCCGTGGTTGGGTGACTCGTCAGCGTGCTGGCAGTGTACGCTCCGTTTAAGACCCCTTCACCCTCCCCCCCCCCGAAGCCACCGATCGGATCGCCAAAGGTGTAAGAATCCAAGCTGGGCATAGTCTCTCCCACCCCGTTAACTATTGATATCTCATCGTTCTCAATTTCAATCGTTGCCTCCGCTGCATCCGCTGCCTGCCGAACGAGTGTCGCCTTCTGCTGCTGCTGCTGCTGCTGCTGCTTTGCCTTGAAAAAATTCCCCTCTCTTTTCTCTTTCTCCTTCTCGTCAATTTTACTGTTGTTACTGTTGCTATTATTCAAAACAACCACGTTCCCCGCCTGCAGCTTGTTAATCGTTCCGTAGCTGATGCATTGCATGCTGTCAGCATTAGTTTTGCGTGTCAAAAGCTGGATGTCCTTCCTCATCCGTATGTCAGGCGGCGGCCACACTCCCCCCTCCTTTAAAGTCGGCGCAGCTTTGATTACACTTTTCTTCCTCTGCCTGTCCATCATTTCGCTGTACTGGCTCGACTGGGCTTTCTTTTTTGCTTTCTCCTCCTTGCTGTTGGACACAGTGTTGATTTCCAGCACCAATGTTGACTGGCGCTCCAGCTCAGCCTGCAGTAGCGACGGAGTGTTTCCGCGGATGTTGCCTGGCGGTGCGGGAGGGGACATGGCCCTCGCCGGGGAAACAAAGTAGCTGTTGATTGCCCCAGCGTCACTATCATGAATGTCGGTTTCGTTGTTTCCAAACGCTTCCATGTCGTCATCGTCGTCGTCGTTGTTGTTGTCGATGTTGATGTTGTTGTTGGTGATGGTCGTGGTGGTTGTGGTCATGGTCGTGGTAGTGCGCTGCTGCTGCCTCGATGGAACACGCTCCACCGCCACTTCCGAGAACGGAACCGACATCGGCCTGCCAGCCTTGCTGCCCGGTCGCGAAGTTCCCGATCCTGCTGTTGACGCTCTGACCTCACTAGTTGTTGGGCGAGACGGACTAGACTGAGAATTCGGCCTTGTGCTGCTCGTACCTGTCCTTGGCCGTTTCGCATTCGCCTCAATGGCCTCAATACTGACCGGAGAGATCAGTTCCAATATATTGTCGCTGTCGTGTTTTGTTGTGGTTGGTTTGTGTGTTGGTTGGTTGAAGTAGTTTGTTTTGAAGAAAGTAAAATTTTCCATTTTTGTGTCTGTCTCAACAACCTCACCTGAAATCGGCAAAATCCTCCACGGTGTTGGTCGCCTTCCACTGATCAGCGACCCCGTACCACGCGATGCAAAACCTGTCGAAATCTAGAAAATCGAAACCTTGGCAATAGTTGTCCCACGCAGCCTTAGCCCCCAGCTCGTTGTTGACAAATTCTTTCGTAGTTTGGGGGGGGGAGAGTTGTTCGTTGTAGGTAGTTGAGGTTGGCATTGGGGATACCACGAGGAAAGTTGCTGGGGTTTTTGGCATTATCGAAAAGTCGTGATCGCCCTGCTTCAGCCACATTAGGCCAAACTTGCTGTTTGCAGCTTGGCAGACCTTTGTGTAAAGGTCAAGGAATTTGCTCTTGGTCATCGTGTTCTTCTTAATATTTTCCAAGTAAATTTGCCTCAAAACTTTGTTCGCTCTAGCATTGAGCGAGAAGATTTTTGCGTTGTTTCCGGGCTGGAAGGGCGCTGGGGGTTGATTTTGATTCGTGGGGGAGGAGGAGGGATTGAGAATATCTTCTTGGCTTCCCCAACCGTCGAGTTGGTGTGTTGCCATACTATACTTGAGGAAAGAGAGAAGAACCCCTAACCCTAAAAAAATATTATGTGAAATGACTAGTGGAACATCTGTGCGTAAGTGGTGCGGTTTTAATTGTTTACTTGTCCCTACAATTTTGGCTTTTGGAGTTACTTTGACACTTTGAAAAAAAAATAGTTAAAACCGTTTTTTCTTCTTTCTCCTCTCTACACTGCTCTTCATACTTCCATTCCCATTTCCTTCATCTTCGCCAACATTTCTTCTTCTTGAGTTTCTAATTTTCTTCGCTTCTCTGCCATTCGCTGGGCCAGCGTCTGTTTTGGTGATTTTGGTTCAACAACAATCACCATCTCACTTCCATTCTGCTTTTTCATCATTCTCTTTGATCTCCTAGCCAAAAGTTCGTCTTTTTGCCTCTGTTTCTCCTTGCCTGTAGTTGAGATAAGTCCTTGTAGCTCTGAAATCGCTTTTGCCTTTTCCTGTTGGATGACCGCCGACATTTCCAGATCGTCTTCATCGTCGGCGAAACTATCCGACGTGAAATTTCCTTCCCTCGATGGCGGGATTGACAATGGAGGCGTTGCTAATCCTCTCAAGTTCGTACCTAGTCCTATTCCAATACCAGTGTTCTTGTAATCCAATAAATTCTTGGCGCTTGCGCGCCTCGCGTTCATGAGAGCCTTTTGCCTCTGGCTCTCCAGCAGCTGCGAGGACTCGAGCGCCTTCTTTTCTTTCATGTGTTCGGATTGGATGGCCTCAACTGAATCCCTGATCATCGACATTGGCAAAGGCTCGTATCGTTCACTTTCCTGCTCCTCGTCGTCTTCTTGCTCCTCCTCCCCATCTTGCTGCTGCTGCTGCTGTTGCTCGTATCCAACCCCCGGTACATATGACCCTTTCGGGGTAGGTGGTTTCCAGTCCCAGCCGTCGTCTCCGTCCTCCACGTCTTCCTCACTTCCCCCCTCATCGTCGTCCACGTAAGTGTCACCCACGTTTTCTACATCGTAATAATTTTCAACTTTCCCTCCCACGTTCCCCTGCATTGCTTGCTTCCCAGGCGAAAATTCCCAAATTAATTCTTCCTCGCTGCTTCCATCCTCCTCTTCCCCGTCCTCATCCTCGTCCTCGTCCTCATCCTCGTCCTCGTCTTCTTCCTCGTCCGCATCCGCGTCCTCGTCTTGATATTTGCCACATTCCGCGGCGTTGTTGTTATTTTTCTGAACCTCCTGCCATGCGAGGGAGCTGTGGGTGGACGACATGCTCTTGTTCAGTGAGCTGTTCAGTGAGCTGTTGAGCGAACTATTGAGTGGCTTATTATCGCCTTTAGAGAAGGAATTTTGGAACTTGTCGAAATCAATAACGATTGATTCTTCGTCCGATTCCGACTCCTCTTCCGACTTTTCCGACTCTTCTTTCTCTTCCGATTCTGGCTCTTCTTCCTCGCTCCTTTTCTTCTCCCCGCTCAAAAATTGCATGTTCGAGAACATCCCCGATGCAGGCGGCGGCGGACTGCTGACACCAACATTAACGTTTACATTTGCATTTGAATTTGCTTGCAGCAACAGTTCCTGTTGAGCTGCGTCCATGGCCGCCTGGTCAAAGTTGCTGAACATTCCGTTTGCCGCAGCGTTTTCGTATAGCATATCATTCTCTGCCTCGTAGTCCAACTCTTCTTTTTCCTCCCCCTCCTCTTCCTCTTCCTCTTCCCCCCCCCCCTCCTCCTCCTCCTCCTTTTCAAGATAATCACCCATGTTGTCGTCAATGAAACCACCCACTTCGGACAGTAACTGCCTCTTCCTGGCCTCTTTCCGAACCACTGTCTTCTTATGATCGCGCTTCTCCTGTTCCAGTTCTCGCTGCCATGGATGAAGTAATCTATCCCAATGATTTTGGCCGACCTTGACCCCATTCTTTGCCCTCACCGCGCTAACATTTGGTCCTCTTGCCTTCAGTACAATCCCCCCCCCACCTCCACCTCCACCTCCTACCTTGTCCAACGTCCTCGCTACCCTCTTTGCCATTGGCTCCTTAACGGCAATTTTCACTTTGTAAGGATTCTTCGCCCCTTCAACTTGAAAATCAAGAACGGCTTCCTGCCAGCTTTTCCCGCCCAACACATCATACTCTCCTCGATCAATCGCATCTTGGTCTTCCTTTAGCTCCTTCTGGACCTGCTCCAGCTTTTTCATCTCAACCCTAGCTTTCCTGTCAATGTTCGCAACAAATCCCTTTTGTTCGCCGACGAACATTTTCTCCTTGTCCTGGGTCGTATATTTGTCAATTTCGTTCGCGCGCTGCTCAATCCTCTGAACAATTTTCTTAACGTTGCTCAGTTTTGGCTTCTTCTTGTACTCCTCGACCAAGCCACTGTCCTTCCTCTCCTGCAGCAGCTTCTTGTTGAAATCTCTTGTTTCTTGCTTTTTCCTTTCCTTGATGATTTCTCTCAAATCTCTATGCTTCGGAACGGCGGACAGTTTTTCGACGCGCGCCTTTTGGCGTTTGACGCGCTCCTCGTTGTCCTCGTTCTTGTTCTTGACGCGCCCGTAGCCCAGTGCTGCCCATATCTCCTCCTGCTTCAGCCCCCTGCCGTGAATTTGGTCGTCCCCGCGGACCCCTCCGTCGTAGTCAATGTCCTCCAGAACCACGTTGTTCTTGAATACTTTCCGGCGCGCCCTTGCAGCCTCCCTCATCTTCTCCCTCCGCTTGTCGAGGGTCCGGTACACCTTGTAGCAGCAGCTGCAGGCGTTTACCTCCTTGTAAAACTCGTCCATGGCGCCGGGCTTTTCCAAGTCGTCCTCGTTCGATACTCCCATGACCCTCCCTCGCATGTTGTCCACGTGGGCGCCATTAATGTTTCGTCGCAATAGTTGCTGCTCCCACTGGTCAATCTGGAAATCTTCATTTTCAAAATTGTCCTCCGCCGTTTCGTTATCATTACCGTTGTCGTGGTCGTTGTCGTGCTCCAATCTATTGTGGTCGTCCTCGATTCCCAATCTCCTTCGCTTAATCTCGTTCTTTTTGCTACCACTACTCCCTGTCGGAAACAGGTGAAATACGTCGCTTACGGCGTACACGACGTTCTTCTCAACCCCGCTGGCAGCAGATATCACAATGCGCCACGCGCCGTGGCGCTTTTTGCGCTCTTCAAGCTCCAAGTCGTCGTCCAAATCGGCGTTTTGCTGCATGGCGCTAATGCTCATTTTGTTCTTCCTCTTGCGCTCCTCGTTGGTGCGATCGTAGTCTTTCGGAACTCGCCAGAGAACGTTGCCCCTTGCCACACCCATGCCGCACTGCATCGGTCTGTGCGATGCAATTACCAGCGATCGCTTTCGCCTTGATCCCATGGCTACGTCTCGGTGCAGCTCAACATTCACTCTTGCAATGTCACCGTGGCAAGCCCACTTAATATCGAACCGGTCGCCCGGCGCGTAGATTGCGTTCTTTTTGGGCGAAAGTATCAGCAGAGCCTTTACTTTATTGGAAACGCCGACGCCCAAATTTTTGCCAAGCCGACGCCACCAGTGACGTAGCGCTGGGGACCAGGTAGATTCCATAGTAAGCTCCGACTTCATGTCCTCCCTCGCTCCAGCATATGATCTGTGCTGAATGACGTAGTTGGCAAGCAAGCGCTCGTTAGCCGCCCTCCTGTACGCGTTAGATTTGCCAACTTCGTCCAAAACGTTGTCCAGCATAGTATTGTCGCTGCTGTCGGCGGCCTCGGGGACAATCCCGAGCTTCGCGAGCTGGTTCCGTTCGTTGGCTTGCGAGTCTTCCTTCATTTTACTCGCTCCTTTCCTTGAATCCCTAGCAACCTTCTGGGCCATCGTTGAGGCGGCAGAAGCCGTCATCGACGTGCCAGCATCGTACTCGTTCATGATAGTTTTCTCGTCTCCAGAGTTGTAGCCGCAAAAGTCTCCGTCGCAGTACGTACGCTTGACCACAAGTCCTGTCCTTTTTTTCAGCTTTGCAAGAGAGGCCGAAGACGGTTTTGTTGCATGTTGGGGTTGGGGTTGGGGTTGGGGTTGGGGTTGGGGTTGGACTTGGGGTTGAGAGGAGGAAGACTTTTTTTTTCGTTTTTTGCCACGACTCGATTCTTTCTCGGGACTAACCAAATTTCTCAGGGAATCCCCTTTGAACATGTCTTCGTTGGCATAGTTCTTCAGCTTGTTTAGCATCTTCTCTTCCTCCGTTTTGTTCAGGAGCTTACGCAAATTTGTTTTCTTCACAATTTCATCTTCCCCCGACGATGATTCGGAGAAGGAGTCCAAGTTGTCGACTCCGTCCTCGTCTTCGTTCATATCGTTGCCGTCGTCGTCGTCGTCGTCGTCGTCGTCGACCACGTTCGCAGTTGCCGACGGCGCGCTGTAAATATTGGTGGGAATTGTTTTGGTCGAATTTGCCTCAACGTACTCGAGGCTCACGACTCGCTCGAGCCAGCAGGTCGGGGCAATTTGATCAAAGGAATTCTTGGAACTGTCGGTGCCGTTGCCATCCTCCACGAAGTAATCAGCGCTGATGGCACACACTCTAATGCCACCAATGCATTCTAACCGCTTTACAAGCCGAACCGTCAGCTTATCCAAATACGCGTTAAGAAGCTTATCTCGGGAAAGAAGTCTGCCGAGCTGCCCAGCGGTTTGCGTCGCGGCTTTCTGGGCGAAGTGCTTCTGTGCGGCCGAGGAAGCAAACGCAGTAGTCGTGTCTTCCTCCTGGCGAACTAAGCTCAGAGGAACGAGTCGGTACGTGGCTGTCGCCGGTTTGCCTTTTCCCTTTACGACGCGAAAGGCGTTCTGCAAACGGACGCGCCCGCGGACAAGGGCACCCTTCACATTGGAAGAAACGGCCAAAACCCGCTTGCCAGGAATTGATTGGAAGTTCTGGCTGCTGAGTTGCCTCCATTCTCGGCTTGTACAGGGCAGCACATCTCCATCGTCGCAAAACAAATTGCAAATAATTGGCAATTCGATCATTTCCATTTGGCTCCGTTGTTTCGATTGTGAGGCTGAATTGTCGTCTTCATTGGTGTCTGCTCCGGCATACGCCAACCCAACCAAACGCGTGGACAGGTTCTTCAAGGTGGCGTTCTTGGATGACTTCTTCAACACGTATTCATCCTTCGAAGTGAAGAGCCAGGTCATAATTGAAGTTCCCTGCTTGTCAAATATCGCAACATCCGCAAGAGGAATGTGCAAACGCTGCCTTGGGTTCTGAGCGTCCGAGGGTGACCAGAGCTTTGACCATGCAAAGAGGGCAGCCGCTGTGTTTTGTATTTTAGTGATAGGTTTGGGTGTTGACTGATTTCCTTGTGAGTGCGGACTCATTTGATTTTGTTTAGTGTGAATTTGAGGAAGAGGAGGTGGGAATGACTCTTGTGCGAAAAAATGATTTACTTCTACAAGCCAAAATGCCAAGGTTTGTAAAAAAGTCGAATATATTTTCGAAATTTTGGTTAATTTTCAAACCCATTAGTATTTGAAGCCATCATGAAGGGTTGTTGATGGATATTTGCAGACTTTGGCCTTATTCTACTTTAACACAATTTCTCCCCGAGTTCTCGCTCATACAGAGAGAACAAAAAGTGTTTCTTTTCTTCGATCACATTCTTCCAAAAGTTTTCTTCGTCTTGGTCATTTTCATGTTTCTTCTTGTCTCCTATATTTGGACTGTGGTAATAATACCTATTGCTGGTCACGCTCCAGTTTTTTTCACTATCTTTATCCTCCCCCGACGACGCAACGTGAACACTATGAAACCACCTGCGCGGCGCCGAGCAAAATAAAAAAAGGTTTGTATTAGTTTTCGTATCTCGTCTCTTCGCTTCGCTTCGCTTCGCTCACATTATCGGGACGTAAAGTGAATCTCCAGCCTCCAGCTTCACGTCTTGCAAGGAACTGTCATTCAGCAAATTCTTGTATTCCTCTTCCCTCTGACTCTTTGTCGTCTGGGGCCAGTGTTTGTGGTTCAAATTCGGCTGCCATGCGTTTATTGTGCTTGGACTCGCCAGCTTGACAACTTTCTGTCCGTACAATTGTGAAATAATGTTTTCGTAGCAATCTATGTGGGTCGGATAATCGTAGCCTGCCCCCATTCTCAAGTTGCTCCATGCTGTGGCCAAGTCCATGACGATTTCTTTGTTGAATTGCTGGTCAGCCTCCGCCAATAAATCGAGAGTTTTCGAATTTGGATTTGGGTTCACCGCTACGTTACCCTCGAGCCCTCGATTCGTTAGCAGCAGGTATATTATAGGGTCGGCGAATTCCAAATCCTCTTCGCTCTCAAATCCGCCAAGCGCCATGTCAACAAATTCGCCGAATGTCACTTCCGCCTGCATTATTTTATTTTGCGTCGCGGTGATTTCGCCATCGCCGTCGAAAATCAATACGTTGACGGAGTTGTCGTTGAACCGCGATTTCAACTGCGCAGGTCCCCACCCTTCCACCCCGCTGTATCCCCTCTCCCCTCCCCCGCGAATGATGCACGGGAAATTGTGCTGGATGAATTTTTGAAGTTCAATGCTTCCCTCTCCATCTCCATCTCCATTTCTGAGATCTATCATCCCGGCTCGCTTCTTCAAATATTCTACACTCTCCTCACCATCCAGCCCATCCAGCCCATCGATCAGCCTGTTCTCGTTGCACAGCAATCGCAAGTGCTCGAACTTGACGAGGTCGCCGAAACTCATAGGCACATTGCTGCCAGTAAGAATATTTTCGCACCAGAATTGAAAACCGTCTCGCTCCGATTTCGTCGAGTTGTAGGCGATCCCCGACTGCGCGACCATGCTCGATACAAACGCGGAAGTGTCCGTATCCGAAGCAACATTTTTCAGCTCGAGCAGCTGACATTCTTCTTTCTTTATTCGCGTTGCTTCGTAAAAGTCGTGAAGTTCGTGTTCACAGGGGAAAAAATCGGGCGCGCACTGAGTTTCAAAAACCATGCCTTCCCGCGACGTTGAAATTGGAACTACGCAGAAGGAGAGTTGGCACTTTTCGCACTCTGAAACTAAAAAGCTAGAACCTACGGTTTTTTGAGCACGATCCTCCGCCACCTGTGGTTTCGTTTCACTTTCATTTTCAGAGTTTGTCTTCGTTTCCGATTCCACTTGAAATTCCGATTCCGTTTCTATCCACTTCCGAAGAACAATATCGTCAACGTTGTTGTGCAAAATGTCGTAGTGACGTAGCATTTCACCCACGCCTTTTTCTACCCCACTTTCGCTTTTCAAGCACGGTATTACGCACTCGAACCCCCCCGTTCCTTGCCCAGACTGTCCAGAAGTTGTGTAGTCAATCAGCTCAGAGTTTGCTTTTCTCGCTCTTTCCATTTTTCGCTGGAACTTGTCTACCACCCCTCCTTGCGAGCGTATCGTGCATGACACGGCGCTTCAATTTCTCGTCAATTCCTCCGATCGTTCCTGTGCTCGGCACCACATCCACTTCCAACAACCAAACCTTCAAGCTCTCGTCGAGCAGAAAGTCGTGTCTCCAGTAGGCAAATGCCCCCTTGCTCTTCCCTTCGAAGACGGCATTGGTCTCCGCCTTCATTTTCGTTATAGTCGCTGCCATGGTCGTGGCCACAATTTCCCTGATCTGCGGGTGAATGACTGCTTCGTAATCCACCCCCTCGCGCTTGAGCGCGTCTCGCAGCTGATCACCTTTCCAAACGTGATCCAACGCGTCGTAATCCTTGTTTAGTCTCTGGTTCAACAAACCGTTCGTTAAATGCGACAGGACGTCTTCGACATTTAAGTCGTCCTCAGCCCCAACATTCGCCACGTCGCTCTGGTGCGATCTGGTGTGGTATCCCTTCGATGCGAACAGCACCAGCAGCTCGTCGTGAATGAACACGGTCATCGGGTTCAAAGTCACATGCGTGTATACCCCAAAGCTGAACTTTTTCAGTTTTGACTCTGGAAACGGCCGCAGCAGGAACGGGGGGGTTACGTACTTTTGAAGCACACAGGACGAGTCGATTTTCTGCTCGCCCCAAGTGTTCCCCTGTTCGTCGACGAAAAAGTTGTTGCCGTCGTTCTTACATTCCAAAACTTTCTGCTTGTCTTCTTCCAAGTTCAAATTGACGACGAAGATTCCCCCACCGAGCTCAATGTCGGGAATCTTCAGGACAAACAAACCCTGCAGGGAGTTAATAAAGGAAGTGGTGAGGTCGTTTACGAAGTAGCTTCGCGGAATAAATTTGTTGCTGTCAACAAGATTAGCAGCGGATCTATAGTTCACTGCGTCGAAGCGGCTTTTGCTTCCCCACACAATCTCATCATACTCGTCGTAGTCGTTGGTGACTTGGGGCTGGGCAAAGACCTGGCTTGTCCTGGCAAATTTCATCAAATTCTTCACGAGCTTGTCCTTGTGGTTGGCCGAAGTTGTTGCTTGAAAAGTGTTAAATGGAAGGGTTCGCTGCAATAGCCTTTCCTTCGCTTCCAAGCCCGCGATCATTTCGTGGCCAGCGGAAGAATCCGTCACATGGCCGAGAAACCAAATGAAGCTCTCGCCCTCCCCGTAGTCGTGAGCCGGCCAGCACTCCCGGTAGTTATAATGATAGAACGTTTCTCTCAGAAGATCGAACTCCTCGCTGTCGTGGTGCAAGGGAGAGTGAATGAACCGAAAAGTTCTGAACTGCTGCAGCGGAAAATTGGCCGGAGGAGGGGTAGGCAGTCCGCTGGAGGACCCGGAGCAAAACAAACTATCTGTCAGCTCGACAGACACGTGTGACAGGCACATTATATCGCTCTTCACTGAGTTCATTATGTTGCAAAATTCATTGGCGAGCTCATTACAGGGCGAGTTTGCATCTGCATCAATTTGGAAGAGCTCATCATCTAAAAGAAACCTGGCGGAAACTGAATCGTTGTGCGAGTGCCACGTTATTGGTGGCAGGTTACCTGCCTCAGAGTTGTGAAGTTTGTATGGATGGTGTTGGTTGTGAGAAGGAGATGGATGTGATGAAGGAAGAGAGGGGTTGGAAGCAGTTCCATGGTTTTCAAACACAAAAACAACATATAAAAGTGGCAGCCACATTGTTGATTGAGTGAACCCACACAAGGGGGAAATGATACAAAATTAAAGATGAAAAAATCAATGTATCAACACATATTTAAGGGGCGTATTTATAATATTTATCAAGTTAAAAAAAAAATATTTTGTTTTAACATAGTTTTACAAAGCTTCAGCATGGTAAGCAGCTGCCTGGTGTTCTTGATTTGAACTAATTTGTATTCACCTTATAATTGATTAAACAATTTCCAGTTGTGATCTCTGTGTGAAATCTGTAAACCAATTTCTCTGTTAACCATTGTTGTCCGACAAAACTTGTAACTAACTAACAAGCTGATAATCTTCGATGCGTATGTGTGGTTACGCATTCCTTTTAGAATCTCTTTATGAGTTCCGTCGAAAAGCACAAGATGGAGGTTGGCCGTGAGGTTTTGTCAAAATCATCAGGACTCAGTCTAAATGAGATCGAGTGGATGGAGAAAACGTACTCAACGCATGCTGGCATCCCCAAGGGTTTGAACCTTTACTCTGACTCGATCAAGGACTACTTTGACCCGTCACACAAGAAGTGCACGAAGAAAAATGAATGGACAGCCAAGGGCTTTGCCAAATGCTTGTCTGTTCACCCGCAGATTGCAAGTGCAATGTTCAAACTTATGGATAGTGACGGCAACGGTACGCTGGACTTCCACGAGCTCGTCACAGGCTACGGAATGGTAACTAGGGGTAACAACGAGGATCGGATTAAGCTTCTTTTCAAGATTTTCGACCTTGATGGCAACAATACTCTTGACGAGGCTGAGACGCTAGTCATGTGCCGTACCTGCATGAAGAGCTTCCACGAGACGGCAGTGTCCACTTCCGGCCCCAAAGGGACTGGGATCTCGCAGCAGAAGTTGCTATTCAAGGCAAAAAAGCTAGCAGAAAACCAATCGGCCACAGCGATAGATGCGCACTTTGACAACCAGGCAATTATCACCACAGCGAAATGTTTCGAGATTTGCGACGAAAATGGCGATGGGAAGATTGACATTGAAGAGTTCCAAAAAATAGTCAATGGCAACTGTCCAGAAATAACCGATATCTTGGAGCTGTTTAAGGGCGGGAGCATCAGCATGTGGAACAGCCTCGGAAAATATATCGAAGCTCACGGGGCTGCACCGAGCGAGGAGGATAAGGCTAAAGTCGTCGAAATTCACGATAATACTGTTGAGGCCAACAGTCCAGTGAAGAGCAAGACACCTGACCCAAAGAGCGACAAGAAGAAGCGCACAACTAATATTAGCGTGAGCCCCGGATGCGCTCAGCAGTAAAACGAGCCAGTGGAGAGGGCTGTTGGGATAGATAATATAGGGGAAATGAAAGCTTTCAGGCCCCAAAAAATATAAAACTTTTATAAAAAATTAAAAATTCGGAAATTTCTTATCCAAAAGTATCGGTTTACCCAAATTTACCACAACAACGAGCACAACTGCTAATCTCCCGCATACTAAACCAACTGTTACATGAGTTCAGTTCCCAAAAAAAACTATGCCAAGGCACTAGACTCACTTCGGCAGAAATTATCCGGCAAGGGGGTGCATGGAATGACTTCATTGAAGAATGCTTTTAATGATTTTGACCTGAACAATGATGGCACCCTCTCGTTTGAGGAATTTGCTTCTGCTTTAGAAAGTTTTAAGCTAAGCAACCAAGAAATCCGGTCCCTCTTCACAGTAATGGATGCGGACCAATCCAACTCGGTCGACTATGATGAGTTCACTTTGGCAGTTCGTGGCAAGCTCTCCCCTAGCCGTGTTGCGTTGATTGGTCGTGTCTTCGACCTGCTCGACACTGACTGTATGGGAGTGATTAACTGTTCCGATATTGGTCGCCTGTACAACCCTGCTAGCCACCCCGATGTGGTCTCTCGGAAGAGAGCCCCGGCGAAGGTTCTCCAAGATTTTTTCGACACATTCAAATCCGTTGGGACGAATGGATCTATTGCAAAAGACGACTTCCTCGACTACTATGCCAACACCGCAGGTGAGCGAGCGAAGCGAAGCGATCGAGCCTTATGGAAGACGAGAATACTGCGATGAATCCCGCGAAATGGCTGCAGACCTGATGGCTACATCCACTACTGAACTAACCCACTCAATTCGTATTCGTTTGGCTCGATTGGTTCGCTTGTGCTTCATTAAAAATGCGCCTCGCTTCGCTCGGCGCAGCCTTCATTGACGACGAAGAGTTCGAGAGCACAATGACAAGCGTCTGGCGCCTCACCTCCAACTTCAAGCAGCCCAAGGTAATCAAGGGGAGCTTAGGCGATTCCGTGAAACACAGGGATGCACAAACAACATCGATTAAAGCTCCTGCCGACGTGAATTCCTTGGCGAATAGAGAAGTCGTTGCGAAGAAGCCGGCAAACTTTGAGCGTGCGAGGTCGTACCTTCAAAATCACATTGGCAAGCAGGGTGTCAAAGGGATGATTGCGCTCCACGATTTGTTCGAGGAGATGGACCTGAACGGTGACAAAACCCTTGACTTTGAGGAGTTTGCCAATGCGATGGAAGCTTACAAAATGGATAACCAGGACATCAGGGCATTATTTGTTGGCTTCGACGCGGACGGTTCGCAGTGTCTGGACTGGAAAGAGTTTTGCGAGGGCATCCGAGGTGCTCTGTCGCCTGCTCGGAGGCAGAAGATTTCCGAAATTTACGATGCCATAGATTCGGACGGGGATGGAAACATAACCTGCGAGGATATTGGCAAATGGTAAGTTTGATTTGAGCTGACTGAGTCTTTCGCCGCCCAACACACCCCCAATTTCCCCCCCATTCCTACTTACCCCAACCCCAAACCCAAACCCAAACCCAACAGCTTTGTCCTCAAAGGCCACCCCGATGTCGTTGCCAAGCGCAAACCCGAAGCAACAATTCTCATTGAATTTCTCACCACGTTCAAGGACGTTGCTGACGACTCTGGTTCCATCACGAAGGAGAATTTGATGGACTACTACTCGAACATTGCCTCTTTCGTTTCCGACGAGGAGTTCTTCAAGCTGATGGACGCCATTTGGAAGATCCCGAAGCGGACCAAGGTCTTTGCGAACACGCTGGGCTCGTTCGCCGAGGCAAAGATCGCCGAGAACAAGAAACTCAACAACAAGGTTTCCCCGACGGTTGCGGTCAGGTCCGCCCCCCCCACTTCCACCACCCCACCGCCCAACGTTTCCAACATAGTCGCGGCCCTCAAGGCCCAGCTTGCGAAGAGGGGAGCCCGGGGAATTTCCGGCATTTCCAGAAAGTTCAAGATTATGGACGACGACGACTCCAAGTCCTTGTCCAAGGACGAATTCACCAAGGCGATGAGGGAGTGTGATATTGGCTTAACTGGCACTGAGCTCAACATCCTTTTCAACTACTTTGACACTGGCAACGACGGCTCAATAAATTTAGAAGAGTTCATTCAAGGCATTCGGGACCCCATGAACAAGCAACGCCTCTCGATTGTGCACCAAGCTTTTGACGTCATCGACGCCGACGGCAACGGAATCGTGGAGGTTAGCGAAGTCATCAACCGCTATAATGCTACCAAGCACCCCGACGTGATCGCCGGGAAAAAATCAGCCAACGACATAATGAAGGAGGTGGGCGAGCGAAGCGAGCGAGCCTTTTGGAAGACGAGCATTCTCACGATGAAGTGCGCGAAATGGCTACAGAAATAATGGCTACATCCACTACTAAGCTAACCCACCCAATTCGTTTGGCTCGCTCATTCTCGTTTCGCTCGTCATTCATTAAAAATGCGCCTCGCCTCGCTTCTCTTCGCTCGGCGCAGTTTTTGGAAACGTTCGAGGTCGGAGAGGTTGTCGACGGCTGCGTTAGCGCCCAAGAGTTCGTCAACTACTACACCAATTTGTCGAGCAGCATCGACAACGATGACTACTTCGAGCTGATGGTAAGGAACGCTTGGCACATCAGCGGCGGTGAGGGCCAGGCAGCAAATTCTGCCAACACGCGCGTTCTAGCCACAATGGCGGACGGCTCGCAGCAGGTGGTTGAGGTGGAACATGACTTGGGAATGGACAAGACGGACCAGAATGATGTTGTCTTGCGCTTAAAAAAGCAGGGTTACAGATATAGCAACATAAAGTCGGCCTCAACGTCCGGCAGCTGCGACGACGACGAAAGTAAGAGCAAGAATAATGCCAACAAGCCAACCTCCCTCTCGGCCCAACTCCAAAAGAAGAAGAACAGCGCCAAGTCCCTCGCAACCCTCACAGTTAAGTCCAGATCCACGCTCGAAGCGGAGAAGAAGGAGGCCGATATCAGGAAGAAAATGCCGCAAAGTCTCAGCGATAGAATGGAGGGAACTTCCATCAAGGACACGTTGGCGAAGAACGACAGCTTTGCGCAGAACAAGCATGTCAGTTTGTCGTCGCAGGCGACGGCAGACTCAATAAGGGGACTTGCACCAACCAAAGCGGCAAAGCAAAACGTCCCCGACACGGGACTCGCAACAATCATCACAAAGCTGAAAACCCAGCTCAAGTCCCACGGAGCCAACGGCTTCGTTGGCTTGCAGCGCAAGTTCCGCATCATGGACGACGACGAATCTGGCGCGCTATGCCTGGCCGAGTTCAAGAAAGCAATGACGGAGCTCAAGATGGGGTTGACTGACAAGGAGGTGAGCGAGCCTTTTGGAAGACGAGCCAGCGAGCGAAGCGAAGCGAGCAGCAAGCGAAGCGAGCAGCAAGCGAAGCGAGCAGCAAGCGAAGCGAGCAGCAAGCGAAGCGAGCAGCAAGCGAAGCGAGCAGCAAGCGAAGCGAGCTATTCGCAACTAGTGTAGGTATTCGCTTCGTTCACAGAACGCTTCGCTCACAAGCCTTTTTGAAGACGAGCATACGAACCACTTCTAAACCAACCAACCCGCTCAACTTACTTCGCACCTTCTTCGGCTCGGAGCAGCTTCGCCTTTTGTTCACCCACTTCGATGCCGATTCGTCCAACAGCATCAACTTTGAAGAGTTCATCCAAGGGGTGCGAGACCCGCTCACCAAGCGGCGCTTGAACCTCGTCAACCAGGCGTTCGAGATCATCGACAAGGACGGTAGCGGCATCGTCGAGCCCAAGGAAATTATGTCGTGCTATGATGCAAAGGCCCACCCCGACGTCATCGCGGGGAAGAAGTCTGCCGAAGACGTTCTGAGAGAGTTCCTATCAACCTTCGACGTAGGAGGCGTCGTTGACGGCATGGTCACTCGTCCCGAGTTTACCAACTACTACACAAATGTTGGCGCGAATATCGACGACGAGGATTATTTTGAGCTAATGATAAGGAATGCGTGGCATATTTCCGGCGGGAAGGGAGCCGCAGCGAACTCAGCCAACCGGCGGATCTTGGTCACCCACAGCGATGGCAAGCAATCAATCGAGGAGATCAACAACGATTTGGGCCTGAAGGCGGACGACAAGGATGAGATGATCAGGAGGCTGAGAAAGCAGGGGGTGGACGTTGTGGGGATCGAGATCAAGGGCGGTGTGGAAGATGAAGAGGAGGACAACTTCGACGCGTACGGACCGATCAAGTTCGCGCACCCTGCAATCGACATGAGGAAGGGAACAGCTGCGCCGGGGGTTTTGCCGGGCACGGGGAACCCGCTAAAATCGGCAAAGGCGAGCAAGTCCCACAGAGACAAGTACCACACACCGAAGAGTTACAACGGGCCGGAGATTGGTGTGAGGGAGCTGGTCGACGAGATGAAGAAAGCCATGGCAAATCGCGGCGCGAAGGGCGTCGTTGGAATGGCTCGTCGCTTCCGCTCCATGGACGACGACGGCAACTCGTCCCTCGACCTCATGGAGTTTATGAAAGGGATGTACGAAATGGACTTGGACTGGAGCAGGCCCGACATGAAGCGCGTGTTCGACTACTTTGACGTTGACAACAGCTCCACGATTGAAATCGAGGAGCTCATCAGTCAGTTGCGCGACCCTCTCAACTCGCGAAGGAAGGCGCTCGTGCACCTTGCATTTGCCAAGCTGGACAAGGACGGGAGCGGAGTCGTTGAGCCCGAGGAGGTGATGGCCGCCTACAACGGGAAGATGCACCCTGACGTCATTTCGGGCAGGAAGACCGAGGAAGAAGTAGTGAGGGAGTTCATCGCCGTGTTCGAGGTGGGGGAGGTTGTCGACGGAGCCGTCACCATCAAAGAGTTCGAGAACTACTACGAAAACCTTGGCGTCAACATCACCGACGACGACTACTTTGAGCTTATGATTAGGAACGCTTGGCACATATCGGGCGGGAAGGGTGTGTACGAGAACAGTGCGAACATGAGAATTTTGTGCACCATGAGCGACGGGAGCGAGCAGATTTGCGAATTAAAGGACGATTTGGGCGTGAACAAGACTGATCACCACACCATCAAAAAGAGGCTAAGGGCTCAAGGGTTGAAGGTCGTCAACGTTAGCACTAGCGGAAAGGTCGAGGAGGAGGAGGAGGAGGAGAAGAAGAGCGACGGTGGTGGTACCGTGGTTGAATCGCTCGGAACAAAGTACAAGAATAAAATCAAGCAGCTAGACCCAAGCAAGCAACCAATAGCGAAAGGAAAAAGCGGCAGGGCGGCGTTCGGGGAGGTCAGGGGGGCGAGCGTCCAGGACGCGCTCGGAAAGACCCCGCAAATTGTCAAGAAGGCGGTCAAGGGGAAGATTGGAGATCCCACGTACGGCGTGCAGCTGATTTTGAAGCAGATGAAGGAGCAGCTGAAGCGGCGAGGCGGCACGGGGATGATTGGGTTGGCTAGGAAGTTCCGGATCATGGACGACTCAGGGGATGGCGAACTGCAGTTCGACGAATTCCGAAAGGCGCTTAAGGAGATGGAGTTCGACTTGAGCGACAAGGACATTCACTCCTTGTGGGACCACTTCGACGTTGACCAGAGCAAGAGCATCAGCTACGAAGAGTTCGTACAGGGCGTTAGAGATCCGCTGAACACAAGGCGATTGGGTCTGATAAGTTTGGCGTTCGAGAAGATCGACAGCGATGGCAGCGGCGTCATTGAAGCTCACGAGGTCGCCAGCAAGTACGACGCCAGCATGCACCCCGACGTGATTGCCGGGAGGAAGACGAAAGACCAAGTGCTGAGGGAGTTTTTGACGACTTTTGATGTAGGTGGCGTGGTTGATGGTGCAGTGACCAAGGCTGAGTTCACAAATTACTACCACAACATTAGGTGAGGATGGGATGAGATTAGAATTTTTTTGTTGAAAAATCACAAACAACTTACCCTCCCTTTGCAGCGCGAGCATCAACAACGATGACTACTTTGAGCTTATGATTAGGAATGCGTGGCATATTTCCGGTGGAAAGGGTGTGTGCGAGAGCAGCGCGAACAAACGAGTGCTGGTAACTCACTCGGACGGGAGCCAGAGCGTGCAGGAGATTTCTGATGATTTGGGCCTGAAACCGGACGACAGGGAGGAGATGGTATTGCGGTTGAGAAAGCAGGGGGTGGATGTTGTTGGGGTCGACCCCAAGGGAGCGATTGAGGAGGAGTCGGAAGAGGAGAAGAAGAACGCCTTGAACCCCGATATCGACAACAACCCCGGAAAGAAGAACGAAACGAAAATTCAGCACATTGGAAAGGGCGGCGCTGCGGGGTACTACATGAGCAGTAGCAGCATAAGTTTCGGCGAAGGGGGTCCGTTGGACGAGAACGAGTTCCGGAAGAGCATGGGGCTGAGCTTGAGGACGAAGAACAAGGATGTGGCTATAAGGGATGCAAGGCACAGTAACTTGGGCCCGGGTATGATTGAAAAGGCGGTGAAGCACGACGACATCAACTACGAGGAGCTGAGGAACGGGGTGGTGGGAAGGGGAACGAGAAAGGGGGCGAGGGACGGGAGTAGCTTGCTGGTGTTGAACAGCAAGAGCGGCGTTGACGAAATTTTGAGCATCTTGAAGGTGGAGTTGTGCAAACGGGGAGCCAAGGGCTTGAGCGGCCTTGCGAGGAAGTTCAGAATAATCGACGACGACAACAGCAAGAGCTTGGACGCGGAAGAGTTCGCGAAAGCGATGAACGAGTGCGCAGTCATGTTGACCAAGGACCAGCTACTGCAGCTGTTCAACTGGTTCGACACCGACGGAAATGGGAGCATCGGCTACGAAGAGTTCTTGGAGGGGGTTAGAGGAGAAATGAACGATGTCAGGCGGGGCTTGGTGATGCTGGCCTTCGATGTGATGGACAAGGACGGCAATGGATTCTTAGAGCCAGACGACGTTGTTAGCAGCTACAACGCGAAGAAGCACCCAGAGGTGCTGGCAGGAAAGAAAACGGAAAATGAAGTTTTAACCGAATTTTTGGACACCTTCGATGTAGGAGGGGAGAAGGACGGAAAGGTTACGAAGAACGAGTTCTGCAACTACTACAAGAACATCAGTGCGAGCATCGACAGGGACGACTACTTCGAGCTCATGATAAGGAATGCGTGGCACATTAGCGGCGGGAAGGGCTGGGCAGCAGGAAGTGCCAACTTGAGGGTGTATGTTACGTTTAAGGATGGCAGCGAGGAGGTGGTGGAGATCAAAGACGACCTGGGACTTAAAGCGGGAGACAAAAAGGAGGCAATGCGGAGGCTAAGGAAGCAGGGGCTTGACCCACAAAGTTTGAGCTTTTTCGACACCATCGAAGAAGAAGAACTGAGCAAGAAGGCCACCAACCAGAGCTTTACCAAGACAAATATTTCGTTTGGGTAGGAGACAGGGAGAGGGAGAGAGAAGAGTTGTATTGTCACATTTTGTGTACCTAAAGAGCGTGCTATTTATCAATATAATCATTCTTCCCTCCTACCTATCTAAGATGGTTTGGGTGCAGGCAAGGGGTGGGCGGCCTTGATTATTGTGTTAAAATCTTGTGAAACCTTATCATCTTCCCACACGAAATTCTTAGGTTTGGACGAGGGCGAGGACGACGAGATGTTCTCAATCGAAATTTCTATGTTGCTGTTAATGTTGAACAGCCCACCATCGCTCATTATGGATTTCTAACGAGGAGCTGAGGAACGGGTGGTGGGAAGGGAAAATAGCAAGGGGGCGTGGGATGGGAGTGTTTGCTTGCTTGCTGGTTGCTTGCTTGCTTGCTTGCTGGTTTTGAGCTCGTGAAAAATG
>Ga0302114_10000612_pt1 | contig 24714 bp, 17 predicted proteins | sample AG5_Surface_MG_FD_203107 | JGI IMG/M metagenome (GOLD analysis project Ga0302114, IMG submission 203107) | Marine microbial communities from Western Arctic Ocean, Canada - AG5_Surface | ecosystem: Environmental > Aquatic > Marine > Oceanic | place: Canada: Western Arctic Ocean | collected...
AAATCTGGTGGCATTTTCCGTAGATGCAATTTAAGTGCGACAGTTTCTTGAGCGAGGCTGCGGGGGTGCTGAGCATATCTATCTGCGTGCAATGAAATCGGTGTTGCTTGCTCGCTTGCTCGGACATTCATAAATTTATACGCGATATTATTCGAATAATAAATATTTTAAGATCATAATAAGATCTTATGTTATTATTTAATTTTATTATCATGTATATATATATATATATTCTGAATTTCATCAGGGTGTGACAATTTTATCGTAACTTAACTTGATTATAGTTAAGGATAAGTCGCTTACGTGAACATAAGCGGAATCTTTAAACTGTTTGCCCATTGGAGTGATTGTGTGGATCGTAATGATAAAGTCTTTACGTTATTATATAAAATCGTTATCCATAAAAAAGTGTCACACCCTGATGAAATTCAGAATATCATATTATATTATCATATATATAACTATATATATATAGTTATATATATGATATCATATATATATACTTGATTGAATGCTCATTATTACGAAGGTATGAATCATTATGATGGAAATTGTTTTTTTTAATGGGGGATTTAATTCAAGTAGTGACGGTGTGTGTTTTGAAAGACCAGCGCGCAGCAGGTATCAGCGGAGCGTGCCCGCGCCTACGTACAGGCGGCGCGCTCGGTCTTTTAATTGGCATGCCAACCACAGTAATTTTTGCCCTCATAATTTTGTGGTGATTTCGGCAAATTCCCACTCAAGGACCACAGATAGAGAACATTTTGATTTGTGTTAATTTTCCGAAATTACCACATCCGAAGGCAATATTTATATTATTACCTTCGTAATTTTATTAAAGATCTTTATTAATATATGTGGTAATTTTATAAATGTAGGGTGTGTTGAATCTAAATGTGGTACCGGGTTGTACGTGTCGGGTTCTGCGTGGTTATCGAGGATCTACGCGTGGATTATAAGTTTCGTTCGTTCGTACCTTCGGTATAATTTTATTGTAATTTTAACAAATGAAGGGCTGGCTCGCTCGGACGAATTTTATCATAATTATTAGTCGGCATACCTGGTGCTTAGGGTTTTAAACCCTAAGCCGATCTGTACCCAAATATGTCCGATCTGTACCCAAATATGTACCCAAAGTCTATAGCTGCTCAATAAATGTCGTCATTTTTTTTTTAAATTCGAAAATGTTGGTTATTAAATCACTATATTAAATACCTTCGCAACATACATACTAGTTCGAAAATGTTGGTTATTAAATCACTATATTAAATACCTTCGCATCATTCATACTAGACATATGGGACACAGGCATGTGCACAGAGCTCAAGCAAATATATTATTACGGGGAGTAACGATCATCAGAAAAACACCTCTCTCTTGATTGACGCCGCTTCGTCGTGGTAAAAGTCAGTCTTCCCGTGCAAGTGACCTTACGAAGCTTCCCCGAGCACGATGGCCTCGGGGACTTCTTCTCAGGTGATGACAGTTGACAACCTCGAAGAGACTGCCATTGCCCTGCCAACTCCGGAGATGTATCCCCGCCCTCCGGCGTACAACAACGGGAGCGGCGTGTTCCGCAATTCATGGCGACTGAATCCGGAGTCGTTCGAGACTCAGAAAAAGACGGAAGCGCAGATTCAGGGCTTACATAGGCGGCTGCCACGGCACTTCAACACTGGAGCGAAGGACGGCATCGTAGACTTTTACCGCAGACAGAACCAACTAGTGGAAAACTTTCAGGAAATTGAGCAGCTCATACGTAGGACAGACCCATCCATGAACACGCCAAGCGACACGGCGCTGCATGGAAATAACAGCAAGTCGGAGCAGCGAAGGGCGCGGAGAGAAAGTTTTGCGTTGAGGATATCGTTTTACGCAAATGCTTGTCTCTTGATCATTAAGGTATTTGCAGCATATTCCTCAGGGTCACTCAGCATCATTACATCTGCTCTCGACTCATTTCTGGACTTAGTGTCGGGTTTGATCTTGTGGGCAACTGATCAGTCGATGAGAAAGCAAGACAAGTACTTATATCCAGCGGGCAAAAGTCGTATGCAGCCTCTGGGAATCATCGTGTTTTCATGTATTATGGGAACCTTGGGGTTTCAGGTACTCATAGAAGGAGTCCGCCAGCTTGTTGGTCCAGATCACACCCATCACTTGGAAGATTTGTACGGTTTGATAGCCATTATGGTTTCTGTCATCATTGTGAAGTTTTGTTTGTGGCTATACTGTCGCCGGTCCAATAGTGCGGCGGTCCAGACGTACGCACAAGATCACAGGAACGATGTAGCAACAAATTCAGTTGGACTCGCAAGTGCCATGTTGGGTGACCGCCTAGTTTTTTGGATCGACCCCTTTGGCGCCATATTGCTTGCAACATACATTATCTACAATTGGACAGATACGGCCATTGGGCAGATCAAGGCCATGGTCGGGGTCTCGGCACCCCCCGAATTCCTAACGCAGCTCACTTACCTCGCTTGGAATCACCATCCAGAAATAGTCTGCATCGATACTGTGCGTGCATACACATTCGGGCCAAAGTTCTTTGTCGAGGTTGATGTTGTGCTACCGGAGGAAACGGAGCTTCGGAGTGCTCACGATATAGGCGAAAGCTTGCAGGATAGAATCGAAGAGATGGAGGATGTTGAAAGGGCTTTCGTTCACCTTGACTTTGAAACAAGTCACTTTCCTGAGCATGCTGGCAATATGAGGTCCATAGAGAAATTCAAAAGGATGGCTGCCATGATGGCTGAAACCCCACTGCGACAGCGAGCAAAGAATGTCAGTGCGGGAGGAAAAGATCGTTTTATTTAAAATCGAAACTCCTGCACCTTGATTCTCCGCGAGCACGACATGACTATTGCCTTATCTTGCTCAACTGGCATGAAAAAGGATTCCTACAGTATCCAATTGTCTCGCCTGATTTGAAGGTCAGAGAGGAGATCCAGGTAACGAAACAGACGTACCAACTTAGGGATGGACCAGTTGTACCACAAATATAGACTTCAGGTACCTCACTTCCCCGAGCGCCAAACTCGGTTTAGGCTTTTGTTATCAAAACACCCATTATTGAATGATCCATCACTGCAAATTGAGGGGCGACTCAAAAACACCAGGTAAAGGCCTATATGGAATATCATGAACGCTTCTTCTTAAGGACAGTTCGCCAGTTTCCCATGATAAAAAACTGCTTCTGCTCGCTGAAGGAAATAGAATGCTGTTTTCTGCTATTAAGTTTCCCGAAGAGGTCAGCGCCTGTGAAATGGCGGCGCGCAGGTCTCGGGCATCACCTTCCACAGTGATATCAGTAATAATTTGTTTCGCCATAGCAACTGCCAGAGGATTTCCCCTAATCTCGCACAGCCCAGAAGTTTTTGTCACCCGAAGCAAGGCCCCCGACCTGTCTGATATTTCCTGTATTTTCGAACCGCCTTTCCCAACAACGCGTGCGGCATGAATTCCACAGTTGATTAGGACGGCGATCTGATCTCCGCCCGCATTTAAATCCAAAGACGAGCTGAGTTGAAATGGTGCCAAGCGCACCTCGGGCTTTCCCACTAGTTTCATTCTGCCGGTCAAAATGCCCAGCAAACCAGAATGTTTGTTAGACAATACGACAAACAGAACAAGTCAATAATAATATTTATAAATTCTTCGAACGAAGGTAATATTTTATTACCTTCGATCGTACGTTTCGTTCGTATTATTTTATCATAATACGAGTTCCGACCGATAGACCATACATATATAATAAATACATCGAAGATAGTTTTATCTTCATTAAATCTTAAGGTGTCATCCTGCTGCTGATGATCGCGCTTGTTATTTACCTCGAAGGTACGAAGTAAGGTAATTGGCAAATCTGTTGATTTCGCTGGAATTTTACCGGGAGCAACGCCTCTATAATTACCCATGCTTTCGCCATCAATATTTTTCAAAAGAAAAACCACAGGAGCAGTCACTCGACTTTTTTTGGGACATCAAAATGGTGATAGTAACCCTTATTAGTAAAGATTATGATTTTCTGAAAAATATTCACGGAACTCGACCTTTTCGGGGACATCAACCTACAAACGGTAGGTGCTCAAGAGAGATTTAATCTTGCAGTGGCGGTGGGAGGCATCTTAAAACCTTTTTTTGGTGCGGACGCGCTTAGAAATGGCGTAGACAGGAAGTCATCGTCGATGAATGAAGCAAACGCCGAACAAATCGTTTCATCAAACGACATTTCTGGCTTCGATGTTCCCTCACAATACGTAGAGTCCCGCGCCAGTGACGATGAAATTCTTCCCGCTCTCTTTTGGGACGGTAGTGAAAACTGGGTAGACGAGGACAATTGCGCAGATTTCTCTGCGTTACAGTCTTTGAAGCACGAGTCAACCACACCGAAGGAGCGTGCCGAGCACTACAAGGCAAAAGGGAACGAAGCACTAAAGTTTAAGCAGAATAAACTTTATGTCCGAAAGGCTGTCCAGCTCTACACCCTCGCCCTGCAAGAAACTTTTGACGATTCAACATTACGCTCTATATTGCACGGCAATCGTGCACAGGCTGATCTTATTCTTGGCAACCACCGAAAAGCCTTTATCGATGCCGAGAGGTGCATAAGTTTTGATCCTTCAAATGTAAAAGGATGGTTTAGAGCTGCTAAAAGTGCGTTCGAGCTTGATGACCCCGTGAAGTCTATACAAGTGTGCAGCGAAGGTCTCGAACTTCACCCTGAAAATGAAGAGCTCAACTCTCTTTTAGATGCTGCTAGGCAAGCAAAAAAATCGCATGACAGGCAACTGCGACGACAACAAGGTCTTGAAAGTCGTGCGAAACTATACATCCATGAGATTAAAAAACGAGGCTTACAGTTTGGTCCGCCGGGACTCGCTACCGGTGAGCGTTTTCCAGAACTATCAGCGCAGCATTTTTTTTCATATTGGGTTCTTTTTGTCTATCCTGAAGTGATGCAAACTGACATTGTTGAGGATTTTGATGAAAGAAAAAAAATCGGAGCACAGCTCGACATCATGTTTGGACCCGATGTGCTGGCGCCTGAATGGGACACTGCAGGTGCGTACAAAAGAGATAGGTTGGAAATATACTACATCACGAATTCTGCACAAGCTTACCCCTCAGCTGTTTTCGAGCAAAAAGTGTTGAGCTTAAGTTGTCAAGGAACAGTTACTGAAAAGGAGTTCACGTTAACGAGCAAAACCAACTGGGAAATGCGAAAAAAGCTCGTCGATGAAACTTGCACTTTAGGTGAAATACTGGCAGCCAATGAGCATGTTATTTCTGGTCATCCGGTGTTTTACATAGTTGCACAGGGAACAGAGTTTCGGGAAAGATTTTTGAAGGATACTTGGAAGTTATAGCCAGTGCTGTTTTTGATAAATCTTCAAATAAAACCCATCAAGAACTCCACCTGTCGCAACCCAAACTATTGAAATTAAAAGCGATTGGATTACTTTCTTAACTGAAATAAAAGCTTAATCGCTTTTCACTTGCATTAAGCATCTCACACGTAAGATGCCTCTCGCCAAATACCAGTACATCTGTGACAGGAAAGACGGCATGTGTCTAGCATATATTGTGGATTTTTCTCGCACTCATTTTGCTCAGCCCAAACATCGCATTGAATGTTTGAATCTCTGCATTCTCCAAAAGTGGTCTCTCTTCCTTCCTTTAATACACGCTGTCTTGCGTCAAGTTGGGTCGATGGTGCAACATGTATCCACTTTGTTGCTGTCCATTTCTCACCGAGAATAACTGGACAGCCCGCGTGGCTACTGCCGCCATCTAAATCACCGCCCACTTTCATATTCCAAAACAAGATGGCGTCACCTTTTCTTGGGACAACGGTCAATCCGTTTTTTGCGCAAGCAGTCGTTTCAGGCCTAAGTCCTGATGATTTCAAATTTGGAAATGCAGTTTCACCTCCATCCTGAAAGAGTGACTCGCTCATGGGGACGCAAATTATACGGATGACGCCAGGGGGAAAATACCTTGACATCAGAAAGGTACATCAAAACGGTCGCTATTCGATTATTATTTTTTCCCCCTTCATGGAAAAAGTAGTCAAAGTGCGACTGGTATTCTTGACCAATTTGGTATCGTAGGACTTGGATGGGCTCCCCGTGAGTCGCGGGAATTTGACTCCATGCCGCAATTCGTCGCTCAATACGTCGGATCTCGTCATTTATTCCTAAGAAAATGACACTAAAACTAAAAGCATTAACGATAAGAAACTGGACAAGCGGATACCTGTCGGTACAAAAGATCCCGTTGATGTCCGAATGTCACTAAATGAACTGCCTCCATTGGATACGTCGACAACGCCAGACTTATACATGCTTGGCTTTGCATATTCCATTGGAAAGAGAGGAAACACATGAGCTACATGTGAGCTTTATCGCCTTGAAAAAAAAAGTGAAAGAGCCCTCACCATAAGCAAATCACATTCCGACTCTAAGAGAAAACCTTTATGCATGAAAGCACGTGGATTATCAAGGGAAATGATTTGAATATTTCGCGGATCAAATGAATGTGCCACGCCGCTTCTGTGCCACTGGTTTGATTGTTCTGAGTTCATTTTGACCGAAGACACGTCGTCTTTCGTCTCAGTGTCCTGGAAATAAACCAACTGAAAAATGATCATGAATGGCGTTTATACGAAGGTACAAAATAGTCACATATCTCCACTTCCAGTCTTACCATGTTTCCAATGTTTTTCATGTGCTCGATGCCGAGCGGTACTTTCAACTGCTTTATCACTCGGTTCGTTTGCACAGTTCCCCCTTCACTTTGTCTAGTTTCCGCGACCCAAGAGAAAAGAGAAGCGGACGGAGCTACGGGACGGGGAACAAAGACCACCGCCGTAAAAATCCAGCTGGGAACTATCGGAGCAATAAATATAAACGCGAGCGCAACGAACGCGTAACCCCACAAGAAAAAAGACCAAGGTTGGCCCAGGCGCATCGTGTATTTTTGGTGCTAGAGTTGTGCGGAGTTTGATACTGGTTCTTCCTTGGGCCATAAGCACGGCGCCAGAAGCACGTTGATTTAGGAAACAAGTTGCTTCATGCGGCGGTGCAATTACGCGCGCAGAGATACACGCAGATATACACGCGAGTACACGGGAATGTCGACAACTGGTCTGCTTTCGACGAACCGTTCAGACTTTATTCGTACCGAGAGTGGCGCTTATTAACATCGTTAACGTTACGGTTACGAACGAAGGAACAAACTGCTGGCGCTATGGTCGGATTGTCTCGATTTTTATCATCATCACCGATTGCCTGAGCCGGTTCAAACGAATATAAATACAGGTTATATGGTTTTACGATGTTTTACGCTTTTGCGAATAAGTCATTTAAATGATTTGCCCATACAATTCAGCCCAAGACATAAGCCGCTTGTATGTGATGTTCTTTAATAGATAGACTACCTTCGTAAATGCCTTCGAAACTTATTATTATATTATATGCCAAGTACTAATAAGATAGATGTATTAAATAAATCTGTGTTACGGTTTTTTTTTTTTTCCGGCACGGTAGCGCGAGGCACGCTTCAGGATGTCAAAAGGGAGCGGCCGAAGAGCCGCTTCGCGGCTGTTTAAACTCTAAACCTGAAAACCCATCCCCAACCCCCTAAAGACACGGCGCGGATTCTAAAGATACAGCGCACCGCTTGTTAATCGCGCGTCAGCGGCTACATGAGCGCGCATCTTGCTCATGAAAAATACGCTCTTGTCAGCGCGTGGCGCGCTTCAGGATATGTATGGGAAGAATTAACTACTCGATGATGACTCGTCCCGCCCGGCGACAAAAAAAAAAAAAAAAAAACCGTAACAGAGATATTAAATAAGCGACTCATGGATTCGGTGAACCTTGTTGGACCAGGTGACATGTGTGAAGCGTAAACCGAGATTTTCGAACTTGAAAAAAAATGGCGACAATGTATGGAACGAATAGACCGTGGTGTTTGATAAACGTTACCAGGTGAGTGCGACATTTTTTACGGTCAAAAAAATTCCGAGTCGTGTAGATGCGGCTCTGCCGAATATCATATACGAAGGTATAATAAATATTTTTAATAAATAATAATAATGGGGCGGTTAATACAGCAGTAATAGTATTATTGAATACAGTATCAATTTTATTATGCTTGATTGCTTGAAGTTTATTTATTTCGAACGTATCGAACTACATATATAAAAGCCTGTTTCAACAAAGATCCCGTAAAGCGAACTCTCGGCCGAACAAACCAGGGCGGCGTACCTCGGAGCTTAGACGCAGAAAGTCGCGGCATTGACAGATGGGTCTTACATTTACTAAATTATTTGCTCGTTTGTTTTCTAAGAAAGAAATGAGAATCTTGATGGTAAGCTCCCTTGCGAAGGCAGCTTTCCGCAGCCCGACCGACTACCAGTCCTTGCCGGCACCCGTTGGTGAAACCGTTATTGGAGGAGCGGTACTTCGACACAACATGCGCATCCTCTTAGTTTACATTGAGTCGTTTTAGCTTCGGTGATCACTTCACCTGACACGAATCACCAAGCAACGAACTCGTCCTGGCCGTGACCGCAACTCGCAGTGGATCACTAACGTTGGGAAAATCCCGCTCTTCTCGTACACTAGGTCGGCCTTGACGCTGCCGGAAAGACGACAATTTTATACAAGCTGAAGCTCGGCGAAATCGTCACAACTATACCTACAATTGGTGAGTTCCTTTTTAGCCACTTCGCGTACTTCTTCGAAGGCTACTCTGTTGTGTTTTCACCGTTGAGCGAGCTCACTTCGGCCAGGATTTAACGTTGAAACCGTTGAATACAAGAATATCTCTTTTACTGTGTGGGACGTTGGTGGGCAAGATAAGGTAATACACAAAGGCGATTACGTCAGGAGTTCTGTTCTTCCGTTGCGTGAACCATGGTGTAGAGACAAGACTAACTATAATTTCAAACAGATCCGTCCGCTTTGGAGACACTATTTCCAAAACACTCAGGGGCTTATCTTTGTTGTCGACAGCAACGACCGCGATCGCGTCTCCGAAGCAAGGGATGAGCTCCATCGTATGCTGAACGAAGATGAGCTTCGCGATGCTGTGCTCCTAGTTTTTGCCAACAAACAAGATTTGCCAAACGCCATGACCGCCGCAGAAATAACTGACAAGCTTGGACTCCACTCCATCCGCCAGCGCCACTGGTTCATTCAGTCGACATGCGCAACATCCGGTGAAGGCCTCTACGAAGGTCTTGATTGGCTTTCCACGAACATCGCGAATGGCAAGTGAAAGCTTGATTATCACACTCAGGAAAAGAAGCCTTTTTTTTCGAAAAGGAGCTATTCTGATCATCTATTGGTACTATTCCGTTCATCTACCGACCCTAAGGAGAGCTGTTCCGTTCAAAAAAAATGTTTTGAACAACATCACGCCATTGAATTAAGCTGATGACTGCTCTAGGCATCATGCACGTCGCATGCGATCTCCGGATGTCCGTGAGCTTATGTGCATACTTTAGCTTTCCTTTATTTTACACGAGAAAAAATCAGGAAGGCCTTTTTAGTCAATTCCACCAGCATGTTGCAACGCACGCGTAGCATACTTCTGGACACGATAACTTCGTTTCCCCATCGTAGAGCTTAACATGACATCTTTCACGAAATTGGTTTCACTCGGCGCACCTTTTACTCCTTTTGGCCGCAACTTCATTACGGTTGCCAAAAAGCTAAGGATGTTTTCTTCAATGGCGTCATCAGTAAAGAACAACTTACCGATGCACGCGTGAACAATTGCATTTTTTTCAGCTCTAAACTCGACGCGTCCCATGTGCATACGCTTCACGGCGTCCCTAACGTCAACGGTGACGGTGCCAACTTTTCGGTTAGGCATCATACCACGTCGGCCGAGTATCCTGGCGATCTCTCTGAGCTTGGGCAACATTGTTTCATGGGCAATTGCTTTGTCGAAGTTGATCGAAGAAAGCCCATTCAATTTGATATCAGCTACGAGCGGCTCCCCCCCTACGATATCAGCACCGGCAGCACGGGCCTCATCAGCCGCAATTCCCTCTGCAAAGACACATACTCTGGTTTTCTTGCCAGTCCGGTGTGGTAAGTTTGTAACACCTCTTACAGCCATATCGCTCCGCTTCGGGTCAATACCCAGGCGCACGGTGACGTCTATAGACTCATGAAATTTTGCACTTGCACTAGTTCGCATGCGCCGCAACGCCTCGGAGATCGTGATTTCGCTCGGGGCACTTATAGACGGTACGGTCGCATCCGTTATCACCCGTCGTGGCGCCGTAGGAGCCGCACCACTGAGCGGGCGCACCGTCTGTTCGTCTGTATTTGTCTTTCGGCTTTGGTTGGGAAGGGAAAAAAACCGCCGGGTGGTTTGAAACACTTGCAGACGCGTCAAACACGTAGCGGCATGTCTCGTGCGATGGAAAACAGCCATGAACTGCGAGCGTTCTCCGCGTAAGTGGAACTTTGTGGGCAAAGTCAAGGGCAAAAACGAGTCCATTCCCGAATATTTCGTGGCGGTACAACACCTGATGAGGCTGCGCGTCCGCGTAGAGATGAGCGACATGTATGTAAATATTTCCGCAGTCGTAAGGGGCTGCTCCAGTCTGCTCCAGTCCCTCTTTGATCTGCTAAATTTATTAACGATACCAGATGGGTAGCACATTTTTTCCAAAGGACATCCCGTACGATCGGCTATGCTGAATATAATTTCGAACGAAACTAGAGTTTATATTCCAGACACCAACGGCATTTCTATGCCGCCTCCGAAGCCAATGAACTCGATAGGTATTAGTCCGTATTAAAGCAAAATAAATAAAGTTGGAAATTTATTTATGAGATAAAGGTGTTTTATTAAATAAACTCATATTCATTAAATTTGATTGTGACGGTGTAAAGGGTAGCGTCCCGAAAACCATTATTTCACGCGAAGTGGATATTGTTGTTGTGAGTTATCTGTCGAGTTAGGCGACCACTCCTCCAGAACAATCATCAAAATATTGCGGAGATGTCAGAACGCGAAAGGAATAGAACGACAGCTGCCACTAGCGCTCAGCAGAGGGAAGAGCGGTCGTCCTTGCAAATGCAGGTGAGGAGCAAGAGCCCAAAGAGCAAGCGGGTTGACCAAAATCAGTTCAATGGATACGGCGGCGACGAACCTTTGAAAGCGCCGGAATCGAGACAGAATTCTAGATCTCCAAGTTCCACGGAACTCTCGCGCCGAAGCATCCATGCTCATCCTTGGTTTGACTACCCCCCTCGCTTTGAGAATGGCGTCGAGAAAGCAACTGCCAAGCTGAAGGACACCCTCGCCCCAACTGGAATGCTCCGCGTCGTTCCTGCCGAGCTTAGATACACGCTAACTCGCAATTTCGGCTTTTTCGCAAGGGTTTTTACTCAGTTTTTTGAGCGCGACGGTGCTGATAATGTCAAGCAGTCTATTGGCCTTAAGTGAGTACAAAGATGGGACTGGTGTAGTATAATTAAGAAACTCTTGTCCATGATCACTGCTCGCCGCTCAGAAAGTAGCCCTTATTTTTTAGGGCGTCTCAAAAGTTGGACTGTCTACCATCGCCCGGCCATCATTCCAGCGACTCCAACCAGTCCCGCAACAAAGCTGGCAAAGTTTGCAGCGGCCTGCTGGTCCTCGTAGTATTCCACGCCCTTCTTCCCGATATCTTGCACCATCTCTCGCGTCGTCGCATTAGGCTCTATGCCTTTCTTAACCATTTCTTGGAAAATTTCCACAGCGGTTTCATATCTCCTCGCCACGTCTGCAGCGCGAATGAGTTCATTATATACGTGCACGGTTGGAACAACGCCATGGACATGCATCTGTTCTTTGATATCCAGGCAAGCACTCAAGTTCCCACAAGATGCCGGCGACAGCATGAGTCCCACAAACGTGTAATCATCGGGCTTCAGCCCCTTAGCCAACATCTCGTTGTATCGCGCATAAGCTCGCTTTTGCTCACCGCCGCGGCCGTATGCGGCGATCAGGGTGGAGTATGTAATATTAGACTGAGAAATATCATACTTGATCATCTCATCGAATAGTCGTTCAGCATAACTCCATTTGCCACACTTACCACAAGCAGAAATTGCGATGTTGTAGTGGATCTCCTCGATCTTCAAAGCTGTATACTTTTCACCCGAGCTTGATCGTCGTGCTGCACGAAGTCGCGACAGAAAGAAAATTGCCCGTCTCCACTGCCCGCATTTTTCATATGCTGACAGCAGCGCACTGCATGTGATACCATTTGGTGCCATGCAATCACCGCGTCTACACATCAAGACATATATATCCTCAGCTCTCTCCCACTCAGATAGATCTCCATATGCCTTGATCGCAGCGGTGCATGTGTAGGATGTTTTGGGGAAGTTTGGTGAGAGGAACACTTCCACAGCAGCAGTGGGTTTCCCGCATCGACATGCAGCAATGATAAACTCTGTGTATAGCCTGGCATCTGGTCGAAAGCAAGTCAGGGCGTCCTCTCTTATTTTCAAAGCGCCCTTTGAAGAAACGATGCCGATATTTGAAGCAAAATCGTGGGCGTCTTCATCGTCTCCAGCGAAAGTTTCAACGGCCCTGAGCATTCGCTCAGCATTTGTAAATTGCCCTAAGACACCATATGCGCAGATAAGCGCCGACGCAATGGGAACATCCGGTTTTATTCCATCTGCTCGCATGTTCGCGACAAGTGCGACCGCCGCCGTTGCACCGGCGCGATTTCCCTGTGCACCTGCTCGTATCAGTGCACTGAATGTGTGTGAGGTAGGCATAACTCCTTCAGAGCGCATTTCACGGTACACATCAAATGCTTCCTCCCATTTTCCGAATGCCCCGACTGCTTGAATGTATGCAGTATATGTCCACGCGGTGGGTGCACTACGTCCAGGACCTTGTGCACGCATCCACGACCACGTTGAGCGAACTCGATCAAGATCCCCATGTCGCCCAGCTATTGAAAGTACAGTCGTGGCAACATATGCGTTTGGGAGAAGGCATGTGTCAGCACTGCCATCGAAGCTTTCCTCCCACGTAGAGTAGGTGACATTTGGCGTTTCACATAAACTATCAAATACTTTAAAGACGAAACGCCAATTTTGGCTCGTGCCCAGGTCTTGAAGTTCTTGATTGAGCTCCCGGGAGTTAAGCTCGTGGTATATTTCCCGAACCAGGACCGGGTCCGTATCTTCTGAAACTGATGTGCCGGTAACGTCGGGGCGGGAAACTGTTCGCGGAGTCAAAGTTTTCTTGACAGGATTGGACACTATCAAATGCGACTGAGAAACCGTGTTTACCATCCTTGCGCCCTGATTTTTTGGCGCACCGTATCTATTACTCGCGTTCTCAAATGAAACTACCGCCATCCGATGAAGGCGTTCAGGAACATAGCGCTTGGTTGACAGCGTTGACAATGCCGCCGTTCTGTTTAGTCGAGCGTAGCAGTACATTCCGCTCAGTGCCTTCACGGGCTCGCATCCCCTTGAGTAACATATATTGTTACTCGACAGCGTGACACTGCCGCACATGGCTCAACTACACACTGACGAGCTTCGGCAAAATCACATCATAATTACATATGATTACCTTCGAGTTACCTTCGTATCATTTATCACTCTTTGCAAAACTGATGGCTATTATGTACGCCAAAAGAACGAACGAACGAATGAATCAACGAACGAAAATCACGAGCGAGCGATCGAGTTTAAATAATATATATGTACGATCGATAATCGTGCGTGATTATGGGCAAATAATCGTACGGGCAAATTGTTCGATCGGTGGCTATGTGCTGCTGACGAAATCCATACATGGAGCGAACCACCGTCCTCGTTCGATCCTGTAGAATTATTATTATTACATATTATTACGATATAATCGTCATATATGGTAACATAGTGTATGTTAATCAAATACACGATCCAAATCACATAGTGCAGTGATTTAAGGAAGATTCCCATACAAAAGTGACATCGCCGCGCGCACAGGTGGGACAAAAGCTGCCCAAAAAATCAGACGCCACTTCATACGAATACGTCACTGTGACGAATATGCATTTGCCGTTGAGTTTGATTTTTTGCGCAGCTCGAGTGTTCTGGGAGGTCCAGAAATAGATTCGTTCACTTTGCTCATACAACAAGTTGGAAATAACTATTACTTTCATTTCCGTTGATAATAAGTAATATCCACGTGCGTGCATAACGTCGTACAAGTTGTCAACTTGTTACCTTCGTTCGCGACTGCACCTACCGAAGGCGACTGGGAAAATTATGCAACACTCCCATTTCCACCTATAGTCGAGGAATCCCATGCACATCGCGTCCGGTTCGCTTTTCTCGTATATTTTCGTAAACTTACTGGTTGCAACTGTTTTTGTGCCTGTCCCGGTCAACCTAGCTTACGAACTGACCTGCCAGCCGGAAGGTGCTCTTTCTTCGATACGATATACGCTGCATCGTCGACTTATTACTGACAGTTATCCATAAAGGCAAGGTGACGAGCATCTCTGGGTCAGGCATACCCGGCTTCCGCGTGAGTTACGCGCTGCTCTTTAAACTTCGTCCCAACTTGCTGTCTCATTATTTTCCAAAACATGCAGGATGGTCATGGGGAAAGGTCATATTTCAATCGTCCTGGCGGGGTAGCAGTCAGCTTCGATGGGTCGGTCTACGTGGCTGATTCTGGCAACAACCGAATACGCAGAGTTAGTTATGAAGGAGATGTTACTCTGATAGCTGGCTCAGGGATAGCTGGCTTCTCTGATGACAAACTTTTGCGGGCTGAATTCAACGGACCCCAGGCGATAGTCATCACCCCAACCGGAATGATTTTTGTTGCAGACACTTTAAATAACAGAATTCGCCTCATCAATCTACGTGATGGAATTGTCTCAACATATGGTAAGGTTTTCCGGCCCATGCCCGAGTGCAAAGCATGTTGAGGCACGAAGGGGGTCGACATCCACTCTTTTATGGTTGCACCCTACTTTCTGCTGGTGCTGGGATCGATACTTACAGGGATGCAACAGTTGCTACTCAAGCTTACATACACGGTCCAGTTGGGCTCGCGTACCATACTATTTCAGGAGACTTATTTTTTAGTGATAGCGACAGCCGAATCCGTGTGGTTCGGCAGAATGGCATGGTAGAAACAGTTCTAAACGGAGCAGGGCTTGCTGGATTCGCAGATGCGACTGGTGTTCTTGCTCTATTTAATCAGCCAAGCCATATGGCGCTCAATGAAGATGAGAGCGTCCTATATATCGCAGATCGAGGTAACAATCGGATACGGCAAGCGACTTTACCGACTATGACGGTAACCACCATTGAAGGCTCTGATTCACCTTCTCCGGTTGGCACACCCAAGTCTAATAGCACGTCAAACGGAACCTTTCAGCCAGTATTTCAGCTGGGGATACGCTTCGATCAACCGTACGGAATAGCTTTCTACGTAGAGCCGGGTGACGCAGGCGAGTATGCAAAAGGGCTGTCTCCTAAGAAAAGGTCAGCGCTTCTCGTCAGTGAACAGCGCTCGAATCGGCTGCGAAGGTTGGTTTTGGGTGGTAATGATGGTTCTCAATCAGTCGAACCCGCATCGTTCGCGTACGCTGGATCGTATAATGCAATTGGCGGACACAATGATGAGCTTGGTCCGGCAAGTATATTCAACACGCCGTCTGGAATCTCAGTTGCTCCTGGCACAGATGGCGGTATTGCGTTTGTTGCAGACACGGGGAACCATATGATTCGACGTGTCGAGAGAGAACTTCCGACACAGTTGTATATCAGTGCAAGTAATCTCCATCCATATCCGTTTGAAGGCGATGATGAATATCGATTTGTCAACAGCGAAACTGGAAATGTCCATGGGTATTATAGTATCAACGGCCCACCTAACAACGAGACCTCCCATGTATTTGGCTTTGTTTCTTACAAAGACGAGCTGCATGTTTTGACGATGTGTGCATACCCGTCACTAGAATATTTTGTTTTCTTCAAAGGGTCGATCCAGGTTATCATTTCTGACGTCTTTGATGGTGATGCATCTGAAGGAAAAGTGTATATCGCTTGGAAGGGGACGGGGCTGGAAGATGAACGCGCAGAGACCTTCCGACTGAAGTATGGAGGTACGGATCGATTTCTTCGGCATCATTATCAATTTCGGCATTGGACGCAAATGTAGTCCAGACAAGCCTATCCCTAGTTCGCACAACTCATAAACTCACCCCCTATTGTCATCGGAACCATACCTGCAGGCTGCACCAATCCAAGCGCTCTAAACTACGACCCCTGGGCATTTTATGATGATGGATCTTGTGTTTCTGGGACACACATCGTTCTCGAGATCAAATCAACAGGTCAATGGGGATCTTACCAACTTGAAGGTCCGGGGCTCTATTACTCTGACGTTGTCGGGCAAGCAAATGGCGGAAGCTATTCTGAAGATACCGACGTGCATATCTTAGCGTTTATGGCCTGGCCACAAGTGATTTACACAGGTACCTTTGTCACATTCTTCAACAAATGAACACTTCCTCATACTATCGAATCAGGTTCAAGTTGTAAATTTTGTCGTTTCGTGGATCGCCCCTATATTATGTCCATCTGCATGGAGCTGTTCATGCTTTGATGTCAGATGCAGTCGGTCAAACGACATCCTTCATTTATTTTAATTATTCCAGTATGGATACGTCAAGTCAGCACCTCGAAGTCATCAGACCAGCTGGTCCGGGGTGCACAAAACGTGACTTTGTCAACTACTCACCATTTGCCACTGTTGAGGACAATTCATGCATGGAAGGGCGCTTGCTGCTGGTTGACTTGTTTTCAGCATCACTGGTGTCGAGTGACTGGTACAGCTACGGGCACGTTGCTTTATCTCAACCTGTAGTCCTTGGAGGTCAAGCCACCCTGCCATCAAAACTGTTTTTGTCAGCTAATGAAACGTCTCAAGCAAGTCTATTTGTTCCACCTGGGTTATTTTCATTGAGAATTTTTGGCGATGCAAAGGTGAAGATTACTCTTGGCGGGACAGGGAATCCTCTTCTTCGCGCGGATGGAAGCGATTCTTCGCACAAGACCGATGCACACGGATTTATTTCCACACTTGGTGAAACCCTTTTTCATTTGGCAGTCCCAGAAAAATCTATTCAACGTCAGGTGGTAAGTTCTGAAGGTGGCGTGCTAGGGAATTCAGAGTCGGGTTCTATTATAATTGGGGCTGGCGCTCTTGAAAGTCCAACCGTCCTGGGCATAGAAGTGGCAGACGTGGAAGATTTTCTGTCATTGTCGTCATTAAGAATGCGATGGAGGCTTGTTGGGAAAGTCTTTCAACCGACACCACTCAGGTTGAGGTTCACGTCGCCTGTCACCGTTATCATACCATATGATGAGCAGATGTTGCCCACATCGCTCGGTAATGGTGCAGCCGTAGTCATTGGGGCCTCCGATGAACGTGGAGTAGATTGGCGGGTGATGCCAGGTGCCACTTTTGGAGCAGGCAAGGTGCATGTTGACATCGATGAATTTACATTATTAGCAGTGGCAATGCGCCCAGACATAGAAATGATATCGCCTCAGCGTACACGACTAAGTGGTGGAACAAGTATAACCTTGATTGGTAATGATTTATGCGGCGAGTCGTATAGCAAGGTGCTCTGCAAGTATGGGAACAATTTCCACAACGCTCAAATGAATGGAGAATGCAATGTTGATAGTCAATTCGTAATCTGCGAAGCGCCGCAAATGGTAACAGCAGGGTTTGTGAGCGTAGATGTACATGACGCGAGTACACTTCAAAATAGTGAATCTGGCGTGCAGGTACTGTTCACAAGTGGCGAAAAGATTTTGAGGATATCACCTGCTACGGGACCGTTGACTGGCGGTGCGATCGTGATGGCTGTTGGAATGCGTTTCAATTTTGCTATTGATCACTCGCACACAAACCGCATGGGGGACCTTTGTGCCTCAGCTGCGCGAAATGCAGACCCAATCTTTTGTTATTTTGACGGTCTCCTTCCATCTCATGGATTCGCGATTTCCTCAGCCTTGGCTTTTTGCGAGTTGCCACCTGCTCCAATTTCATTTGATCAGGTAAACGTCAGAGTCACTCTTTCGCCTCATGATGAGGCTGATGGAAGTTTTGCCATGTTCAAGTATCGTATGCCAATTTCTAACATAATGAAATTCATAGACTCTGATGGTTCACATGCTCGTCACAGCTCACGTGTTGAATGCGAAGACACAATGCTCGTGAAGACCCAAACCGTGTCTTACTTGCCAGTGAACGAAGATGTTGACAAACCAGAAGCATTTATAATTTGCGGAACAGAACCCGATCCTGCATTCCAATGTCGTTTCGGGACTTTTACTGTTACCCCGTTGGTCCTTAGGGTTGGCGTGCTTCAATGTCTGCCCCCGTTCATGTTGAATGGTCTTTCATTGAAGTCAAGTAATGGTATCGCTCAATCATTCAGCATATCTGGTATTGCTGGTGAGCCAGCCGCTGAAGTCACTCTTCCAATGCGCCCAATGCGACCAACTGTTCTGCACGACCATACTGTGTCGACACTGGCGAATCACAACCCTAAATGTATATCGCACATGATTGACTTCTCCTTAAGCCAGCAAGCTCAGCGAGCTACCTTAGGGCATTATCGTTTCTTCGATCCGGTGTCATTCTATCCCTGCTGTGCGTCGTTGATGCCATCCATTTCATGTTTCCCGCATGGTGTGCTTTATTCTGATCCCCTCCACAGCATGACTTTCGGAGTTGGCTATATTACAGTAGACGTATTTGGAGGTGATAAGCGTTCCTTTTTCACGTCTGACCTCGTTGAAAAACCTGGCCCATTTGAAATACATGATGCCAGTGGATTTGCCATTACGTCACTCGGAGGAGGTGGAGTATCTGGAACCAACGGCGGAGGAATCGTGTGGTTATCAGGCTCTAGATTAGGTAGTTTCCCTTCCGCTATGGTACACTATGGTCATGGCAGTATCATATCCTCTGAACATCTTACCTGGTGCGAATTTGGTCCAACGAGTAATGCACGAGATTCCTATCAAAGTGATTTTGACTCAGATGCTTGTAACGCACCAAATAATCCCATGGATGTGAACAAGACAGCAAGCTGCGACTCCTTACAACGGCATATGGCACACATCGTATCATCTGCTTTAGTTGCATGTGAGGCACCCTCATTGTCTAACATGGCAGGTAGATTCGCAGGATCAACACCAAACATGACTAAAAGTTACTTTTCTTTCGTTTCTGTTTCGTTGCATTCGAATCTGGGCGGACACTTATCAAATGAAAATTCTCTTCCCTTATTACTGATTTCTGAACCTATACTCAAAAACGTTTCTCTGAGTCACACTCAATCGAAAATTGGAGGTAGCTCAATTCATCTTTCATGGCAAATGCCTCACGATAGTTTGCAGTCCTTTGAGACGCCATGGCTGGCATGTGCTTTTGGTACCATAGCGCCAGTTGACTTGATATTACACGGAAAGACATCTGCCATGAGTGGGAGCGGAACGTGTTTGATTTCCCCACATTCACGCTGCTTGAGCGAGGCCGGGCAGTCATATATATCATCATCGGCAAACTGTGAAATTCAGGTCTGGATTCATTTACCGTGCACAGGGCGAGCCAGGGATGACAATCAGCACTTTATTAGTCAGAAAGATTTGGTGATATCAGAGCAGGCCCTCGTTGGATACACGTCACAAAGCGATGACTTAGTTGGCACCGATCCTAGTACAACTGGAAGACCGCAAACGACAGGCCTGGTTATATCGGATAGGATTGAAATGCGGCATTTCATCGCGAGTATAAATCCAAATCCTACGATAATCATTGATGCTCGCACCTTGCAAAGCACAGTAAATGCAAATGAAATTAGATTCAAATTTGGTGCCAAACAGATTCCAGATATCACGAGCGTCTCACCTTCACAGTTACCATTGCATGGGCATGCCATTCTGAGAGTATCAGGTAGAAATTTCTGGTTCCTGGATGAACATGGAGAGTATGCATCACTCTATTGCACAATAAATATCAGTTCAACGATATTTACAGTAGTATCATCTGTCTATGCCCTCTGTGAAGCGCCTACACTTCACAGTAAATTCGCGAAGATACCGTCTGATAAAATGCCATTTCAAAAGAGACGCGCACATCAAAGTGGCAAATCACACTATGATGTTCCACCCGCTCCTTCAGAAGCATTTTCAAACGTTTTGCTAGCTCGGGTAGAGCTGTGCATTTCCACTAAGCACTTGAGCTGTGCTAGTAAAGATGGATCACACGACCTAATGGCATTTCCCCTTGCTTACTTGTCATTGACCACGCCGACAGAAGCTTTTGCAAATGACGGTGGATCCATAATCAATGTCATAGGTCATAATTTCTCAAGAGATACTTGGCATGCGACCTGCATGTTCGGCACGACAAACGTTATTGCCCATATTAAAAGCGCAACACTCGCTACTTGCGTTACACCTGCTCATGAGATGGGTATCGTACAATTTGCGTTTCATGTCAATGGAGCTCGATCACACGATCATCATCGATTAAATTTCACCTTCGCATGAGGCCTTGAATTTGGAACATAATAAGCAAGCCTTTTGCGCTGTTTAACATGCGACGAGCAGCTAAATCAACAATTAGTCGTGAAACGATAACCTGATGACTATGTATTAAAGGAACCCCCTTCTCAACAAGATGAATCGCAAGATTTGAATGCCAGAATTCGCTGACAGAATTCACATGAAGCAAAAATTGCGTGTAGCACTCAAAATTTATAACAATCTCACAACCTTGCTTGCTACTTGTACTTTAAATAAATCATCATAAGGCGTTTACCTGCGCCGCGCTTGTGGCAGGTTATCGAAGGCTCCGATCTGGCCATTGAGTGGGCACGACACAATGCAGACAACTCATCGTAATGTGTGCAAAGCTGATGATACATTCGATAGTGACAGCGTTTTTAATCTCGATAATGCGACCTTCGAAGTCAATTACTATTTCCTTTACTGAGCTGAATTTGACCGGCGAAAATATTCTAAGGAATTAGTCATGAATGAGCGCATGATGTTGACTTCTAACAAAGCAATATTACTCAATTTGACCCCCTGCTGGGTACACATGAAATCGCGAAGCAGCTGTCGATGAAACATGAAATCAAACCTTCATTGCGCGCGTATCCAGGCTCCGTAACCCTGCCTGCATTTTATTGTGACGAACTGAACGAACCGTTTCCTGCCGCGAATATAAGAAACCGATCGTCACGAGACAATCACACACAGAAAATGGTTATCTCACTAATAAATCAAATATGTGATCCCAGTCCGGCAAGTCGTCCCGAGCATGCTTGCACAAGTCTGTGGCAATTTCGATGTAGTGGAAAGGCAGTGTCTGCAGAGCAAGCTATATTAAATGAAATTCAACAGAAGTGGGATGAGTCATGCCTGAAATACATCGTCGGTGCGCTCCAAGCTGATTAATGAGCCCAACAAGTGCATGTGTAGCCATCTAGGCGGTACTATCGTGCATCTACCTTGCTTTTTCAAAATGACAGCCAGCCAATAAGGAACAATAACTTGAATTTGGGGACGGAAGGGACCAAACTGCAACGCAGCAAAAGGAAAGCAAGGGTTACGAACGACAACATAGAGGCTGGCGCCAGGATACTAAATGATGCGATCACGTGGAAAAGCGCCAGCTCTTACCGTCCCCCCAAGAAGATGAACCTGAAAGTGGCGAAAGGTAAACAACTCGCCGTTTGAGAACGAAAAAAAAACATCGCATCATCGTGATTAGAAATCGGCAACGGGGTGATGAAACGACAATACCTGCGCGAGCGCAAAGGTTGGCAGTATTGTGACTTTCTCGTCTTCAGCAAGAAAGTGCACCTCCTGCGTGGTCTCACCCGAGGCTTAGAAGCGAGCCAGACGTTGAACAGAAAATATATTGTTTACCTGATGATCGATGGCTTCGCGCGCTGCGCTCATTAGGTTGACAGCGCTTGTCGCACGTACTTTGTTAGGGCAAGTGGATCGTGCCTCACTAAGGGTCTACTAAGGCACGTGGGTGGGATTTGGGACTAAACTATGATGTGCTTAGGCTGGTGGCGAGGAAACTCGGCAAATATTTTGACAAAAGTTTTTCCAGTTTAAACCGTCGTTCGGCCGTTCGATTTCCCATATAATCTGGCGAAATGAGAGCGAATTTGGCGTTGAAAGAAACTTTGTGACAAATTCAGTGACGGCTTGCGTGAGCTTGCGCCACTGCCGTCGCGCTCGCCGCGTTTCGCGACAAACTTTGACGGCGCGACTTGCGCCTTTTGTTGCGATTAGCACAGCGACGCGGCGTTCGCGAGCAGAATCGCCCGAGCGGCCGACGTGCGCCTCGCGAGAGACCGATGGGTGCCGACTTTGTCGCGAGAATATCGATAACCGGGAGGAAATGTCAAATATGCCATCAAATTTTCCATGAAATCTCGATTAAATAAATATATACGATAATACGAAGGTACCTTCGAAGGTGATAAACTCTTATTTCGGGCTTATCATATGCATATTATATCATATTATTACGTACGAAGATAGAATATACATACACTTATTAAATACTCGTAATATTATTAGGTATTCGAAACTTATTGCGAACGACGAAGCTTAAGATTACGCTACAAACGCCCATAGAGTGGAGACGCTTACGGCAGACTTTCGTTTACGCTAAATGCCAACGATCCGCTCAGTTCAGATCCGATGTGCATCTAACTCGAAAGCAAGGTCTGATTTGTATCTCTGGGCGCCGCAACACCCCAAAAGTTAAATTTCGGGGTTGCAAAAAATAATGGACAGGGGGTCACTGGGCACCGCATTGATTTTTAATGGTCACCGCGTCGAAATATTAGAAGTGGGCAATACGGTAACGTGATTGGTCGAGTTTGGCATTAGCGTCAGGAACAACCGGGCCGAGCCCACTAGCTACCTTCGTAGCTGGGTCTCGATTTGTAAGGTTTCGAAGGTATAACACTTACCTTCGAAGGTAAGAGTTACGAAGCTTACCTTATTATATAAAAATAAGTACAATTGTCCAGGTGTGCTTGAGTTTCAAAATCGCTCGAAGGGTGCACACGAGAGGAGCAGGCAGATCGCCGATAGCAGATGAACCGTCGTCTTTTTGCACATGATTAACTTACACACATGTGGTGTACTTAAGCTTAAGTACCTTCGTAATTTTCACTGTCTCATCGAGAGTCGGTGTGTAGTACTTCAAAGTCATAAATGCTGCGAATCTTAGTCTTGCTACTGCTCGAAGAACTGAATGTCACGAAAACAGAGAGTATCCCTGGAGCCCACTCGTCGTTCTACGCCTATGAGTCATGCCGCGTTTGACATATGCGAGATACGAAAGGCAATGCCCGACGGGGGGTCCGAGATTGTCGGCATCGAGGACGTATATGACGCGCTAGTGGAGTCAGAGCGAATTGTTGGCGGGTTCACCAGGTTCCGTTTTACCGAGGAAGGGGGGCTTGCTCAGTCCCCAAACTTCGTCGTTGAGGGGACCAAACCTCCCGCAACAGCGTCATCGCTCGCCTTTCAAAACCCGCTGTGTCGGGAGCCGGGAACGCGTCATACAAATCAAGCGTGCAAGCTGGACAGCAAGCTAAACACAAGAATAACCGCGACAGAGAGGACAAAGTCCAGACAGCTACAGTACTGCGGCCATCTGCACTCACCACCGATGGCGTTCAGCCCTTCATCCCTTTCTCCGCGGACCTCGTTGAACAAGGTCGAGCCCCACCATAACCTGGACACAGCAGCTGAAGCTGTGCTTGTGAGCAGGATTTCCGAAATGGTCAGCCATGTGCACCATCTCTTCTCTGAGTTGTGCAGCTTTGATTTTGACCAAGACCAAGTCAACTCGCATCTTAGTGCGAGATTCGAGGATTTATCCTGTCGATTCACTCGGAGTCCAAGAAATCACCATGAGCGAAACGGGAAGCTGCACAAAATACTCGTCCACCTTTTTTTTGTTCAATGGAGAGCCCGCTCAAGGAAGTGGGCAAGAGACAATATGTCACGTTTGCTCCAAATGCGCAGGCATGCAGGAGAAAATCTGATGCGAAAAGCTGTAGTGATATGGCATGCATCAACTGTACAACTCGCGGTGGCGAACAAACGAGTTGCTCTCGCCACGTTTGCAAGATCCTTCATACAGGAAATGTTCAAGCGCTGGGTTACATTTGTTAGCAGAGCCACACATGCGAGGAGTTTGCACGCAGCGGCAATAGGAAGGTTCAGGAGTACAACGACATCAAGAGCATGGAATACATGGCGCGAGCACATGGATGCGGCTCACTCGGTCATCTGCGCCATAAACCTTTTCAAACGCCACGAGAAAGCAGCGCGGTTCAGAAGGTGGCTCGAACGCATTGTTGAGATAAGTACACAGAGAAAATGCATGCACAAGTGCACTATGTTTCGCATGCATGGTTTAATAAATGCGGCGTGGAATCGGTGGAGAGAGCGGGTGAACGAGATAAAGCTGGCACGCATGACAGTTACATGGTTTCGGGAGCGAAAAATGATTGGACATTGGCTTAGATGGCGGGAGTTTGTTGTTGAATGCAAACAAATGGCATACGCGTTGAAGACAAAGACATTC
>Ga0302114_10000615_pt1 | contig 24674 bp, 17 predicted proteins | sample AG5_Surface_MG_FD_203107 | JGI IMG/M metagenome (GOLD analysis project Ga0302114, IMG submission 203107) | Marine microbial communities from Western Arctic Ocean, Canada - AG5_Surface | ecosystem: Environmental > Aquatic > Marine > Oceanic | place: Canada: Western Arctic Ocean | collected...
TGTCCTACAGCTTTAATTCTCTCTCCAACTAGAGAATTGTGCATGCAAATCACTGGTGAGATGGAAAAGTATGGAGCAAGGTCTAAAAATTTAAGACTCCTTGCTGTATATGGAGGTTCTTCGGTTAGAGACCAACAAAGAACAATGCGAAGAGGTGTTGATGTTTTGGTAGCTACTCCAGGAAGACTGATGGATCTGGCGAGAAGGGGAGATGTGAAATTTGATTCATTAAAGACTTTGGTTTTAGACGAAGCGGATGAGATGCTCAACATGGGCTTCCTCGATGACGTAAGAGAAGTTTTAGAGAAGTCTCCAGATACGATGAATACTTGGTTATTTAGTGCTACAATGCCTAAACAAGTCGAAAAAATCACTCGTGATTTCATGAAAGAGTCTATTCGTGTTCAAATTGGAACGCGAAATGAAGGGTCATCTCAAGTTGAGCATAAGGCTTTCTTAACAACTCGTGAAAATCGATACCAGGGAATACGTCGCCTGATAGATAGCTCCCCAGGAATGTATGCTATGATTTTCTGTACGACAAAAAGAGAGACACAAGAAGTTGCTGAGAATTTAATCGGCGATGGATATACTGCGGCGGCAATACATGGAGACCTTTCCCAGCAGCAAAGAGATCTAGTGATGCATGCTTTTCGATCTAAACAAGTTCGTATGTTAGTTTGTACTGACGTGGCGGCACGTGGAATTGATGTGAAAGATATAACTCATGTTATCCATCATCGCTTACCAAATGATCTTGAGGGTTATACCCACCGATCAGGAAGAACAGGCAGGGCAGGTAAAACAGGACTAAGTTGGGCATTAGTAACCAATGCTGAAGCTAGAAAAATTCCTCAGCTAGAAAAAGCAATAAAAAGAGATATTCCAAGAGAAAAGTTCCCATCAAGAAACGATGTAGTTATCGGGCAGCTCCTTCATTTTGCTGAAAAAGTTTCTTCTCAATCTGAAGGAGTAGAATTGGTAGAAAAAAATGTAGATGCATTGTTACCAATGTTTGAAGGAATGGAAACACGTGAGCTTGTGACTCGGTTTTTAGCCACGGAATTTGATGTTCTTTTTCGTCATTATGCTGAGCATGTAGATTTAGATCTAAATAAGAATGAAAGAGGAAATCGTGGTGAAAGAAGAGAATCTAACAACCGAAGAGATCGCGATTCTATGGATAGTGGAAGAGGTTTCCGAGAGAAAAAGGATGAACAACGAGTTTGGATTAACCTAGGAACTAAGCAAGGCCTAACATGGCCTTTGTTGAAAGACTTTGTGCGTGAAACTGCTAAACTTGGTGACTTTGAAGTTCAAGGTGTTAACGTAGGTCCTGCTCATGGATATTTTACCGTACCTACATCAAAAATTGAAAGTGTTAGAGGTTTAATTGAAGGAGGCGAATGGGATGGAACTAAAATCAAATTAGATTTAGTGGAGCACCACGTGGGAAGAGAAGAACGAAAACGTGATGAAGGTGGAAGCCGAATGCGTGGTCGTGGCGGACGCCCTGGAGGAAATCAAAGTTGGGGCGGAGGACGCCCTGCTGGAGGTCGATCTGGAGGTGGAAGTCGTTCCGGCGGAGGACGCTTTAACAGTGATTCTCGAGAATCTTCTAGACCATCTGGAGGTCCTAGGCGCCCTAGGCTTTAGAATCTATAGAGCGCTCAAGTATCGTTCAGCTTCAAGTGCGGCCATACATCCGGTTCCAGCAGCGGTAACGGCTTGCCTGTAAACCTTATCTTGAACATCTCCTGAGGCAAATACACCTGGTCTTTCCGTAGCGGTTATTCCAGCAGTGGTCTTTAGATATCCAGTCTCATCCATTGATAACTGTCCTTTGAAAATATCGGTATTTGGTTTATGGCCAATCGCTACAAAAAATCCTTTGGCGGAAATTGTATCCTCTTTTCCGGTTAGGTTGTTTTTAACTTTTACAGCCTCTACAGATTTATCCCCCAAAAGCTCAACGGTATCGGTATTCCATCTGATTTCAATATTTGGAGTTTCAAGAACTCTATTTTGCATTGCTTTTGATGCACGCATTTCTCCTCTTCGCACCAGTAATGTGACTTTTGGACATAGCTTGGCAAGATATGTAGCTTCTTCCGCTGCAGTATCTCCGCCACCAACTATTACAACGTCGAGTCCTTTATAAAAGAAGCCATCGCAAACAGCACATGCACTTACTCCAAACCCCATAAACTTCTCTTCAGATGGGAGTCCTAGATATTGCGCAGATGCACCAGTTGAAATAATAATAGTTTTCGCCTGTATTTGAGTGGTTTCATCCACTGTTAGTGTATGCCACCCTCCTTTTTCTTTCGAAAAATCAACAGAGGTTACCATTCCCCACCTTACGTCAGTTCCAAAGCGTTCTGCTTGTTTTTTCAAATCTTCCATCATGGCATTTCCATCGACACCATCCGGGTAGCCTGGAAAGTTATCTACTTCAGTTGTTGTTGTGAGTTGTCCGCCAGGTTGGAGGCCTACATACATAATCGGCTTAAGATCTGCTCTGGCTCCATAAATAGCCGCAGTATATCCTGCAGGACCTGAGCCAATGATGATACATTCATGTTGTTCCATAGGTGGCAAAAATATGAACTTAACCGTTATATAATGCTATCAATTGGATCTATTTACTAACGGCATTATGTTATATTTGCGACCAATAAATTCGGGATGTAGCTCAGGTGGTAGAGTACACGGCTGGGGGTCGTGTGGTCGCAAGTTCAAGTCTTGTCATCCCGACTAAATAATTACAAGGCTTCCAATAATTGGAGGCCTTTTTTTTAACTATTGTGGATACAACATGTTAATAGCAAAAGATCCCATTTCTTGACCAGAATGTCCGACGTCTTGAACTACGCGGAGGTCCCATAAAAATGGAATTTGAGATTGATCTGAAATAGATATTCCTTTCGCTAAAAAATAGTGGGCTCTATCATATCGATTCAACCCCTGGTAGTCAGCTTCCAAAGTGTGTCTTAAGTCATTGGAATTGGCATCATTGTCTTCAGAGCCGATAATAATAAAGTGTTTTTTTGAAAACGAACGCAATAACTGCTCTTGGCGCTTGGATTGACTTGAATTAATCTTTTTTAAACCATAGGGGAAGTTTATAGTCGTGTCTGGCAGAGTATACCATCCTGCCGAAGCAGACACAAAATTTCTCACATGGCTACTCGAATCTAGAAGAATCATTCTATGAGCGAATTGAGCTCCTGCTGAAAAGCCAAAAAGATCGTATTCGGACTGATTGGATTCTATTAAAGAATTAAAATCGTAAAAAATAGGATCTAAAAGATTGAAGCTCCAATCTCCATATTCATTCAATCCGGTAGCATTTTCTCCATCTTTAAATATGTTGCACAGACCGAATGCATTGAAGTTATAGTGTTGGGTGCTCAATTCTGGTGCGATTAAAATAATATTTGATGACTCCGCAGCCGCTTTTAGTGATGACAATAATGATTGGCCGTTTCGTCCATTTCCATGAATTAAAAACATGATTGGGGTTTGGTCTGTCGCGGATTCAGGAATGAAATAGTAACAATTAACAGGTTTGTCTTGAAAATTTACATACCCATTAAATAAAAAAGATCCGCTACCATAAAGGCCTAGAGGGTTTCCTTCAATGGGGTTAGGGTTAGAGTCAGGAAGACATGAAGGAAATATTAAAGATCCAATTATTAGAAACACTAGTATTTTTATTTTTCCTTTTAATAAATTGATATTCATCTCTATATTTGATCTTAACAATTTAAAAATTGTTTTATATTAGTTTAATTTAATTTTTTTAAATCACCAACAAAAGTACTTTCTTAAAACCATGAAAATGAAAAAATATTCACGAATTTTTACAGCTATACTTGTTTCATTAGGGATATCATCTTCTTCCTTTGCGCAATTAAGTCTTCAGGGAATCATAGATTTCGATTTACCTTCTGCAGGTTCAACCGGAAAAGCCATTCACTTTAGGGCTGATTCATCTATTTCTGACTTGAGCATTTATGGTGTTGGGGTTGCAAATAATGGCGGTGGAACAGACGGTGTTGAATATGTTTTTCCGTCAATTGTTTTGCAGCAGGGAGATGATGTTCTTTTATATCGAGACTCTTCCGCGATGTCTAATTATTTCGGCTCTTGTATAAATTCTTTTGAAGTTCGGTTACAGGCTTCTAATTCGATATCTCAAAATGGTGACGATGCCATAGAGCTTTTCAAGGACAGTGTTGTGATTGAAACTTTTGGCGATATTACTATTGATGGCTCTGGGACTTTTTGGGAGTATACTGATTCCTGGGCGTACAAGGATACCCTTGGAATGACTTGGCCAAATGGATGGATTTATGGAGGCCCAAATTGTACAGACAACGATACTCTGGTTTCTACATCTAGTTGCCCATATCCTGAATGCTCTAGTAATTCCACAATTCATGTAGTGACATTTAGAGTCAACACCGCAAATATTACTGTTGGTACCAATGGGATGTACCTAGGTAAGCCCGGTGTCGCTCAGGCTGTTGCTTTGTCTGATCCTGATGGAGATGGTATATGGGAAGGAACAGATACGCTTGATGGAACTGCTGGAGGAAATTTTACTTTCTTAAACAGCCCGGCAAGCAATAGTAACTGGGCAACCATGGAGAACCTTACAGGTCTCCCTTGCGCTAACCCTGCAATGTTTAATTTTAGAATTCTACCTACCTTTTCACAAGACACAACATTAGAGTTTTGCTTTGGAACTTGTTCGCCCAATACAGTTTGCCCATCTCCAGCAGCGACTCATGTAGTAACTTTTAGAGTCAATACCGCGAATATCACTGTCGGACCCAACGGTATCTATGTAGGTGGCGGTTTATATGGAAGCGCTACCGGTCTTGCTTTGTCTGATCCTGACGGGGACGGTATTTGGGAAGGAACAGATACTCTTGCCGGTGATGGTATTGGGAAATTTAGATTTTTAAATAGCCCTGCGAATAGTACAAATTGGGCAACTCAAGAGAATATTGCTGGTCTTCCCTGTGCCGACCCAGCAGCTTTTAGTGATAGAACCTTACCTGTTTTCTCGCAAGACACAACCTTAGGTTTCTGCTATGGAACATGTTCGCCAGATACAGTTTGCCCGGCTCCAGCAGTTCCGCAAAGTGTTCACTTTATGGTAGATATGAATAGTCCAAAAGCTCCTTCCTCATTTACTCAGCCATATTTAACTGGATCTTTTAATGCCTGGTCTGCAACTGCATGGCCAATGACAGATCTTAATGGTGATAACGTTTGGGAGTATACAGCAATGATCGATGAGAATACGCCTATATTTTACAAGTTCATAGCGGATGACTGGGCAGGTCAGGAGCAATTTACCGCTCTAGATTCTTCTTGCACTTTACTTGCAGGTGGATTCATTAATCGTTTTCACACGGTGGGATCAGCTGCAGATACTCTTGCTTTTTGCTTTAATTATTGTGATACCGATTGCTCCACAGTAGGGGTTGGTGAAGACAGCAAGTATGACTTTGGGTTTTCTATAAGTCCCAATCCAGTCAATGATTTGTTAAAAATAGACTTTGCAAATGAAGGAGCTAGTGTTGAGCTTTTATCAACGACTGGTCAACGAATTTTGAACTCTACTATTGTTAGCGGACAATGTTCTTTGAATACATCGAATATTCCCAATGGAATGTACATTGTACGATTATTTTCTAACGGAATTGTTTCGGAGGAAAAAGTTGTGGTTAATCATTAATTGATTTTTTTAACTGTTTATCATGGTCAAGAAAACGTTGGGAGCACTAATTTTCGTTTCACTTTTTAATAGTTGTGAAACGAATGATGTCCCTTATACCCCCATGGCTCAATTAAATGCGAGCCAGTTAACTTTATCAGAAAATGATGGGGGTACTGTACTTCTTGAATTAAGCCTAGATGATGTAACCACTTCAAATGTTACGGCTTCTTTAGAATTTCAAGGAACGGCAATTCAGGGTGTTGATTATAGCGTGAGCAGTACAGAAATAATTATTCCAGCAGGAGACACTTTAGCACGTGTCTCCTTATTTGGAATCAATGATGAAGAAATAGAGGGTACTGAAGATATTATCATTTTCTTTAAACTGGAAAACGCAATAAATATTGGGCAAAGTACAGTTTCAGTTATTCTTGATGACGATGACGGCCAGAGCCTAGCCTCCTTAATATTAAATGAAATTTTATATGATCCTTTTAACAGTGGATTGGATGGAGATGCAAATGGTGATGGGGTATATGTTCAAAATGAAGATGAATTCATCGAATTGGTAAATATCGGATCTGCCTCTATTGATTTATCAGGATACAAGGTTTATGATGCTACGGCTCTTTCTTCAAATTCACCTAGGCACGAATTTCCTAATGGAACAATTCTTCCTGCTGGGGGAGTCTATGTATTGTTTGGCGGAGGAACACCTACAGGTTCATTTGGTGGCGCTCAAACTTCTGCAACAACAACGGGAATGATGAATCTTAATAATTCTGGCGATGTATTAACAATCACGAATATATCGGATAGCGTAATGATTCAGCTGGATATTACTCCTTTTTCTGACAACCCTAATGAGTCTTACACACGTTCTCCAGATTTGATAGGTGAGCTTGTTCAGCATACATCTGCAAGTACTTTACTTTTTTCCCCAGGGACAAAAAGTGATGGTTCTTCATTTTAATTCAAGTGGGTATTTTTCTTGTCTTTCTAATCCTATTTGGAGTTTGCTGGGCCCTTTTAAAGGGGTGGCCAGCGCAGGCAGTATTATTGTTTTCAGGAATGTTAATGTTGATTTTAGCAAGTCTTCTAGGTTATGATTATTTGATTGGATTCAATGAAGGGAGTAACTTTTCTTTTGTCCGTGTCATGACTATCGTTTCATCCCAATTTTCTAAATCGTTAAGTGGAGTAGGGTTAATGATAATGAGCATTGGAGGATTTGTAGCTTACTCTGATCATATTGGGGCCTCAAATGAATTAGTTAGACAGACGCTTAGTGGTGTAAAAAAGTTGAGGCTTTCACCACCCCTTACATGTGTTGCAATTCTCCCATTGATGCAATTAATTTTTGTGTGTATTCCCTCTGCTGCTGGATGTGCATGTCTTTTTATGGTTTCCGTTTTTCCCGTTTTAGTTGGTTTAGGAGTGAGTAGAGCATCAGCGGTATCAGTTATCACTGGAAGTACAGCTTTTGGAATGGGTCCAGCTTCAGCAATAACGGCGAGTGCATCCTCAATTGCCAATATACCGATAGTTGATTATTTTATTCAATATCAAATCCCAACTGTTTGGCCATTGATGTTAGTAATGGCGATTTCTTATTATCTGGTTAATAGATATTTTGACGGCAAGCAGGGTAAAGCGTTTAGAGCCCCTCCCATAAACCCTTCAGATACAGTTAAACAAAATGATGTTCCATCATTATTTTCACTGATACCGATACTGCCTATAATATTATTAGTTTCTGTTTATTTGATCAATGAGTATACTGATTTTTCTATTGTTTTGAATACTACTATGGCGATGATTATCTCTTGGATAATCGCGTTGATTGCTTTTTCATTAAAAATGAAATCCATAAAGAGCGCCATGGATAGTTCCAATATTTTTTGGAAAGGGATGTCAGATATTTTTGTTTCGGTTGTCACATTGGTTATTACCGCGGGTGTGTTTGCAAAGGGACTTATCTCCCTTGGTTTTATTCAAGGCATGATTGATGGAGCACAGTATTTAGGATTGGGGTCTTCCCTGGTTTTAGTTGTATTTACATTGTTAGTTTTCTTATCCTCAATTCTTATGGGTAGTGGGAATGCAGCATTTTTCTCCTTCGGTCCTCTAATTCCCTCTATAGCCGCTAAGTTTGGTGTAAATAGTATTAATCTTATTCTTCCAATGAATTTAGCTGCTTCTTTGGGTAGAACAGTCTCTCCAATCAGTGGGGTTATTTTAGCAACGTCTTCCATAGCAGATGTTCCAGTTTCTGAAATTGTAAAAAGAAATGCAATTCCAATAACAGTCGCTTTGCTGTTAATGCTTTTAATTCAAATAATATTGCTATGATTTTATTTAAAAATGCTCGGTTGTATTCTCCAAAAGAAATTGGAAATACTGATATATTGGTTTCGGATTCAACTATCATCGCAATAGAGGAAAATTTATCTATTATCGGATTGAATTATAAAGTTATAGATCTCAATAATCAGATTGTTACTCCAGGATTCATTGACCAACATGTTCATGTTCTTGGCGCTGGGGGTAAGCGCGGGTTTGGCTCTATGACAAACGAGTTAACGGCTCAAGATCTACTTTCCGTAGGCACAACGACTGTTGTCGGTCTTCTAGGGACAGATGGAGTTACAAGAAGTCCAAAATCATTGTATGCGAAAGTCAAAGGGCTCGATGACCAAGGTATGACGGGCTATATGCATACAGGATATTATGGCCTGGACCCAGTTCATGTAATGGATTCTATTCAGGAGGATTTGGTTTTTATTGACAAAGTGTTGGGTTGTAAAATAGCTATTTCAGATATAAGGTCATCGTTTCCGACAGTTCAAGAGCTTCTTAAGAGATGGCGCGAAGTGTACATTGGTTCCATGCTTGCTGGTAAAAAAGGCATTTTACATGTACATCTCGGTAATTCTCCTGGTAAGTTAGATCCTCTTTTTCAAATGGTTAATGACCACCAAGTCCCGATTGAGTCAATTTCTCCAACACATGTAGCTCGGACTTCGGAACTATTTGAATCAGCAATTGAATTTGGTAAGTTGGGAGGAAGAATAGATATAACTACAGGGGCTTCCAAATTCATTGACCCTTATAAAGCGGTCCTTTTAGCATTGGAAGAGAATCTTTCTATTGATCGCATGACCTTCTCAACAGATGGTAATGCCGGTTTGGATTTAAAAGATGATAAACAAAATGTTATTGGCACTAAGCCAGCTCCTATATCTGCTAATTTATCCGAGTTTCAAAGTTTAGTTAAGTCAGAAGGGATTTCTATTTCAGATTCATTGTCCATAGTTACATCTAATGTCTCAGATAATTTGGGTTTACAACATAAGGGTCGAGTGCGGGTCGGAGCGGATGCAGATTTTTGTGTTTTTAATGATTCTTGGGAATTACAAAATGTAATTGCAATGGGAGAAATGATTTCATTAGAATAAAGACAATGAAAAAAATAGCATCTAAAAATATTTGGGTATTCGCAATTACCTTTTTATCGTTGGTCATGAATGCTCAAATAACTGAGGATGATTATATTGTAGCGAATGACTATACATTAGGGGAGGGATGGACATTCTCTGGCTCTAGTGGATATAAGATGAAAATAAGTGGTCTTATCCAGCCTAGTATTGATATTGAGTATAATGAAGACTCCATAGCTGATCCCAATAGTACTAGGGCCAGGTTGCGAAGGTTAAGACTTCGAATCAACGGTGAATATGAACCTGCTAGAATACAATATAGGATACAAGTTGACCTGGGCGGCGTTCCAGAAGTTGATAATTCTCAATCGACTAAATTGTTGCATGCTTATTTAACATACCGTATAAATAGGCGTCACAAGATAATTATTGGTCAGAAAGTGAATCCGGTTAATAGTCGAGAAATGACAATGAATTCCGGAACTATGCAGCTGGTTGATCGGAGCAAATTAACATCTGCGTTCAATACCATATTTGAATTCGGTCTGTTTTCAGAAAGTACAATAAGATTAAATTCAAGAAGCTATTTGAGAGCTTTGACATCGATTACTTCTGGTGATGGAGACGTCCCAATGGGAAATGATTTCGGGGGATTGAAGTACGGTCTTCGGTTGGACTACCTACCAAATGGTCTCTTTACTCGTTATGGTCAATATCGGCAAGTTGATTTGGTTAGAGAAAGAACTCCTAAACTTGTATTTGGGGCAAGAGGTAGCTTTAATGAAGGAATTAGTAGCCGACGAGGAAGGGCTCAAGGGAGTATTTTGTATTTGGATCAAGACTTTAAAACGAGCTTACCAAACTATTGGCAACTTGGGGCTGATTTCCTCTTTAAATTTCGAGGTGTTTCTATTCTTGGAGAATATGTATATGCTGATGCTTCAGTACCTGCTGATATAAGTTATAGAGTTCGAAATGATGGTTCTATGTCCAACAGTTTTTTGATAGATGGTATTCAAAATGTTGATTCCTATGTTAAAAATAGAATGATGATAGGGCATGGATACAATATACAGGGAGGCTATGTCCTAAAAAATGGCATTTCCTTTGATGCCCGCTATTGTTATTTGCAAGCATCTGAGTACTCTTTTTTGCACAATGGAACATTTTATAGTCGACCTGAGGCTGTTACCATAGGACTCTCGAAATATTTTGTGCGTTGGTATGGTTTCAAAATGCAGAGTTCCATCACACGTTTTTCAGTAGACGGCGCAACCTCACCTATTGGAGAGCCTTTAACTCGTCCTGAATGGTTTATTCAGTTCATAACGAGTGTTTTGATATGAAATTTTTAAAAATTTCAATACTTTTTATATTGATTGTTTTGTGCAGTTCTTCTTCAGTATTGGAGCTAGGGATTCAACCTAAAATAATAACTCAAACTTTTTTCCCAGACCCGGATATAGAAATTCCTACACCTGGGTTTTCAAAAAAAAAGGGATACACATCAATTACAGAATTATTAGATTTTTTAAAAAAGAAATCTTTAGAAAATCCAAATCAGTTGAGTATTTCATTCATTGGTAAAAGCCAAGGTGATATTGATATTCCTGCTGTTAGGTTGATTGGTAAAAACCCTGTTGAGAATCCTATACGTGTATGGCTTCAAGGTGGTTTGCATGGTAATGAAATGGGTAGTGTTGAAGGTCTTTTATTTCTAATACATGAATTGCTTAATGAAGCTAATTTCTTAGATGAATTTGAAATGATGATAATTCCTGTTGCTAACCCAGATGGCTATAAAAAAGAGAACAGGTATGCGAAAAACGGGATGGATTTGAATCGGGATCATACAATTATAAGTGCTCCTGAAACAAAATATTTGAAGAGTGCCTTTAATTTATTTGATCCAGAATTGGCTTTAGATTTCCATGAATACCGACCCTTTAGAAGGGACTTTGTGAATTTTGGGAATTTTGGTGTCACATCTATGTATGACGTAATGTTTTTGCATACTTCAAATCCCAATGTACCTGAAGGATTAAGAGAGTTAATAGAAGATTCTTTTATCACTCCCTGCCACACTGATCTTGACAAACAAGGCTATACTCATCACAATTATTTTTCAACAGAAAAACATTTAGGAACGATACGTATCCGCGAGGGCTCAACAAGTGCTCGATCATCATCAACATCTTATGCTTTGAGTAACTGTGTTAGCTCGCTTATTGAGATAAGAGGTGTTGGTTTGGGAAGAACGTCGTTTAAAAGAAGAGTATCGTGTGTTAGAGAGGTTGGAATGAGTTTTTTAAAATCGGCAGTGCGATCAAAAAATAATATGAGAAGGGTTTTAGCAAATCTGACTGATACCAATCGAAGGGTTGTTTATTCATCGTCATACTTGACGGAAAATAGAATTATGAACTTCATTGATTTGGAAGAGAAATCAATTCGGGGCTTTGATTTTGAAGTCAGAGATTTATCTGAGCAAAGAAATATAAAGACAAGACCTTTTCCTCTAGCATACTTGCTTAGAGAAGATCTAATTCCTTTGATTAAGCCGAAGTTGGATGTATTAGGAATAACGTATCAGCTAATTAGCTCAGAATCTTTAGATAAAAGTCGAATCTATTCATACGATATCACTAAATACTTACAAGATGGAATACCTGAATTTAGAGTTCGCCGTCAAAGAGTATCATCAAAGTTGAGTCGTTTAGAAAGTATCGAGCCTGTCGAATTATTATATGTTCCAACTTCTCAATTACGAGGTGCTCATTTATTTGAATTGTTTGAGCCTGAGGCCTCGAGTAGCTATGTCGCTTTTGATGTAATTCATACGGGTTTAAATAAAAAACTAAAATATTATCGTTACCATGTTCATTAAATCAAATATATTTTTCATGATAAGATCATTTTTATTTTCAATATTTATAATTTTAGGTGTGCATACTTCTTATGCTCAAGGTCTTGGAGATTATGGTCTCGGTGGGGGCTTGAAAATCGCATCTAGAGATTATAATTACGGATTCCAATTAGGGGGTGCAATACAGCCAAAAATTTCATTTTTAGAAAATTCAGAAAGGGTTAATACCCGTTTTTCTCCAGAATTGACTTTTTTACGGATTCAAGGTTTTGCCATAAAGGAAAAGCTTGCATTCTTTATTCAGTCGGATTATTCTAGGAATGATCTTTTAATGGACGCATGGATATCATATGCGCCTGTTGAAAGAATAAAATTGACAATTGGTCAAATGCCAAATATTGGAAATAATCGTGAAATGTTATTCTATGAGGATCAACTATCATTTACCAGTAGAAGTTTGTTTAGTAGTCAGTTTTGTCAAACTGGACGGGAGATAGGAGTACGGCTTGAGGGTGAATTTAATTTTGGAAAAGCAAAGGTTTATCCCAAGATAGCGATTACCACAGGGGATGGGAGAAATTCATTTGGTGACGATTCAAGGGATGTTGATATTGGGGGGTACAAGTACGCTTTTCGTCTCGATCTTTCGCCATTTGGTGATTTTTCTGAAGGCAATACAAATTTCTCAGCGGATTTGGTTTTTGAGAAAAAATTAAAAATACTTATAGGTGTTTCTGGGTCTTATAATTTTGGTGCTTCAGGACCAGTAGGAGAGTCCCACGGTGATTTTACTATGTATAGAAATGTTTCTCTTGATTTGCCAGATTATCGCAAATGGTATTTAGATGCTTTATTGAAGTATAGGGGCGTCTCTCTTCTATTTGAAATGGGCCAAGCCACCGCAACTTCATTAATCGGTCTTAAGCATTCAGTAGTCCCATCTGATATTTTATTACCTGAGGAGATAAGTGGTTACCTGAGTTTGGGTACAGGTGGGAATTTTCTTGCTGAGATTATGATACGAAAAGATTTTAGTCTCGCTGGAAATCATTCTATTGTTTATCCCGAATTTGATTATTCTGGTGGTCTTTTTGTTGCAACGTCGCTAACGAATCTAGGTTTTAATTATTACCATAGAGGTCACAATGCCAAATTGCATTTAGATTATGGTATTTACAGGGATACAGATGGTTTGCTAGAAAATCAAGTTCAGGTTATTTTCCAAGTTAGAATATAAGTTCCATCCTTTTGTATGGATGAGACCTATCTCATGACAAACTTCTTTTAGCTGTTAAATCATTCTATTTAATATGTGAAAAAATAGTTTGTGAAAGTTATAATTGGACATTAAGATAATTTCAGAAAATAGTTATGACATTTATGAAGTTCAATCCATGACTAAATGTTTAAACATTAAAATAAAAATATTTATAAAACGCTTAATATCAATATATTAAAGATATCAATATTTTTTTTTAACAAACTTGTTAACAGTAAGTTTTATATTAATTTTTTTTTTCTACTTTCAGTAAACACAAATAGATAAAAACAACGGTTTAATCTGGCTCAGTGATACGAAAGGGTCATCGAAATGTGTCTCACAATGAGTAAGTTGTGTCGTCGAAGTCGAAAGATAGAAAACACAGTTTACTTTTCGAAAGAAGGAGCTTTTAGCGACATTGGAGAACTGCTGAAAAGAAACCTTCGGGTGGACGTTAGGGAAGCTTTCACAAGAAAGATCTACCCAAAGTAAAATTCGGTAGCAAGAGATGATAAATACTTTTGAAAAAAAGTACGGATTCAAATCTTGAAACTCAAAGTATGGTCTTTAGGACGCCACTTTGAACTCTTGAAGGAATAATTATTGGTTTCGACGAATAAATATTCTACTGGATAGCCAGTTTTTGGAGTAATTCAAAAAGATAGAGTCTTGTTGAACTGGGTCTTGAAATAAAGTCCATGCTTTGAACCGATGCGGACAGAGTTGTTTAACAAGAAATCGTTTAATGGCAGGTGATGAAAAAGACACCAATAGTATCTGAGAAATCAGAGAATTCATTTACGGTGGACGGTCCTACGGGATTTTTGCATAAACCGGCTTACCGGGATAAACAAAAAGGGCGATAATTACGATTATCGCCCTTGTCTTTTTAATCTATTTTGGGTTGTTGTTAGATTTAGTTAAGGATCATTTCTGCGGCATTTTCTCCAATTTTTGGTGCTAGTGCAACTCCCATTCCTCCCATTCTGGCGGCTATTAATAAGTTAGGTTCTTCCCAGTAAAGAAGCGGGGACTTGTCACCTGATTTTGAAAAAGCCATAATTCCTGACCATCTATTTAAAACAGTAAATTCTTGATTAGGAATTAGTACTTCTTTGATATATGACTCTAGATATGCTTGAACATTGGATGTCGTGCACATTTTTAATGAGGTTTCTTCTTGGAGAAAAAGGTTTCTTCCCCCACCAAGAAGAAGGTTGCCATTCAAATTTCGGAAATACATATAGCCTTTTTTTGCATGGTATACTCCCTTGTATATTATTTTTTCTGATGGTTTGACTAAAATTATTTGTCCCCTTCCAGGGGTTATATCTACTCCTGGGATTAGCTCTGAGGTCCAAGCGTTTGTTGCGACAATAACCTTGGAAGCTTCAAAAACTCCTTGACTTGTAGGTATTGTCCAAGAGTCGCTTTTTTTTATCCAATTTTGTCTTTTAGGTATTTCAATTCCATTGAAAAGTAATGTCCCGAAGGATCTATTAATTTCAATTAATGCATTGTGGGCTTTTCCTGGGTTGAGGCTTGCTTCACCATTAATTTTAATGGAATAGGGAAAATGATGAGAAACCCGCGAGCTTACCGAATAGATGCATTCATTTCCTGAGGCTAGTTTACCCATGTGGTTCAAATTATCCAATTGATTCAAAACATTCTCATATGATTTTATTTCCTTGTGTTCGAATACTTCATATCCATCATTGTTTTCCCATTCCATAATATTAGGGGATACCCAATTTCTCCAGAGTGAAAGGCCAGAAATTCTATTTTGCATTCTTGCCACTATTTCCTTTTCAGGTTCTTGATTCATGTCATCAAGGACTTCAGTTGGGCTTCCAAAACAAGCAAAGCCCGCATTTCTTGTACTCGCGCCAGATTTTCCTGCAGGCATCTTATCTATTATGCAAATTTTTAAAGGTTTCTGCTGAGATTGAATTCTATTTTTTTTGAGGGCTATTGCTATGGACTGACCAACAAGACCGCCACCAATGATTATTATATCACCTTGAAAAAGAGATCGATTCTTTTCCCAATAGGAAAAGTTGGCATGGTTTTGTGTCATAGTGATAAATAAATATTTATTAATGATAAATTCATAATTAAAGAGTTTATTTTTTAAATATTTTTATAATTTCTATCAATTATTGGGGGCATGTTAAAAAAAATATACCTTTTTGAGGTAAGTGTGTTGTTTTTTCTAGGGGTATCTTTGAATTAATCAAAAATAATCATTAATAATGCGCGTGGACTTTTCACCAGACCAATTTAAGGTAGCAATTGCAACTTCTGTTATAGTATTTGGCTTTGATGGGGAGAATTTAAAAATTCTTTTATCAAAAAAAGTTGGTACTCCATTTGAAGGTGCATGGATTATTCCTTCTTCAGTTGTAAATACTGATGACGAAACATCATCTGTTGCAAAAGAACTTTTAACTCGAATAACTGGAAGAAACGATTGGCTACTGGAGAAATTGAACGGTTTTGCAGACCTATATCGAAATCCTGTGGGAAGAGTAATCAATATTGCTTACTACTGTACAGTTCGTCTAGATCCGAACCTTGAAGATAATTTGGTACGAGAGAAATATACTTGGGTAAACGTAAATGATATTCCTCCACTGGCCTTTGATCATAATGAAATAGTAACATACGCTAAAGAGAGACTCAAACGTAGGGTCAAAAGAAGGCCTATTGGATTTAGCTTATTGCCAAAAGAATTTACTATGTACAATATTCAACGTTTGTATGAATGTGCGTTAACAAAGTCTTTTGATAAGAGAAATTTCAGAAGAAAGTTACTTAAAAGTCAACTTCTTATTGATACGGGAAATATGGTTCGTTCCTCGATTAGAGCCAAGCGACCTTCCAGACTTTACATGTTTGATGAGAAAAAATATAGAACCCTATCACTTAAAGGATATGATTTTGTTTATCAATAATTAACAGATCGATAAAACTAAAAATGCAGTCAGTTAGACGGCGTTTTTTAGTTTCAATATTGTGAATATTTAGTGAATACCCTTCATTAACTTTTTTAATACTGGAGTCAAGGCGAACATCATTAAAGCCCCTGTTCCTGCAGTTATTGTTAAAAAAACAAACAAATTCATGCCAGGAAAAATCCCTTCAAGGAGTGATTCCATAATACCTGCCATATAATTAGCTAATGCCATTGAAGCAAACCATAATCCCATCATCACAGATACAATTTTTGGCGGTGCTAATTTTGTAATCATAGATAATCCTATGGGTGAAAGACAAAGTTCACCGAAAGTATGTATTACATAGACACCAACTAACCACATTGGGCTTACCAGTGCTTCTCCTTCTGCTGCAAAACTAGCTAAAGACATAACGACAAAGCCGAGAGCCAAGAATGTCAATCCCCATCCAAACTTAGCAGGTGTAGACGGGTTTCTATTTCGTGTTGCTAGAGTTACCCAAAACGAAGCGAGTAGCGGTGCGAATATAAATATTGCAAGAGCGTTAATGGATTGAAATAATGATGCTGCAACTTCTGTTTCTCCAATCATTCGATTCGTTTCGTCTGCTGCAAATAGATTAAAGGTTCCACCCGCTTGCTCAAAGCCACTCCAGAAGAAAATATTTGCAATGGAAAAAATAAAAATAGCACTAACTCTGCTCCATTCTTCATTGCCGCTAGTGCCTTTATAAATAATATATCCAAGAGCTAAAACACCCAGAGCTGCAAAAATCTTGATTAGAGTACTCATGAGGTCTTCTGAAATAGAATCTTGGAGGATGAGGAATCCATAAACAAAAGCAATAGAGCCAATTATATAAAAAATCACATTTATGAAATCTTTGCCTCTTAGTCTTATTTCGCCAATTCTACCTGGAGGCATTCCTTGGCCTTCTAGTTTATTTTCTTCAAAATAAAACCAGATGCAAGCAAGTAGCATTCCAACACCGGCAGCACCAAAACCATAGCTCCAGCCCACCTGCTCGCCAAGGGTTCCGCAAATGATTGGAGCTAAAAAGGCGCCTAGATTTATTCCCATATAAAAAATTGTAAACGCCGAATCTTTTCTCGGGTCATTGTCGCTATACAAGGTGCCAACAATGGTAGATATATTTGGTTTGAAAAAGCCATTGCCCATCATTAGAAGACCTAGTCCTAAATAGAAAAGAAAAGTTCTCTGGGTTTCATCGTTCATGAAAATATGCGAGGCAGCTAAAGAAAATTGTCCCAATGCCATTAGAACTCCGCCGGTATAGATAGCTTTGCGCTGACCTAATACTTTATCTGCAAGCATTCCTCCTACAATTGGAGTGAGATATACCAAACCGGTAAATATTCCATAAATCTCTAAAGCACTTGCTCTTTCAAGTCCAAATCCTCCTTGGGCATATTCAGTAGTCAGATATAAAACCAAAAGAGCACGCATACCATAATAGCTGAATCGCTCCCACATTTCTGTGAAGAAAAGAGAATAAAGGCCTCTGGGATGGGTAATTTTAGATGTGGACATGATTGATATTTGATTTTAGAATGGGAAAGATAATGAGATTATAAGTTTTCGCGGATGAAATTAGAGATTTTTGAATAAAGATGTAAACTTGTCATTCCTCCATAAATCCCATGATTTTTATCAGGGTATAGCATAAAGTCAAATTGCTTGTTTGCTTGAATAAGTGCTTCAGATAACCTCATAGAGTTTTGCACATGAACATTGTCATCTCCTGTTCCATGTATCAATAAATAATTTCCTTTCAATTTATTTGCATGATTAATTGGAGAATTCACATCATAGTTTAACCCGTTTTCTTGCGGGGTTCTCATATAGCGCTCGGTATAAATATTGTCATAAAAACGCCAGCTTGAAACGGGAGCAACTGAAATGGCTGTTTTAAAAACATCGGAACCTCTGAGAATACAGTTAGCCGCCATGAATCCACCATAGGACCAACCCCAAATCCCAATTCTGCTTGAGTCAATGTTAATATTTTTTGCTAATGTTTTTGCTGCAGATATTTGATCCTCAACCTCTAGCTTTCCAAGCTCTAAATATGTACATTTTTTAAAATCTCGTCCTTTAGCTCCGGTTCCCCTATTGTCTACGGAAACAATCCAATATCCTTCGCTAGCTAACATTTGATACCAATAGTCTCTACCTCCATACTTATTTTCAACAGTTTGACTTCCTGGCCCCCCATAAACAAACATCAAAACGGGGTATTTCTTGTTTTTATCAAAATTCAGTGGTTTAATCTGCCAAGCAGGGAGTTCTTGTCCATTTTCTGTTTTGAGTTTAAAAAACTCTTTAGGACTTAAATTAAATTTGCTGAGCCTTTCCTGTAATTCATAATTATCTTCTAATATTCTTATCACTTCACCGGAATTATCGCACAAACTTATTTTTTTCGGGGTGTTGGCATCAGAATGATTTAGGATGTAATTACTGTAAGTACTGCTAAAGGTGCCTCCGTTCCATCCTTTTTTAGGACTGATTCGAATGGGCTTCCTAATCCTTAATGATGTTTTATAGACTTCTCTTTGTGATGGGTCTATTCCTGCAGCTTGATAATAAACCAAGCCATTATTTTCATCCACGCCAAAAAGCTTTGTTATATCAAAATCACCACGAGTTATGGCCTTGATCTTTTTTCCTCTTGGGCCAACAAGATATATATGATTGTATCCAGATCTTTCGGACATCCAAATAAATGATCCGTTTTTTAAGAAAGTAATGCCATGATCAGCATCTACATATGAGTCATCTGTTTCTAGAAGTAGTTTATGCTTTTCTTGACCTATCGGATTATATCTTATCAAAGTCAAACTGTCCTGATGTCTATTTAAAGTAGAGATTATTAACTCTCCCTGCGGGGACCAGTTTATCCTGGGGATATATTCATAATTAATTCCATTTGAAACTTTATTTTGCTTCTGCTCCTTGGTGTCAAAGATCCAAATTTCAACTTTACTGTTATCCTCTCCAGCTTTTGGGTACTTAAAAACGGATGGATAAGGATAAAGCTCATTTCCATATATATCCATACTAAATTCTCGAACCTCTTTCTCATCAAAACGATAATATGCGAGGTATCTACCGTTATCAGACCAGCTTAATCCAATATGAAATCCAAATTCTTCCTCATAAACCCAATCCGGAGCGCCATTGATTATTTCGTTTAAGACTCCATCATTTGTAATTTTTTGTTTGGACGAATCAAGTAAAGACTTGATGTAAATATTATTTCGATAAACGTATGCAATACTAGTTCCCTTAGGATTGATTAATGGGTTTTGAATTGGCTGGGATGCGACGTTCGTCGTGAGTTTACTTTCGAGATCGTAGACATAGGTTTTGGCGCTGTAAGAATGACGATAAATAGATTGTATTTCTGATTCTATTATTGCTTTTTTTTCACCTTTAACCCATGTATAAGATTTCAACGGTAAGTCATTTCCCTCTGTATCTATAGCGTCTCCATTTCTAATTAATAAACCTTTAGATTTTCCAGATTTAAACTCAAATTTTTCTATTCCTTTTTCAGTATGCCTGGAGTAATGAACTCCATCTTCCATTGAACGCAATCCATTAACCCCTTTTGCTGCAAATACTCTTGATGCAAATACATCATCAAATTCAACAGGCCGTTTTATTGATTCCTCTTGCGCTGTTAAAATAAAAGTCGCAAGGAATAAAAGAATAGTGAGTTTTTTTTGCATTGAAAGCTTATTTTTGATTACATACAATTTCAAATATGTTCGAAGATAAACCAAATTGGCTTCAGGCTCTAAAAGAGCAGCTTGGTGAAGGGAAAGTTTCTTTTGATAAAGAACGTTTACGGGAGTTTTCTCATGACCAAACAGAAGATATAAGTAACCTACCTGAAGTTGTAGTCCGTCCAGTAACTACAGAAGATGTTTCCATTGTTTTAAGAATAGCAAATAAATTTGGCATTCCTGTAACCCCTGCAGCTGCTCGGACTGGGCTCTCAGGTGGCTCTATCCCTATTTTTGGTGGCATCTCTTTAAGTATGGAGGGTTTGTCTAAGATTATCGAAATAGATGAATCAAATTCTCAAGCGACAGTTGAGCCTGGTGTGATTAATCAAGTTTTTCATGAAGCTTGCAAGGATAAAGGTCTTTTTTACCCTCCTGATCCATCTAGCTGGGGATCTTCTACATTGGGTGGGAATGTAGCCTACAATGCTGGTGGTCCAAAAGCTGTGAAATATGGTGTAACATCTGCCTATGTGTTAAATCTAGAAGTGGTTTTGCCCGACGGAGAGATAATATGGACTGGGGCGAATACTCTTAAGAATTCAACAGGCTATAATTTAACTCAACTTTTTGTTGGATCTGAAGGTACTTTGGGAGTAGTTACAAAAATTGTAGTTCGCTTAATTCCATATCCAAAATTTTCTTACACACTTTTAGTTCCTTTTTATTCTTCAGATCTTGCATGCGCCGCGGTAGAGAAGATATTTCGATCTGGAGTAACGCCATCTGGGCTTGAATTTATGGAACGGGCAGCAATTGATTGGGCTCTTAGGTACAACAAGAATGTTAATTTGCCTACTGATGATAAAATAGAAGCTCATCTTTTAATTGAAGTTGATGGACATGATAATGAGGCTGTAATGAGGGAAGCAGAGGAAATATCTTCAGTAGTTGATGCCAATGGTGCAGTGGAAGTTCTTTTTGCTGAAACTCAAAAAGAACGAAATGCGATCTGGAAGTTGAGAAGAAGTGTTGGTGAAGCTGTAAAATCCCATAGTATATACAAAGAAGAAGATACCGTTGTTCCTCGGGCTAAGTTACCTGAATTGCTAAGGGCTGTTAAAGCAATTGGAGCTAATTATGGTTTTGAGTCAGTATGCTACGGCCATGCAGGGGATGGCAACTTACACGTGAATATTTTAAAAGGTGTTATGACTGATGAAGAATGGGATGGGGAGCATCTAAAATCAGGAATAAGAGAAATATTTGTACAAGTAAAATCAATGGGTGGAACGATAAGCGGTGAGCATGGAATTGGCCTTGTTCAGAAAATTTACATGGACATTGCTTTTAATGCGGCAGCGATAAGCTTACAAAAAAGTATTAAGGACTCTATAGATCCAAAAGGAATAATGAACCCTGGAAAGATTTTTGTTTGAAGCTTTAACTAATCTTTGATGGGGAATGCTACTTCGTTGGTCTTAATGACTTCATAAGGGGCATTATATCCGAAAACTTCCAACGGTCCGTTTATTTCTAAATTATTTTCTTGGCACCATATTTTTAATTTTTTCATGGCTTCTTTTTTACTGTTTTCATTGAGGCTACCGCCAAATTTAAAAGTCGCAAGTTTTCTCTCAGGAAGCTCGATAAATCGGATAGACTTTTCATTGGGTTTTGGTAGGTTTTTGGTATTTCGGTTCGATGGCATGTAAAATCTCATGCTTGGATTGATAGAGTCATTAATCATTGCTACAGGAGCTGTCATGCTCAAACTTTTATTCTCTACGTTCCCTCCAAAAATATAATTGGCCAAAGGACGAAATCCTTCCCTTGACATTGTTCCATGATTTGTTGTGGAAACCTCTACATCAGCCCAGAGACTACTCCTATATAATCTAACTTGGTAGTCACCCTCATTGACTAAGACTTTATAGCCGGGTTTTTCCAATTTTTGAGAAGAATAATATGTAAATCCTACAAATGATGTAACTGCTAAAACTACTATGCCAATAATCCAATTCATATTTAAACAACCCAGATTCAGTGATTTAGTTTTAAAATAATCACTTAATTTCTCCTCATGTATAACATTACATAATAGAGTAATTGAGTTACTGCAGCAATAGCGGCAATCAAGTAGGTTCGAGCTGCCCATTTTAGAGCATCTTCAGCCATTCCATGATTATGAGGATTTGTTATTCCTGCTCCTTTCAGCCAAACCAGCGCACGTCTGGAAGCATCAAACTCAACAGGTAATGTAATAACTGCAAAGCTTGCAATTACAGCTTGGACTGCAATAAGGACTAGGATTATAGTATTACCCCCTAAACTAAGAGAATACATTCCAAATATGGAAGCGAAGAATACCATTCTCAATATTTGACTGGATGCATTCACAACAGGAACCATTTTTGTTCTCATGCCCAGCCAGAAATAAGCTGTGGAATGTTGAACAGCATGACCACATTCATGGGCAGCAATTGCAGCTGAAGCTACATTCCTGCCTTCATAGACCTCGGGAGATAAATTAATGGTTCGATTTGCCGGGTTGTAATGATCAGTTAGTTTACCGGGAACGGATACCACATTTACCGAGCTGATTCCATAATAATCTAACATTGCTTCAGCCACTTGCGCACCAGACATTCCATTGTGTAAGAGCTCCTTACTATATTTTTTAAAACGAGATTTTAGGCGGTTTTGGACGTAGTACCCAAGTGCCATAAAGACAATAATTATTAGTATAAACATGATATTATTTATTTATGTGGAAAAGTACAAATTCAATGCCGTAATATATAACCTGTCAAAATGTAGTTTTGGGGTATGACAAAAATGGTAAATCCGCTTATTTTAGTAACAAATGATGATGGCATTACGTCACCTGGTATTAGAATCTTAATTAGTCAAATGAATAGATTAGGCGATGTGGTGGTTGTAGCTCCAGATTCTCCTCAAAGTGGAATGAGTCATGCGATAACGATAAGTGATTCTCTCCGTTGTATTCCAATTTCTATAGATTCAGGACCTCAAAAAGAATACTCTTGCAGTGGCACTCCTGCGGACTGCATAAAAATCGGTGTTCATGAGATCCTCGACAAAAAGCCTGATATGATTGTCTCCGGAGTCAATCATGGCAGCAATGCTTCGGTAAATGTTCTTTACAGTGGGACTATGGCAGCTGCCATTGAAGGGGCATTGCAAGGAGTTCCATCCATTGGATTTTCATTACTCGACTACAGCTGGGATGCTGATTTTTCTGAAGCTCAAAACTACATTTATAAAATTGCGTCAATGGTTTTGAAGAAGGGAACACCCAATGGAGTTTGTCTAAATGTGAATATCCCCAAAATATCTGATCAGAAATACAAGGGAATAAAAGTTTGTCGTCAGACAATTGGTAAATGGATGGAGAAATTTGATAAGCGTTTGGATCCCAATGGGAAATCGTACTATTGGATGACAGGTGAGTTTGAAGATCTTGATGGTTCAGATGATACTGATATATGGGCCTTAAATGAGAATCATGTAACTGTTGTTCCTATTCAGTATGATTTAACTTCTCATAAGTCAATTATTGATGTGAACAAACTTCTGGAGCTATGATAATTAGCAAAAGAGGGCTATTAGACTTGATTCTAGGGTTTGTTATTGCTGCTGGTACACCTCTGTTTATTTGGACCTATCTATTGGCGAGGTTTCCTAAGTTGCCATCAACTGAAAAAATAGATCCTGACTTATGGTCTTTTTTATTATTTCGAGTCCTTTTGTTCTCAACCTTGATAAATTTCCTTTTTTTGGTTTTGGGTGTTTTTTTGAAACGCATGCTTATGGTTAAAATGATATTACTCGTTTCATTAATATACTTTGCCTTCTATTTATACTTTCGCTGGGAGTGGTTATGATAAAACAGAAGAAAATATTTGTATTAGCTGGTGAAGCCTCAGGAGATGTTTTAGGTTCTGAATTCATAAAATACTCGAAAAATAAGTGGCCAAAAGCTGAATTTGTTTTTTGGGGTGGAAAGGAGATGTCAGATTCCCTTGAAGGCCAGAAGCCTCAAGTCGACTTGAATGAGCTTTCTTTGATGGGTTTTTTTGAAGTTGCTAGGCATATTCCTAGAATCTTAAAACAAGAAAAAAAATTAAAGATATTTTTATCAAAATGGAAACCAGACTTAATTATCTGTATCGATTATCAGACTTTCAACATTCGTCTCGCAAAGTGGGCTACTCTTAGCGGTCTTAGAAAGAATGGAACCAAGCTAATTCAAATTGTGAGTCCGCAGTTTTGGGCATGGCGCCCAGGAAGGATTACTGGTTTGAAAAAATATATCGATACAGTAATTCCATTGCTTCCTTTCGAGGCGGAGCTGCTGAGAAAAGAAGGCATTGATGCTCCTTATTTTGGTCATCCTGCAGTTCAAAGAGTAAAAAAAACTAATGCAACAAAAGGTGGTTGGTTGGCTTTATTACCGGGAAGTCGAAGACAAGAATTATCAAAACATATTCCTATTTTTTTTAGGACTGCAGTGAAATTGAAAAAAACCTTTAAGTGGGTCCGTCCGGCTCACATTGGCGAACAAGAGTATAAAAAAATATTGATAAAATATTCTGGAAAAAGTTTTAATTCGGATCAAATTGTTATTGGTGTCA
>Ga0302114_10000617_pt1 | contig 24651 bp, 24 predicted proteins | sample AG5_Surface_MG_FD_203107 | JGI IMG/M metagenome (GOLD analysis project Ga0302114, IMG submission 203107) | Marine microbial communities from Western Arctic Ocean, Canada - AG5_Surface | ecosystem: Environmental > Aquatic > Marine > Oceanic | place: Canada: Western Arctic Ocean | collected...
TCTCAATTGATAGGTTACAAATTTTTTGATAAAAAAAATAAGTGCACGGCTGTCCAAATGCCTCTCAATTATTTAGGCATAGAGGTTTGTACAAAAGCTTTTGTGACTAAATGTCATGAAGATAATATCAAAGTTAATGTTTGGACAATCAACGATGAGCAAACCATGCGTGACCTTATAGATATTGGTGTCGATGGCATCATGTCTGATAATGCACAATTATTAATGGATGTAATGAAAGAAAAAGATTTGATCTAGTCTTTTGGCATCATCCAAAGCACTATCAGCCCTGGAATAAATAAAAGCAATAAACTCAAGATACCGTAATCTGGATCGTTAAAAGCATAAGCAACCCAGCCCACTAAAATTGGTCCAATAATGACTGATGATTTTCCTACTAAATTATAAAATCCAAAAAATTCAGCATGCTTATTTTCTGGAATTAATTGAGAATAAATAGCTCTGCTGATGGATTGAACTCCACCTTGAAACAAACCGATTGTCACTGCTAAAAAGTAAAACCCATTTATCGTTGTGATAAAAGTACTGAATATTGTTACAAAAATATAACCTATGATTCCAATTGAAAGCATTAATCTTAAGCCAAACTTATCGCCTAAGCGGCCGTAAGCTATGGTTGCTGGAAAGCCAACAAATTGGGTGATGATTAAAGCTAAAATCATGTCAGAGGATTCCAATCCAATATCAGACCCATAGGCCAAAGCCATTCTGATAATCGTATCTATACCATCCATGTACAACCAGTAAGCCAACAGAAAGAACGAAATTCTTTTGTATTGTCTAATATCTTTGAAGGTAGAAATTACTCTTCTAAAAGATTGCACAATCAATTCTGAAGAAAAAGAAATGTCATTTTCATTTTTGTTTTCGGGTACGAATTTTAAGATTGGAATGGTGAATAATCCCCACCAAATCGACACGCTTAAAAAAGAAAATAGAATTGCATCAGTAATAGACTGTAATCCAAAAGACTCTGGATAAAGATACATACACACATTTAAGATAAATAATAATCCTCCGCCTAAATACCCCATTGAATAACCCAGAGCAGAAACTTTATTTCGAGATTCATTTGAAGACACATTAACCAACAGCGCATCGTAAAAAACATTTCCACCAGAAAACCCTAAACAAGCAATGGCATAAACTAGCATGGCTATTACCCAATCCCCTTGTGCAATAAAAAATAACGAACCAGTAGTAACTATTCCCATGAAAGCAAATAAACCTAAGAAAAATTTCTTTTTATTTGAAATATCTGCAAGTGCCCCTAAAAAAGGCGCAACTATCACAATAGCAAAGCCCGAAAGCGAATTTGCTGTACCAAGCCATGCTGAACTTTCCGAAGGACTTAAGTCACCCGCCCAAAAGCTTTTAAAAAAAATTGGAAAAAATCCGGCAATCACTGTTGTTGCAAATGCAGAATTAGCCCAATCGTAAAAGGCCCATGAGTAAATTTGTTTTTTAGTTATATTTTTTTTAGATTCCACTTTTTTTTTATAATTACTTAAGTATTATATGCGCATGTCTCAAGATATCAGCGATTCTCAAATAGCCAAAAACATAACAATCTTTTTTGTTGTCATAATGATCTTAACAGTTGTTTTAGCTGTACTTGGTTACTTTATCCAGGGTTCTGACTATCGAGCTCAGATCGAACAAGAAACTAGAGACTCACTTGTCAGTGAACCTCTAATCAAAGAAGAATAATTTTATCTATCGAATTGCAATCTTTCTGCAAAAGAGTGATCGCCAACTAGTTTTCCATCTAATACAGCTAGCTGTCCATTCACAATTGTTGCGTACACAGAGGAGCTAAAACTTTGCCCATGGAATGGAGACCAACCGCATTTAGTATGTTCTGTTTCGTTTTTAATATGATCTTCAGTGGACGTATCAAAAATTACAAAATCTGCTTTATAGCCCTCTCTTACATAACCTCTATCTTTGATATCAAAACGATCAGCAACTTTATGCGTCATATACTTTATGACTTCTTCAAGTGTGTAAATTCCTTGCTTATGCAATTCAATCATCATTTGCAGGGAGTGCTCGATTAAAGGCAAGCCGGCCGGTGCTTCCATAAAGGGTAGTTTTTTCTCTTCAAATACATGCGGAGCATGATCGGTTGCAACAAGATCAACCAAAGTGTCTTTTAAAGCAGCCCTTAGAGCTTCTCGATCTGAGTTCTTTTTTACTGATGGATTGCATTTAATGTAGTTTCCATATTCTGCATAATCACTCTCATCGAACCAAAGATGATGAACACAAACTTCGCAAGTGATCCTTTTATTATTGATGTCACCTTTTTCAAATAGAGAAAGTTCTTTCTCAGACGTTAAGTGTAGTATGTGCAAATCGGAATTGTATTTCTTTGCCAATGAAACCGCTTTCTCTGAAGATTTATAACAAGCTTCGTCGTCTCTTATTATCGGATGATATGCCGGAGTAATTTCTACACCGGAAGAAACAACTTTTTCTAAGTTATTTTTAATGACTTCATTATCTTCACAATGAGTAACGATGGTCACTGGGCAAGAAGCAAATATTTTTTCTAAAGATTCGTCATTTTCAACTAATAACGATCCGGTTGAGGATCCCATAAAAATTTTTATTCCACAGGTTTGTGCAGGATCAAGCCTTTTAATATCTTCAATGTTTGAATCTGTAGCGCCTAAGTAATAAGAGTAATTCGTCCATGATTTTTCAGCTCCTAGTTTGTTTCTAGCAACCAATAAATCAGAAGTAGTCGTTGCTGGATCAACATTAGGCATATCAAAAGTAGATGTCACTCCTCCGATAACTGCCGCTTTCGATTCTGAAGATATATCTCCTTTAGCAATTAGCCCTGGATCTCTGAAATGTACTTGGTCATCGATGATTCCTGGCGCAACATACTTGCCTTGTACATCGATGTATTGCTCTGCTTCAGCAGCAATATCTTTAGCAATAATTTCAATACGATCTCCTTTGATTCCAATGTCGACTTCTTTTTGTTCGTCTTCATTTACTAAAAGGCAGTTTTTTAAAATAAGGTCTAATTTACTCATATGTTTTTAAATAGGTTAATAAAAGAATAATGTTAATTTCTTTATTATCAAGATCAAAATCATTCCTTTGATTCAGTGACTCAAAAGAACTATATATATCAAAGACTGATAAATCCAGAGTTGATGAAAGTGATGCGGCATTTCTAATAAATTTTGATTTAAAAAGGATTTTAAAAAGCAACTTAATAGAGTTCGACTTGATAGAAAAAAAATTTGAAAGTACTTTTTTTAAGCAATACATGTCGATGATTACATAATTTTTATTGTCATCAGCAACTTCTATTTCGGAAATAATATTTCCCTTTGAATTCATTGCAATTGCTTCTTGGATGATCATTTTTATACTTTTCGGACTATTACTGTACCGTAATTATGCCCTTTTCCGGCTTCATAAACGGAATCAATTCTATCTAAAACATTCACCACTAATGAAATCATTTTCTGACTATTACCGCAGATAATTAGTAACGGACAATCCTCCTGATTTAAATACACAAAGTTCTCTACCACTAAGTCCACTTCGTGATGGCGCTTACCATGCAGATCTAATGTATTAAATTTCATGAGTTATAAATAGAAATCTCAACTCCATCCGGATGAGATGATGAGTATTCTCTTAATGCGGGAATAAATTTACTGTCAAATTGATCTGAGGTCCTGACGTAATCAAGATAATCTTCTAAATTAAATAAAACTACATTATCGGCAAATATCCAAGCTCCTTTTTTAAGCAATCCCGATGCTTCCAATAATTTTAAATCGCTGAGATATAAATCTTTCCAGTGATCGATAAAAACAAAATCATAGGTATTATCTAATTGCGGTATCAATTCGTTTGAGCGCCCTATTTTTATTTCATGCTGATTTGAAAGGTCAGCGATTTCAATATGTTGTTGAGCAATTTCTGCAAAATCTATATTGGCCTCTATGGAAGTCAGCCTTCCTTCTGGAGGAAGAGTTCTCAAGATTCTAATGGATGAGTAACCCAAGTAAACGCCTAGTTCTAAGACGTTCAAAGCATTTGAATCTTTAATGGCTTCTTCTAAAAGTATTCCTTTTTTATCGCCAATATTCATTAGGAAGGTCTTCTTATAAGCGTAATCATCAATAATTTTCAGAATAGAATCAGCATTCCCTCTTTTCGCTTTTCTTTTTACTAACTCAAAGACTTCCTGTTCTTTCGGTTTTTTTAATTTTGATTTGCTCAAAAGAGTGTCCAATATTTCTTGATAAGCCATGCTTAAAATTCCCAATAAACTTTTACGATTGACATTAAAAGGTTGTTTGGATTTTTTATTTAATTTACTTTTAGAACGGCTCATAAAGATATAATAATATTTTTAAAGGAATTCTAAATTAAAACTAAATGATTAGGGCGTTTTATAAAAGTAGAGATTGGGCGGTTTGGGCTTATGGCGGACTGACTCTATTGATTTCTTCGTTATGGATTCAAGTCAGACTGACTGTAGAAATAAATAATTGGTACGGTGGCTTTTACGATCATCTGCAAAAAGCTGGAGAATTTACAGACAATCCCGAAGAAGGCATTAAGATTTTTTATGATTATTTAATTTCTACCTCTTACGTCACCAATGGTTTTGAGGGTTCACCCAGTTTCTTAGTGATTGCCATGCCTTATGTGATCTTAGCTACATTTACTGGTTGGTTTACAAGAATTTATGGATTGCGCTGGCGTCAGGCTATTACTTTCAATTATATTCCTCGATGGCGAAACGTTGAAGAAGAGATAGAGGGAGCCAGTCAGCGTATTCAAGAAGACTGTAATAGGTTTGCAAGAATAGTAGAAACGCTTGGCTTGCAAATTGTGCGAGCAATTATGACTTTGGTCGCGTTTGTTCCTGTTCTTTGGACGCTTAGTGAATCAGTCACAATTCCTTTCTTCAGTGACATCCCCGGTTCTTTAGTCTGGACAGCTTTATCCGTATCGATTGGCGGTCTTTTTATATCTTGGTTTGTCGGTTGGAGACTACCTGGACTGGAATACAACAATCAGAAAGTAGAAGCTGCTTTTAGAAAAGATTTGGTTTTGGGTGAGGATGACAAAGAAAATTATGCTCAACCCGAAACGTTGTGGAACCTTTTCACTGGCATAAGGTTTAACTACCAAAGACTCTATATGCATTATGGTTACTTTGATATTTGGATAGAAAGTTACGGTCAATTTATGGTGATAGTACCTTTCTTGATAATAGGACCAAGCCTATTCACAGGTGCAGCTATGTTGGGCGTCGTGATTCAAATTTCAAATGCTTTCGATCGAGTCCATAGTGGCTTTGCCCTATTTTTATTCAACTGGACGACGATAACGGAGTTACGAAGTATTTGGAAAAGACTTAGTGAATTCGAAGAAAACCTAGATCGATACGCTCCCGAAAGAGTTAGCGCTTAATAGCTTCTAAAAAATTCAACAGAAACTCGTTAACTTCTTTGGGTTTTTCTTCTTGTACCCAGTGACCCACTCCATCGACTAGCTCGACTGCCAATAAATTTTCGTAGCGATCTTGGATTTGATTTTTTAAATCCATTGAATCTTTATAGCCAGAGCCGACAAAAAAGTTAACTGGATCTAGTGAACCGGTGATGAACGCAGCTGGTTGTTTTAATTTCTGATCTTTAAATTTTGCTAAGTCTTCAAAATCTATTTCTTGCGCACGGTATCTATTCAATGGACCTCTCATGCCGCTGCCCTCAAATTCGCCAATGTAATAATCCATTTCTTCCGTAGTGATCCAATCTGGATAGTTATCAAATTCGACAACGCCATCTAGATACTTAGAATCTGTACTTTTTTCCATCGCATTCAAAGGATTTTCAAATTGTTCTTTCATACCTCTACCATCGATAGAAAAATATGTGGATTCAAGGTACTTTCTTATGTTCGCTTCAAATTCCTGTTCAGCCACGCCCTCTTCTTGAAAATACAATTGATAGAAAAACTTGCCTTCGTAAATGAGTTTGAATAATTCTATGGTGGAAACTTCGCCACGAGGAAAATAAGGTACCGATAGTCCTGCTACCGCTGTAATTTTTGTTTCATTCAGTAGCGCCGTGTTATGCACAATCGGTCCGCCCCAATCGTGCCCAAAAAGAATGGCATCGTCATAGCCTAATGCCTCAATCACACCCATGATGTCCGCGCTGATATTTTTTAAGGTATAAGCTTCGATTGGGTGCGGTTTATCCGAACCACCGTAACCTCTGACATCTATGGCTGCGACTTTGAAGCCAGCATTAGCGATCACTGATATTTGGTGACGCCAGCTATACCAGCTTTCCGGACAACCGTGCACCATCACGATTAATGGACCATCGCCTTCAATTGCAGCTCTAATTTTTATACCGTTACTTTCTAAAATTTGAAATTCCATGAGCTATAATAAGACAGAATGAGGTACCAATGGCAATACTAAAAGCTGCAATAATAACGGTGACACCGTTTCAACAAAACTGCTCGGTAATTTGGAAAGAAGACACCAAAATTGCTGCCGTGAATGATCCCGGTGGAGATTTGGAATTGATTGAAAAATTCATCAAAGAGCACGAACTAACCGTAGCTAAGATATTCATTACTCACGGTCATTTGGATCATGCTGCTGGGGCAAAAGAACTAGCTGAAAAACTCAATGTAGAAATAGAAGGTCCACAAATTGAAGATGAGTTTTTGACTTCTACCTTAGCCACTCAAGGTCAATCTTACGGTATTCCCGATGCGCAAAATTTCATACCGGATAGATGGCTAGATGATGGCGACACCATTGAATTGGATGGCGAAATTTTAGATGTCTATCATTGCCCAGGGCATACTCCAGGTCACGTCATCTTTCATCACAAGGAATCCAAACTAGCCATTATGGGTGATGTCTTGTTTCAAGGATCGGTGGGTAGAACTGATTTACCGGGTGGTAGCATGGACGCCTTGATCAAAGCCATTAGAGAGAAAGTTTTGCCGCTGGGTGATGATATTACTTTTATTCCGGGACACGGTCCCATTTCAACGATTGGTCAGGAACGATTAACGAATCCTTTCGTGGCTGATCAGCTCTTTAACGAATCCAATTCCAAGTAAACCGCTTTTTCTAAAGCTTCTAAAATACCTTTGCATTTCTCATCGTAATGCGGAGACAGTTGCATCATCACAGTTCCAGCAATTTTTGATTCTGGATCTATCCAAAAATAAGTATTGAAGATTCCCGACCAAGCCAGTGACCCCGCTTTTCGTCGTTCTGGAATATCTTCTAAATTCACTAAAAAACCATAGCTCCATTTCTTTTTGATTTCTGGAAACCACTCATTTTCTTTAACGAGAATTGGATTGAAAGTGGGTTGGAAATCGTAATTCAAATCGCCGGCTTGATTGGTCATCATTTTTTCAAGCAATTCTTTGGCTAAAAATTCTTGGCCATCGACCTGACCGTCGTTTAGAAAGATTCTCATGAATTTACAATAATCTTCAACCGTAGACAGAATACCCCCGCCACCGCTGTAAAAATCTTGCACCGAATCATCGAATAACTCTGTCGATCTAATGAATTCCGCCTCTTGCATGAGATGCATCTCTGCTAATTTTTCTTTACCCAAATCATCCGGATCAAATGATGAGTTATTCATACCCAACGGCTGAAAAATCGATTCTTTGATAAATGCATTCAAACTTTGACCACTGACTTTCTCAATAATAACTCCCATCCAATCCAAGCCAACTCCATATTCCCATTTGGTTCCAGGTTGATAGGACAAGGGCACCTTCATAAAAGCACCTGCTTTATCGGTGAGTGGCGCAATTTTTTCATCCGCAAGTAACTTGGTTAATGCTGGATCGTGAAAATCATAAGCAAAGCCAGAAGTGTGAGCGAGTAAGTGATGTATGGTAATTTTTTCTTTGGCGTCTTCGTAATGGATTTCACCATCGACCAAATTAGCTACTTTTAGATCCTTTAATTCGGTTACGTAATCCTCAGCATAGTCATCCAATTTAAGACTGCCCTTTTGCACCAGCAATAAAGCGGCCAACGAGACAATGGGTTTGGTCATAGACGCAATGCGATAAATCGTAGAACTATCTACTGCTTTCTCTTCACCAACGATTTGCGTACCAAAATGCTCGCTAAAAATAGTTTCTTGGTCGTCAGTGACGGCAACCGAGGCAAATGGGATATTTGCGTCTTGGAGTTTTTTTAATAATGTTTCTGAAATACTCATATTCATTTGGAGCGGGCAGCGGGAATCGAACCCGCATCGTCAGCTTGGAAGGCTGAAGTAATGAACCATTATACCATGCCCGCTTTTCTTAAAATGAGCGCTGATTATACATCTTTGGGCAATCTTTAAAATCCTAAAGGTTTGTTTTATTTATTCAAATTTTTATTTTTTTTAGGCTATTATAAGAAAATGTTTAATATTAAATTTTTGAGTTTATTCTTTTTATCTTTATTTATTTCTTCCTGCAGTACAGTTAATTATGGTGGCACAGAAGACTCCGTTAAAATTTATGTAAATCAGATGGCTTTTTTAGGTACTCAGCAAGATTCTAAGATAGCTGGTCAAAAGCATTGTAATAAATATAGTAAAGACGCTGAATTTGTTACTAGTAATAGATATTTGGGCTATGACTTATACAACTGTGTTGCTCGAGAAAATTAATTTATATTTTTTTGAGTGAAACAGATATTGACGAAACAGTTCGCTCAAATTCAGGATTGGATTCAAGGAAGAAAAAAAGCTGACTCTAGTTAGAAATAATATTATCTTGGTGAACAATCAAAATTTTCTTTTAGCTCCACCCTCACAATAACCTTCTCATCTTTCTACCTTATTAAATTCAGGATTGGGTTCAAGGATTGCCAGCTTTTCAAAGAACTGTTCTTTTAATTCTTTAACATTCGTTGGGTTTCCATAATCTATGAATGCACCCTTGCTGAAGATTTCTATCACCTCATTGTCAGTCTCACCAATGACACAAGGTAATTGATAATTTTTATCTCGAATGTTTTTTGGGATTTCATTGCGGTGCAATATTTTTACTTGGTATTCTTTTTTTAGTTCTTTGATGAATTTTAACCATTCAAACCTTACAAAGAATTTACTATGTGAGATGTCGCACAGTTCGCATGCACTCTTTTTCTTGAAAAGATTGTTATTAATCCAATATTTGATTTCATTCCATAAACCGCCGTCGGCGTCATAGATAAAATAGATAGCTTTAAGTTGTATCATTCCGAAATAGATATAGTAAAGCTAATATGACGAACCTTCTCATTCTTCAGCTTTGTAAAATTTAGGGTTGAGTTCAACAGATTTATAGATCAATTTGTTAGGGCTTTACTACTCCAAACTCAACGACACTTTCAGCTGAAGCTTTCAGTGCTTCTGCTGCTGGTCTTGGTTGCCAGCCTAGTAAATTTCTTGCTCTTGATGAATCAAGCTCTCGATTTTTACCTATTTCTGATGTCACTGCCTTTAGTGCCGGCATGAATAATGCCATGATCTTTATCAACCAATTAGGCGCAATACCTTTAGGCAGTTTCTTTTTAAATTGAGGCAAAAGCTCTATTAGAAGATCTGATTGATCTTTTAATTTCATCGTACTTTCTGAACAAATGAATCTTTTGCCAGCCGCTTCCGGACGAGTCATTGCTAGTATCTCTAAAGCTGCTACATCTCTAACATCGACCACACCAAAATGCATATTTGGCACAAATGGATACTTCCCACTCAAAAACTCGACAACCACTCCGACACTGGTACCAAAATCTTTTTCTAAAATAGGACCCAATACCAAAGAAGGATTTACGCAAGCAAGCTCCATTCCAGAGTCATCGTTGTCAATAAATTCCCAAGCGGCTTTTTCTGCAAAAGTCTTAGATCTAGCATATGCATTAGCAGATTTACTATTTACATCAGTCCAATCATCCTCGGTAAAAGGCTCTTTTTTTTCTTTGCCATACAGAATTGCTGCCACTGAAGAAGTAACGACGACTCTTTTGACTCCAGCCTTGGAGGCAGCCTGTAAAACTCTTTTTGTGCCTTCAACTGCGGGGGTGATCATTTCATTTTCATCTTTTGGCATTTCCATAGCAACTGGTGAGGCGACGTGTAAAACATAATCGCATCCTGCGACTGCTGCGTCCCAGCCAGCGTCGTCAGTTAAGGAGGCTTCTTGCCAATCGATTGCAAGTTCAGCACTTATGTTTTGCTTTTTCAAACCATTAGCAATAATGTCGTTAAGCATGCTGGTTCTTGATAAATCTCTCACGGTGGCTTTGATGTTGTACCCCGCAATCACCAATTGCATGATGCAATGCGTAGCTATAAATCCTGAACCACCGGTGACTAAAACTGTTTCTTTATTTTCCATAGAATAGATTCTATTGAATAACAGGCTATTTAAAAAGAAGTTTTAAAAGGTGTTTACTTGTTTTTGTCTTTTATTGTGAGCAATTCTAAGCATTGCGGTAAAAAACAGAGATAGGCTTAAGCCGATAATCATTAAAAATGAAATCACAGGCATCGTAAACATGGCAATGATTTGAACGAAAGAATAACTAACAAAAACGACGTATACGGGCCAAATAGTTGTGGTAGGATTTTTACCGCGAAAATATCTGAAAATAAAATAAGCACAGGTCAAAAATAAGGCCGGTCTGACAGTTCTGGTTCTAAATTCATTCAACTGCTCTCGACTTAAATCGACCAAAGGTGCATTGGTTATAAATTCTATAGAAAATATAGAGCCTATTGCCATAACAACCATGAAGACTCCTAAAGCAACCATCGTAAATTTAATAAATGTATCCACATCCCCCCCTTAACTAACAGACAAACTGTCTCATAGTTTCTCTGCAAAAGATAATTTTTATTTCTTAATTTTGATTAAATTTTTGATAAGGTAACTTTTTAAAGAAATTTTCTTTAGGTGAGATTTATGAATTTAGAATTTGGCACAGAATACAACGACTTTATTTCTGAGGTACAAGATTTTTGTAAGGAATATAGTAACGCAACGATCACGACAAATAATGATAAAAAATTTGAAATCCTTGATGCCCTTCCGGTTAATTCAAACGAGAAAACTGGCAAAACGGTCAATCGATCTGATTGGCAAAGAATTTTAATTGAGAAAGGCTACTTTGCTAGATCTGTTCCAAAAGAATATGGAGGTTATGGCGGTGAACCGGACATCATCAAAAGCAGAATTATTGCTACTGAGTTTTCGAAGTATAAAGTTCCAAGTGCTATGGGCGGTCAAGGTATCGATATGCTTGTTCCAACTTTGCTTGAATGGGGTACAGAGGAACAGAAGCAAAAACATATTAAATCGACCCTGCATGGAGAAACAATTTGGTGTCAGGGTTACTCTGAACCTAATGCAGGAAGTGACTTGGCCAATCTGCAAACCAAAGGCGAGTTGATTGATGGCAATTGGGTCATTAATGGTCAAAAAATTTGGACGAGTACTGCACAATTTTCTCAGATGATGTTTTGTTTAATCAGAACCGAGCCTGAGGCATCTAAGCATGCGGGGATCAGCTTTATATTAATTCCAATGGATACGCCTGGAATAGAAATAAGACCTTTAGTCGATATGACTCTTAAAGCTGGTTTTAATGAAGTGTTCTTTGATGATGTCACTGTCCCAGAAGACTGTTTAGTAGCTAAAAGAGGCGAAGGTTGGTCGGTAGCTAATTCTGTATTGGGCCATGAAAGAGGCTCTTTAGCTAATCCTAATGCAACCATGAATAGATTGAACACACTCATAGGACTGATGAAAGAAGAAACCATAGATGGGCGAAGATTGATTGATATTCCATCCTATAGAGATCGACTTTTAAAAGTACAAGGAAGAGTCATGGCTGTTCAAGCCCATTCGTTGAGACTGCTTTCATCAAAAATTAATCCTGAGCAGAACGTCAAACTAGGCAGCATGATTCAAAAACTTGTAGGTACCGAATTACGTCATGAATTAGAAGGTTTAGCCATCGATATCATGGGTGAGTTAGGAACACTTTATGAAGACGATCCTAATGTAAGAGATGGCGGCTCATGGCAATTTACTTATATGTATTTTCTCGGCCTAATCATTGGAGGCGGAACCAACCAAATTCAAAAGAATATTATTTCTGAAAGAGGTCTCGGTATGCCAAGAGAACCAAAAGTAACCGTTGAGGTGTAACCATGTATTTTGGTTTATCAGAAGAACAGGTATTTTTTCAAGACAACGTAAAAAAATTCCTCACCGATAATGCTTCGATCGAAGAAATAAGAAAAATAGCAAATGGCGAAGGAGACGAGCTTCAAAAAGAAATTTTTCAAGGCATAGTCAATTTAGGTATCAACGCCCTACTCGTTCCTGAAGAATATGGCGGTCTTGGAGTTGGTCTGCTTCATGCTGTTGCAATTTCTCAAGCACTGGGAAATGGAGTTGGTCCAATTCCTTTTTCAGGCTCATACGTTATGGCTCCCATCGCTTTAAACCTCGCTGGAAGCGATGATCAAAAATCAAAGTATCTTTCCAAAATAGCCACTAACGAAGTTAGATTTGGTATCGGATTAAGCGAATTTGTAGGTGCCAGAGAAGATGCGGGAATAGAAATTAGTAATGGCAAAGCTTCGGGCAGAGCATTATTCGTCGCTGATGCTGAAAATGCTGATCACATCATTCTTTCGAACAAAGCAGGTGTGATGTTTGTAATAGATTCATCAACTTCAGGAGTCGAGCTTAATAAACTGAAGACAGTCGATAAGACCAGAGCTTTTCATGAAGTCATATTAAAAAACGTGGATTGCGATATTTTAGAAAAGTCTGAAAAAGATATTGAATTAGCAAAAAAAGTAGTTGATGCCGGTAGAATTATTCTAGCTGCAGATACTTTGGGCGCTTCTGAATCTATGATTGAAAAAGCCGTAGCTTATTCAAAAGAAAGAAAACAATTCAATAGAACTATTGGTTCATTTCAAGCGGTTAAGCATATGTGTGCCGAAATGGCTTCAGAATTAGAGCCATGCTATTCGCTAGTTTGGCAAGCGGCTCATTCATTTGATAATGACTCAGTAGAAGAATCTAGACTACTAGCATGCATGGCTAAATCTCACTTATCGGAAGTAGGCAAAGAAATTTCAAAAAAATCAACAGAAGTTCACGGCGGAATGGGTTTTACCGATTTATTAGGACTGCACTATTGGTTTAAAAGAATTGGTTTAAACAGGCAGTTGTTGGGAGCACCTGAGCTTGTGAGAGAAGAAGCTGCAGAAATTCAAGGCTTCAATCAATAAACTATAAAGAATAAAAGTTCTCAGCAGTTTTTCTAAAGAGATAATCTTTATCCTCTTCGGAGAAACTAGCTGCTATTTTTTTGAAAGCATTCCAAATCACATGATAAGAGACTGATTGTTTATCGACTGGAAAATTACTTTCAAACATACACCGTTCCGGGCCAAATACCTCAATCGAATAATCATAAAAATGTCTTTGTCTTTCCACAATTTCATCAGAAGTTGGTGGCTTGGCTTGTTTGTGCAAATCAAATCCATTTATAGGCATAGCCAGACCACCTAACTTGGCATAAACATTCTTGAAAGAAGCGAGTTTTTTGACGTCTTTTTTCCAAACATCAAATATTTCATCACTTTTGTCTTGATATGGACCAATTCCAATTGGCCCACTAAAGTGATTTAGATTTATTTTTAGATTTGGGTGTGCTTTTGCAATTGCACTCACCTCATTAATTTGATGATGATATTGCCAAGCTTCAAATGATAAATTTAATTTTTCCAGTGACTCAAGACCTTTTGAAAAGCTTTCTGACAAATAGAGTTCATGAGGGGGATTGTGATGAGAATTGCCTATTTCATCATGACGATCCCAGCCTCCGGCGTGTCTTACTCCTTTGAAAAGACCCTTTCCTTCTGAGATATGACTTTCTAAGACTAGCTCTACTGCATCACCCAAGAGTAAATTAGCGTGTCCAACTATTCCACAAATTTGGGCTTTGCCAGGTTGCTTATTTGCCTCTAAAGCAATATCACGAACAAACTGAGTTTCTCCAACTGGCATCAGACTTTCTGCGCCTGCAGTTAAATACTCTTGAGAGCATTCAATAAAAACAGTTTTTAAAATATTATGACCATCGTCGGTATCTTGCCAAAGATCTGCTAAAAGATATTTAAATTCACCTGGCCACAAATGATGATGTGGATCGACTATAGGTCTTTCGGGCTCTAGAACATCTTCCCTAACTTGTTTTAACCAAATTAGACGATCCTCTAGAACGCTCATATTAAGACTTAAATTCTAATCTCTTAGAGTGAAGAATAGGCTCTGTGTATCCGCTTGGTTGATTTCTTCCTTCCAACACCAAGGCACATGCTGCTTTAAAGGCATAGCCCGTAAAATCAGGCGCCATATTTGTATAAGCTGAATCATCAGCATTTTGACCATCAACGACTACTGCCATTTTTTTCATGGTTTCTATCACTTGCTTCTCATTAGTAAGACCATGATGAAGCCAGTTAGCCACATGCTGACTAGATATTCGACATGTCGCTCTATCTTCCATTAAGCCAACATCATTAATATCTGGAACTTTTGAACATCCTACTCCTTGATCTACCCATCTCACTACATATCCTAAAATTCCCTGAGCATTATTATCTAACTCAGCTTGAATTTCTTCAGCGGTGATGCTTTCTGGATTTTTTAGTAATGGAATTTCTAAAATATCATCTAAGTTAGCTTTGGTTCGATTCATTAAATTATCCTGAACATCTGAGACACTGATTTGATGATAATGCAGTGCGTGTAAAGTCGCTGCAGTAGGTGAAGGTACCCATGCGCAATTAGCTCCGGCTTCAGGGTGCATAGTTTTGGTGTTATACATTCCTAACATTTCATCTGGCATAGCCCACATTCCTTTTCCTATTTGGGCCTTACCTTTAAAACCTGTCTCTAAACCCTTATCAACATTCCAGTCTTCATAAGCATTGATCCAGAGTTGCTGCTTCATCTCAGATTTTTTTATAATCGGACCAGCTTCCATACTTGTATGTATTTCATCCCCCGTTCTGTCCAAGAATCCTGTGTTGATAAAAATGACTCTATCTTTGGCTGCTTTAATGCATTCCTTGAGGTTTACAGTCGTTCTTCTTTCTTCATCCATTATTCCAACTTTTACAGTCAGCGGATCGAGGCCAACAGCTTTTTCAACTGCTGCAAATAAATCACAAGTAAACTCTACTTCTTCGGGACCATGCATTTTGGGCTTAACAATATAGATGCTTTTAGATCTGCTATTAGAAAGATCTCCCGTTGATAAAATATCATGCTTGGCTATAGCAATCGTAAACATTGCATCCATGATGCCTTCAAAGACTTCATTGCCATTCCCATCAAGTATTCCGGGATTAGTCATTAGGTGTCCTACATTTCTAATTAGCATGGTACTTCTCCCAGGCAAGCTGAAAGAACCGCCGGAAAGATCTGAATAATCTCTATCTTTATTTAAAGTTCTGGTTAAGTTCTCTCCATTTTTTTGAAAGGTTTCTGATAAATCACCTTTCATTAAGCCGAACCAATTCTCATAGATTTCCGCTTTATCCTCTCCATCAACTGCAGCTACAGAATCTTCACAATCTTGAATTGTTGTAATTGCACTTTCAACCAAAACATCTTTTATCCCGGCAGCATCGGTTGATCCAATTGGATGATTTCTGTCGATCTGAATTTCTAAATGCAAGAGATTATTTTTTAAAAGAATGCCAGTTGGATTTTCGGACGAGCCTACAAAACCGATAAACTTACTTTCGTCTTGCAAGGTAGCTTGAGTTTGATCCCCTAAAGTAATCTGTAAACTGCCGTCTTTTATCTGAAAAGCAGTAATGTCTTTATATGAGCCATTAGAAAGAGGTAAATTTTCATCTAAAAAGGTTTTAGAAAAATCTATTACTTTGTCTCCTCTAGTTGGGTTGTAAGCACCACCTCTTTCCGCTCCACCTTCTTCGGAAATAACGTCTGTTCCATATAAGGCATCATACAAACTTCCCCATCTAGCATTAGCAGCGTTAAGTGCAAATCTTGCATTCATTACCGGCACAACTAATTGAGGACCTGCAATTGAAGCAATCTCTGGGTCTACATTTTCTGTCTCAATAGAAAAATCACCAGATTCTTTAACAAGATAACCAATTTCTTCTAAAAAAGATTTGTAAGCAGCCTTATCAAAATCAGAATTTTTATTATCAATATGCCATTGATCAATTTTGGACTGCAAATCTTCTCTTTTTTGTAAGAGCTCTTTATTTTTTGGAGTGAAGTCATTGATTATTTTTTCAAAGTTATTCCAAAAAGAATTTGGCTCAATGTTTATTCCGTTGCAAACTTTTTCATTAATTAAGTCGTCTAATTTTTTAGATACTTGAAGAGATCCATGTTTTACGTAATCAGTCATATTGTTTATTGTTAATTTAAGGAGATATGATTTTACCAGTGATCAAAAAAAAATTATGCAATTAATTAAAAAAAATGTTTTCGGCTTATAATTACTACAAATGAATTTAGAAACTCTAGCTAAAGAACTTATAAAAATTGAATCCATATCTCCTAATGATGCGGGTTGCTTTGATGTAATTGAGCCTATTTTAAAAACTATGGGTTTTGAATCGCAAAGAATTTCTTACAAAAGTGTAGAAAATCTTTTTGCTGTAATTGGTTCGGATGGACCTACACTGTGCTTTCTTGGACACACTGATGTTGTTCCTACAGGACCGGAGGAACTTTGGACCCATCATCCATTTAGTGGAGAAATTCAGGACGATCATATCTATGGCAGAGGAGCGGCAGATATGAAGGGAAACGTATGTGCTTTTATTGAAGCAGTAGAAATTTTTCTAAAAGATCATAGTCTTAATAATTTTAGAATTGCTATTTTACTAACTAGTAATGAAGAAGGAGAGCCTAAAGATGGCTTCATAGATGAGCTTTTAGAACAGCTCAAGGACCAAGGAGAAAAAATTGAATATTGTCTTGTTGGCGAGCCCTCTTCTTCAGAAAGAGTCGCTGATACTATTAGAATAGGTAGAAGAGGATCGCTTAGCGGGTCTTTGAAAATCATTGGCAAGCAAGGTCATATTGCATATCCAGAGAAAATCATCAATCCCATATTTTTAGTTTCTGATCTAATTAATACTTTGAAGAATAAAGAGTGGGACTCTGGTAATGAGCACTTTCAACCTACATCATTTCAAATTTCAAACATGCACTCAGGCACTGGCGCAGGAAATGTCGTGCCAGGTGAGCTATCTCTGGACTTTAATTTTAGATTCTGTTCTGAATCCACGAGCAATCAATTAATTGATCAATTCGAAGCGGTCTTAAATGAACTTAATTTAAAGTACGAAGTTTCATGGTCTTTGAGTGGCAATCCTTTTTTAACTACTAAAGATTTCTTTATAAATCAGATAATAGCTTCAATTAATGAAATCACAGGTCATGAACCGGTCATAAATAATGGCGGCGGTACTTCCGATGGCAGATTTATGGTCGCTATGGATTCGGAAATAGTTGAATTAGGACCTTTGAATGATTCCATTCACAAAATAGATGAAAATGTGTCTTTGACTGATTTAAGAACTTTAAGAGATATTTATATCGATCTTATAAAAAGACTAGCTACTTAAGATTTCTAAAATTGGGTTTTCTTTTTTCTAAAAAAGCTATTATTCCTTCTTTAAAAGGAGGCGCATCGCACAACTCTCTTTGTGTTTTTTTCTCGTACTCTAATTGATCTTCTAATGTAGAAACCAGAGCATGATCATGAGAATGTACAATTGCCTTCAATCCTTCAATAGCTCCGTCAGCTAATTTATTAGCTATTTTCATAGCTTCTTCCATGAGCTCATTGTCTGGAAAAGTTTTCCATATCAAGCCCCATTCTTCTGCTTGTTCTGCAGACAAGTCATCTCCTAACATAGCCAGAGCATTCGCCCTAGCTCTAGAAAGAAGATTCGGGATAAACCAAGACGCTCCTACATCAGAAATTATTCCAAGTTGATTTCCAAAAACTAACTTAAATTTAGCTGACTTGGCTGCGATAATGATATCGCCACTGAGAGCTAAACCAGCTCCGCCTCCTGCTGCAACTCCATTGATAGCATTAACTACAGGTTTTGGGCAATTTACTATTTTTTTGATCATTGGATTCATTCCAATTTCCATGCTGTGGGCTGCTGACTGGCCAGCTGACCATCCATCCTCATTGGGCCAACCGCCCCCTGTTAAGTCTGCACCCGAACAGAATCCTCTTCCTGCTCCTGTCAAAATAACTGACCTAATATTGTCATCATCTCGAGCTTTATCAAAAGCTGAGATAACGCCCATCACCAAGCCATAGTTCAAACTGTTTAAACTTTCGGTTCTATTCAGAGTAACTATTAAAACTCCATTAGCATTTACTTCAGTTTTTACTTCTGGTTCCATAATCTCATCTCTCAAATTAGAATTAAATTTAAAATATATCTTATCAAGATTTTGTGAAAAGAATTTACTATAAATTAAAAAATAAAAATTAGTCTTATATTACTTAAAGCTATATATAACTAATTAATTGATAGTTGCAGTGTAATGCAGCTTTTTAGTTATATAATCGCGTAATGATAAATAATGAATTACCAATAAATTTTCCTCTTGAAGAAGATTTAATTAAAAATACCGATGCACACATCAAACCTGAAACATTTTCAGATATGGTTGCTTATTTTATTACCAAATCTCTAAGATTTTTTGCAGACCTTCTTTTTAAGAAAAAATATGGCCATAGGGCCGTTGTCTTAGAAACAGTAGCAGCTGTTCCTGGAATGGTTGGAGGCATGCTTGCTCATTTTAGATCTTTAAGAAAAATGATAGACGATGGTGATTTCATTAAAGAGCTCTTGGAAGAAGCAGACAATGAAAGAATGCACTTAATGACTTTCATTGCTATTGCTAAACCGTCTAAATTTGAACGCTTTATTATATTGATGGGTCAATTTATATTTGGAGCCTTTTATACTGTTCTTTATATTCTCTTTAGAAAAACTGCTCATAGAATGGTGGGTTACTTCGAAGAAGAAGCGGTATTTTCATATTCAGAATACTTGTACGAAATTGATTCAGGAAAAATTCCTAATACTCCCGCTCCAGAGATAGCCATTCGTTATTGGAACCTTCCCACTGAAGCTACTTTGAGAGACGTCGTAATCGTTATTAGGAATGATGAAGCTGGACACAGAGATAGAAATCACGCTTTTGCTGATGAAATAAATTAGTCAAAATGGAGCGATTGACGGGGTTCGAACCCGTGGCCTCGACCTTGGCAAGGTCGCGCTCTACCAGCTGAGCTACAATCGCTTAAAGAAACGCTAATTTACCTATATTAAATATTTGAAGCAATCTTTTTAACCATTAATTAGAAATATGCTTTGACGAAAGAGTATTCTTCTTATAAGTTAAAGGCTGCTTCTTGTGTTTTGGGGGAGAATCACAAGAAGCTCTTTAAAATATTCTCGTCCAAAAAAAAACCCCGGAATTTCCGGGGTTTTTTTATTTCCTAAGAAATATTACGCGTTCTGAGTATCAGCTTTAGCTGCTGCCCAAATTGCTAAACCAAATGCAGTTTTATTAACTAAATCTGCGAGGTTATAGATGATATTTAAAGAATTAGCGTCTACTGCGCCGCCTCCAAAGTATCCAATTGCGTAACCGATTGGGTAAATAGCCCAACCTATAGTCACAATCCATTTGATTGTATTAAAAGCTTGTTGACTAGCTGCATTTCCACTAGATGCATTTGCTGCAGCCGTTTCTCCGAAGAAAATTTCGTAGATAATATACAACCAAGCAAGCATTCCAATTATGTAACCGTTCATTGGTGACATAATTCCTGTCTCGCCAAAGTAACCAAATACAAGCATTACGATTGATGCGATTAATAATTTCCAAAATACTGTGACACTGACTACTGCTACTGCTGCAATTATTAAATAAAATTCAATAATTTGGAGTGGTACTGTAATAAACCAATCTATGTATCTATAAACTGTTGGCGTGTCGCCTGCTATTATCCATACTTCTCTCATGTACAAGTAGTGCCAAAAAGCTACACCGGTAACTAAACCAGCAATAGTTAAAGACGTTTTCCATTTAGCGTCAACATCTGCTCTTTCTACAAAGAAAAAAACTGTAGATGCAAGCATTATTGCTGTAGCTAACCAAAAAGAAATACCAACGTAGTCGTTGGTGGCTAGTATATATTCCATAAATCCTCCCCGATTTATCTCAATTTAAAAACTTCAAGACTTAAGTCTTATTATCAATATATATGATTTTTAAAAGAATTTATAGTGACTATATGTCATATATTTTTTAAATCTATGAAATTGATTGAATCCATTTTCCAGATTCAAATCTAGCAGTAAATAAAATTGCTTTCACTAGATAGTCAATCATCAAACTAGCAAAGATATATTCGATGGAGAAATTATAATAAACAAATAATGAAGCCACTGATAATCTAAAAAATACTAAACCTATTAGCGTAATTATGAGAGGCGACTTAGTATCGCCTGCTCCTCTTAATGCGCCGCCTAAAGCAAATTCAATTGCCATTAATGGCTGCATAGATCCGAGGAACCAAACAAATACTACGGTGAGCCTAATAACTTCAGGATCGTCTATTAAAAACCCTGCTATTTCTTCAGAAAAGATTGCAATCAAAAGACCTATAAAACTCATCGACACTATAGAAAGTCCAGTAGAACGCCACCCGCTTCTTTTGGCTTCACGCGGATTATCTGCCCCTAAAAATTGACCGGTGAGTGTAGCACCGGCTACTGAAAAGCCCTGCCCGATCATAAAAGAAAGCATCAAAATATTTATACCAATGTTGTAGGCGGCAATTGGTGCTGTGCCATATAAAGAAATTATCCAAAAATAAGTTAACAATCCTAATTGAAAGACTCCTTGTTCTATAGTTGCTGGTGTTGCAATTTTAAATATAAGCCTAATTCTATTTTTATTTATATTCTCAATTTTAGGTACAGGAATAATCAATAATTTTTTGAGCCATAAAATAAGAAAAATAAAGGTGCCAACTGTAAAAGATATACCCCATGCAAAGGCAGCTCCTACAACACCAAGCTCTGGCAGTCCGAACGAACCATTTACTAATCCTATTAACAAAAAGATATTCAGGATATTTTGAAAAATCATTACGGCTAAAGGAGTTTTAGCATCTCCTGCTGCTCGCAATGCAGCTCCAAAAATAAATGATGCAGCAAACATTGCTGAAAATAACATAGAATATTTTAGATAATCGACTGCAAGTTCTTTTGACTCTTCATTAAGTCCAAACAAACTAATAATGTCATCGCCTGCTCCCCAAACTAAGGCAGTAGAAATTATTCCTAGAGAAGATCCAATCCATAAAGAATCAAATAATACTTGAGCTCCTTCTTGCTTATTACCTGATCCATAAGCTCTAGCAATTAATGCTGTGGTTCCAGTAGAAACTGCCATTATCAAGGACTGAATCACAAAGAATATTCTTTGCCCTGTTCCAACGGCTGCAACAGCTTCAGTACCGAGAGCTCCAACTGCTTTAAGAGCAACTACACCGACAGCAGCAAAAAGTATGTTTGCCATTATTGAAGGCCAAGCTAATCCCCAAATTGATAGTGTTTCTGGACTAGATACTTTCTCTATGGCTTCTTCCGAAACCACATCCGTTTCTAAACCTATTTTAGAGCTCATATAGATATCCTTTTACTTTAGTAAAAATACTAAAGATTATATTGCAGGCCAAAGCTAAACATTCTTCCTCTTGGATCAGCCTGTCTTGGATCAAAACTAAACTCGGGCTGACTATTAATTCTAGGAGGCTTTTCATCATTTAAGTTCAAAACTGAAAAACTCAAATCTAGATTAGATTTATTCCACTTTAAATTTTGCTTGTAAATAAAATCAAACATTAAATGGGAAGAGACTTTATTAGAATAACCACCTATGGATCGGGCTCTAGAAGATAACGGCTTAAAATTATCATAACCACTTATATATCTAGAGTTTAAATTTAATTCTTGATTGCCCATTTTAAGTTTAGAAAATGCATTAATTTTCAATTTTGGAAGAGAATAGCCTTCAATATCGTAATTAAATCTTCCAGCTCTTTCTGTAACTTGTCCTGCCTGGGTAGTTTCATATTTATCTAAATATGCGACATCAATTCCAAGATTGAATGTTCCAACATTACTTAAGTCTTCATTGATATTAAAAGATAAATCTAGACCGCTTAAGTCTGTTTTTTCTTCGTTTATATATTTAATATTTGCAGCATAAAGAGTAGAGCCGTTGTAAGTAAAAATAGGATTACTTGGATTAGCATTATAAAGAGCTTCTGCACTTTCAACTGTTAAACGATTTTTGTAATTTATCTGCCAGTAATCTATAGAAAATTTATAATTATTATTCATATAAATTAAACCAAAGTTTGAATTAGTTGATGATTGCGAACTGAGATTTTTGTTCCCAAGCTTTGAAACTCTTATAAATGAACCGTCTACATTATTAAGAGATGTTCTCGAAGAATAGAGTTGCCCTAACGAAGGCATAGAAAAGGAAGTACCAAGAGATCCTCTAAGAATAATTTCATTCGTTAAATATTTTTTTAACGATATTTTTGGATCAAAAGAGGACTCATTTCCTACTTTTTCAAATCGTGCAGAAAGCTTTATATTCAAATCATAATCAAGCATCGGATTTATTTCTGCAAATAACGAATACTTATTCCTCTGAGAATTTACATTTGATCCACCACCTAAAAATAAGAGATCAGCGGCTTTAATCATTTGGCCACCAGAATTAATATCGACCCTTGATGTTTCATTCCAGTTAACATCCAAAGATTCCGATCCTAATTGAAATCCTAAGATATAATTTAAATTATTCCTTTCTTGACTGTAAATTCCATCCAAGATGTTCAGGCTTGATTTGTATTTTGAATCTTCACTGCCGGAAATATACTCTTTCAAAACGTCGCTATTTTGAGAATAGTCAAATAAATTCCAAGTAAGATTACTATCAGGTCCGCCGGTATTATTCAGAGCAGCTATAAATCGCGAATTAACTGTATCCGGCCTGCTCATAAAGTTTTTGTGCTGACTTTGAGTTAAAGATATTTGAAAGTTATTATCTTCGCTTAAATAAAAATTTAACTTAGCAGAAAGGTGATACTGATCTATATTTTTTTTTGATTCTGGCGATGCTGATGAAGCACCTAGGGGACGACCTTTCCAGGTTACAGGCTTATTAAATGGACTTCCAGCTTTGCCCACTCCAATTTCTGGAAAAGATAAAGCTGGGTAAGATGGGGATTGAGGATTGTCATTGACATCAACTTGAGACATTAAAAAAACCGTTGATAAATCATAAGATTCAAAAGATTTCTCTAAATTTAGATAAAGCTTTTTATGATCTTCGTCATTGAATACATTAAACCTATCGCCATAAACGAATCCGCAATAGCCAACGTATAGAGCTCCGCCGTTAGCAACACAATTAGGATCGGTAATTTTATCGTCTTCATCATAAGTAGCGCCTGAGTAATCCCCTGAAGAAGCAAGTGTTCCGTTTTCCTTAGCAATAAAAGTATTTCCAAAAATACTTATTCCTAATTCTGAAATCCCTGCAATCTCAGATGATGGAAGACTAGATCTATTTAAAAGCTCCAACCCGAAAACAATATCGAGCTTATTTAAATTAGAGCCATGCAAAAGACTTAACCCGCGATCAGTTTGCCCAAAATGTTGAGTTTTTTGATTCGTAAATTTTATTTTTGTACCGTCATATTTCCTATAAGTTTTAAAATTTACAACACCCGCTACGGCATCAGATCCATATAAAGACGTAGCTCCTTCTTTCAAAATTTCTAATTGCTCAATAGCAATTTGAGGAATGATATTTATATCGACATAACTATCGCCACTTTCAGCAGGCACCCCAGCAACCGTATTTCTAAAGGAGTTAATCATCACTAAAGTTGCCGATAAATTTAAACCACGAAGATTGATATTTGCCATCCCTTGATCTGTTCCCTCAAGCGAATCACTTTGAAAATGAGAACCAGATGCAGTGTGAATATACTTTCCTATTTCTGAAATAGATGAAAGATTAAGATCGGATATTTTTTGAGCCGAAAATATGTCTACCGGAGATGCATCTATCGTTCGGTCTTTTAAGTAAGAACCCAGTACAACAATTTCCTCTTCGTTTGAAAAAATAATAGAGCTGATAAAAAATATTAGGAACAGACTAAGTCCTTTTAGAGTCTTCATGGGCGAAGATTATAAACAGTTTACTACTTTAGGCTAGCTAGAATAGAAAAGACAGATTTCATGGGGGATGAAATCTGTCTTTAATATAATTAAGTTAAAAATTTAACTTAAAATTGGGGGGAGAACTAATCGTGAAATTCAGGATAAGCTGCAACTCCAACCTCAGAAGCATCCATACCTTCCATTTCTTCTTCTAAAGAAGGAC
>Ga0302114_10000618_pt1 | contig 24608 bp, 4 predicted proteins | sample AG5_Surface_MG_FD_203107 | JGI IMG/M metagenome (GOLD analysis project Ga0302114, IMG submission 203107) | Marine microbial communities from Western Arctic Ocean, Canada - AG5_Surface | ecosystem: Environmental > Aquatic > Marine > Oceanic | place: Canada: Western Arctic Ocean | collected...
CCAGTGACAAACTATTAGATTGCCCACCATAATTCACCTGTCTATGCCATATTTCAAATTTACCTTCGTTGTTAGAACCGTGCCCCGGACTACCCACCACTACACTTCTCGCTGCTGAAAAGTTATATGTCCCCCGTGAAATGTCTACAGAAAAACCTCTTTCGTCTCCGACATTACCATTTATACCCAGTGGTGAACCAGAATTCCACCTCATCCCTGCTGCTACTCTGTCACGTGTTATCACCTGTCCAGAGTCAGTAGCTGCAATTATCACTTCCGTCCCCGTTCCAGCATCCAATGCTAGACGCAGACCATCACCTTGATCACCCGGGTTTAACCCTAAACCTGCGGACACTTCTAGGTGTACGGTATCGTCGATCTGTGTAAACGTTCCGTACGGCTTATTGTAAAGGAATGAACGAACGACGGCAGTGCTCGATAAATTGCCACCGTTGGTCGCATATAGTAAAATATTTCCAACTTTGTCTATCGCCACGGTATGCGCACCGGTTGCGTCGAAGTCGAACCGTGTGAAAGGTGACTTCACCTGTCCGTCCAGATCCAATTCGCTTTTGAAAAGTTCCCAGTGCAATAACTTCCAATTCGCGTGTGTCCCACCGGTGATGTACACGTTCTCGAATTGTCTCGCATCAGCATCTATGGTGTTCCAACCAACCCTGTTTCTTCCACTTGAAAATATACCCGCACCCCAGTGATTCGTGGCGCTCTGGTGATTGATTTCGTGAGGAAACACGTTAATTCCGTATGGAATGACGTCACCGTGAGGTGCCTGATTGGGGGTTGTAGTCTCCCATGCTGAGTAGTTGTGGAACTGCGAGTCGTATTCGAAAACCAAAACCATCTCGAGACATTGACTGGTTTTCTGAGTTCCCGCCGTGACATCTCCAAAATTTGTCGCCGCGACGAAATCTATCGCGGAATAGTTCGCCGTGGAGACGGCTATCCTCGTCCCGTCATCGGAAATAGATACGCTGCTTATGGACCCGAGCTGATACGCATCCTTGTGCGTACCACCGTGGAGGGACGCCCCCGCGACGAACCGATCATCTTCGTAGATCCAATCCGTACTCCCTCGGTACCTCCGCTTAGACGCGTCGATGTAAATCTTTTCCATGTTCGCCGCATCACCGCTGGTAGTTATCCACGTGGCCGAACCGGAATCGTAATCAAAGATGTACACCTCGTGCACATGATCCGGTAAATCGTTCGCATCCGCCGGTGAGGTGATGTTCTCCCCTTTGATCCCCGAGACCACCATCCTCGAGCCGTTTGAACTCAGAGCGATGTTCTGTCCGATGGTGAGCTTGAGTGTATTTCCCGGGTTTCCGGTCTGCTGCGGCGCTATGAGTGCTCCCTTTTTGATCCATTTGTTCGCGGAATAGGTATACACCTGAATCCAACTTCTGAACGCGGTGAACCCAGCGTTGAGTGTCGCGGTGTCGATGAAATCGGGGTCGCCGTTCCCATCTAGCTTTCCGTACGGCGAGGCAATCGCGATAGTGGACCCGTCCTTGCTCATAGATACAGTGAGAGGTTCGTACAGATTGAGAGTTTCTTCGGCGTTCCCCTGATTTTGGCGTATGTCGCTCAGAAACTGCTGAATGTTCACGTCGCGTCTCTTCTGCCTCGTGTTAGTATTCCCTTTATACACCACCACCTGACCCATCCTCATGTCCTCCACTTGTTGATTCGCCGTCGTACTTGCCCTGAAAAGAGGGTCGAACAAGGGTTGGGACACGGAGAGGTACTTATCGTTGCTCGACAAGGAGATATAGCTGACGGGCCAATGTTTCGCCGGAAAATTACCTTTTCCGTAGGTCGATCCCGGAGCCTGTGTGTACGTAGACTCGTGCGGCATGTTTTGAATCAACACACCCTTACTTTTCAAGAACGTGGTCGTTTCAGTCTCGAGAGCTTCCTGTACGGACCACGACCCGGAACTCTCGGCCAAGATCTTAACTCCATCCGTCCTCGTGTCGAAAACGACGAACGAGCCGTCGGTGGATACTTTAAGACCCAAACCCAAAAGCTCACGTTTCTTTTCGTTGACGGTGGTGGTCTGGTCGTAATCCACGAGACTTTCTGAGAGTTCGCTGTCTCGTCTCACCACGGGTTCCCAACCGACGTTGTACAGGTCGTTCGCCGGCGCCCAAGTAGAGTTTCTTCTGTACAGAGTCCAGAAGGTCATGCCACCTTCGTTTGGCAGAGAATCCATGGACTGTAAGTCGATGGGATTCGATAGATAACCGGGAGACCCAACACAGATGAACTGCCCGTCTCCACTGAGACTTATGTCAGCACCACTGAATGTGTTCGCCTCGGCGATTTCGTTCAGGGCCGTCACGCTCGTGGCACCGTCGTATTTGGCCGTCAGGGCGCTGTCATACACGTACTTGGGGACGATGGTGCCTCCCACCTGATTCCAAAGTAAACCGTCGAACGAAAAAACGGCCACAGATCCTCTCGAGTTGACCACGAACGGATCTCCGCCTCCCATCTCGAGGAAAGGAAGACCGATCGCCAAGACCGTGCCGTCGTGTGAGAGATCTACAGTGTAGCCTGTGACGTTACTGTTTGTGGGTTTGAATATCCCGGGTGAATACCGAGACCCGGCCGAGGGGGAAGGGTTCGTATCGGCACCCGGTGCCGTGATGGAATTGAGTGTGATGTCCTGACCAAGCTTATCCCATCCACCTCCGGGAACCTGTGTTTCACCGACGGTGTGAATTTCAACTACATCTTTGATGAATAAAACTTTGTTTCCACTTTCACTGATTGCCGAACCGGAGATCGGAACCGTGGACGTGGCGATGGTGGCGAATTCTACCCAGATGTTGTTTTCGAACAGGTACTTTATGAGCTTACCCGCACTGGTGGCTGAAGCCCCAGCGTTCGTCACGAAGGCGAGGCCGTTGTCTGTGATGGAAACCTGTCGACCGAACTCCGGTTCGATCACATCTCGAACGAGTGGTCTTCCCTTAAACACAAAATCGGTGCCCGACAGGGTATACACCGACACGTGGCCGCGTCCAGAGACATTCAGTGGTGCACCGACGATGATATACGCGCCGTCTTTGGAGATGTCCACCGAATGCCCGTACAGATCCATCGAGTAATTCGAGATTCCCAGGGTCGTCAGGGTCGATGACGTCAGGGTCCATAAGTCCTGGTTCTTCTTGACCCATCCGTTGGTGGTGTCGTAGTTATACACGTAGACTTCACCCGACGTGTTCGCGTTACCCGGACTTCCAATGACGATGCGATTTCCGTCTCCGGACATGGCCAAGCTGAAACCGGGGTTTCGTTCACCACCCGAAATTTCTATCGTCGAGCCGTACTGCACCCATGCCGGTGGGTAGCTGGACTGATCGTACTCGTACGTGAAAATGTAACCCTGCCCCTGTGTGTATTTGCTGATCGCAAACTTCAAACCGAGCTCAGATAAACACACGGCCGTGTCGTAAATATCTAAATCTTTGTTTGTTGTCAAGATCTCCTGCCCCAACCGTGACCACGCGGTTTGCACGCGGTTATACACGAATACCTTTGGTCTCTTCTCGACACCAACGTATCGAACTGCGTAAGCTATGATCCCAGCCCCGGAAACAGCCCGGTACACTATGGCTTTCCTACACGACACGGATTGTGGAAACGTGGGTGAAATGTACGTCGAGACACTGTCGCTGGAAGTGACTCCGGGGTCGACGAAACTGTCTCCTATCGCAATACTGTTTTCGGAGAGACCGATAAGTGTGATGGTCGGTGTAGTTACTGGAACACCACCACCGAAACTGACATCGACGTCCACGCTAAATGTGCTGTAATAGGTGTTGTAAAGGTGGAGTCGACCCTTAACTACGTCACCACCTGATAAGAATCCACTCGGGGGTGATGATGTCGTTCTCGTGTGATTTGTGTAAACACTGCCGGACCAGGAATACGAAACACCACTTTCCGAACCATTGGATGTGAATCCGATGCTCGAGGAGAAGCCATTGTCCGTGAAGATCTGTATAGACTGATACTGCCAGTTTCCAGCTACCGGAATCGTCCCATTAAGGGTTATAGACATATTAAAGTTATCGTTTGATATCGTACCGTAATGGGAAGGTACCGTGAAGAGAGTGAAATCTTGAGTCCTCCACGTACCCGTCCATCCCGCGAAACCGGGTCCGTACGGAATATTAGTAGTTGAATGAGAAGCATTAAAGGTTGTTACATCACCGGTAGGGGCTTCGACATTGACAATCCTGATCTGCACGTTTTTGTCTGTCGTGTATTGTATGATGTACTCACCTTGTTGTGAGGTGGTTACAGTTCCAGTGACAGTCACGGCGTCGCTACCAGTGTAGACGAACCCGGGGTCCGACCACGAACTTCCAAATGCGACAGAAACCCTGTCACCACCTGTTAAGGTTATGGGTGTGTATTCGACTATTTTTTTCGTCGCGACCGCGGCTATCAGACCGTTGTCGGACAGTGCGTTTACCTTTTCAGTGGAAGTGAACGCCGCTTCCTGTACGTTACCTGTCGTATTATATATGAACGTGGTCTCGTCGTCACAGAATATGATTCTTTCACCGTTCGAAGAAATATCAGAATCAGTCGCTGTGAGACCCGTGTGTGAACCAACCTGCGCCTGCGATGTCAAAGAACCGATGGTGACCGTCTCACCCGAACGCTTGTACAACGAAACGGCATCAATTCCACTCATCGGTTTACCTATTGCAATTACACTCCCATCTCTCGACGCCGCCAGGTTTTTATATCTATACGACTGACGATCACCGGTACGACCAAAGAGGTTGATGCCAACTGAAGTTATATCTGTGATCGAACTATACGAGGCGAAGAGGTTAAACTCCCCGTACGTATCGGTCCTGGGGAACGGAGGAGCCAGGGGTGAATACGTCGTGTTTCCAAGTCCGTAGACTGAGATTTCCGTGGAAGAGGGATCGGGGGTGCTCATGACAGCTATCTTCGTGCCATCTTGATTAAGCTGCATCGACGTCGCGAAGAACCGTTTACTGTCCGTGATCTGCCCTACCTGGGTGAACGTGGAGGGACTCGCTGAATCATCTATTTCATAAACCGTGACGTTTCCTTGTGTACCTAAGACTTCGGTGGCGGTGACCCCCTGGCTGACGTGTGCCAGCGGTGCGGCTCCCGAACAAACCGCGAATCGCGTGCCGTCTCCAGACATCTGGACACCCGCGTTGTTGTGATTCGTCAGAGCGTTCGTCACCCGTCCGGTGACGTTGTTGAAATTCACGGGTACAACTTCCACCGTTCTTGAGAGGGTGTTCACGGATGGATTTCCGGCCGCGTCCTGTGCGGTGTAGGTCAGTGTATAAGTACCGAGTGTGTTGATGTCAACCGTTCCCGTGGTTGTGAAACCAGACTCCAGATCGTTTCGCCTCACCCCCGGGTCGATGAACGGTAATCCCTGGCTGTGCGTGATGCTCACCGGACCGTTCAGTGTTAGGGTCGGACCGATGAAATCCCGATTTTGAATCTGAGAAGTTCTGGTCGAAAAGACACGAACCAACCCAGAACCGGTCTCGAGAAGGGGTGCGGAGACCATCAGTCGTTCGCCGTCTACTGAACTGGATAAAGCGTACCCAAACTTAATATCCAGCTCGGAAGACGTGATGACCTCGTTGGTATCGGCGACCCACTCTGACCCGTTGTAAGTAGAAACTGTCACGCGACCTCCACCCGCGTGAATCATCAGTTTCGAACCGTCGCCCGTCAGGTGCACGGCCAGACCGAATTCCGACCCCGGTGTGTCGCCGAGGATAGGACTTCCTTTCAGAGAGGGGGGTGTTGTCGTAGCGTCATACACGAGCACCCGACCGGTCTTGTTATTATAATACGGAGCCCCGACTGCGAAGGTGTTTCCGTCGTTCGTGATGGTCACGGCCCAGCCGAACTTCTCACCAAAGACGAGCGGTTGAGCAAAGATCGGGACGTTTCCTCCGATGTAAGACGATAACTTCACGTATCCCGGACCCGCCATGGGTGCGCCACTTAAGAACACGTTGGTCGTTGACGTGACCGCGACACTGTGACCCAACTCGTGTTCGAGTTGATTATTCGTCATACTCGAAATTTCGGTCCATTGTGAACTTGTGTATGAAAACATCCTCGTAACGCCCGCTCCTGTGTTCACATCGAACGATTTCCGTGGCTCCCCGACGACCACGTTCGTACCTTCTAAGTTAAGAGAAACTGAGAAACCAAACTTCCCTCCAGAGGTACCCGTCATATCGCTGCCGAGTTGATTCCAGGTCGCACCGTTCTTATTGTAAACTCGCACGAGCCCGTCCGTGACCCCTGGGGCTCCGATAGCGAGTTTCGTACCATTCTTGCTCAGACAGACCGCGTACCCGAAAAGAGACCCAGTCGAGGGACCCGTTATGGTTGTCTGAAGTTCCCATATGATCGTGGTCAAGTCAAACTGATAGATCTTTACCCTACCCCTGTCGTTCTCATACCCGGGAAGACCCACCGCGAGCAGGGTACCATCATCGGACATACTCGCAGACCACCCTAAATTCAGGGCGGTCGCAGACGGGTCGAAGCTTCGAATGTCCAGACCTAATTGCAACATGTCACCGGAAACGCTCACAATCTGATAAAAAACTTCGGAGAGACCTATGTCATTCACAACCGTGTACTTTATAACGTAATTATTCGTGACGGATGTGTTTACCTGTCCAGTGACGACGATGTTTGACTCACTCGTGATATAGTTGTAAACGTATGGTTGGTCAACGGAGAGGCGAAGCAGACGGGCTGCTCCATTTATTGTCGCCGACGGTCTCGCAAGGTTCCACCTGAAAAGTTGGAAGGTAACGGTACTCTCCGTTAAAATCTTAGAAGCATCCTCCGTCACGTACAACCTACGACCAAAGAATGAGCCCGCAACATTGTTGTTAACCTCTACCATGTTTGGTAACCAATTTTCCCCGTCCCACTTGTACTGATATATCTTGCCCAATCCCAACTCCGTCGATGGATCGGAGAAGGTGACGACCCCACCGTTTTTAGATATATCGACGAACTTACCGAAGTCACCGCCGGCCGAGTACGATTCGGTAATCGAGTCCCCTAACCGAGACCAGAAACCTGTCGCGAGGTTCGCGCCGTAGACTTTCACGCACCCCGCGGATACATCTCCAAACACAAACGTGTTACCGTCAGGTGCGAGTTTCACGGATTGCCCGAGGTTTGCCCCGACCGCATCTCCGAATATGCTCACAAGCTTTTCACCGGTCGTGAGGTCAAACAGAAAAACCGCACCCGTGGCGTAATTGTTCACAGGTGCACCGAGTAATAATTTCGCTCCCACGGTGTCAAGTGATCCAGAGAACTGGTTAGAGACGACCTCTACTGGAAGTTTGAACGGTTCTGTGTATTCGTGAATTTTTGTCCACGTATCCGTCGTCGCCGAGTATCGGTACGTGAAAACGTACGGGTTCTTAGTGCCAGATGGCGAAAAGCTTCCCGTCGAAACGGTGTTTCCGTTGCCGCTGATACATACGAACTCACCCATCTTATCTCCATAATTTGAATCTGTTATATCATCACCCTTTCGTTCCCATGCGTTCACTAAAAAGTTATATTCATAGACCCGAACCACACCCGCCAGGTTGTTGAAACTGGGTGCACCCACGACGACTGTCAGACCATTCGCCGAAAGATCTAACGCCGCGCCGAAACCCGATCCATCGGATCCCACGATGGTCTGACCGATCTTTTTCCATTCAATCGGCGCGACGGGACTCCATTCGTATAAAACCACAGTATTTGTCGCGAAATCACCCGTGGCTGCCACGAAACCGTCTTTAGACATGCAGGTCCTTTTACCCGCGATTTCAGAAGATTCTAATTCGATGTCATACACGATATAAATAGTCCGTGTCAATGTATCTGACTTTATGCCGTACGTCGAGAACGCGGTGTATTCGATGTCGTACGCGCCGATAGTCTGATAATCGACATGTGAGTTGGTCGTTATGGTGGCGGGAATGTTTGAAGTTACCCCTGGATCGTTGAACACCCCATTCACCGGAATCTTTACGATGGCGTCGCCGTTGAAAGTCAGCACAGGAACGGTCGGATCTTTTGTTATGACGACTCTCCTTTCGACGGCCGTGCTTTCAAAGGCACTGGCGGCCGTGTATCGCACCGTGTACTGTCGCCCCTCGACACTGTTATCCTCGATGTCACCCACGATGGTCACAACTGCACCCGTGTCGGTGATAGCACCGGCCTCTGCGTAGCTGGTGTTGGCCTCCAAGGGCTGAGGGTTTAGACCCATCAAGGTGATCTTCGGTTTGACGTAGTAAGATATCGGTCGCACCGTGTGTGCAGTCACGCATCCTCGATCCGTGCTCAAATCATCCTTGCGAGGTGCGGAAATGCAAACGATCAAGCCGTCCCCGGAGATGCTGATCGACCTCCCAAATTCGTCGTTGTTACTGGCGTACGATTTCATATCCCATCCGCGTTGCTTCCACGTGTCACCGTCACGAGCGAATATCTTAACCAGGCCCAACTTGTTGAACGAGGATTGTTTTATTGCCTTGGAGTCTATGACGTTGTCCTCGGTGTTTAACGCCGGCATGCTGAGCAGTACCACGTTACCGTCCTGAGACAATTTCACCTTCGTTTCGGAGGATCGAAAAATACCCGCCGGGGCTGCCTGTGTGACGAATGTATCCGAAGACATGTCGTGCATTTTCAACGGTAAGCTCGTGAGATCAGCTACCACCAATGTGTTGCCCTTAAGATCGAGGGTATGTCCGAATTTCATGCCGGGACCTGGTCCCATCTTCGTGGATAGTAAATTCACCGCCGACTGATTCACGGCGTAAAAATATACGACACCCGTATCGCCGAGCGCGTGCGGCGCCGAAACGACGAGACGAGTCCCATCGTCATTCAGGGAGAGACGTTCCCCGAACTTCCCCTTGTTGTACGTGGGTCCAGCCACGTCTTGGATTTTCTGCCACGCGCCACTGTTATTGTAATAGACACTCACGTACCCCCTTTGACTGAGCCCGTAAGGTGCGCCGACGGCGAGGCGGTTCTTGTCCCTGGAGAGCGACACCGAATAACCAAAAAAGTCACCGGCGCCGCCGTTAATCTCAGTGACGGAGACCCACTGCGAAGTACCTGCGTTCCAGTCGTAGATGCGGACGTGTCCTGTGTTTATATTACCCCCGTCGTCGTTGAAGACGGCGCCGATGACGAGGCGATCACCGTCGGCGGAAAGTGCGATGGACCAACCCGAATAATCCTGCGCAGCTTCGCCGTCTATGTCCACACCTTTCTGGACCCACGCTTCGTCGGGGTTCGATCGCGTGTACACTCGAACGCTCCCCGAGTTCAACCCGTTCGTGTTATCGTTCAAGATCGAGCCGACCGCTAACGTGAGACCGTCCTCGGAGAGATCCGTCGACCACCCGAAAATATCGCCCGTGTTCTCCCCGTGGAGGACCTGTCCACTCGAGGCGATGATGTATTGTGACGGGATTTTTTTAACACCCTTGAGAAGATCTGGGTTGATGCCGTACTTGACACCCACCTGAAAGGCGGATGAGGACCCAATCTTATAATTGGTTCCCTTGAACTTCGCATCCAGAAAATCATTGAGTCTTAAAGAATCCGCTTGTGCATTCCTACGAGAAACACCCTGCTGGCCCTTCATCTGTCCAATGCACTCGTTCCACGGTGCGTTGGACTTGCCCTTGGTGTCACTCATCTCTTAATCATATATTACAAAATTAATCTGCGTATAACGTTCCGGCCATGCCCTTATCCACTCTTAAAATGTTATACGACACGGCGTACACGGGTGTGTTTATATTTTCCGTGCACTGGATTTTAAGTGAATCTATCCTGCTACAATTCAAAGTTCCCGTCGGGTGATATTTTCCCGCGGATAGACAAAAGGGGTAGAAGAAAAGTTGCTCGGTGTTACTCGCCGAAAAATCCGAGTGATAGTAACAAGGAATCGAAGTATAATACGGAACGGATCGTTTCCAGTCAACCAAATCAACGCCGTTTATTTGTAGCTTCACTTTGTTGATTGAAGAGACTAACGCGTTGTTCACGTTATCTGCGGTGACGTTACTACTGGCTAAATACTTAACGGGGTGCGAAAACACACAGTCCATCGACTTTTGATTGCTCGGTTCATTCTTCTGGACTTGGTAGATGAGGATATCATGACGCGTGGACGCGAAGAAGTTCCTTTCGTCCTCGTCCAACATGATGAAACACGCGTCGACCATGTACGTGTAATCAGGTAAGTCATCCTGCCAGTAAATTTTCAATTCCACATCGTGGAAGTTGAGCGCTACCAAGGGGAGACTCGTTTGCCAGTTTTCGAAAAAGAAGCGGAGCGGGTAAAAGTACGATTGAGATCCCACGCCGCCGTGCAGAGACGCCGGGTAGGTCTTGGAATAAGTGTTCGCGAACAGGTCGATGGCTATGCCTTCACTGAATTCGGAATCCTGGGAATCAATAAGCTGACCGCCTATGTAAAGGTCCACGTGCTTGATTATTGTCCTCCAATCCGTGATGAGCTGTGATCCCTCAGTGGGATCATCGGCGACGATCGTGACGTAGGAGAGCAGGTCTCCCATCTTCTGGATGCGAACCGTGCTAAACTTCCCCGCGGCGGGGTGTTGTTGTAAGGTCTGCACATGCGTGAACGCGCTGAAGTTGGAATGGCGCTTGAACCGCGTGTGAAAGTACGTCGTCTCCGGATTCCCGGTGATGTGCCGGTCCTGCTGCCCACGCGAAATCAATTGCGCGAGTGCTCCAGACATCTTTATTAGTAGTAGTGGATATTTTTAAACCAGGTAAATACGTACATCGGTGTTCGACGAGACACACAACAACTCACCCGAGCCGTCCAAGCTCACTTTCTTACCTAAGAAGGTCGTGCTTCCTTCTCCTGCGACGATCGTGTCAAAAGTATCCGTGCTTCGGGACCAACCGTCACCACCGAACGTGTACTTATAGACGCGACCCTTGTTTTCGTCCTTCGACCCAGCCACCAGCGTGTTTCCATTGGACGACAGGGACACTGACTCGCCGAAACTTCCCTGGACGTGCGATCCGTAAAGCGTCCAATCGGTGCTGTAACTGTAGACTCTCACGCCGCCGCCAAGTACGGAGCCCACCGCCAATACGTTTCCACTGCGCGACAAGGAAACCGACGTACCGTTCCGTTTCCCCTCGGTCCCATCTTCGATTTCGGATCCTGAGAGTTGCCAATCCGATCCAGACAGTTTGTACACGGACACCTTACCGACGTTAGCCGTGGTAATGGTCGTGCCAGAAACGGTGGTCGTGGTGTGACCGGGTGACCCCACAGCGAGGGTCGTGCCCTCGTTATCGAGCGAGACTGAGAAGCCCATGAGCTGACTAGGGATCGTCCCTTCGACAACGAATGACGATTGTTTCCAGAAAAATCCGGTCCAGTCGTAAATTTTGACCGACCCCGATTTCAAAATCGCCGTACCCGCCTCCGGTGCACCAACCACTATCCTGGTCGCATCCGTATTAATATCGACAGACTCCCCGAACTTACCGAGGTAATCCGTCCCGAAAAGATCGAACCCGACCTGTTCCCATCCACTCGAGAAAGTGACGTTCTTCTTGTAGACGCGGACGAGGCCGATCGTCAGGTGCGACGCCATGCCGACGACCATGTATTGGCCATCGGGTGTGAATTTGATGGAGGTGGGCGGTGCCGGTGTGGCGACGTCTCCGTATTGCGCGAAACCCTGAACTTTGTATGTCTTCAGCGTCGTGTCGAACACGGCTAGGTCACCACCGTTTTTCGAGAGTGCGAATACAGTTCCTGTGTCGCTGAATGCCAAAGTTCCGTGCGAGCCCACGGAAAATTGTTGCGCGAAAGGTTGTGCGGATATACCGACACTGTCCGTCAAGGTGTGCGTAATTGTGTAATCACCTCTCGCGTTTATGTCGATGTTATTAGACGATTGTAGTTGGGACGCGAGGTTAGATGGACTGACCGTGGGTGTGGGTGTGGATATGGGATCGTCGAGTATGTTGTAAAAGGAGGTCTGCGCCGCTGTGATCGAGGGCCTTTCCCTGACGTCCACGGTTCTCGTGACGGTAACGGCTTCGATCCCGAATTTATCAACCGCTGTGTAGGTGATGGTGTAGACCCCCGAGAGGTTAGGATTTATCGCTGTCGCCGTGGTGGTTCCCTCGAAACCGTAGCTACTTTGTGTTATGGTCACACCCGGGTCAACGAATGGATCGAATAAACGATGATAAATGGCGGACGCACCTGTCAAGGTGATGACCGGCCTCTCCCTAACTCGGACTACACGCGTGTGTAGTGGACCTGTGCGGAGATACTCATCTACGAGCTGGTCTACCCAGTACACAGTCCAATCACCTTCCGTCGAAGGAGTGAAATTAACATACCCGTACCCGATAATTGTATCAGACCCCGGTTCCCTGTAAAACATGTCGAAATCCGTTCCATCTTCGTAGCCCGAGAAAACTTCAATACCCTGATCAATGTATAAAACATCTTTTGTGTGGTAAACGATCGGTTCTCCCTTGATCCTGAAAGTTGGTACGGCGGAGATTATTTCAACCTGTCGGAAGACCGGCGTCGCCGTTTTACGAAGATTATCTTCACACTCGTACCGAAGCGTGTATACACCAGGGATACCCGTTTGAACGGTACCAGTTATTTTTATTTCGGGCACTGTCGAAGATTGCGTGGTAATAGTCGCCCCTAATTCTGTGTATATCACATTAAGCGGTAGCCTAATGTAGGAATTACCGATCAGCTCTATGATCGGAGGACCGAACGATATATCCTGAATCTCATCCTTGGATTCGTACGTTTTCACAACACCGAAAGGTCGCCCACCGTTGTACGTGTAGTGACCCGCGGCTACGATTGTTCCGATGTCTGAAATGGCAACTACGTTTGAGAACCTATGATTCCCCTCGGGGTTGGTTATTGTCCCACCCAGCTGGGACCACGTACCGTTCGAAAGGGTAAAAGCCTGTGCTCTACCCGGACAGGGATTGGCCCCGTTCGCAGCCTCGTCTATACTACCCACAATAACAGTATTTCCATCGTTGGTTATATCCACCGAAGAGATTCGATCGGTAACTGTGATTTCAATCGTGTTTCCCTCTTGTGACCATACCCCATTCTGCTTTTTGTAGACGATGGCGCGCAAACCACTTACACCCGGTGGCGCCACGGTGACTATTTTGGTACCGTCTTTCGTGATGGCGAACGGTTTCGTTTCCATAGCATCGGGACTGCCGAATGGTTGCTCGATGTCTGCGTACATTATTTTAACATCGAAAGTAGTTACTTGGTTATGACTTGAATCGTAGACTCGAATGACATTATCCGTGAAGGAACTCGTCACCAAGGTACTACCACTATTATCGAACGCCAAGTTGGAGCCTACACCGTTACCCGTGATGTCCGTAGAGTGTTGTACGAAGTCCGTTCCCGTGGTCGTGATGAATGAAGCGAATTCAACACCCGAATCTGTATAATGAACCAATCTGGAACCGTCGTTCAGTAGACCGAAACCGGCTCCGAAAAAGTTCGAGGGTGTCTTCGCGAGGGTCATCGTCGGTGAAATCAATTCCCAGTCTACATTCTTTTTGTAAACACGCAGGATGTTGAAAGGGTAAGGATCGCTCGGTGTGTTGTTCCCCAGTGCGACGTAGTTACCGTTCCCGCTTATTTTGATGGTGTTCACACCCGTGGGTCGGAACGCGATCGACGACCCGAACTGCGACCATGATCCACCACCGTACGCGAACACGCGACCCGTGTCTCCCGAGAGGACCGCGACCCTCGTTCCGTCGTTAGATACGTCCATGGATATAGTAGTTCCTGTGGTTGAAATCTCCGAACCGAGTTGTGACCAGGATCCCGACGCGAAGCTGTAAACCCTAATCTTCACTCCACTCGAGTTGACGTACCCGAACGCGACGGTGTTCCCATCCACAGAAGATCTCATGCTTCGACTAGTGGTCGCGGCGACTGAATCGGTGGTATCGAAACTTATGATATCACCTCGTTTCGTCCACCCGAGTATATCCGTAGTTGTTATGACTAAAGCATCGAGCTTCTTTACAATCGCGTCGTAGCTCCCGGACGAAGCTCGCACCCCGAACCGAGTTCCATCGTAACTCATCGATACCGTTTCCAGATCTCTACTTTCGGACACGGGGACGACCTCTGTTAACGTGACTTCATCACTGGCGTACGCCGGGTTGACCCACGCCGAATTCTGCCAATCACGAGTCGAAGCTTCGCTACGGTTTGGGGTCACGGTTGGAGGTTGTGTAGTGGATACCCAAGAGACGTTTATGTTTTGGATGTACTGTGACGCCGACGCACCACCGGTTCGTCCGGTTATAGCGATATAACTATTCGTTCCCCATAGAGCTTGTTGCGCGCTCAAATGCGAACCCGTAAAGGTGTAGGTTCGGCTGCTACCAGACGCACCGTCGACGCTTGTGGTGAGAACTCCGTTATTATAACTTATGCTCACCAACCTCCACGAGTTACTTTGGTACGTGGTGGACACCGTCGAGAGTGGTGCATCCGTGGGATCTCTGATCGTGTGTTCATCACCGCTATAAAATTCATGGAGTACGTTGTAGCCACCGTGTTGTGATCCTGCGTACGAAGTTGGTTGGTTCGGAGCGTAAAACACGAACCGCATGTCATCCGCTCCATTGGCAGTACTTAAATACCATTCGAAACTAACAGACCACTCCGCCCCGAAGGTCACAGGAAGCCATATCCCGTTGTTGTTACCCCCTCCAGACGTTAATCTTAGGTAGGAGCTGCTAGAATTATAAAAATTAACCGTACCCCACTCTCCACCGTTGTACGTGTTGGTGATTCGGTTTTGATAATCAGAGGTGGTTATGGTCATCGACCCCGACGTGCTCGTACTCTGTCCACCTGAGTAGGTACCCTGATCGCCCAGGTAAGCAATCTTGGTTCCATCACTCGATACAGAAACACTCTTCCCCAAATTTCTATAGCCCACGTTACCATTAGCAGCTGTTTCGCTCGGCGGTGTTATCGTCGAACGGAGAGCCCAACTCGACGTGTAGTCGTACACTCGGACGGCACCTCTATACGAACTCGTCCCGTCGCCGGACACGCCTACTACAACTGCATCTCCATCGTTTGAAATGTCAAAGGATTGGGCGAAACCCGGCTCGGCCGTGTCTTGAAAAGAAGAGTGTGAATACCAGCCGATCGGATTTTGTGTGCTACCGAAGGTATAAAACTTCGTCTGACTGTTCGCGACTATCCCGACGATACTCCCGTCCGTGTCGATTGATAACGCGGTGACACCCGTCTGTGTTAAAGTGGCGTTTTGCGACCACTCGTGCTGCGCGTCCTTTGTGTAAAGAATCACCTCGTTCGTACTCGACTTGAACGCGATCGCCTTCGTCGCGTCACCGGAAAGTGCCAATACCGTGTGAAGGTAACTCCACCCGGCGCTCGTCGCTGCCGGTCCGTTGTATGCCCAAGAACTACCGTTCCACGCCTTGGTACCGGGACTGACGTTCGTGTACACCACATAGTCGCCGTCGTCGGATAGATCGTGGTTACTCCCAAAACCCAAACCAGAGCCTCGAATGACATATTGATCGGAGGTTGTTCCTGCGTTGTAAATTATATCGTAAAAACGGACAGAAGACCCACTCACCCCTAAAAATGAACCGTCTGTATTTAAGGAGAGGAAGTTATACTGCCCAAGGTATACTGTAAGGTATGTGACATGGGTCGAATCCCATACTTGATTTCCTCGGTTCCACATCATGATATATATGTCACTAGACCCCCCATATATGTTGTAGACGATGAGATAGGCTCTAGTCCCGTCACCTGAGATGTAAACATGACGCCCAATCTCATAAGACGACCAATCTAGGGAAAAAGCACTCACAGACCAGCTTGTCCAAGGTGCCACCCCTGATGCGCCGTCGTACGCGTAATCCGTACCGTTCCATGTCGTCGAGCTCCTTGAAGAAGCCGTACTGACGACTTGTGAACCGTCGTCGCTCATGTCGATTTGGGTACCCGAAAAAGACGACCCTCGCGTGGCGTATTGGTCAGTTGTACTACCGGCGGTGTACGTGATGTCGTAAATCTTGGCACCCGCCGACCCCGACCCTGTGACGATGATAGCATCACTTCCGAGTGCTGACAATTTCACTGGAGAGTACGTGTACGCGAGGCTCGTTGACAGTGTCCACTGAACGTTTCCATTCACTGTCGATTTACTGTAGGTCCTAAATCTGTTTGCGGCATTATCGACCCAAAATACGAGGTTCCCGTTTCCAGAAACTTCGACTAAGTCGGGGGATGTCAGACGGCCCCAGGGGGCATTTGTTCCACTCGCACCGTCGTACACGTAGTTAGTACCGTTCCACACTCTCGAACCAGAGAAGTCTCCAGAAATCACATTCGCACCGTCATCGGTCATGGAATGGTTTTGGGTTGAATAGAAAGCATCGGCGTGGCGCTTGGTATACGTAGACGCCGAGCCGGTCGTCGCGTAAATATAGGTTCGAGTCGCATCTTCCAAACCCAGGATTTCACCGGTTGTCGAGTGAGAGATTCTGGAGATAGTGTTACTTACTGTGATATCGGAGCGGTACTGCGACCAACTACCACCGCTGTATTCCCATGACGATGTAACTATAACAGGGGTGGCATCTATTGAGTACACCCGCGCGTGGCCGGCATCAGCGCCGTTGTCGTCGTTTAAATAAGCGCCGATCGCCACGCGCGTGCCGTCCGAAGACATCGATACCGACCACCCGGACTGGTCGCTCGCAGCCTCACCGTCGATGTCTTGTTGACCCACCTTGGTCCATGTCCCACCGCTCTCAGCATACACCCGCACGTGGCCGGCGTTGGTTTCGTTGTAGGGAGCGCCGATCGCCACGCGCGTGCCGTCCGAGGACATAGATACCGACCGCCCGGACTGGTCGAACGCAGCCTCGCCGTCGATGTCGGCACCCACCTGGGTCCACGTCCCACCGCTCTCAGCATACACCCGCACGTGGCCGGCCGAAGTTCCGGTGCCGTCGTTGTAGGGAGCGCCGATCGCCACGCGCGTGCCGTCCGAGGACATCGATACCGACCACCCGGAGTTGTCATAAAAAGTATCGCCGTCGATGTCTTGACCCACCTTGGTCCATGTCCCACCGCTCTCTGAGTACACGCGCACGTGACCGGAGTTGCTGCCGTTGGCGTCGGGGCCCCAAGCACCGATCGCCACGCGTGTGCCGTCCGAAGACATCGATACTGAGTACCCGGAGTTGTCGTTTGTAGCCTCGCCGTCGATGTCTAAGCCAACCTTGGCCCAACCCATATACCCGCTGTCGGCGTACACGCGAACGTGACCGGCGGAATTTCCGGTGCCGTCGTTGTAGGGAGCGCCGATCGCCACGCGCGTGCCGTCCGAGGACATTGATACCGACCACCCGGACTCGTCGCCCGCAGCCTCACCGTCGATGTCTTGACCCACCTTGTACCACGTCCCACCGCTCTCGGCGTACACCCGCACGTGGCCGGAGTTGGAGCCGTTGCCGTCGTTCCTGTAAGCGCCGATCGCCACGCGCGTGCCGTCCGAGGACATTGATACCGACCACCCGGAGGCGTCGCCCGCAGCCTCGCCATTGATGTCTTGACCCACCTTGGTCCATGTCCCACCGCTCTCGGCGTACACCCGCACGTGGCCGGAGTTGAAGCCGTTGCCGTCGTTCCCGTAAGCGCCGATCGCCACGCGTGTGCCGTCCGAAGACATCGATACTGAGTACCCCGACTGGTCGCCCGCAGCCTCACCGTCGATGTCTGAGCCCACCTGGGTAATAACGATGGGTCCTGCGCTTACTGAAGATCCGAAAACCTTCGTACCGTCACCGGTCAAGCAACTTCCGGTTATGGCATCGAAGGATGCCGTTATATCCGATCCCAGTTGTGTCCAAACCCTATCGCTGACGGTAATCGTTGAACCCATACCAGATCCGTGTGTCTGGCAAAGATAAGTCATACTGGACGGTGCATTGGCGGGAACTGTGAATGTTATTTGCGAACCCGTGTCGACTACCCCGGTGGTAGTTGGAGAAAAGACGAGAGGGTGGCCGTTGTTTGACGCATCTGAAAGGTCAAATACGTATGTGTTTCCGCGATAGAACGTTAGTGGAGCACGATCGACACCGTCGATGTGGTACCTGTTACCGCCACCTACACTTGCGACCGTCACTGTGTACGTCGTCGTCGTGGCCGATTTATCCACGACCATCATCTTCGAGGAAGATTGCATGGCAACGCGAGTTCCATCGTCCGAAACGCCTAGGACCCGCCCGAAATATTCACCTGTAGAGGACCCCGTGTACGTCGCCGAGGCGGTGGAAGGCCAGTTTCCACCCGAATCCTTTTCAAATATCTTAACTTCTCCGGTCGAGCTGTTGTCATATGTCACAGCGACCAATCCGTTATTCGAAATCACAGACCCCCCCGGTTCTTGGAAGGTCGCTACAGGCTGGGAAATTGTGTACCCAGCGGTCGCAGTGACGGACTGTTTACTGTACACCTGGTTCGCATTGTTTTTCGAGAGAGCTACGATATCACCATCAGTCGAGGGCGCGAGCCTCGTGATGGAACTCAACCCCGTGAGATCGGGTAAATATTGTGTCCAACTCCCAGAGACATATTCGTATGATTTCATATCAGAACTGTCGTATCCAAAAACCTTAGATCCATCGCGAGAAATCGCCACTTTCGTAGTGGACCCGGATATGTCCGATCCGAGCTGGGACCAAGTTCCACCCGATTTTTCAACAACGACCATCTTGGTTGCTGACCCTATGACCACACGGGTTCCGTCGTTACTGACATCCACGTCGCGACCAAACTCCTCGGTGGCACTCGCACCCGTGAACGTGGCGGATGCAGTCGAGGACCAACTACCACCGACTTTCTCATAGATCAAGGCCTGGCCGGTACTACTGTTCACGCTTTTATCGGCGAAGACTCGGACGTTTCCGTTGCCACTCACGGCCTGTTCAGTTCCAGAGAATGAGGACCCCGAGGCGTTGAACGTGTACTCAGCGCTCGTAGTGACGGACTGTTTACTGTAGACATCGGTACCGACCGCTACTATATCTCCATCGGTGGAAGACGACACTTTGCTCGTAGCGCCCGATGCCGTCAGATCAGGAAGGTAGGTCGTCCAACTCCCAGAGACGTATTCGTAGGATTTCAGGACAAGGTCGTGCGAAAAGATTTTAGATCCGTCCCTCGAAATGGCGACCCGAGGCGCGTTCCCGGTGATGTCCGACCCCAGTTGCGTCCACACACCCGCGGATTTATGAACCACATACATCTTGGACGAAGTTCCCACGACGACGCGTGTACCGTCGATCGAAACGTCGATAGAGGTCGCCGCACCACCCGTGAAAGTCGCGGTCCCAGAAGCTTCGTGAATCTCAACACCGGTCGAAGTTCCGAGTACCTTGACGTCTCCGGTCCCGGAAAGAGCCTGAAGAGATGCCGTGTGCGCAGATCCTTCCTGTACGAAAGAAAAGACCGGTGCGGTGAGAGTACTATCGTATTCAAAAAACGCCACGCGTCGATTCGAACCACTGTCACCAGCCGCTAACCTGGTCCCGTCGCCGGACCACAGGAGGCTCGTCGACGAATTTGTTCCGGAATACGATATTGTTTCGCCCAAGTTCCAGTTCGTTCCGTCGTAATCATACAACTCTATATCGTTAGTTCCCTGTAGAAGAGCGAGAGTGGTGTTGCTCTTAAAAGCGTAGGTGTACAGTGACGCAACACTTATCGATCCGAGCGACGCGCCCGTCAGGGTGTTTTCAACCTTGAGCGAACCATCTCGGTACGCCACGCGCGACCCATCGTGGGAAAGAACGACGAGGTACGGACCTGAAGTGACCGTCTTCGTGCGAACGAAAGTCCACGCTGAATTGGTGTAGTTGTAAATGCTAAACTTCGCGTTGTCGTACACGGCCAGTGTCCCGCCGTCTCTACTTATTGTGATTCCTGAGTGAGACGCAAACCCCGTGATTTCGCTACTTTCCGTGGTGAGAATACGATTCGCGGTCGTCCTCGTGGTCGTGAATGTACTGGGATCATATGTCAAGCTACACATTTCCGTCGTCGTGCCATAGGAAGATGCGAGGTTGAGAAGTTGTGAGTTTGCCGCGTTAACGTTAATCTTTGTACTCGAGTATGCAGTGTTTGTACGATAGTCACCCACATTATCCGCAGAATCCGTCGGTGAAATGCTTGTACCGACGAGCGATACTACCCCTTGCGAGTTGATTCCGTAGAGGGAAGCAGTATTGTTCGCCTCCACCGCCAAGTAATTCCCATCGTTAGAAAGGTTTAACGCGTCCGCCGAGTCAACTCCACCCTTGGCCACCGCGTTATCAAATATTGTGCGGTTAACCACGAGTCTACTACCGTTTGCATTCATTTCGAGCAGGGAACTTTGAGGTGTGAGAGCGATCGAGCTGATCGTGTTTTTAAGATTGGTCGGATTGGTCCCAACTTCATTTTTAAAAACTCGAACTATTCCGTTACCACCCGCAGCGAATTTAGAACCGTCCGGTGAAATGGCGACGGCAGAACCGAAAAAGGTGTTCGCCGTGTCGTACTCTATGTCAGCTCCGCGCTGGGACCACGTCGAACCACTGAGACCATAGACCCTGACCTTTCCAGCGTTAGCCTGGATACCAGCGAAAAACGTGGTGGACTCCTTGTACAGGCCCGCGATCAGGTAGTTTCCATCGTCCGAAAGAGCTATAGACTTGACATAGCTCGGGATGCTCACGGTATTTCCGCGTTGAGTCCAGCCAACGGGGTACTGTTTGTTCGTGAAGTCGCCGAAGAACGTGATCCTACTATCCGACGCGGTCGCGAAAGCCCTGCCGTCATTCGCAACCCTGACACATCCGACCTTACCCTCGCCCGATGTTCCACTCACGGTCGTCCGTCTGTTCCAAGTTCCGTCAGCTAAGGTGTAAATCTGCGATGTGTTTGTATTAGTTCCTATCACAGCCTTATCACCATTCTGATTGATTGAGATGCTATCGGCATTATTGACGGCGTACAATGTAGTTCCTCCATACTCGTTATACGTTTCAGTCGAGGGGTCCCATTTGAAAGTCTTGACCGGTGCGCCCGACCCACCAACAATCACATACGTGCCATCGCGACTGATGTCGGCTACACAAAAAAACGACCCAGACACGACCGTCACGTACTCCTTCCACATAACTCCGGACCACACGTAGAGTTTAACATTCCCATTCTCTAAACCCAACATTAAACTACCATCAAAAGAGAGTGCCAAGGGGGTCCCTCCGATGATTACGCCCGTGTAGGTTAGGGTTGCAGGAATTCTTTCTAGAACCACAGCACCGTTCGGTGCCTGTTTGGGGACATCAAACGTCTCTATACCCTGTGAAGTCTTTATGATAAAACGGTCGCCGTTTTTGGACATTATACCTTTCTGGATATTGGACGTGGACATGGTGTAGTACCCACCTTGAAGGTTTGCATACTCGTACACACGAGCAGGTGCACCCGGTTGGAAAACGAAAACCCTTTTACCGTCGTGGGAGAGATTCACGGTGAGATCGCCGGTGCCACCGAGAGGGCCGAACGAAAATCGGGTGTCGGAAGTTAAGACGTTCGTCTCAGATAAACTGAATTTCTGTAGAGCCTGGTCGTTCAAAACCGCAACCACCTGGTGACCATCATCCGTCGAGTCGATACCCGATATCGTATACGAAACGCTTTGATATGTGTGCGTCGCGACGTTCTCTGGTGAAGCGAGGTCGTACCTCGTCGAGTCGTAATTGTACACTTTGATTTCGGTGTTACCCTCGTTCAGATAGATGGCCTGCTTGTCCCGGGTGATGACAGCGAGTTTCGTTCCATCACTGGTCAGACTTATATCCAATCCGGTGTTAAACCCACTCTCTCCGGAGAGTTCTTTGAGCGTGTCCTCCCAATCCGTTGAGAGTATCGATTTCAAAAACGGATCATAATTGGCTTGGGCCAGGTTCAGAGGACTTAGTGAAAACTTATCAGCCAGAAGTAAGGCGGAACTATATTCCCGCCTGTTACTCACGAGGCCGGATGTTGTCGTCGCAGCCTCTAAGTGTTGATAGTCGACCGTAGTCGGGGTGTATCTATTAAATGCCCGTTTCGTGACGGCATTTAAGAGTCCGTTGGTTGAATAATTAGAACGACCCATAACCTTATTCTTATATTACAAATAAATCCTAGTCTGCGAACAACACGGAACCCATGCCGTCTTTGATTTTTAACACGTTGTAATTTACAGCGTAAATATTTTTGTCTATGGGCGCGGTGCAGTGTAGAGTGACACTGTCGACCCTGGAAAAGTTAAGCGTTCCGGTCGGGGTGTACTTGTTGGCGGCGAGACAGAACGAGTGTAGGAACAAGTTCTCGGAGTTACTCCCCGAATAGTCCGTGTGGTAGTAGGAAGGGATCGCGGTGAAATACGGGACGCCGTTTTTATACTCCTCGATGTCCGTGCCGTTGATCTGCAATTTCACCTGGTTGGTTCGCGACACGAGGTTATTCGTGCTGTTGGCGTTACTGCTCGCGATGAATTTCACTGGATGATTAAACACGAGTTCGTGGACGTTCGTCTGGCTCGCTATGTTTTTCTGCACTTGATAGATGAGCATGTTGTGTTCGTTAAAGGCCATGTGCTTCCTTTCCTCCTCGTCGAGCATGATGTAGGCGGCGTTCACGTGGTAGGTCCTATTCGTGTCGAGCGCGGCGTTCCAGTACATCCTGAGCTCGACATCATGGTACTGAAGTGCCACCAAGGGAAGAGCCGTCTGCCAGAGCTCGCAGAAAAAGAACCGGAACGGGTAGAAGAAGCTTTGCGAACCCAGACCGCCGTGAAGACTCGCCTGAAACGATTTGGCGTAACTGTTGGCGAAAAGGTCGATGGCGATCGATTCACAAAATTCACTATCCTGACTATCGACCAATCTACCGCCTATGTACAGCTCACACCGATCGATGATCTGCGTCCAATCGTCGATAAGCTGGACCTCACCGTTAAGCTTGGTGACCATGTGCATATAGGACAAAAGGTCGCCGTACTTGTTGATCTTAACCGAGGACATACCACCCCCCTTGGGTTCCATCTGGACGGTGAGCTGTTTCGTGAACAGCGAAAAGTTGGTCGGTCGCTTGAATCTCGTGTTGAAATACGTTGTGTTGGGTTCGCCAGAGATATGTTTATCTGCTTCACCACGGGATACAAGTTGCGCCAGGGCTCCACCTGACATTCTAATATACTATAAGGAAAAATTATTCGTCATCGTCGTTCAACATCATCTCACGCACGGTTTCCCATATGACGGTGGTCAGTGCGAACTTATACGCCAAAAACCCTACGAACGTCGCGCCGTAATCGAAATCGAAAGCGAAGGGTCCGTTGTTCCACGCCACCTCGAAAGCCGCCGCCCCGAGGGGTGCGAAGAATTCCTTTTGGAGGGTCGTCTCCTCGAGCGTGTCCACCCGGTCGCAGAGGAGGGAGACGTACGCGTAACTCGCGACCGCGCCCAACACGGCGGAGACGCCCTGATCGGCACCTCGCGTGACGAAATACGAGGCGCTCAAGGCTGTTCCCCACCCGGTGGTACTGGTCTTGAGTGTCCTTTTCAGGCGCTTATAATCGGAAGTCGGTTGGGCGACGGCGCGGGGGGTGACGACGTTCATCGCTTCGTCTTTGTTCTCTTCGCGCTCGTGGTCTTTATGCTGGTAGACGCTTTTCGTTTGCCCGCCACAGTCTTCATTTTCTTTACTGTGGTTCGAGCTCGCACCCCCCGTACCGTTTTTTGGATCGTCGTCGCCGCTTTTCGCATCGTGGTAAGTTTCTTCCTGTTGCGCATTCCACGGACCACCGATTGGATCTTGGTCGCGGCATTTTTTGGGTGAGGCGGTAGAGGGAATTCTTTTTGCATATAAAACCATACATCCGAAATATATAATCCATACTCCTCATATGGGTTATTTATACCGAGAACGTTATCGAACTTATTTAGCACATTTCCAGGAATATTAAATAATATATTTCTAGGATTTTCAGGCCAGTCAAACTTCAGCATTTTTTTCAAGAATGCAGTCCTTTTTTTCAGGACGCGAACGGCCGCCGGATCCTCGCGAATTGTTATCGATGAGAGAGAGTTCCCCTTCCAGCCTTTATATGTTAATTCACGGAAAAATTTTTGCTTTGTGCGGTCGCCCCAACCTTTCCGGCTGCCCCAACGCTCGAAATAGTCTGCGCTGTACTTGATATAATTGATCACGTCCACATTTTTTAATTCTAATATTTGCAAAACAAGTTCACGAAAAAGGGTCTTAAATCTAAACATAAGGTCCACGAGCGCTTTTCGCTTTCGCTGGTTAAACACTCGCCCGTTGCTGATGA